>PVBE010533889.1_pt1 | contig 16906 bp, 17 predicted proteins | sample 1631181 | NCBI WGS metagenome assembly PVBE01 (sample SAMN08397723, study PRJNA350692) | Marine metagenome, whole genome shotgun sequencing project. | isolation source: water | place: Pacific Ocean | collected 2012-04 | reverse complement strand
GTGTCCCGCTTTGCTCGGGGGAACAGGAGCGGGGCCAGCGTGCTGCGGTGGGGGTAACGGGGTCGTCGGGTTGGGGGGCCAGGGTCGGGTGCCCGACGTTGATGTTCGTCCTGTTGAGTGCAGCGCACTGTTCCGGCAGATCGCCCACGTACGTACCCTGAACGCCGTTACGGTCTACCAGACACGCCAGTTCGACCACTGCTTTGGAAGGGAGATTAGTGATCAGACCGTCGTTGCGTACATTGCCGCCGATACGAAAAGGGACATTTGTCTCTATGGCTTCCATAATGTAGGAGCCGTATTCATGTGTTCTATTATGCGTCAACGATTTATCGTGTATCAGGTCCTGGCTTTGCTGTTTCCATCGTTCGATCTGGTTGATGCATCGGCGAGGATATTCGTCGAGAGGAATGTTGAATTCTTCAATCAATTCAGGATACTGGTTTTTAATCCAGTAGGGCATATATTCCGCTGAATGTTCGGAGGATTCGGTGATGTAAAACCCAAAATGTTTCATCATCTCCAGCCGGACCATATCGTCATGCTTTTCTCCAGCCGGCTGCCGTGCCACTTCGTTTTTGACTGCTGCCCGTTTTTTAATCTCGGGGTACAAATCCTTGCCGCCGTCGGTTATTTCCATTAACCACGCCTGATGGTTGATCCCTGCAATCTTCCACTGAAGATCTCCAACCTCTTTTGCCATATCCAGATTCTGAAGCAGGTGATCGGCACAGACCTGCACCGAATGACACAGGCCGACGGCGCGGATATCGGAACCGTGAAGTATGGCGCCGGTAATAGTGCACATGGGGTTCGTATAGTTCAAAAACCAGGCATCGGGACAGACTTGTTCCATATCGTGGGCGAAATCGAGGACAACAGGGGCCGTTCTAAGCGTCCGGAAAATGCCGCCGATACCGAGCGTGTCGCCGATGGTCTGGCGCAGTCCGTATTTCCTGGGCACTTGAAAATCGATCACCGTAGCAGGCTCATAACCACCTACCTGGATGGCGTTTACCACATATTTGGCACCCTTGAGTGCCTTTTTACGCTGGTCAATGCCTAAATGAGCCGTGATGGTCGCTCTGCCGTCGTTGATGTTGCTGTTCAGATTGTCCAGCATCATCTTTGACTCTTGAAGACGTTCTTCATTCACATCGTACAGGGCAATCCCGGCATCCTTGAGTGCCTCAGTCCGCATGCAGTCTCCAAGTATGTTCTTGGCGAATACGCTGCTGCCTGCACCCATGAATGTGATTTTGACCATGTAGGGACTTCCTTTCATACTACCTGTGCCATGCTACAACATGAAACGCATCTCCATCGATCACGACAAGAGTCCCAAAAATTTGTTGGCTATCTTTCGCCCCAGGAAAGGGTCCAAAAAAATTGCGCGGGGGGGGGATTCAAGGAGGTCTGATCAACTTGCACTACGGCTTCCTGCTCAATGGACATCAGGTCAAATTCCCTGTTTGAAAAAGCCGCAAGCTCGGTGCCGGGCGTACGTGAATCATCGGGGAAAATAGCGATGGCCATGTTTAAACGCCACGCTTTCGTGTCACTGTGGTTTAGAAATCTCGCGCTCCAATGCAGCACGCCAGTCGGCGAAAATTCTACTGTGATATCCCATGTTTCCACACTGTCAATGATAATATGATTATGTGGTATAAACACGCCTTCGTTTTTGCCGTCATACGACCCGCTAAGCGGCAATGGCCCAAGGGGATTATCACAAGCCACAAGTAAAAATAAAGGGATTGTACAGATTAGCCAACGCATGACACGCTCCTGTAGAATTTAAAGAACCGAGGTGACTCTTTCAACCAGACGCAGATGCTTGAAGTCTTTAATATTTGCATTATTGAAATCTAAGCGAACACATTCATATGGTAGTATAGTGAAATTAAATCCTCGTGTCAAGATGAGATGTAGATAGGTTACTACATACATTGATGAGCTGTGATCTTAGGGCCCGGCAGATATATTGTACGAGTAAACCATGAATCACCTAGCGAAATTGCTTCAGGTACATATCCAGGAAAAGAGGAACCAGACCATAATCCTTCTGGGCGTTGATCAGGATTACAATCCCGACGCCATGTTCAGGCAGAAAAGCGATTTGAGAGCGGAAACCCCGTAAACCGCCGCTGTGGAATACAAGGGTTTCGTCGGTGTACTTGAATATGCGCCACCCCATGCCGTAATGGGCTTTGCGGATACGCCGCCACCAGGCGTACCGCCATCGCTCGCGCCGCGTCCGGATCTGCGGTTCACTGACTTTCGCTATAACACGAGGTGGTATGACATCCGGCATGCCGCCCAGTACGGCACCCAGCCATTGAGCCATATCGGTAATGCTGGCATTGATACCGGCGGCAGGCAGCGCATTGTAATATTCCATTTTAATTCGTGTCGGCGTCCATCCCCATCTACTACGCACGTGAGGGGATGCTCTGTTATAATTGGCCATCAGCGCCGTACCACTCACAGAGGCGGTACGCATCCCCAACGGTTTAAAAATACGTTCCTGAAGCAGGCGGTTGTACGATACCCCGGAGGACGCCTGAATGACATCGCCGATGAGGCTGTACACGACATTCTGATAACTGTAGCAATTGCCTACCTGGCACGACATAGGCACATCCCGCAGTGACCGGATAAGAAAATCCATCGGCATACCGGCTTCCAGTCGATCATCGTACGCGTAAGGCGGTAATCCTGAGGTATGGCTCAGAATATGGCGAATGGTAAGATGTTCTGTAGCAACGGGGTCGTTCAACACCAGAGAAGGCACATATTGCACCACCAGATCATCCCAGTTCATTTTTTTTTCATCAACCAGCAAACCAGCCAGGACAGACGCAAACCCTTTTGACAACGAGGCGATACGAAAGACCGTATGCTGATCTATCACCTCCGGCTCGCCGACCTCCCGAACACCGTGACTCTGGATATAGACGACCCGACCATCTCGGACAATGGCAATGGCCGCGCCCGGCGCCCTTTTCGTATCCAGAGTTTTTTCCGCCGCATCATCATATCGAAGAAGAAGATGCGTAAATTGTACGGAGGTACTATCGGCAGCATACGCCGGTATGAGAGAAAATAAGGTCAGGATGGCAGCGATGAAAAACGATACAGAATACATAGGCAAAGGCGAAATAAGGATGAACGGCTGATCTGATGCGGATGGCTTGTGACAGGTTGCCGTCCGCTACATACAACCTACCTTTTTAAACGAATAGATCAAGCGGTTCCTTTAAAACTAACGGAGCCTGAATGGGAGGGTAACGGTTACAATTCTGTCCTCTTCCTCTTTGACCGGTTTAAACATCCATAGTGTAGCAGCGGACGCCAGACATCTGCCAAGGTCTCTGTTGCCTGTTGTATTGTCTATCACTCCGGTCCGGCGGACCCGCCCGTCGGGCGTGATGGTGAGATCCAGTTTGACCACGCCCTGCAGGTCAGGGTTATCCTTAACAAAAGCAAAACAGGGACCGATTAGATGAAAATTGATCCGGACCCCTTCGCGGATAGCGGCCTCAGACCGTTCAGGCGGAATGACATCCGGGCGATTATCCAGTAAGTGATCCAGGGAAGGTGGTTGATTGGATATCAGCAAGGTGTCCATCATTGCTTCGGGCCATGGCGTATCTTCTGGCGCAGACGTGACCACCGGCGGCGGGGCGCCCGCACAGGACATACTCAGGCAGGCAGAGAAATAGAAAAACCATCGTTGAATCAAGGAAGGTCCTTTTATAAGGCTCGTTAGTGGTGGCCGTCTGGCCGATGTCCACAAAATACAAAACCCAATACATATATTACAAGCTGATTCTGAAAAACTCATCAATCACGCCACGCGCCTTCGAGATAGACTCGAAATGCGTCGACTGTGTAAATTAAACCTTGAAATTCCATCGACGGCAGGCGGTATGGATGGGTATTCTGGGTAATATATCGAGCGGCTTCAGGCGGACCGCCGTCCGCCTCATCCGGTCCCGGGATACCTGCCAGATCGGCGTAGCGGATGTCACGACCATCTGCCTGATATTTCGATCCGACGATCCATTAACGACCGAATCGGTATCGTTTTGCCACTTCATCTTCCGCCGCCTGACTCCGACTGGTCCCGGTAAACGCAAAATCTTTCGGCATGACGCCGAGTTCTCTTTTCAGGATCCCGTCGCAGGTATCCAGTTCGATACGTAATTGTTCGCCAGTAGGATCTTCGACACTCAACAGGGATAGATTCGGATGGGTGTGGGGGCCGATGGGCCAGCCCATGTCGAGTAAACCGACCCTTTCTCCCCATGTCAATTTTGTTCGCTTCCCCTCGGCCGGCACCCCTTTTTCATACATCGATGTCACCGGTTCCGTATAGATGAACAGGTTACCAGTATACCCATATCAGCGCATAACAGGCGCCACATCATGGCAGCATACTTTTGACGACATGGTCGAAATCGAACACGATCGGTTTTTTCGGAAGCCCGGTTTCGCCCTGCCGCCAGGCAGCAAGATTCTCGTAAGTGATGGACTCGACCCCGAGTTCATGGGACATCACGAAATACCGGTCAAACCGTTCGGCGTCCAACGGCATCGGTGTGGCCTTAAAATCGCCTTCACTTGTGCCATGACACATGGTGATGCTGAAAATAGATCGTTTCCTCATACCATTCAGTCGTCCTATACAGCCTCAGATCCGCACCGTGCCTGACGGCGGTAACCAGATTTGAAACATCCCCGTGCGTCATGGAAAGATCCGCCTGCTGTTCAAAAACTAACGACCAGTCTGATTCATGATCCACCACGGGATCCTTTTCGGGGTATGAGATATGCAATGATCCGGTTTTATACGGATGGATAGGATAATTACCCCGTTTTTGAAGCTGACGCGCGCTTGATTGAAAAGATATTTTAAGATCGAAACGAAAAGCTCACGATTGCCATGAAACGTAGCTAATACCCTTATATACCTTGACATAGCAAACCAACATCGGTGAATTACTGAATCCTTCTCAATCACCATTAACCAATCACCATTTCCCATGCCCCACCGCCTCCTAAAACCTATCCTGCTATTTCTGGCCAGCCTGACCGTCATCTCCGGTGCGGCGATTTCGCCGGCCCTGCCGCAAATGCACGCTGCCTTTAAAGACCTGCCCCAGGCTGATTTCCTGGTCAGGCTCGTTCTTACCATTCCCGCTCTTTTTATTGCGATTCTGGCGCCGCTGGCTGGTTTAATGATTGACCGGTTCGGTCGCAAGCCGATGTTGGTTATCTCATTAACACTTTATGGCATCGCCGGCACCTCCGGCCTATTCCTGGACTCGCTTACTCACCTGCTGATCGCCCGGGCGTTTCATGGGATTGCCATCGCCGGTCTTATGCCGGCCGTAACCACACTGGTTGCCGACTATTTTACAGGTGAGGAACGTAATCGGTTTATGGGGCAGCAAAGCGCTTTTATGGCCCTGGGCGGTATGGTGTTTATCATCGTGGGGGGATGGCTGGCGGACTTCAGTTGGCGGGGGCCGTTTCTGGTCTATGCTACGGCGTTTCTGCTTCTCCCGGTGTCTATGTGGGTTCTACATGAGCCCGATCGTACCGCTTATCAGGGGGCTGAGAATCCGGTCATGGATAAGCCGTTCAGACCTGCGGTTATTCTGATGATTTATACCAGTGCTTTTCTAATTATGAGCTTGTTCTATGTGATTCCCGTCCAACTGCCCTTTTACCTTCGCCAGGACCCTTCCGTCAATAATACCATGGTTGGCATAGCGATCGCATCGTACACGGCCACGGCCGGTATGCTGTCGCTCGCCTACAGGTGGGTAAGGGCGCGATGGAGTTTCCCCTGGATCTATGCGATGGGGTTTGCGTTTATGGGCCTCGGGTACGGTGTTGTAGCCCTGTCGGAATCTTATGAACAGGTCATAGGAGGGATGTTGCTCAGCGGCATCGGGGGCGGGTTCCTTTTTCCGAACACCGGGCTCTGGGTAGCTGCGGTGGCGCCGGCACGGCTACGAGGCCGGTTGATGGGCGGGCTCGCCACCTCCTATTTCCTGGGTCAGTTTTCCTCGCCTTTCCTGCTTCAACCGTTTACCTCTGAGGGTTCGCTGGATACGGCATTCGGACTGGCAGCGATATTTATGGGTGGCCTGGCTCTTGTATTCGGGTTGGGGCATTGGTATGTTAAACGATTAAAATAAAAAAGCATAGTAACTCAGCAGCGTTTTTCATATAGTCATCCTACATGGTACCCATGAACGCAAGATCAAAAACCTGCACAGGGAGCCTGCCATGAAACGGGATGTGATATATCTGATTGTTTTCTTGACAGGTCTTTTACCTCAAACCCTGCAAGCATCCAATATGATCCGTTTCCAAGCCGTAACCGACAGCTCCATCCGCATCCAGATCAGTGGCACCTCGACGCCCCACGACTGGACGGCCATCACCCTGGTGGCCGGATTTTATATAGAGACGGCGGCCTATGTAACGGATTGGAAGAAAGCATGTACAAAGCGCTCAAATCCAAAGAGCATCCTGCCATTGCCTATCATCTGACGATCGGACGCCGACGGCCCTCCACCTCTATGGAGAAAGTTCGCGTGGTCGGTTCGGGGAACCTGACCATCGCCGGCTTCAGCCGATTTGAATGGGTGACGGAGAGAGGCAAGTAGGCAGGCAGGTAAGTGGGCAGGTGGGGTGGGCTCAGATAGGCACACGCCCGCATTTCCACATTCGGTTTTAAATTAAACACTTCTGAATTTTTCCGTGCGCAGGTCACATAAATCATATAGAATAGGATAGGTAAGATAATCAAGACCAATATAAAATGTTGAAGCAGGCTCAGAAGCCAGCCCACTTGCCTACTTGCTGACCTACGAGGCCCCCCATGTCCCTACGTTCCCTCTCACCTCTCGACGGGCGCTATGTCGATCAGGTGAAATTGTTATCCGCCTACTTCTCCGAATGGGCGCTTATAAAATACCGCATCTATGTGGAAGTCGAATGGCTGATCACCATGGCCGAACGGCCTGAGATTACGCATGTCCGATCTTTCACGGCCGATGAGACCGAACAGTTACGGTCGCTGGTCATCGATTTCGACGACGAACAGGCGCAACAGGTCAAAGATATTGAAAAAACGACGCGCCATGATGTCAAAGCCGCCGAATACTATATCAAGGAAAAGATCAAGGATACCTCGCTTGACGAGATCAGCGAATCGGTCCACTTCTGCTGTACCTCTGAGGACATCAACAATCTGGCCTATGCGCTGATGCTCCGGGACGGTATACAGCAGGAATGGCTGCCGCAAGCACAGGCGCTGGTTGACGCGGTAGCCGACCTGGCTGGAAATACGGCAGATCTTCCGATGATGAGCCATACACACGGACAGCCGGCGACGCCCTCCACGGTCGGTAAGGAAATGGCCGTCTTCGTCGCCCGCTGGCAGCGTCAGTTCAGCCAGATCGAGCGGGCCGAATATATGGGTAAATTTAACGGGGCCGTGGGGAACTACAACGCCCATGTGGTTACGTATCCCGATATCCCCTGGGAGGCCGTGGCCCGGCATCTCATCGAAGACCGACTCGGCCTGACCTTCAATCCACTCACCACCCAGATCGAACCGCATGATTATATGGCCGAGCTGTTCCATATGCTGATGCGGTTCAATACCATCTTACTCGATTTCGACCGGGATATGTGGTCGTACATATCGCTTGGATATTTTCGTCAGAAAGTGATCAAGACCGAGGTCGGGTCGTCCATCATGCCACACAAGGTCAATCCAATCGATTTTGAAAACTCGGAGGCCAACGTCGGTGTCGGCAATGCGCTGCTGGACCATCTGGCGAGCAAGCTACAGGCATCACGTCAACAGAGAGATCTCACCGACTCGTCCGCGCTGCGTAATGTCGGCACCGCCATCGGGCATTCGCTGCTGGCGATACAGTCATCGCTCCGAGGTGTTGGTCGTGTAGAGGTAGACGAGGAATCTCTGAAACGTAACCTGGATGATGCCTGGGAGGTGCTGGCCGAGGCTATACAGATGGTCATGCGCAAAGCCGGCCACGACAACCCGTACGAGCAGATGAAGGCGCTCACACGCGGTCAGACCATTACGCAGGAGACCATGGAAGCGTTCATTCGGGATCTGGATCTGCCCGACGCCGACAAAATTCGACTGTTATCCCTGACACCTTCAGCGTATATCGGTCTGGCGACGGATTTGGTACAGCATATCAGGTAGGGGGCGAACCTATGTGTTCGCCCTTGAGAATGCTATCGGATAGGACAGAAGGCCGATGAATTGTAAAGCAGTATTCTTCGATCTGGACGACACACTATGTCACGCGGCCCAGGCCTGGCGGAAGGCAGAGCAGGATACGTTCGATAGCCTGATGTTGTATAGCTATCCCGGCTTAACGGAGTTGGATGCACGGCGAGCCTGGGAATCCGTCCAGCGGGACCTCTTTACACAACTGGACAATCATCTGCTCTTGATGGCTGATTTGCGTGATATCCGGTTTCAAAAAACGCTGGATGAATTGAATATCTCAGATCTGACGTTAGCCGATGAGCTGAACAAACAATTATCGACGAAACGATTGTCCTATTTGACCTTATGCGACGGCGTCATCGACACACTGACCACGTTGCGATCCCGATATCATATCGGAATCATAACTAACGGCGCAGCGGATGAGCACCCGGACAGCCAGTACGCGGCGGCGAAACAGTTGAACCTCTTCCCTTATATCGATTCTTTCTGGGTATCAGATGAAATCGGTTATCGAAAACCGGACACCGAGATTTTTCAATGCGCCCTGAACCCTATCGGCTTACAGGCCCACGAAGCGGTATTTGTAGGAAACTCGCTATCAAAAGATATTGCCGGAGCCAATCGAACCGGCATGGTCAGCGTGCTGATCGCTACGTCCTCCGAACCTCCGATCCTGACAGTGAATGAGGAGCGTCCGGACTATATTATTCGACATCTCTCTGAGTTGAATCGGATCGTGTAAATGACATGGTGATCGATCTATAATTTACGGGCGACGGCGATCAGATATTCGCCAGTATCCACCAGACCGGGACAGGTATAGAGGGCCACATCCAGATCGGTCAACGTGGAACTGGCCTGCTCACTATCTGTGATGCGAGGTATTTTATTACCAGATCGAAATAGGTGCGTACCCGTTGCGAATCATAGTTCATCGCAGCCAGGTTCTCATCATCATGGATCAGTCGGGCGCCGCTGATCTATTCACCGACAATATCGCCGGTCTTATCAGGGTTTCGGGGTCAGCTTCAGAAGCCGGCCCCCGGCTTTATCCTCAAGCAACCAGATTGCGCCATCCGGTCCCTGTTCAATTTCCCGGATACGCTTGCCCATGTTGAAACGCTCCGCCTCATAGGCGGTCTCACCTTCGAACGCGACGCGAATCAGGGCTTCGGACGACAGGCCGCCGATAAATCCACTGCCTTTCCATTGCGGAAAAAGATCGCCCGAATAGATGATAAGCCCGGCGGGTGAAATAACAGGTGTCCACGTAACTTCGGGGGCATTGAACTCCGGCCGGGTAGCATGATCCGGGATGGGATTGCCGTTATAGTGGATGCCGTTTGATACAATGGGGTACCCGTAATTTTCACCTCTCTCGATCAGGTTCAGCTCATCACCGCCCCTTGGTCCCATTTCCTGTTCCCATAGACGGCCTTCCGCGTCGAAAGCAAGACCCAGTGGATTACGATGGCCAAGCGTCCATATCTGTTCCGCGACCCCGCCGCGATCTGAAAATGGATTGCTCAAAGGCGCCGAACCATCATCATTCAGCCGGATAATTTTCCCGAGGTTCTGCGCCATGTCCTGGGCCGGGGTGAACTTCTGGCGATCGCCCGACGAGATGAATAGATACCCATCTGGTGAGAAAACAAGGCGATGCCCGAAGTGGCCGCGACCGGTCACCTTCGGATTCTGACGCCAGATAACTTCCAGGTCGGCCAACCGTCCGCCATCGGGGGTCAGGGTCAGCTTTGTGCGGGCGACCGCCGCACCGCGCGTATCTCCGTCACCCACCTCCGCGTAGCTCAGGTAGATCAGTCCGTTCGTCGAATAATTCGGATGCAGTACGACATCGGCAAAACCCCCCTGACCACCATAATCAACGTCAGGAACGCCCGATATCGAGGTGGTCTTCCCGTCGTCGGGGGAAACGACGAGGAGCCGCCCGGCTTTTTCCGTCACGAGAAGGCGTCCATCAGGCAAAAAGGTCATGGCCCAGGGTTCCTGAAAACTCGCGATCGGTGTTGCGACGAAGGCTCTGTCGCTTTGATCAGGCTCCTCCGACCAGTCGGCTGAGGAGGGTGCGACTCTTGGACCTATGATCCCACCGACGAGTGCAAGACTTGTAATAAAAACCATATAACGATTCATGGTTATTTCTCCATAATGAATGGTAAAGGAACAAGTATGCAGCTTACGGTCTGCAGGTATCGCGCCTGACTGAGATTGAGTATTGGAGTATCGCCCAATGTAATATAATAACTAGACAAATGGCAACACATTACTTCCTTTATTTTATGCCCTCTTTATTCAGCTTATAAGATTGTCGTTGCCTCCTGCAATGTTTACTGGTAGTATCCATTTGGAGCAACAACCACTGGCCGCGCAATAAATCATGGTATTCATTTTATAACTTACTGGAAATAAATGAAGTTCAAATCATAAATCAACAATGTGGCGGAGGAAAACCATGAAAACAGCCCTGAGTTTCATAATTACCCTGTGCATGACTATCCCGCCGGCCCTGTTCGCCCAGACGACACAGCCGGCAGCGAGCCGAGCGGCGACGCCCGGCGAACAATGGGATCAGCGGTTTGATCGGGCCATGTATCTGTATGGCAAAGAACCGGTCGCTTTTCTGAAAGAAAAAACAGGACTACTCAAGAAGGGCAAGACCTTATGTCTGGCAGCTGGTGAGGGGCGAAACGCTGTGTACCTGACTCAGCAGGGTTTTGACGTCACCGCCCTGGATGCCTCGAAGAAGGGGTTGGAAAAATGCACGGCCCTGGCAAAACAACGTGGTGTGACAGTCAAAACCATTGTGGCGGATCTGTCGGACTATGACTTGGGCAAAGAACAATACGATTTGATTACCGACTTCTATTACCACGATCAGAAGATGTTCCCCAAAATCATGGCCGCCCTCAAACCCGGCGGCATGTTTATCATGCAGAACTTCTCCATCGATCAGCCGAAGACCAACCGGTTCGGTCCGAAAAACCCGGCCTACCTCGTCAAGCCGAACGAGGTCTTAACCCACTTCTCCGGATATCGCATCCTCCATTATGAAGACACGGTCGTCAAGCTGGATGAAGGGATGCATCAGGGTGCCGGTGCGGTGGTACGCCTGATTGTGGTGAAAGAGGGAGTGGAGTGACGCTCTGAGAACGTCTACCGACAGCGTAATAGATGTTTTCACTTTCATGATCATCTCTTCAGGCTTTTTTATATACTGCTTTTAAATTAACACAAAAAAAGATAGTGGGAATCTCCGTTAAGTAATAAGATGATCATTGTCCGATATCGATATCCCCCGGTTTTACAGGCAACAAACGGACCATAGCCATCGATATCTGGATTCCGTTGCGTATGGAGCGTCAGAAATCACCTCACGCTTCTCCATCGATCGGCGGATCATCATCGATTAACGGGTGTTCAACCTCTCTGTTCCGACATCTGCCGCCGGCCTTACTTCCATCCTGCCACCTCTTTATTTCCCCGGCGCAGCTGTCGAAAAGAACACCCGAATCTCCAGGTCCTCCGTGATGTCACAGCCCCATGAAAGCCTGCCGCGCGTTCTACACGTTAAAAAAAGTTCTCATACAGATGCGGCGTATCGGGAAACCAGAAGATATCTATCGTATATGATACGCCCGCTCCGATCAGGTAACCGACCAGCATGCCCAGAAACAGGGGCTGGGCCTTTTGATAGAGACGAACACCACCGAATCGTAGCAACAGGACTTGTATCAACCAAGCCAGGAAAAAAGGAAAAAATGCCGAACGGATCGGTGCGGCGGCGGCCACGACAAATCCAATCGGATGCAACGGCCACCAGTAGAACAGATACCGGCCGATAGTCATAATAAAGGTCATGATGCCACCGCCGACCAGAAAGGCCACTTCCAACTCCGTGATCCGCGTTGCATTATCGATCCAGGCGATGGCCATAGCATAAAATCCATTCCCCAGACTACCAATAGCCCCGCCCCGTAAACTCTGCTCTCCATACCGGTATCCTGCCCAGATGAGATACCCCAGAGAGGATGTACTCCCTATCCCAAACGCCACACACATCCACAGAAAGAACGAAGCGCTCGGATCCCACCTGGTATCAACCTCATCAGGTTTTGTATTTGTAGCCTTCTCTTTATCCTCCATGCTTTCCCCGTGGTCAGATTTTCCTAGATAATCTTTAAACCACGCCGCATGAGAAATGGCAATCATGGTAAACGTCCGCCAGTTACGCGCAAACGCGTTGGTCAGCGCCATGCCTGTTATGGTCGGGGTCGAGACATTTGCCGAACCGATCATACCGACAGTAAATTGATTGGCATTTATGGGCAGGTCGATCATGACCAGGCCGGCTTCCGCCATCACACGGGCGACGGCCAGATAGAATACAAACAGGAAAAACAAAAAGAGCACAATGACCAGAAACGCCATACCGGCGTGATGGAGCCAGTACATGATATATAAAAAACCGATGATGAGGCCGAACACCGCTGTACGGTAAGAGAATAATTCGTTCCGGTCATCCAGTTCCGACGGACGTCCGAAAGCGTGGCAGACTACGCGCCACAGATGACGCCGTGCCATCCAGGTTCCCCAGAGTACGAAAGATATCATCCCTCCGATGAATTCAATCGAGACGAGTCCCCCCGGCACCAGGGTCGTTGACGTCATGCCGATACGGTTCAGATAACCGGCTTGCAGGGTACTGAATATTTGAAAAAACCATAGACTGAATAAAATCTCCACATTGATGAAAAACGCGAAACACAGGCTGAAAATGTTAAGCCGGAAGACTTGAGCCGGGTAGGCGGGATCAATGGTGAGGATAAATGTATCCGCAGCACCGCCCATGATTGGGAAGTGGGACCATCCCGTCCAGTAGGTGGTACAATTATAGAGAGAGAGCATCAGCATGGTGATAAAACCGGTTCGAAACAGGCTTGTCCGATAGAACGGCGGCCATGCCGAGTCGTCCTTACCATCCCGTTCCGCGCCGATCAGGTGTATCGCTATTTCTCCGAGCGGGAACCTCAACTTCTCATGTTCGACCCACTGCTTCCGTAGCATCACCACCAGACAGGCCCCGACAAACAGCATGGCGACAATGAACGATCCCCACCAGAACAGCGGGGTTGCCCAATCGCGCCAGGGGATCGGTCGACTAGGACCAATACCCTCGAAGAATCCTCGTGCTGCATCATAATCGAGGACCAACCAATCCGGCAGATAGTCGAAAAATTTTGTCTCCCACTGGTTCTCTACACTGGCATAGTAGTGCGGCGCTGTAATCACCGCCATAAGGTACCAGTTCATTGCCCAGTCCGGCGCGATCGAGGCGATCAGGCCCATAGCAAAAATAAGCACCAGCTCACGACTTGTCAGCGCCAATTGGCGAAAACGCATTTTAAGTAGGGCATTGGGCGTAAGCACAAGTATGAGGAACGGAATGAGGAGGCAATGCGGCAGGTGAGCATACGCAATGTTGGGTGCATTCAACACATTGGCGATATACTGACCACCGACACTGACGACCACGCAAAACGGCATACCGATGAGTGGGGCGCGTATGGTCGAAATAAAAGGTGAAATGGAGATGGCAGACATGGCGGGAACATATATCAACCGGTCCGGATATACAAGCAACAGGTTGGCTGCATTGGCACACGCGATGAGCAGAACAAAGCCACCGCGCCCACAAAGACTAAAGAGCGAACTGCGAACAACGGCGACCACAGTTTTTTCATAGGTACCAGATCGACACTACGATCTGCGTTCGATTCAGGATATATCTGGATCTGCCTTGCCGCAATGACTTTCAGTTCTGTCTGCGCCGCTTCGATAGAGAGACCCGGGTTTATCCGGCCCACATCGGCTCCATGGCCGTTGTTTCGATTCAGATTGAAAGACGGCCAGTGTTGAAACGGTATCCAGACCTCGATATTATCCCAGGGGAATTGAGATCCCTCCGGCATGATGCCGATCACGGTGAACGGTTCATTATTCAGCAACGTACCGGTCCTTCATGTTTTGTCGGATTAACGCTCTGGGGCGCCCAGATCGACAGGTCGGTAAAGCGCGGGGCTTGTTCCCGGCAGTCCTGAATATCAGGATAGGCATTCCAGGGCTGATGGCCTTTGGGGTGGTCCGGAAAGCGAAAACCCATTGCTCGGAATCAGGAAAGGGCAGAGAGCCGTACGGCAATGAGGATAAATCCAGGCTTTTTCAACAGAAGCCGAAAACCACAACTCAAATCCTGCAACAGGGTCTGCATATATTCCTCCATGGCGCCGCCAGGTTATATCACCATGGTTGGGTATACATCCACAAATGATGCCAGGAGGATAGGCACCGGCAACAGGCAACAAGGCCGTATAAACTATGAGTTATCGGTAGACCGGCCAGTTGATGTTCATCTCTATTCAGAGATTTGTCTGTCCGTGTATGGGAAAATAGATCTCGAAATCGGACAGATGCAGAAAATTCGGAGCATTTTACTCGAAACTCAGAACTCGGAACTCGCTACTATTTCCATCATAGCACGCAGATCATCATGTGTAATAGTAGCCTCTGCACAGTCGAGAAATTCGGAGAGGTCTTTGTCGGGATACTGTTGCTGGTAATCAGCGGCCTGGAGGGCCATCTCGAGTTTGTCGATCTGGCGTGCCAGTTGGGCTTCGAGGGTTTGCTGCGCTTCGTATTCCTGCCACAGATTCAAATAGGCTTCTCCATCGGAGAAATCACGAGTCAGGATTTCCATCGCCGCCTGCTCTCGCTAGTGTTTTTCTTCCGGCGTGATGCCGTCGTGCGGCGTGATGTCGCCTGCGATGACTTCGGATAGGTCGTGGATCAGGCACATCTTTACCAGCTTGAGCGTGTCGAGGTCTTGCCGGTCACCCAGTACCATAGCCATAAGCGCCATGCGAAACGAATGCTCGGCAACGGATTCAGGGGCCGGTACGCCCTTTCGAGCCCACCCGGCACGAACAAGCGTCTTGAGCTTACCGGCCTCACGGAAGAAATGAAGGAGAGAAGAGACATCTTTCAAGGTCGTTGTGCTTTGTGCATGGTGCCTGGCAAAAATTCAGTTTTTTACTTTTCAATCACCATTCAACAATTAGCATTACTCAGCGCCTGATCAAAATCCCGAATCAGATCATCCGGATCTTCCAGTCCAACCGAGACGCGGATCATGCCATCGTGGATGTTCATCCGTTCCCGCTGCTCAGGCGGTATGTCCAGAAAGGCCATGGTCGCCGGCACCTGTGTAATGGTCCGGACGCTGCCCAGGCTGGCGGCGAAAGCGCACAACTCCAGGGCGCCGCATACCTTTACGGCTGAAGGGCCATCCTCAACTTCAAACGTCAGCATAGCGCCGAATTCCGGGATCTGCTGTTTTGCTATATCGTGCTGTGGATGCGAGGTGAGACCGGGATACCAGACTCGCTGTATAGCCGGATGGGCGTCAAGGTGCCGGGCTACGGTCATCGCCGATTTGCTCTGTCGTTCCATGCGCACCGGCAGAGTCTGCAGACCGCGCAGCAGCATCCAGGCATTGAACGGCGATAGGGCGCCGCCCAGCTTGGTCAACGACGACCATCGCAGTTGGTGCAGAAAATCGGCCGGAAGAAGCCCCGTTTTTATGGCGATGATCCCGCCTATTACGTCATTATGACCGCCGATAAACTTGGAAGCGCTCTCTACCACAATGTCGATGCCCCACTCGAGCGGACGAATGAGATATGGGCTCGCGAAGGTATTGTCGCAAACAAGAATAATATCTCTGCTATGGGCAAGTTCTACCAGTGGCGGTATCGCCGGCACCTGCATCGTCGGGTTGGCAATCGTCTCGAAATAGATGATCTTCGTCCGATCCGTCACTGCTTGCCTGACCTGCTCGATATCGGTCGTATCGACAAACGTGGTCTCAATACCGAAGTCGGTCAGCCGGTGGTCAAACATTTCGTGCGTAGAACTGTAGGTGGTCCAGTCTGAAACGATGTGATCCCCGGTCTTCAGCAGGGCAAACCAGGTCGTCGATACCGCCGCCATGCCGGACGCGACCGCTAGGCAGCCGTCGGCGCTTTCAAGCAGGGCGACCTGGTCTTCGAACTTGTACTCACTGGGATTACCACATCGCCCGTAGATATTCGCTTCCACCCGGTCGCCGTCTACAATCTGCTGGTAGATCTCCGCATCATACTGAAAATTATTCGATAAATAGATCGGCGCATTAAGCGATTTGGATTCCGGATCCGGATCGTAATACACTGCTTTGCTGGCAAATGAGAGTTTTTCTTCTGTTTCCTTCTTCATATAAGACGGCGCTCCTGCTATAGAGGGTGTGAGTGGTGGGAAGCAGGGGGTGGACACTATGATGTGTGGTGATATCTACTTTGTCAAGCGGCATAAAAGCGGAATTTTTGATGGATATTGTTTATCAAAAGAAAGAGGCCACAGTCGCCCAGGTTTTGGAAGACATCCCCGATCCGCCCAGTTACACCACGGTACGCACACTGCTCCGACTCCTTGAGAATAAAGGCCACTCAAAACATCGGCAGGACGGTCCCCGTTATGTTTTTTATGCTACCGTAC
>PVBE012057340.1_pt1 | contig 16907 bp, 13 predicted proteins | sample 1631181 | NCBI WGS metagenome assembly PVBE01 (sample SAMN08397723, study PRJNA350692) | Marine metagenome, whole genome shotgun sequencing project. | isolation source: water | place: Pacific Ocean | collected 2012-04 | reverse complement strand
CTGTGGACAGAGTGAGTGACGCAACAGGTGTGGAGCGACGTGCATGGACGGCTATGGACGGTGGGGACATGATTTTAAGTCCCGTGCGTCTACCGTTCCGCCATCCCGGCTTGAGACGGTACCCAGTCTAATTCAGCCTAAAGTGGCCGATCACGGGTTCGAATCCCGTCTTCCGCTCCAGATGCTCCGACGAAGACCCTCCGTCTCGACCCAGGCCTAACGCGTCTTACTCGTCATCTCTATTTCTATTTCGTTTCCCAATGAACTGGTAAACGCCTATTCCCAGCACGGTCACCGCAATGATGGAACCAACGGGCACGATCGGCGATGGACTCGGAGCAGCTGTTGGAGGGGGAGTCGGGCTGATTGATGTCGGGGTCATCTCCCTGCCGATCCGCGAGCTGAATTTGCTGTTGGGCGAGATGATTGGGCACGAGAGTCACGATCATTCGATCGGGTCAAGAAAAGTCAGGTCCGCACCGAAGCGGTGAAGTTGGCCCCTTCGTTGTCGGTATGAGGGCGGATAAGGTGGATGGATTTACGGAGAACGTAAGAATTTACCGACGGTAGGATCCGCTATCCGATCCCTCTTCCTCAACCATCCTGATCGCCAGACGGTCGCTACGGCACGCGACTGGCGATTAAGTGATATTCCCGGCCCAACTGCGTGCCGCTACGAACCACCGACTCGAAGGTGGCACCACGCCGTTCGTTCCTAGGAAACAGAAATGAATCCGCCTGTCCACCGTACCTGCCTTTTCGAGTGCCCTTCCCAGCAGCGCCGACTTAGGGTTGTAGTTGGCCAGGGCTACAAGACCGATGACGTTCATCCCGGGTTGAACGAGTCCCGGATCGGGAGCGGCGCGCCCCAGCTTTAGCAGCTGCTCGCAGACCAAGCGGTACGATATGGCCACATCCTCGCGAAGTCCTTTGCCGCCGGGATCGAGCATATCGAGATACCCAGCCAGCTGATCGGGTACATGCTGGATGCGACTGTCCAGATCGCGCTTGAGCTCCGTCGCGAGGATGACCGGTCGGTCGCCTTCGGTTGAAATGGCCATGACATCGAGACGCAGCGGCGGTCTTGAATTTACGATTTGCCGATCGACGATTTGGAATGTCGCTCGTTTCAGATTCGCCCGTACGCACCTCGCTTCCCATTCTCCTTCGGGGCTCGCGTACTGCTTATCGACCGTGCTTCGAATTCGGGGGAGGTCCTGCTCATACAGGTTCAGGAACTCGTCCGATACATCGAACTTTTGAATCTTCTTGTCGTCTTGGAGCAGGCGAGTCCGCTCCAGATACGCTCGATCGATCTGGATGCGTGGACAGCCCTTGCGAATCTGCCATTCCACACGGGCCACCGACGATTGCGCTCGATAGGCGTTGAGATAGTCATTCCGTAGCCGCACGTCCAGCTGGAACCGATCACACAAACCCAGTAGTCGACGACCCGAGCTGTTGCCGAGCCATTCCATAAAGTCTGGCGAGATTCCCCGTCTAAATAGTGTCATCTGATGTTGCGTCATAGACCCCATCCATACCTGGCGCTTTGGTATTCCAACCAGTCTGTAAGCGCGGGATTGTTGGTGGCGGTCGCCGCCGCAAATAAATCCTCGTAGGCGACGCTGTGATAGCGATCCGGTCTGACCAATATCGCCTTCCACGCCTCACCGACGGTGTCACCTAGTTTTCTCATCTCCGGCGCTGTAATACCGGTGTGGAACGCTCGGTTCGCCCGTGGTGCTACATGCAAGCAAGTCACAGTCGTGAACCCGAGTTCCCGTTCCCTTTCCATCGCCGTCGCCAGCAGTTGCTGGCGAAGATGCTGGTAGAACGGCTCGATGAGAAGGTCCTTTAGGTGGAGGCCAGCGTCCGGTTTGATCGGAGAGTCCTCTGCTTCAAACAGCGGCGTGTACGTAGCGAGGCGCTTCTCGCCTGATCTCCCCTTGTCCGACCACCTGTCATCCGAGTAGATCTCGGTGTATTTCGATTCCACCAGCACGCCATGTCGGTTACCGACTGCATCCTCGTACGCCAGCAACAGATCCGCGCTAGTGGCAAATTCGCCCCTGCCCGGCCAGCCCTTCTCGTTCAGGTATCTCTCGAGCCCAACCCACTCCGTTTCTGAAAGAGGTCCAGATTCGCTTGGGAGGACGACGTGATCGACCTTGGGAAAAACCGAACGCAGCACCGCGGCGAGAGAGTCTGGAGAGAGGCTCAAGCCCCACCAGAAGTTGACCGCGCAGACCTGCGAGTCAAGCAAGTGTGAGGAGGGTTCGCGACGCTCTAGCGGACCCCGGTTTCTACCGTCATGCCAGGCGATCCGCTGCACGTAGAAATGGCGGAGGGCAGCGCTGCGGATTGGATCCCAGAGGTTGTTCCGGGCAAATCCGGCAGGTAGCACGAATGGGTAGGTCTTCTCGCGATACTCACCTTCCGCTCGCGCCTCCTGGGGCATTCGTTCCCACGACTGCTTAAACGCAGCCTGTCGCCGACGCTGGGTACTGACGTATGTAGCCAATGCTAATTTCCTTCCCTGAGGACTCCAGTCTAGAGAAGAAGGCCAGCTATGTGCCGACGGTCGCGTTGCCTAGCGGATCCTCCCACCGTGCTCGCCACTAATCACAACCCTCGCCGAACCTGGGCCACCATCGACTTGATGCACACCTCCTCGTTCTAGCCTTTGTCACGGGACTGCTGCTGGTGTGCATGCCCGCCCCACCGCCCGACACTACCAACCGCTCCCTGGGTGTTACTGGCTCTACGTTTACACACGCAAGACACGCATTCGAACTCAGGAAAGCTGGTAACAATGAAGCTGCGATTATCGAAGTCACTCCGGCTATCCGCCTCGATCCCCAGCCTGCCATCCCACTGAAACCTGCCGGTTAGATTCGGCCAATAAGAGATAGGCTGACCAGACGGTAACTGTGCGCCTTTCGCTGAGGGTCGACTCGAAGCAAGCACAGCGCTTATCCCCCTCTCCTTGCCAAGGAGAGGGTCACGGGTTCGAATCCCGTCGTCCTCTCCAGTCTCACCTAAGCAGAACGATTCCCCATAGGCAACAAATTCTGGGATAGTGGTTGCAAGTCAGCACTTCTCAAGCCTCGAGGGGTTGACATAATGTGCTACGTCTTCGCCCTGTTCCTCGTTGCTAGCCTGATGGCGGCCTGTGGCGATCCGCAGGTGATCGTCATAGAGCGTGAGGTGGTAGTAGCCACACCAACTCTTGGGCCAACTCCAACCGCGACGGCTATCCTTGGCCCGCTTGTTCGTCTAGCTGGCTAGTGACCCGGCGTCCTACCGCCCCCACCACAAGCCATGGAGGACTACCCGATGTCGATGACCACTAGTGTTCGCTCCACCGCGCCGGGCACGCAGGTGCTGTTTCTCGATTTGGCGGACCTGCAATCCCGCCACAACGTCGTGCAGGCGGTGTGCGAGGCCACCAAGCATCCGGACAACCCCATCCTGCCGTTGGGCGACCTCCACGAGTGGGACGCCCTGCAGGCACGCCCATGGGAGGGTCGCTCGGTGATCTACGACGAGGACGAGCGTCTCTTCAAGTGCTGGTACGCCGGCACCGATCTGAGTGTCGAGCGTTGGTGGGCGACCGGCTATGCAATCAGCGACGACGGTGTGCACTGGGAGAAGCCCCGACTCGGCCTGCACGAATACCGCGGCAGCCGCGACAACAACATTTGTCTCATGGCCTGGGGGCCGGTGGTGAAGGACACCGAGGAACAAAACCCCGCGCGCCGCTACAAGATGATCGTCAAGGGACCGCCCCGCGAGCGGGGCATCCGGGCCGGCTATTCCGCAGATGGCATTCACTGGTCCGAAGAGACCCGGATCGACCTCTCCGAATGGGAAGGGGGCGCGCCCGACATCGTTGCGCTTGTCATAGACGATCAGGACCCCGACCCGTCGCGCCGCTTCAAGCTGATTTGGCAGAGCACAGCACCTTCCAACAAGCGGGGGCCCGAGCTCGTGCGCACCAAGAATCTGGCCTTCGGCCCTGATGCGGAGCACTTCACGACCAGCGACGACAACCCCTTGCTTCACCCAAACGACGGCCTCGAGCAGGAAAACCACTACCTGATGTTGGCCCCCTACGCCGGGCAATACGTGATGCCGTACGAGTACGGGTGGTATGCGCCCAACGGAACCGGCGTCTACGGCGCGTACTGCGCCGACATCAGGTTGGCCGTCGGCCGCGACGGCGAGCACTTCGCGCGCGTGCGTCCGGATCAGAAAGTCATCGCTCGCGGCCCGCGCGGCGCCTGGGATGATGGCTTCCTCATCATCGCGGACAAGCTCGTCGTCAAAGACGACACGCTCTACCTCTTCTACGGCGGCAACGGCGAGGACTGGACGAGCTGGCCCGGCGGCAACATCCCCGAGCACTCCCACTGGAGCAACAGCGGCGCGATTCGCCTTTCGCGCATGGGTCTGGCCACGCTGCGACTCGACGGCTTCACCTGTCTGGAGACGTCCGACCGGGAGACGCCCGGATATGCGGTGACGCAACCCATCGACGTACGCGAGCGCGACGTCCGGCTGCTGCTCAATCTCAGCGACGTCCAGGTCAAGCGGAGCTGGGTGGAGGTTGAAGTTCTTCCGGCCGACAGCGACCAGCCCCTGGCCGGATTCGGACACGACGACTGTCTGCCGCTGCATCGCGACGGTCTGCGCGAGCAGGTCGTCTGGCGCGACCGGCGCCTGGCCGACCTCGATCAAACGCAGATCCGGCTGCGCTTCAACCTCTTCGGCGCCGCCCGCTTGCATTCGTTCACCTTTGCTGCGTGAGGATCTCGCCAGTCGCGCGTGTTGCGTGCTTTATCCGCATGTCACCGGGTTGGCGGGGACACGGGTTCGAATCCCGTCTTTCGCCAGACAAAATAGCTCCGGGTACATTTGTACTTGAACAGTGAAGACCCTCTTTGTTTGGTCGGGAATCATGTGGAAGCCCTTTGTTGCTGGGGTAATGTTGGTGCTCGCTCTGACCATAGGCAGCGCCTGTGGTGGAGAAGACGACGGGAGTTTTGGTGGGGAAAAAAGTGGATCGTTTCAACTTCGGGATACTTGCGCGGAGGCGTGCATTTGAGTGTCTGGCGGTTCGGCTACTCCAAGCACATCAATCACCGCGCCACGACTTCCACCTGCACACGACAGCCATGCGGGACGACGCCCACACAATCAATTATTGGGTGCCGTCCCGCGTGGTGACCAGACGGTAACTGTGCATCTTTCGCTTAGGGTCGACTCGAAGCACGCACAGCGCTGAGGCCCAGCTCCTTGCCAAGGCTAGGGACACGGGTTCGAATCCCGTCTTCCTCTCCAGGTTCTCGTTACAGATTCAAACCACAAGAAAGTCGTATGCTCCAGACAACCTCTTCACTTGCAGTGGTATTGAAGGTCTATTGCTTGGACGTTTGCAGCTCTCCTGACCGGCACAGAGCAACCGTCGCCCGAGCACGAATTATGGGCGGGCTGCGATGCTGAATTGACTACCTTCAGGTACCGCTGGTGGGTGGTCCCGCTTGTCTCGACCCACGATCTCCACCAATCTCACGATCTTCGTCACTCTTAGCAAGTCGGCAGACGCTACCTAAGAATTCCGTGATATACCTACCTAAGAAATGCCGTAGCTCGTGAAGTGCCTGGTAGCGTTTCTCGTGGTCATCGTCATGACGACCGCATGCGGTGGAACTAGTCCGTCGGTATCCTCCCCCGCAGCGCAGCAATCCTCATCCGCATTCAACAAAGATGCGTACGACCTCGGGTGTGCAGACCGCGTCCTCGGCATGGCGGCGGCTGACAGAATCTTCCACAAGGGACAATCCCCTTCCGCGGACGAGCTGGCAACCCTGCAAGCGTGTCGCACCACCGCCATGGCCTCCACAACACAGACTCCCCAAGCAAACCGACCCCCGGTTGCCACTCCCAGTCCCACCGCTGCCGTAGCACCTGTCATCGCCGCAGCACAGCAATCTTCATCCGCATTCAACAAGGATGCGTACGACCTCGGGTGTGCAGACCGCGTCCTCGGCATGGCGGCGGCTGACAGAATCTTCCACAAGGGACAATCCCCTTCCGCGGACGAACTGGCAACCCTAGAGAGTTGTCGGACCCAGACCACATCACAACGCCCCGACGGTCATCAAGAAACTCCGCGTCCTACTACTGAGGGCAACAAAGGCTCTCAAGACAGCCAGGATCGGAGCAAGGGCACGCTGCCGAACTGGCGGGAGCTGTACCAAATTCCCTACACGATCTCGTGCATGGATGCCCGTCTTGGCGTCGCGGTCGTTCGCCAATTCGAGGCCGGACAACGACCACCGACTGAAGAAGAGTTTGAGACCATCGCCTCCTGCGAAATCGAGCGCGCAGATCTCTTGCGAAAGAGCAACGAACAAGCTGGCTCGGAAGGCGGAAATGAGGCTCAAGGCAGTAGTAAAACCCAGCTGGCGAACTGGCGTGAGCTATACCAGCTTCCTTACACCATTGCCTGCATGGATGATCATCTTGGCCCCACAATCGTTCGTGAATTCCAGACTGGACAACGGGCCCCAACTCCTGCAGAGCATGAGGCGATCGCCTCGTGTGAGCTCTCCACGGTGGTGATAGTGGCGCAGCCGAGCGGGCAAAGCACCTCGGAAAGCGAAAAGAAACCTGACCGTCGCGATGACGACGACGATGATGAAGATATTCGATCCCGAATTGAAGGACGGGGCGGTTGGATCCGGACCGGAGATCCCAAAAATGACCAGTTTGTCCTTGGTTTTATTCCGAACGCCGAGGAATGGAAATGCGGTGTCGCGGCCGTTGGAGAATCCACACTTCGGTCCTTAAAAGCAGGCCAGCATCAACTGACAGATGCCGAGTACCAGCGCCTGGAGCCCTGTTTTCGGGCAAGTCCTGAAACCCTCATTCATCCGCTAAGCGAGTTTGATTGCATCCCGCTTGACCTACTCCTCGAATTCGTCGACTACTACCGACCATCCTGGGATCAGCTTGAATGCCACCTTGAAAACATCCAGCGTTATGCGATGCCCAAGACGCAGGTCAGATACCCGGCGGCTCCCGATCCTTTCGGGATTAGGAATAACAAGGGCCCCCTATTCCCTGTGTACTGGGACCGGATCATGAACGATCCCTTTTACGCTGACGAGGTCAAGGCTAATTTCTCACCTTCCATCGCAAACATGGGCATGCCTCCGAGCTACGACGAGCTCTATAACGACATCAAGTGCCACATGTCCTCACGCGATGCATCAGGTGCATATCAATTCGAACCATACTGGCTCGACGAATCGATCCGAGGCGCCGCCATTGGCTATCTCATTGAGAAACAGAAAGGACGACGCATCTATGCTGATCTGGATATGTGCAACAACGTCTTTGTCGTCCAAGGCGGCGAGCCTGCCGACTACACGATTCTCTTTACCAGCGTCCAGGACTTCAAAGATTTCACCCTAAATGTAACTGTCCCTGCCTACGCTATGAAGGCGAAGGCTGCCGAGCGGGTAAAAGCTGAACTGCTGCAACTTAATAATCCTTTTGGCACTGAAATCGAGGTCGTGTTCAGCCAGGATCCATTCCTGAACAGCCTGCCGGTCCTGGAGCAGGTCGCACTTGCCCAGTGGTATCTGGACACCATCATCCCCGAGGTCCGAAAACATTTCAGCGGCACTGTATGGGTAGCGTCTGCAGCGAACTATGATGATGGGCACCCAGACTTCCCCTCAACAGGGATGAACCCCTCGTTTGGCAAGCACTGGGCATCGCTCTCCTTCGCCGGTGCCGATCATGTGAGTTTTACGCTGAGCGCGAGTTGTGATTTTCGACATACTTGGCGGCACTTACACATACAACTGGCGACTGCCATGGACATCGTGCAGCGCGACAATGTCACGTGGGGCCTGTATGGAGGTTTAGGCCAGGACAAATTTGGACCGGCATTTGATACAAATTGTGCAGATGATTTTGAAGCTAGGGAGCTTGACATGCACAGGTTGATCTTGGCCCAGCTAGATGAGCAGCCGATCCAACCGTATTTCCTCTTCGGCATCATAGAGCCGCCACGAAGCTGGACAAGAGCCCAGGAAGGCCATTCCCCAACCGCTGCAGAGGCGGGTCAAGGCGACTGGCGAATCATGAGTCTTGATGAGCGGGAAGTATCCCCTGAAGTACGTGCGCTCTATGACGACTATGTGCGAACACATGTGGTGGGCGACTAGCTGGATTCTTGTTGAATGAAATCCGATTGGTGTTGCACGCCGATATCGGGCCGCTAGCTGACTGCTGATCTAACAAGACAGAGACAGTCGTGCCCGTTGGCTCCATGACTCAGGCTGCCACCATCAGACGATAATTGTGCGCCTTTCGCTTAGAGGCGACTCGAAGCAAGCACAGCGCTTAACCCCACCTCCTTGCCAAGGAGAGGGTCACGGGTTCGAAACCCCACCAGTCGAATTTAGGGATATGTCATGTTGGGACGCAATTGGAAAGCACCGCTCTTATCGCCGCCATATTTGCTTTCATCACCGCAGGCACTGAGGGCTGTCCCCACTAATAGGAGTACAAGCAGTATTCCAACCAATAGTGTGCGGCGTAACCTCGACCAAATTTGAGGGCTCATTCTGACGCCATTCTCAATTGAGGGAGGGAAGCGTAGCATCGATCACAATTAGCCGTCTCACCAGACGGTAACTGTGTGTCTTTCACTGAGGGTCGACTGGAAGCAAGCACAGCGCTGAGGCCCAGCTTCTTGCCAAGGAGAGGGTCACAGGTTCGAACCCCGTCTTCCGCTCCATGTTCTGTTGGTCTAATTAGCGTTCCGAGCACCTGACGACCCAAGCTATACGTCTTCTGTTTGATGGCTAGCGACGATTGGACGGAAGCCAAGGCCGGGAGTCTCGACGGACGGAATCTGCCCGTTGCTATCGACTAATGGACGTTCGCCAAGTTGGTCGCGAGCGGGAAACGGGCCTTGATCGTATTCAAGCTTCACGTGCTGTGACTTGGCGTTCAGATCTTGATAAGCACATAGCAAGTGCAAACTGGCAAAGAAACTTACAGGGGTTCCCCATACATGGGGAATGCAGGTTATCTGTGCTTGACTGGATATCGTTTCGATTTTTCGATAACCAGTGACGCCTCCTGTCCAGACAACGTCTGGTTGCACAATGTCGAATGCATCGTTGTCTATGGCTCTCATAAAAGCGTCTTCCCCGACTAGATGCTCGCCACCAGCAATTGGAACTTCGCTTACTTGGCGAAGTTCTGCATAAAGGTCTGGACGGTCGATTGCCAAGGGTTCTTCAAACCAGGTGGCTCCAATCTCGTTGAGTACATTGGCCATGGCCTGCGCTGCATTGAGGTCGTGACGATAGCCCTCATTCGCATCAGCCATAAGTTGTATGTCAGGACCGATAGAGGCTCGAAGTTTTCGCAACGCTTCCGCGTCCTCCTTGACGGACAGTCGTCCAATCTTGACCTTGAAAGCGGTGAAGCCACGCATGCGGATGCTCTGTGCTTCACGACTGAGTTCGGCACCGCGATCGGAGGTGTTCGTTCTGTAATAGCCGCCTGCGGCATAGGGAGTGACGGTTGATGCTGATAACGGATTGAGATGCCGGGCTAGCGGTTGGTTGTTGATTTGGGCATCGATATCCCACAGGGCTGTATCGATGGCTCCGATGGCGGTGATCTTGTGCTGGGGCTCGTTGGCGATCTGCTCATATGCTTGCTGTGGTTCGTTGAGGTCAACGTGCTGCAGATCCGGGATCAGCGCAGTGCGAAGCGTTTGGGTCGTTTCGTTCGGTGTTCCGGCCGCTTCGCCCCATCCTTCATACCCGTCAGTAGTCTGGATACGAACGAGTGTTGCAGTCCTAGATGTTGCGAGTCTCGTGGAAATTCCATATGGATATGGCAGTGGACTACTGATAGGGAAGACTGCGATGTGTTCGATGCGCATGTCGACTCATGGATAAGTGGTTAGATCAGCAGCGTACCAATACGACAACCGTGCATTGAGTTCGCCCCGGGTCCTATGTGGTTATCTACGAGTATGAAAACGGAGAGATTAGCTGTGTCGCATGACGAGCGTTTGCAGGAACTGGGCATCGTTCTTCCCGAGGCGGGTTTTCTCCCGTTGGTAGACGTTGATGCACGGCCGTGAACCTGGTGACCCAGAAACCGTGGCCAAAGATGCCGCGCGGCGCAATACTTTGGCATCGAATAAATCCGGACACGGCTAATCGATGCGATACGTCCTCACGCTAGTCGGCTTGCCATGTTAGTCATGGGGTTCCTGTTGGTGACCCTGGTATTCACGTTGGTCGTTGGCATCGTGATGTCTGTGACGAGGATTGGTAATGCGACTGGGTTAGACACGAACCAGCAGGCCTGGGTCGTGTTCGTAATTGGCCTTGTGCTTACCTGCGGGACTTTCATCTTGATTGGGAAACGCAGGCATAAACAGCCGGGTGCCTACACCAGCCGGGGTGTGGCCGACGCAAAACTAGGTCTGCACCAACGAGCAATCCAGGACTTCGCGAGGCCATCCGTATCAACCCAAGCTTGAAGCGGCCGTAACACTACCTGATGCGCTACGTCCTGATTGTTTTGCTGACCGGTGGACTTTTCGTAAGCCTGCTCTCGCAGACGGATGTCTCCGCCGCTACTGATCAGGCCATCCCAAACGGCTGGTTTTTCAGCCAAACCGGCGGCGGTTCGGGGAAGGGCTATGCGGTTACCAACGACACCGGCATTCCGTACTGGACATTTTTCCAAGGGGCCGGCGGCGTTCAGGCGCTGGGCTATCCGATTTCACGTCGTTGGACTGATGGCCCGTTCACCTATCAGGCCTTTCAGAAAGCCATTCTGCAATGGCAGCCAGGCCGAGGCATGTTCTATGCCAACACCTACGATCAGCTCGGTGCCCAGGGGGAAGATCCGTGGCTCGATGCTTTTCGCTTGACCCCGAAACCCCAAGCCTTTCCACAGAACGCTGGACAGCCTTTCGAGGTTGCGATGCAGAACCATCTGCGATTACTGGACAAGAACTCTGCGATCAAGGCGAAGTGGTACACGAACAACAATTGGCTTAACGCCTACGGCCTGCCAGTGGCCTACGAAGATCGCGGCGATGTTCGTGTGCTCCGTGCCCAGCGTGCTGTTTTTCAGCAATGGATGATCGCCACGGCATGGTCGTCGCCAGGTGAGGTTGTGATCTCGAATGGGGGTGACGTGTACAAGGAAGCTGGCCTCATCCCAGCATCGGCAACGGTTTTATCACTGCCCCCATCTTCCACACCACCGACACTGACACCTCCTCCGACTCCAACCCCGACACCTTCTCCGACCCCAACCCCGACACCGACACCTTCTCCGACCCCAACCCCGCCACCTCCTCCGAGTCCGCCCCCCGCGCCGGATTCTCCTCCTCAAAAAACTTTCAAACTTCCAAGGATTGCCGAGGTGCCACCGAATCTACCGGCGTACAAACGTTCCGACTGGCGACACTGGACCGACGACGATGGCGACTGTCAAAACACCCGCCACGAAGTCCTCGTCGCTGAAAGCCAAGTGCCCGTCACATTCAAAACCTCGAAGGGTTGCCAGGTCGCAACCGGCCAGTGGTGGGGGGCCTTTACCAGCACGACCGTAATGACTGCGAGCAAGCTGGATGTTGACCACTTGGTGCCGCTCAAGAACGCCCATATCTCTGGCGGATATGCTTGGGATGCCGCGACGAAACGCCGCTTTGCGAACGTCTTGGCTGACGGAACACATCTCATCGCTGTGACTGCAAGCGCCAATCGCTCCAAGGGTGCCAAAAGTCCCGCCCAGTGGAGACCGCCGAACAAAGCGTATTGGTGCAACTACGCGACCGATTGGGCGAACATCAAAATCACTTGGGGCCTTACGGTGACCTCAGCCGAAGCCCAAGCCCTGACCGCGATGCGGGAAACCTGCGGCAAGGTTGGAGATCCGCGTACCTCGCCTATCCCTCCAACGCCCACACCAACTCCAACGTCTCCGCCAACACTCACGCCGACAGCCCCACCTGCACCTAGCTTTGAAATCGTAGCCCTGGACTGCACAGGTAAGCCGGAATCAGTCACCATTCGTAACACCGGAAGCCAGGCCGCCAATCTCGACAATTGGTCCATTCACGATGAGGGTGCAAAGTTCACCTACGTCTTCCCAGCCGGCACCTCGATCGAGCCCGGAGCTACTGTTTCAGTGTGGACGTGGACAGGAGCTGCACAACGAACTTTCTTTTGGACAGGCCGTGCTGTATGGAATAACAGCGGCGACACGGCCTTCTTGCTCAACCCATCTGGGACTGTCGTCAACCAGCGCGCTTGCTTCTAGTCATCTGTCACTCAGGTCCCGTAGCTCGCAGGACAGGGCATTTAGGCGTGGGATAGTGGAGTCGGCAGCCGGCCGATCGCCTCCGCGCCGTCAGATCCAACAGCCGGCCTTTCCTGGTTGATGTCAACACGAATTAACTGCGCATCGTTCTGGCTTGATGACCGAGAGGTCTTGGCGTTTGATTTCTCCGTCGGATCTGCACGCAGCTTGGGTTGTTATAACGGTGGCGAGGACAATCGCAGACAGGCCCCGAAGTACGTTTCGCCGCAGGAAGAGACTGCGCTGCGCTTCAGAAAACAACTGGGTTCTCATCCTTAATCCTTCTTCCCGTCCTGGGCTTTGAAAGTTCCATCTCCACCACACCATCTAGTTCTGACGAATTTACGGGCGATGTCTATGCTTGAGTGCCGATCGATCGCAAGAACCTTCACGATGCCACACAATCCTAGTCTTCATCTTCTGTGCCACCCCTGGGAGCTCCAGACGGTGATTCATATGCGTAGGACCTGGAATCGGCCAGCTCGCGCTCAGATGCCACCGGTGCTGGCTCCCACCGAGCCTTGGGAAGGCACTTCCGTCGTCTGGAGTTCGATGCATTATGACGCTGCGTCCAAGCAGTTTCTTCTGTGGTACGAGGCATGGAACCCTGGCGCCGACCGGCCACCGCCCCTGGATTCGCTGGTGTGTTTTGCGACATCGGCTGATGGTCTGCAATGGAACAAACCGGATCTTGGTCTATTCGAATGGAATGGGAGTTCGGCCAACAACATCTGCTGGATGATGCACAACACTGGCCCGTGGAGATACCTGGATAGCCCGCGTGTCCTTGTTGAACCATCAGCTCCTGCCGATCGTCGTTATCGGATGGTTATCTATACACAGTCGAAGCCCGAGGCTGGTCAAGCGTTCTTCGTGCTCACAAGTCCGAACGGCATTAACTGGACCTGGCATGACGAGCCCTTCTTGACCGAGACGGGCGATCGATTCCACTGCATTTTCGATGACCAAAGTGGCGAATATTGGCTGACGTCGAGGCGTGCGCACACGTACCGCGACAAACGGGCCAATCCACCCCGACCACGGATTCGTTCCGTCGAGCGATGGAGAAGTACCGATCTCCGCACCTGGTCTGGGCCAGACATGCATCTCCTGCCTGATGACGCGGACCCTCCGGATACTGAGTTCTATAGCTTGTATCCAATGACAGCCGGCAACGCCTATCTTGGCTATCTGGAGTTCTACGACCGGTTCGTCGAACGTCTACACACCGAGCTTGTCATCAGTCGTGACGGAAATACATGGCTCAGACCCGAACGAAACCCATGGCTTGATCGTGGAACCGAAGGAGCCTGGGATGATATGTGGGTGTTCCCCACGAGCAACGATCCTCTCGTTGTTGGGGATCACATGCTTGTGCCCTACGTTGGACGTGGCACGGCCCATGCCGGTGTGCGTGAGCCCATGCGACCCCCGCGGTGCAGCCTTGGCCTCCTCACGTTTGGCCGTGATCGTTGGGCAGCGCTTACGGTTGGCCAAGATGGTGGCGAATTTGTCACTGAACCTGCACCTGTGACCGGTGACCAACTCGTACTGAATGTGGACGCCGAGTTTGGTGACGTGCGTGTTGCGGTGCTTGACGAGTTCGGTGGCCCAATCAACGGCTTCTCCCACGCCCACGCCAAGCCGATTGTCTCGGACGCCGTGGACGTTCCGGTACGCTGGCAGACGCATGGTTCGGTGGCCTCACTGTACGGTAGGACGGTGAGGCTTTACGTAAAGGCCGCCCGAGCTAGTGTTTACGCGTACAGTTATGCGTAGCCTTAAACCTTGCCAAGGCGAGGGGCACGGGTTCGAATCCCGTCTTCCGATCCCCCTGGAACTCAGTATTTGGTGTGCCATCAGCTAGGGTGCATTCATCACTTCGGCGGTTGAAGCCTCCGCACGAATACGTTAGGAGCACAATGATCCGGAAGCCTCGAGTTGCACCTGTTCTCGCTATTCCCGCGTTGCCTCTACTTTTCGTACTTGGAATGGCACAGGTCGCGCCCGGGCCAGAAGGGGAATTGAGGCGCAACACGTCCGCTCATCACGAATCGTTATATGCATTGTGAAGATAACGTCACACCTCAAAACCGTCATCGAGGCCATCGATGTGATCAACAGCGCTGATCCGCATCAAATCCGAATACATAACGAGATGCGCCCGAAAGAGCTGGCTCATGCGGCGATGGTTTCGGCTTGGATTGAGCGGCTCCGTCCGGACGCTGATGACGCCTTGCGTATTGCGGCGCACGGACATCACATACGACGCTGGGCAATTCCACGGAGTAACTATCCAGCTGGACGGCGCGGTTATCTGCGCTGGCGTCAGGCATTGCAAGAGCTACACGCTGCGACGTTGGCTGGAGTGATGACGGAGCTTGGCTTTGACAAATCCATAACCAGGCGCGTCCAAGACATCGTGCGCAAGAAAAACTTGCGTTGCGATGCTGATGTGCAGGCACTGGAAGATGCCTTGTGCCTTGTCTTTCTCGAAACACAATTGAGCGAGCTGCGCTCCAAGCATCCGAACCATATAGTGGTAAATGCAGTGCGAAAGACATGGTGCAAGATGTCAACGCATGCTCAGGCCTTAGCGAATGATCTGGACCTCCCACCGGATGACCAAGAGTTCTTGGCACAGGCGCTTGAACCCGGTTCTTCATGATAAGGCGGCTCGCCTTCCCAAGGTCCTGACAGGCTTCCACAACTAAGCATGGGTCTGGCTCGGCAAGTGGAGCATGGTTACGCTCGGGCTCGACTCGAAGCAAGCACAGCACTTACGCCCAGCCCCTTTTCAGGGCGAGGGTCACGGGTTCGAATCCCGTCTGCTGCTCCGGGCGTGAAACCCAGATTGTCCAGTCCCTAAGAGCTGCCTTTTCCGGTCAGAAGCCCTAAAGCCCACAGGCAGGCTCTCCCAAACTCTTGAGATCCCGGGGGGACTACACAATGTTTGGCTAACCACCTGGGATACATCGGGCCTACTCTTTAATGTGGGATCTGAATTGTTGGCGTCACCCTGAGGGAGGATTCATTGATGGGCAAGCAGCTGCCGACGGTCGTATTGGGTCGTACGGGATTAGAGGTTACGCGTTTGGGGCATGGTGCAATGGAAATTCGTGGAGCGCCCCGGGGACGTCCCGTTAGTGAGGAAGACGCCCAGCGGATTCTGACGGCGGTTCTCGATGCGGGCATTACGTACATTGATACGTCAAATGACTATGGCCGGAGCGAGGAGCTGATTGGCCGCCTAATTGGGTCACGACGGGATGAGTATTACCTCGCCACAAAGTGTGGATGTATTCCGGGAGGTGGCGAACACGATTGGACACGTGAGAACCTGTTTCGTGGCCTGAATGAGAGCTTGGAACGACTCCAGACCGACTACATTGATGTGATGCAGCTCCACAATGCATCGATCGAGCAGGCCGAATTACATGGCGTGGTCGACACGCTCGAAGAGATGCGCTCTCAGGGCAAGGTCAGATGGATCGGAGCTTCCACAACGCTGCCCCATCTGCCTGTTTATCTCAATTGGGGCGTCTTTGACGTCTTTCAGATTCCCTATGCCGCCGTCTTGCGTGAACACGAAATATGGATTACTAGAGCCGCCGAGGCAGGGATCGGCACGGTGATTCGTGGCGGGGTTGGTAAAGGAGAACCTAGCGTTGGACTGGCTACGGAGGATCGCTGGGCCCCGTATAACAACGCCAAGCTTGACGACCTTCTGGAAGAAGGGGAAACCCCGACGGCCTTTATGTTGCGATATACGCTGGCCCATCCGAATGTCCACACAGTCATCGCGGGAACCTTGAACCCGGACCACCTGGCCGAAAACGTTTCGGTTGCGCAGGGCGGTGGACTTCCGGAAGACACGTATGCAGAGGCTAGGCGTCGACTGGACGCGGTGGAAGAGAGTCCTACTGCCGTGATCTGATAGACCCTACTGACTTTGCTGATCCTAGTTCCGCGGACGAGCCACAAACTCCCGGGCAGTTCCTGAGTGATCTCAACATGAATTAACTGCGCATCGTTCTGGCTTGATGACCGAGAGGTCTTGGCGTTTGATTTCCCCGTCGGATCCGCACGCAGCTTGGGTCGTTATAACGGTGGTAAGGACAATCGCAGACAGGCCCCTGATTACGTTTCGCCGCAGGCAGAGACTGCGATGCGCTTCAAAAAACAACCGGGTTCTCATCCGTAATCCTTCTGCCAGTCCTTGTCTTTGAAAGTATCACGTCCTTGCCAACGAGTAGGGTTACGGGTTCGAATCCCGTCTGCCGCTCCAGCAACAGCGGGACTCAATTCTCAGGATTTTTCGGTGCTCTCGTATGCATCTGTGATCGCTTCAGCGATCGCGAGGCCTCCGGACTCCGATGGTTCGATGGGGTTCGCGTAGTGGACGGGGTCGCTGCAGATGTCGCGAAGCTCAAGCACCGGCAAGTTTCGTCGCCGGGACTCTCGGGAGATCACATCGT
>PVBE011616541.1_pt1 | contig 16908 bp, 9 predicted proteins | sample 1631181 | NCBI WGS metagenome assembly PVBE01 (sample SAMN08397723, study PRJNA350692) | Marine metagenome, whole genome shotgun sequencing project. | isolation source: water | place: Pacific Ocean | collected 2012-04 | reverse complement strand
CCTCCGAGCCCCATTCGACGGATCGGACGGATCGATCGTCGTCGTGCCTCCCGCGTGATCAGTTCGAGTTGCTGCCCATGGTTCCGTCACAAACGTGTCTTTAACCACGGGCTGCTAGAGAAGGGTGAGTGTCCCCAACAATGGTTGCCAGGTGCGATCATTCGCAGTCTGGATCGACCTGGAGTCCGACATGAGTCATTGAGTGAAACGTGGGGGCGCTTCTTCCCAACAATTCCAGAGAAAGAGCGTGAGACATTTTGCTACCCTCCGCCATTCTCGGAAGAGTTCTGTCGTCTCTATGCAGAGCCGGTCGAGGCATTTCTGAGCGCCGCCCGAACACTGCAGGTCATAGTCGAAGGCTATCGCCTACAGGCACCCGGTGGCATCCTCTTGCCGCTGGAGCAAGTTGTGAAGGACGACTACGACAACGAATGGGACAAGATTGCAGCAGGTGAAGATCGCCTGTCGAACATCCTGTCGGCCGTCTCTCCGGCACTGACTTGGAAGAGTGGGCACCCTGAGGAACGCCGAACCTCACCATCTCTTCTAGGGTACCTGGCTAGTCCCCAGGAGTACATGAAGCCGAGGTTGAACTGCGCCTCGGCAACCCAACCTTGCTGTCCATCGAGGAGCGGAAAGCGCCTAACGTCTGAGCCGAAGGTCCCCGCCTCGTCCTCTGTGGTCGGCCCGAAGAAGCCCCGCTCGGTTGGAGGGGCTCCAGTGGCGGTCGCCGCGCGAAACCACCGCGCCGCCTGGGCGTAGTCCTGTGGGACGCTTCGGCCGTCCGCGTACAGGACGCCGAGTTTGTACTGCGCCTCCGCGTCACCTTGCTCTGCCGCCAGGCGGAACCACCGCATTGCCTCGGCGTGATCCTCCGGAACACCTTGGCCGTTCGCGTAGAGGATGCCGAGGTTGAACTGCGCCGCCGCGTCACCTTGCTCTGCCGCCTCGGCATAGTCGTGCGGGACATCTGAGAAAATGTCAGCTAAGGTCCGCTCGGCCTCCAAGAAGGCGCCTAGTTCGAGCTGCCCATTACCCAGGTCAGCCCGCGCGCGCACCTCTTGGAGCAGTAGTTGGTCCGGGTCGCCCTGCCGCTGACATCCAGCTGGAAAGGTCAGGGCGACGACCAGCAACGCCGTGAGCACCGCTGTCAGCATGGGAACCTCAGTTGACGCCGAGGCGCTGGGAATCAGTATGGGCACACCCTACCGCGTTCACCCCGGCACGTAAATGACCCGAAACAGGCTATGCCTGTTCCCGCCGGCGGGAGTGGCAGCGGTACTGCGGACATCAGCGACAGATCCGAGCGGGTTGGCTAGCTTACCGCTAGCTTTCGGTGAGCATGTGGCCGAATCCGCCAGCAGTAACAGGGGGAAATTGGTATCAATTTAGAACGTCTTGTCCGGTTCACCGCCTGGTGAGGGTGACGACGAAGGAAGCAGCAAGGAGGTGCTCATAGCCATCGCCTCCGCGGGTCAGGGCGCTCGGGCAATGCCTGGTGCGCCATGCTCTTCAGTATGTCGTACCTGGGCAGGAGCGTACATGCTCTCAAACGCAAGACCTGTTCTCAGACTCACCCTCCTGGCCCGAGTCAGCAACGCTTCGGCTGAACTGACATGTCGATGGGGTTTGGGAGCACGGTTTCGGTGTCGGAGATCCAGTCTTGGTCGTGCGTTGTGACGCTCCTGGCTTCGCGTCTTAGAATCCATCGCTCGGAGGTCGCCCTCCGATCCACGCCTCAACGTCAACGGTTTCGTGGGCGTGCGAACCGAACGCCTCTTCCTTGGTGCACTGGTGGCCGGCATCGTCCTCAGCTAGGAAGTCCTCTGGGTCGAACGACTCCTCCGGCACCAGGGCCATACGTTCTTGAAGCGAACTGAATAGGTCCGGTGAGAGCAGGCTGTCTCTGAACAACTCCAGGACCGAGGGGCTCAGTCCGAGACGAGTAGGCCAGCATCCGAACCTCGACTTGAAGCACGCCACGGTAATGCACATTCGCGTCCAGCTCTTGTCACCGCCGTTCGGCATCATTCGGGCCTTCTTCGGAACCTCCGATTGCAGACGGCCGACCTTCGACTCGTTCGGGAGTGGCAACGAGAAACCGACGGTAATCCATACTAGTTGGCACGCTTCACGCTTGGGTCTCTACATTCGACCGGGAACGGCATCTATTCGGCGGGGGTACGTGGGAGGTCCTACTTCTTCGCTGCCCGTCGCTTGGCCCAGTACCGCGTCATGCGTTCAGACACGGCCTTTCGAGCAGGATCGGACATGCCCTTCCGGGCGCGCGACGGCTGCGGTGGGGTCTTCCGACCGAGGTCCGGGAAGGCCCGCAGGAGGGCGACCTCTTCGTTCCTGAGGGTTTCGAGACGAGCTTTGGCACCGACGGCGGCGAGACGCTTCAAATCCTGATCGCTAAGCATGAACGTAGGATAGCGCCTTCCCCCCTGGAAGGCGAGAAGTAGCCAGACGGCGTCCCTTTCTGATTAGCAGGCCGGTGCCCGACCAGCCTGACGGCCCGCCAGCGCCGGCGCGGCACGGGCTGACCCATAGGAGATGGGTTCTTACCCTCGCAGAACCAACGCCACCGGGGGCCTGACGCCCGCGCAAGGCCCGTTCTGAGGCAGCCTCCGGCTCGCCGGTTCACGTCTTGCGTCGCGTAGCCCATTCCGGGCCATTTGCGTCCCGCGGGTACCGGCCTATAATCCAAGCCTTCCCCATGTCTCTGAGCCCTGGCACCCGCCTCGGGCCGTACGACCGAGGGCCTCGGCGGGGACATTGAGCCGGTTGGTTAGCTATTCGTTAGCTATGGTGCGAGCAGGACCGGAAAAGTCCTTCAATTCCGAGTCAAGGAGAGAGGTGGTGCGGAAGAGGGGATTCGAACCCCTACGATGTTGCCACCGCCAGCCCCTCAAGTTGGTAGGGGTCAGAACCGGCCCCGCCAGCGCTGCAGCCTTGCTGACACCGTTCACATCAGTTCTCCTGAAGCGGGTGCTAGGCGAGCGTGAGGCGGAGCCGGAACCGGGACAGTTCGGCCATCTGGCTGCTCAGCTGCCCGGCCGCGCTAGCCGCAGTCGTGGCCTCGCCGCGGACCACGGCCCGGCGCACGCCGAGCCTGGCCTCGAAGTGGCTGATCCGCGCGCCGAGCGTTCGTGCCTCGGTCGACACGCCAGCCTCGAACCCGGGGACGAGCGCCCCGGATCGCACGTACCGCTCGACCGTCTGATCGAGTGCTGCCAGGGCGCCGGGCTGGCCACCGGAACCGCTGAGCAGCGCCTCGAGGTCGGCGCTCCTACCCGCGGTAGCCGCGTCGAACGCCTGCTCGTCGAAGGCCAGCTCGTCCGATGCTCCGACGTGGATCCCGATGTCGGACAGTGTCCGCAGGCTGCCGTCAGTCGATCTCGTCGAGCGTGTGGCGTCGGCGAGATCCGATAGCAAGCCAGCCGTCACGCCATCACGCCGCAGGCTCACGGCGCTGCCGGCACTTTGGGCGGCGAGGAATCCGAGGAAGCCGTTGTAGGCGTCGACCAGGTCGCGGACGAGCTGCGCGACCGGTTCGAGGTCCGGCCGAATGGTCAGGCCAACCGGGGAGGTGGGCTCTGCCGTGAGCAGCGTGAGCGTCACCCCGGGGATCACGTTGCGCACCGTGTTGGACGCGCTCGAGACCGTGACGCCATCGACGACCAGCGTGGCGTCGGTCGCACGGACGGTGTTGTCTCCCGGCTGGTCGCCGCTGATGCCGTCGGCGTCGACCGTGTCCAGGAAGGTCACCGGCGACGCGCCACCCGTCAAGGCGTTCGTGATCGTGAAGCCATGGGCCGCTCCCGTGCGTGTGCCGGTCAGGACCAGCTGGTGATCGCCCGGGTTCGCGCTCGAGACCGTCGCGGCGACGCCGATGCCGTCGGTAGCGTTGACCGCGTCCGCCAAGCCCTGGAGCGTGACGGCCCCAGACACTGTAACCACGGCGCCGCCGATCGTGAGCGTACCGCCGCTCGCGACCACCGTCGCGTCGGCGTCCGGATGATGGCTGCTGCTCGCGGTGACCTGCGCCAGCGCGAGCTCGGTCACGATCACCGTGTGCGAGCCGACCGTGGCCCTGTGGTCCAGCGCGGCCGAGACCCCGCCAGGCCCCGTGCGCGCAGCGATCAGGCCGTCCATCACGCGCCCGTGCGCCAGTCGGTCGGTCGCGCGCTCGATGGCTGTGAGGTTCCGCCCGAGCTGGGCCAGCGCCCCGTCGTGGAGCCGATCGGCCGTACGACGCGTCTCTGGGGTGCCGAAGATCGTACGCGCTTGCCGGGACGCGGACCGCGACTGGCCCAGGCCTGTCGGCGTTGTGGGGTTGAGGGCGATCGCCACGGTCATCGGTCGTGCTCCGTCAGTGCCTCACCGGTGTCGGCCGGCCGGCGGAGGCCGCGTGCGATCACAGGGTTGTCAGGCTCGACACCAAACCGTAATCGGGAACGGCGCCCTGCTGGTGTGTGCGCGCCGACCCGTTCGCCGATCATCGACGGGACTCGGATCTCCTGGTCAATCGTTGCGAAAATTGGGCCACGTCTTCCGGACGTTGCCGTGCTGGGCCGCGTACGCGAGGACCTGTCGCTTTCGCCGGATATCGTGCTGCGCCTTGGACACCCTTTGCCTTGTGCCTCCCAGTTAATGGAAGGGACACTCGGCGGCAGCCGCCTCGCTGCAGGACCGACATGGCGACTCATCTAGCCAGCCCGGCGCCGCGCATCGCGGTGACGACCTCGCCTCGCTCGGAAAGGGATACGCGGGATCTTCGCTGGTCGTGAGTGCGATAATATCGTGCCCTGGATCCAGTACGGTTCACACAGGAGTATCGAGATGCGGACGAAGCTGTCTGACGGTCCCCAGAGAGTGGCGCCGAGGCGAGCCATCGGGGGCGGACTCGGCCTGCTCATGCTGGCGTGGACGGCCACGCTACCCGTCCACGGCCAGGACGAGGTTGCGGTCCTGACGATCGACCAGTTGCTCTCCATCGATTCGGTGGTTGGTGGCCCCCCTGATTGGTCGCCCGACGGGAGCCGCATCCTGTACAGGTCGAGCGTCTCCGGGGGCCTCGCGACGCTGCCACCCGCGGGAGGCTTCCCGACCCGCGTCCCGCTCGACCTGGGTGGAGCCGGCCACTTCCTCACCTCTCAGATGCCGGGTTGGTCTCCGACGGGCCGCTGGATCTCGTACATGTCCGACAAGAGTGGCTCATCGGAGATCTGGCTGTGGTCGGCGGAGGACGGACGCGAGGTGCAGCTCACCAGCCTCGGTGCCCGCATCAACTCCATGACCTGGTCTCCTGACGAGCGGTCGATCGCCTTTGCCGGAGACCGCTACGGAAACTACGACATCTGGAAGGTCTCGGTACCGGCTGGGCGTGTCCACCGCCTCACGGCGGACAAGCGCTACGAGGTGTTCCCCACGTGGACGCCGGACTCCCAGCGAATCCTGTACGTCCGGCTCGACGAGACCTGGGCCGATCATGCGGTAATCGAAATCGACACCGACGGGCATGGCGCCCGGATGCTCGTACAGGACCGGGACTTCTTCGACTACGGAGCCGGCACGGGCTTCGGCTATCCTCGAGTCTCCCCCGGCGGCGAGACCGTCCTCTTCCGGTCGCATCGCAGCGGGTGGATCAACTACTGGACGGTGCCCCTCGGCGGAGGAGACCCGCGACAGGTCGCTCCGGCCGAGGCGGATCAGAGCGACGCCCGCTGGTCTCCCGACGGCCGTTCGATCCTCTACACCGAGAACCACGATGGACAGCACGACCTGCGCGTTGTTCCCGCCGACGGCGGCACTTCCCGGGTGCTCGTCTCGCCGGGGATGGGACGCGTCTCGAGCCCAGACTGGTCACCCGACGGCACGCATGTCGTCTTCACGATGGCCTCGGTCACACGGCCGGAGGACCTCTACGTCGTGACGGTGGAGAATGGTGAGCTCAGGCAACTCACCCACTCGATGCCCACCGGCGGCTTCGAGGGTCGGCTCGTGCTCCCCGAGAAGGTGCGCTACGCCAGCACGGATGGGCATACCATCTCCGCCTATCTCTATACGCCGCCCGCCCTTGCCCCAGGAGAACGCGTCCCGGGCATCCTCTGGATCCATGGAGGCCCGACCAGCCAGTTCCACGACACGTTCCAACAGCACGTCCAGTTCTTCGTCCAGCGGGGCTACGTGGTCCTGCTCCCCAACATCCGGGGAAGCTCCGGCTACGGGAAGGCCTTCGCGGACGCCAACAACGGCTGCTGGGGCCACTGTGATCTAGAGGACGTCGTCGCCGGCGTGGAGTACCTCGAGACCCTGTCGAACATCGACGCGAGCAGGATGGGTATCACGGGCACGAGCTACGGCGGCATCATGAGCATGTACGCCGTCGCCTTCGCGCCGGACGTGTTCCAGGCAGCCATCCCGGCGTCGGGCTACGCCGACTGGGTGCACTTCTATCACGGGGAGAACGAGCTCCGGCACGTCAAGCTCCTGGAGCACGAGCTGGGACCGTTTGCGAGCAGCGAGCAGACGTGGAAGCGCAGCTCGGCGATCCACGGCGTGGCCGACGTCTCGACGCCGGTGTTCCTGGTCAACGGGGTGGGCCGGTATCCGGGATCCGACCAGTCTGAGATCTTCGGTCAGGCGCTGGAGAATCACTACAAACCCTTCCGCCACACGACGTACGAGAACGAGTTCTACTACGTCCGCGGCAGGGAGAACCGGCGTCAGATGCTCCTGGACATGCTCGACTTCTTCGATCAGTTCCTCAGGGACGAGGTAGATCCGCCGTCCTCGCCGGGGAGCGGCAAGCTTCGATCGCGGACTCGGGGCCGCTGAGCGCCGGAGCCGGGCCGGGCGTCGCGGTGCGGAATGACATTGCGAGTTCTGGAAAGAACTGGCGCGTTCGGCAGGACTCGAACCCGTCCTGTGTCAAAACTGGATGCCATGGAAACCGTCGACAAACCGCCGGCGGAAGTCGTTGAGTCGGCGATCCACGCCTCGTCGCGAATGAACAGCTCGTTCTCGAGACCTTGGTGATGCCGTTCTCCGTGGTAGTGCCGCACGTACTCGGCTACCGCCGTCCGGAGGTGGTTCTCGCCCAGGCGTGCGTGGCCGTAAGCTGCGATCGTGCCGGATCGAGTCCCACGACTTTTCCCACTGCACCACAAGCCGGCGGTCCCACTACACCGATCGTGATCGCGCTAAATTCTTGATTCTATTGGTGCGGAAGGGGGGATTTGAACCCCCACGAGCCGAAGCCCACAAGCTCCTGAGGCTTGCGCGTCTGCCAGTTCCGCCACTTCCGCAAGTGGTAGGGATGCGCCGGTCGCGCGAACACCAAATTATATCGGAAGAAACCACGTGGATCGAGGATCCCTGTCCCTGGTGGGGGCGTCATGCCTGCCGGGCTGCGGCACCGGTCAGTGATGTCGATCATTGATAATGTAGAGGGGGACTTGATCTGGTCCGTCCTCTAAGGAGGCTATCTGTGGCACTGCGGCGCGGTGTCGGGTTCATCCTGACGTTCATCGGCCTGGCGGTCGTCATTTCCCTGGCGAGCGTCTTCGGCGCGTATCTCGTGATGTCCCAGGAGCCGAGCGTGGCAAGCGAGTCGACTCTCGTCCTGCGGGTACGGGGCGATCTGGCGGAGATCGAGCCTCGGGGGCTGGGGCAGCTGTTCCAGCCCCCGCCGACCCTGCGGTCGATGGTCGACAGCCTGCGCAAGGCGAAGGTCGATCCACGCATCCGGGGCGTCGTGCTCGTGCCTTCCGGGTTCGAGGGGCTGTGGGGGAAGGTCCAGGAGCTCAGGGATGCCGTCCTCGACTTCAAAGCATCCGGAAAACCGATCGTCGCATTCCTGGAGTTCGGAGCGGAGGCCGAGTACTACGTCGCATCGGCCTGCGACCGGATCTTCCTGGTACCGACCAGTCCGCTCGAGCTAAAGGGGGTGGCCACCTACGAGCTGTTCCTGCGCGATGCGCTGGAGAAGATCGGAGCCTATCCGGACTTGATGCACATCGGCGAGTACAAGACGGCCTCGAACCTGTTCACCGAGGCCACCTTCACGCCGGCTCACCGGGAGATGTCCGATGGGCTCAACCTAGACCTCTACGAGCAGCTGGTGAGCGGGATCGCCGAGGGGCGCGGCAAGACCGAGGCCGAGGTCCGCGCCGTGCTCGACGAGGGTCCGTTCCTGCCGGCCGAGGCTCTGCGCGCCGGTCTGGTCGACGAGCTGGCCTACGAGGACCAGATTGCTGAGCTGGCCGACCTGGGGGAGGAGGCCGAGCTGCTCCAGGACAACCAGTACCGGCAGGTGAGCCTAGCGTCCCTGGGGTTGGGCCAGGGACCGAAGATCGCGGTGATCCATGCGATCGGGACGATCAACCTGGGCGAGAGTCGCTACGATTCTCCGAGTGGCTCCGTCGTCGGTTCCGCGACGCTGGTGAAGCACATCCGCGCGGCGCGTGAGGACGACGACGTGCGGGCGATCGTGTTGAGGGTCGACAGCCCTGGCGGGTCGGCGGTCGCCTCGGACATCGTCTGGCGCGAGTTGGTGCGCGCACGAGAGGACAAGCCGGTCATCGCCTCGATGTCGGACGTTGCGGCCTCCGGTGGCTACTACATCGCGATGCCGGCCGAGGTCATCGTCGCGCAGCCGGGCACGGTGACCGGCTCGATCGGGGTGGTCGTGGGCAAGTTCGTCACCGGCGAGATCTTCGACAAGCTGGGCGTGAACATCGAGGCCATCAGCCGCGGGCGAAACGCCGCGATGCACTCTCCCCTCGAGCCCTACAGCGAGGCCGAGCGCGCGAAGGTCGCGGAGCAGATGCAGGCTATCTATGACTGGTTCGTCGAGAAGGCTGCGGAGGCGCGCGGCACGACACCAGCGCGCATCGACGAGGTCGCGCGGGGCCGGGTCTGGACCGGCCGGCAGGCGCTGGACCTGGGGCTCGTGGATGAGCTCGGAGGCCTCGACCGTGCGGTGGCGATCGCCAAGGAGAAGGCGGGGATCGAGGCCGACGCGGAGGTCGAGCTCGTGGTGTATCCGCCACGTAAGGGCCTCTTCGAGTTGGCCCGTGATCCGTTCGGGGCAGATTCGCGGTTGGCGATGTTGGCGTCGGTGTTCGGAGAGGCCGAGGCCAAAGCCGTGATGGCAGTGACGGCGCCGCTGCAACTGTTCAGGCGGGGCGAGCCGCTGGCGTTGATGCCGTATCGGTTCTTGCGGTGAACGGCGAGCGGTCCGCAGGTGACACGGTGCGGTGGGTCTCGCAGGACTGAAGCCCTGCGAGACGGAAGAGACAGGGCGCCGGGCGACAGGAAGCTCGGGACTTACACCAGGGCGACGATCTGCTCGAGCGTGGCGGTATTGATCTCGATGCGCATCCGCTGCTTGGCCTTGGCCATGTAGGCGGCGAAGAACTTGCTGCGCTGGGCTTCGAGGAGCTCGGTCTGCAGTTCTTCGCGGCCGGCCTCGAGTTCCTCCGGGGTCACGTCGTCCCGCTCGGCCACGCGCACGAATGTCAGCGCGTCGTTGATTTCGATCGGATCGCTGACGCCACCGGCCGGCAGCGCGAACGCAACGCGATCGATGTCTTCGTTAGCGCCGAAGAGCGGGAGCTGAGCGCCGCGCGCGACGAGATCGTCGGTGGGCGTGATCTCGAGGCCGGCCTCGGCGGCCGCGCTGTCGAAGTCCTCTTTGAACCTCGCTGTAAGCTCGGTGGCGCGCTGTCGCGCGACCTCGATCGACCGCTCAGAGATCACGTCGTTCCGGACCTGTTCGCGCGCCTCATCGAGCTCCGGCAAGTACGACTCGGCCTTCTCGATCAGCTGCAGGAACGCGGGCCCCTGTGGGGTCGTGATCGGCTCGCTGCTGGTCTCGTCGTCGGCGAGCGCGAACGCGCGACGAGCGGCGTCCGGTGAGAACCCGAGGCCAGCGATCGTGTCGGCCGCGGCGAAGAAATCTGACTCCTGCACCGTCAGACCGCGAGCCGCGGCGACCGTGTCGAGGGTGGAGTCCCCGGCCAGCTCGGCAGCAATCGCGTCCCCGATACTGGTGGCCTGCTCTCGCGCGCGGTCCCACTTCAGCTGGTCCACGATCTGCTCGCTCACCTCGTCGAGGGGACGGCTCCCGCCGACCTGCTTCTCCTCGACCTTGATGATGTGGAAGCCGAACTGGGTCTGGACGAGCTCGCTGATCTCTCCCGGCTCCAGGCTGAAGGCCGCCAGATCGAACTCCGGGACCATCTGACCGCGACCGAAGAAATCGAGGTCGCCGCCGCGTACGGCGCTGCCCTCGTCATCGGAGTGTGCGGTGGCCAGCTCGGCGAAGTCGGCGCCGCCGCGGGCCTCCTCGAGCAGCTGCTCGGCGGTCGTCCGCACGGTCGCTTCGTCCTTGCCCTCGGTCGCAAGCAGGATGTGGCGCGCGTGCACACGCTCCTCGGTGGTGTACTGGTCGATCTGTTCGTTGTAGACCCGCTCGATCTCCTCGGGCGGAATCGTGATGCTGTCGCGTTGCGCGGCGGAGTCCACCAGCAGGAACCGTACTCGGCGCTTCTCCGGGACGCGGTAGCTCTCCTTGTTGTCCTGGAAGTGTGCCTCGATCTCGGAGTCCGCGACGGTGACGGCGTCACGGAAGGCGGCCGGAGAGAACGATATCAAGTCCAGCTTCACCTTCTCGTTTCGCTGGTGGAACTCGTCGACGACCGCGTCGTTCGACACCGTCAGCCACTGCGTGAGGGAGCTGCGGAGCTTCTGGATGACGAGGCTGTCTCGGACCCCATCCTCGAACTGCCCCGGCGTCATGGGCGGACGCTGGACGCCCAGCAGCTGCCGGTATCGGGACTCTCCGATGAACTGGCCGTTCTCCTGGAACGCCGGCAGCGACAGAATGTACTCGCGCACCTCGGTGTCGTCCGCGGTGATCCCCAGGTTCTCGGCTTCGACGAGCGAGGCCTGCTCGTCGATCAGCTGCTGCAGGATCTGCTGCTCGACACCCAGCTGCCGGATGAAGTTCTCGTCGACATTGCCGCCGTAGGAGGAGAGGAACGCCTGCATCTGGCTCTGGTAGACTCGGTTGAACTCGGCAGCGGTGATCCGGCGGTCATCGACCTCCGCGACCACATCGCTGGGGGCGGCGCCGGGGCCAGAGCCGGTCAGGAAATCCGGGATATAGAAGAACACGAACGCGAGGCACACGAGCGCCAGGCTCCACTTGAGCCAGCCCTTGTGCCGCCGCATGCGATCGAGCATCGTCATGATGTTCTCGTCCTCTCGCCAGCCTTACTCCATACATCTCCAGCCATTCATGGTACGCGATGATCGGGGCCTGGGCAAGTGCCCGTGGTGGAAAAATGATGCACGCTCCATGCCAGAATGCGGCTCCGAACGCCAGATCCGGCTACGGAATCGAGTTGGTCATGTGATATATTCTCGGTGTATAGAGGTACTTAGCGGCGTGGAAAGAGTCCTGCTAGATTTGTCCGGCGCTGCACACCAGCTGGCGGTGTTACCCCTTTCTCGGATTTCACCGATAGTCGATCTTGCCCCGCCCGGCTGGGGCGGCGCCCGGCGCCGTTCGGGGCGGTTCTGTGCGTCGCCCAGGACTCCTCGCAGGTACTGCTAGAGGAGGAGGTCGAGTCGCCAGGTCCGATGTCGGCACGACGCACTCGCAAGACCGTGAGCCGACGCGGGACCGCGGGTCGAGCCGAGGCGACGGTTGCCGTCTACCATGCCAGCCCGGCCGTGAAGACCCACCTCGCGGCGCTGCGGCGCACGCGTCGCCTACGGGTGGCGTGCTTCCCACAGCGGGGCGGTGTCAGCGTGCTGGGAACCGCGTTCGACATGGTGCTCTGGGAACTCGTGCCCGGAGCGAAGCCCGACCGGCGGCTTGCCTCGATCGCGCGCACCGCGCGCGCCGTGTCGTACTCGGCCGACGGGGGACCACGGGCGACGCGCCTATCGCGTGATATCGGTTTCCGATCCCACCTAGAGGCGCCCCTGAAGCTGGACGACGTGGAGCGATGCCTTGGGGGCGTGGCGGGGCCCGATCTGGTTGGCCGGCTGCGCGAGTGTCAGCGGCCGCTGCGCCGGCATCTGGCCCGGGCCGACGTGCTGGCGGAGTTGGTCCGCGGCGTTGGCGTCTCGCTCGAGCCGGACGAGGTGGCGGCCTATCTGGCCGCGCGTGCGTCCGAGTTGATTCCGCTGCCGCACTGGGCGGTGGTGGTGCGGCCGAGCGAGGGCGATCCCCAGCTGGTGGGGGCGTCGGGGCTACCCCGCGACCTGGAAACTACCGCCCTGGCCGTTGGGGGGCGGGTCATCGGCGAGGGGGCGATTCTGGCCGCCGGACGCCTGCAGCGGGAGGGGGCAACGGCCGACGTACGAGATGTGGCGGCCCTGGCCTTCCCCCTGACCGGTCGGGACCGGACGGTCGGGGCGCTCGTGGGGCTCGACCGGGGTCCGTCGCCCGAGCGTCCGCGCCTCTCGGCGACGACTCGAGAGGCGCTCCGGGCCTTCTTCGACGCTGCGGCGGTCGCCCTCGACAACGCGCTGCGGGTGCAGCGCCTCGAGGGGCTGTCGGTGACGGACGATCTGACGCGGCTGTACAACTCGCGCTACCTCTTCCAGGCACTGCGTCGAGAGGTGAAGCGCGCGAGCCGAACCGGGCACCCGATCTCGGTCCTGTTCATCGACCTCGACGGGTTCAAGTCGGTCAACGACCGATTCGGACACCTGTGCGGGAGCCGCACGCTCGTCGAGGCGGGTGAGGTGATCCGGAGCAGCGCGCGGGAGACAGACGTGGTCGCGCGGTACGGTGGAGACGAGTTCGCGCTGGTCTTACCCGACACGGTGTCGTCTGGTGCGCTTGCGGTCGCACGGCGCGTGCGGGAGCGGGTCGCCGAGCACCGCTTCTTGGCCGAGGACAACCTGCAGGTGCAGCTGTCGGTCTCGGTGGGGATCGCGACGCTGCCGGACGTCGCGGAGTCGGCAGAGGAGCTCATCCGGCTGGCCGACACCGCCATGTACAGGGTCAAGGCACGCGGCAAGAACGGGGTCCACACCGCGACCCTCGAAGGCGGCTAGAGAGTTTGCTGAGGCGATCGATGGTGCCTCGTTGAGCGCGGCGCCGCGGCCGGAGCTGGCGAGCAGAGGAGTGATGGCTTGAGCGTTCGATCGTTGTTCTCGTTGTTCTCGAATGATCTGGCGATCGACCTCGGGACGGCCAATACCTGCGTGTACGCGCGCAGCAAGGGCATCGTCGTGAACGAGCCGTCCATCGTGGCCATCAACAAGGTCACGGGACGCATCGAGGCCGTGGGCAGGGAAGCCAAGGACATGGTGGGCCGAACGCCCGGCAACATCGTGGCGATCAAGCCGATGAAGGACGGGGTCATCGCCGACTTCGAGGTCACCGAGAAGATGCTGACCTACTTCATCAAGAAGGCGCACAACCGCAACGTGTGGGTGCGCCCTCGTATCGTCATCGGTGTGCCCTCCGAGATCACGCAGGTGGAGAAGCGGGCCGTCAAGGACAGCGCGTATCGCGCGAAGGCCAGCGAGGTGCACCTCGTGGAAGAGGCGATGGCAGCCGCGATCGGCGCCGGCATGCCCATCACCGAGCCGTCCGGCAGCATGATCGTCGACATCGGTGGTGGCACCACCGACATCGCGGTGATCTCGCTCGCTGGGATCGTCTATAGCAAGGCGGTTCGGATCGCGGGCAACGAGATGGACGAGGCGATCATCCAGTACGTCAAGAAGAACTACAACTTGCTGATCGGGGAGCGTACCTCCGAGCAGATCAAGATAGAGGTCGGGTCGGCGTTTCCGCTCGAGGAGCGGATCACGATGGAGATCAAGGGCCGTCATCTAGTCGAGGGCGTGCCCAAGACGATCACCATCACCGACGAGGAGATCCGGGAAGCGTTGTCCGAGACGGTGAACGTCATCGTCGACGCGGTGCGGGTCGCCCTCGAGCGCACGCCGCCCGAGCTGTCGGCCGACATCGTGGACCGTGGGGTGGTCTTGACCGGCGGCGGGTCCTTGCTCAAGAACCTCGACAAGCGGCTGCGTGAGGAGACGGGTCTGCCGCTCGCGATGGCCGAAGATCCGTTGTCGTCGGTCGTGCTCGGCGCTGGCAAGATGCTGTCCGATTTCAACCTGCTGCGCAAGATCTCGATCGATTAGAAGGCCTAGACGCGACGCGTCCCGTTGGGCGGAGAGGGCAGTGTCAGAGCTACGACGGCGGACCAGCGTCCTCCTCTTGGCCGTGCTGCTGGGACACGTGATCCTCATCTCCGCTCAGGTCAGCACCGGTTCCCGGATGACGGTGCTCCAGGCGGTGACCTTCACGGTCTTCTCCCAGCTCCAGCGGGCGACGGCGTCGATCACGGGCGGGGTCCGGAGCGGGTGGGACGCCTACCTCGCGCTGCGGGGCCTGCGCGCCGAGAACGAGGTCTTGCGCCGTGAAATGGAGACGCTGCGGTTCCAGATCCAGGAGCGTCGCGCGCTCGTCCGCCGATCGCTGTATCTCGAGCGGCTGCTCGAGCTGCGGAGCAACTTGGATCTGCCCACGGCGGCTGCGGACGTGATCGCCGCGGACGCCACGCCGTGGTTCCGCACCGTGACCATCGACAAGGGCCGACGCCACGGGTTACGGCGGGACATGGCGGTGATGGCGCCCACCGGGGTGGTGGGCCGGACGCTGGGAGAGCTCGGGCCCACGGCGGCCAAGGTGCAGCTGCTGATCGACCGCAACGCGGCGGCCGGGGCAGTGATCGTGCGATCGGGGTCGGCCGGGGTGGTCGTTGGCGTCGGCGAGAATCCCGTCCTGCGCATGGAGTACGTCTCGAATCTGGAAGATGTCCAGGTGGGCGACCTCGTCGTGACCTCGGGAATCGATGGTATCTACCCGCGCGGGTTCGCGATCGGCCGTGTGACGTCGGCCAAGCGCGGCGTCGGGCTGTACCGGGACATCGACGTGGAGCCTGCCGTCGATTTCACTCGGCTCGAGGGCGTGCTGGTCGTCCTCTCGGCCCCGCCCCCGGCGTTGCCCGCCGAGGGCACGGAGTGAGGGCACTTCGGGTTGGCCTCGGGCTCGCCGCCGCCTTGGCCCTGCAGAGCCAGGTGACGGCCACTCTCGTCGCCCGCGGATGGACCCTCGACCTCGTGGCGGTGGTGGTACTGTATTTCGGGCTCACGAGGGGTCCCTTGGTGGGGCTCTTCTCCGGGACGCTGGGGGGGATCGGGCAGGACGCGCTCTCGGGGGGCGTGCTGGGCGTCGGGGGACTGGTGAAGACGTTGATCGGGTTCGGGGCGGGCGTGATCGGTGCACAGTTCCTCATGACGGGTGTCGTCGCTCGCTTCGTCGTGTTCTTCGGGGGGACGCTGCTCGACGTGCTCGGCTTCCGAGGGTTGTCGGCCGCGCTCGGCGTCCACGATCTGGCGGTCTCTTCGGGGATGTTGCTTCGGCACGGGTTGACGAACGCCCTGGTGGGGGTGCTGCTGTTCCAGACGCTCGAGCTGGTGCCGAGCGTCGTGGGGCAGCGCCGACCGGGATCGCGGCTGCGCTAAGGCACGGATGTCTGGCCCAGCCGATTTGGGCATCCGAGAGGGACGGGGATGGTGACACCAGAGCAGGGTGAGGATCGGCGCGTGCAGCACCTGCGGGTGGCCGTCCTCCGCGTGGGCGTCGTGGCCGTCTTCTCCGTCCTGGCGTTCAGCTTCTGGTCGTTCCAGGTAGCTCAGCATGTCCGCTTCCTCGAGCTGGCCGAGAACAACCACCAGCGGGCGCTGGCGTTGCGCGCGCCGCGGGGCGTCCTGTTCGACCGGGATGGTCGCGTGCTGGTAGAGAACCGCTACGCCCTGCACATCTCCTTGGTCCGAGAGCAGACCAAGGATCTGGACCGGTCCATTCGGCTGCTGGCGGACACTACCCAGGTCGACGAGCAGGAGCTCCGTGACATTCTGGAGCACCATCGAGACGAGCCGGAGCACCGACCGATCGTGATGATCGAGGATGCCTCTTTGGCACAGATTGCCGCGGTGGCGGCGCGCAAGCGCGAGCTCCCGGACATCGTCGTCGAGGAGATCCCGACGCGGCACTACCCGATCGAGCAGGTGGCGGCTCACTCGTTCGGCTACGTCGGCGAGATCACCGATGCCCAGCTGGCGAATGCAGGCTTCGGGGGCTTGCGCAGCGGCGCCATCGTCGGCCAATCCGGACTGGAGCAGGTGTACAACCACCAGCTCATGGGGACCGACGGCATCCGTCGAGTCGTCGTGAACAGCATCGGGCGTGAGATCGAGACGATCGGAGAGATCCAGGCCCAGGAGGGTCAGCGGCTGCAGCTGGCGCTGGACTATGACCTGCAGGCGGCGGCCGAGGAAGGCTTCAAGGCCAACGGCTTCTTCGGGTCGGCGGTCGTGCTCGACCCTCGATCGGGCGAGGTGTTGGCGCTGGTGAGCCTGCCGGCCTTTAACCCGAACGCCTTCGCGTCCGGGATCGATCAGCCCACCTGGGACCTCTGGAACCGCGACGCGCTCAAGCCTCTCCAGAACCGTCCGATCCAGGGTCGCTACTCTCCCGGGTCGCTGTTCAAGGTCGTCGTGGCGATTGCGGCCCTCGAGGAGGGCATCGCCTCACCCGACTTCAAGGTGGCGTGCACGGGCGGGGCCTATTTCTATGGGCGTCGCTTCCGGTGCCACCTGCGGGGCGGGCACGGCGTGATCAGCATGCGCCGGGCGATCGAGAAGTCCTGCAACGTCTACTTCTATACGCTGGGCAACATGGTCGGCATCGATCGGCTGCACCACTGGGCGACCGCGCTGGGGCTCGGGGAGAAGACCGGCATCGATCTCCCCAGCGAGGTCCAGGGCATCATGCCGTCGACCGCGTGGAAGCTG
>PVBE011908931.1_pt1 | contig 16910 bp, 11 predicted proteins | sample 1631181 | NCBI WGS metagenome assembly PVBE01 (sample SAMN08397723, study PRJNA350692) | Marine metagenome, whole genome shotgun sequencing project. | isolation source: water | place: Pacific Ocean | collected 2012-04 | reverse complement strand
GGGAAGCCAGTTCGACATGGCCCATGCGCTCGCGGCGGACCTTGGACTGAATCACCTCGACACCGCATTTCTCGCACACGATGCCGCGATATTTCATGCGCTTATATTTTCCGCAGAGACACTCGTAATCCTTGATCGGCCCGAAAATCCGGGCGCAAAAAAGGCCGTCACGTTCGGGCTTGAAGGTGCGATAGTTGATCGTCTCCGGCTTTTTGATTTCGCCGAACGACCAAGACCTGATCTTCTCCGGACTGGCGATGGAGATTCTGATCTTGTCGAACTGCTGGGTGGCACTGACCGGACCGAATAGGTTGATCAACTCACTCATGAATATCCTCCAATAACGCCGGCGCTCGCACGCTGGCGATAAACCGGCAAAAGCGCCTGCTTTTGCCGTGCATGTTCAATCAACTGCTCGAACGTAAATCCACGTCGAGACCAAGCGCCTGCATTTCCTTCACCAGGACATTGAAGGATTCGGGAATTCCCGCCTCGAAATTCTCGTCGCCGCGCACGATCGATTCATAAACCTTGGTACGCCCGGAGACGTCGTCCGATTTAACCGTCAGCATTTCCTGCAAGGTGTAGGAGGCGCCGTAAGCCTGCAACGCCCATACCTCCATCTCGCCGAAGCGCTGTCCGCCGAATTGCGCCTTGCCGCCGAGCGGCTGCTGCGTGACCAGACTGTAGGGGCCGATCGAACGGGCGTGAATCTTGTCATCGACTAGATGGTGAAGTTTGAGCATGTAGATATAGCCCACCGTCACCTTGCGCATGAACGCTTCACCGGTCTGCCCGTCATAGAGCGTCACCTGGCCGGACCTGTCGAGGCCGGCCTTTTCCAAGAGCGTCACGATATCCGCCTCGTGGGCGCCATCGAACACCGGCGTCGCGACCGGCACGCCGGCGCGCAAACTGTTGGAGAAATCGGCGAATTGATCGCTGGTCATGGAATCGATCAACTTCTTGCCGGCGCCTTCATTGTCATCATAGACATCGCCGAGGAACTTCTTCAGCGGCTCTTTCGATTCACCGCTGTTGACGGCGGAAATCATTTGTTCGATTTGCTTGCCGAGGCCGCGCGAAGCCCAACCGAGATGGGTCTCGAGAATCTGCCCGACATTCATGCGCGACGGCACGCCGAGCGGATTGAGCACGATATCGACCGGTGTGCCATCCTCCAAATGAGGCAGGTCCTCGACCGGCAGGATCTTGGAAATCACGCCCTTGTTGCCGTGCCGGCCGGCCATCTTGTCGCCGGGCTGCAATTTGCGTTTCACGGCGACGAACACCTTCACCATCTTAAGCACGCCGGGCGGCAATTCATCGCCGCGCTGAATTTTTTCGACCTTGCTTTCGAAACGTCCCTGAATGCGCTTGCGCTCGCTGTCGAGCTCCTGTTTCAGGACCTCCATCTCAGCCATGACGGTATCGTTCTTGAGCACGATCTGCCACCACAGCCCGCGCGACATGGAGCCGAGGACCTCTTCCGTGAGTTTGACATTGGTGCCGACATCCTTCGGCCCGGAGGCGCCGATCTTGCCCAGGATCAGCTCGTTCAAACGGGCATAGATGTTGCGCTCGATGATTTCCAACTCGTCGCTTCTGTCCTTGGCGAGATGTTCGACTTCCTCATGCTCGATCGCCATGGCGCGCTCGTCCTTGTCGATGCCACGGCGGTTGAACACGCGCACCTCGACGACCGTTCCCATGCCGCCAGGCGAAACCCTGAGCGAGGTATCGCGCACATCCGATGCCTTTTCGCCGAAGATGGCGCGCAGCAATTTCTCTTCCGGCGTCATCGGCGATTCGCCCTTCGGCGTAATCTTGCCGACCAGAATATCGCCGGGCTGCACCTCGGCGCCGATATAGACGATACCGGCCTCGTCGAGATTTTTGAGGCCCTCCTCGCCGACATTGGGAATGTCGCGGGTGATTTCCTCCTGCCCGAGCTTGGTGTCGCGCGCCATGACCTCGAATTCGTCGATATGAATCGAGGTGAACACATCGTCCTCGACGAGGCGCTCGGAGATCAGGATCGAATCCTCGAAATTGTAGCCGTTCCACGGCATGAAGGCGACCAACACATTGCGCCCGAGCGCTAGTTCGCCATGGTCGGTGCTCGGGCCGTCGGCGATGATGTCGCCCTTTTTGACCCTGTCGCCGACATTCACCAGCGGCCGTTGCGTCACGCAGGTGTTCTGGTTCGAGCGCTGGAACTTGAGCAAATTGTATATCCTTACGCCGGTCGAGGCGCTGTCGCTGCCGGCCTCGCCGCGCACCACGATGCGGGCGCCATCGACCTGCTCGACGATTCCGTTTTGCTGGGCGACGATGGAGGCGCCTGAATCGCGCGCCACGACTTCCTCCATGCCGGTGCCGACCAGGGGCGCCTCGGAACGCACCAGGGGTACCGCCTGACGCTGCATGTTGGAGCCCATCAGGGCGCGGTTGGCGTCGTCGTTTTCGAGGAACGGTATCAGCGCCGTCGCCACCGAAACGAGCTGCTTGGGCGAAACATCGACAAACTCGATGTTTTCCGGCGCCGATACGACGAAATCGCCGTTGCGCCGGCAGCTGACCAGGGATTCGGTAAACCTGCCGCTCTTATCGGTCGTCGCATTGGCCTGGGCGATGGTGTATTTGCCTTCCTCCATGGCCGACAGGTAGATCACCTCGGCGGAGAGTTTTCCGTTGACGACCTTGCGATAGGGGCTTTCGATGAAGCCGTATTTATTGACCCGGGCATATGTCGCGAGGCTATTGATGAGGCCGATATTGGGCCCTTCCGGGGTCTCGATCGGGCAGATTCGTCCGTAATGGGAGGGATGCACATCGCGCACTTCGAAGCCGGCGCGCTCGCGCGTCAGGCCGCCCGGCCCGAGCGCCGAGAGGCGCCGCTTGTGGGTGATCTCCGACAGCGGATTGGTTTGGTCCATGAATTGCGAAAGCTGGGACGAGCCGAAGAATTCCCGCACCGCCGCCGCCGCCGGCTTGGCGTTGATCAAATCATGCGGCATGACGTTATCGATTTCCACCGAGCTCATGCGCTCGCGAATGGCGCGTTCCATGCGCAGCAGGCCGATGCGGTATTGATTTTCCATCAGTTCGCCGACGGAGCGTACCCGGCGGTTGCCGAGATGGTCGATATCGTCGATTTCGTCCATCCCGTCCTTCAGGCCGACCAGGGTTTTCACGACACCGAGAATATCCTGGCGGCGCAGCACGCGCATTATATCGGCGCCGTTGAGGTTGAGGCGCATGTTCATTTTCACGCGCCCGACGGCCGATAAATCATAGCGCTCGGAGCCCTGGAAGATCAGATCGTCCTGGCGAATCCATACCGGGTCCTGGATTTCATCCGGCCGCACGGCATTGGGAATGATAATCTGCGCCCAAGCGCCATCCTGGTCGAGAATCCACGCCAGGCCCAGATCGGCGCGCTTAAGCTCGCACACGGCCTTGCCGCCCTTGCCCGGCCGGGCAAATACCGGCGCCGATTCACGCGCCAGTTTGGCTTTGCCGAAGACCAGATCGTAAAACAGCTTCTCCGCCGTTTCCACGGTCGGCGGCTCGCCCGGCCGCATCACCTTGTAGATCTCGATCAACGCCTCTTCGCGGTTGCTGCTCTTATCCACGGCGGCGGTATTTCGTATATAGGCGCCGATATTGATGTGATCGATGGCGAGCGTCGGAACGTCGGTAATGCCCGCCTCGTCCAGGGCTTCCAACATCTCTTCGCTAATTTCATCGCCGGCCTCGGCGAAGATCTCGCCGGTATCCTCATTGACGATGTCCTCGGCGATATACTGGCCGATCACTTCTTCCTGCGGCAGCAATTGCACGGTCATGCCGCCGTCTTCGATTTTCTTGACCAGCCTGGGCGTCATGCGCCTTCCCGCTTCGGCGACGACCTTGCCGGTCTTGGCGCTGACCAGATCGGACAACAGCTTGATTCCGCGCACGCGCTCAATGTCGAAGGGCGCCCTCCAGCCCTTCTTCACCTTGGTGAAGCGTACGGTTTGATAGAAGCTGGAGAGGATGTCTTCCGAGCTCATGGAAAGCGCGCGCAAAAGTACGGTAACCGGCAATTTCCGGCGCCGGTCGATGCGCACGAATACGAGGTCCTTGGCATCGAATTCAAAATCGAGCCAGGATCCGCGGTAGGGAATGATGCGCGCGGCGTAGAGAAACTTGCCCGACGAGTGCGTCTTGCCCCGGTCATGGTCGAAAAAGACGCCGGGCGAACGGTGCATCTGCGAGACGATGACGCGCTCGGTTCCGTTGATGACAAAGGTGCCGTGCCCGGTCATCAGGGGCATGTCACCCATATAGACTTCCTGCTCCTTGATATCGCGCACGCTGCGCATGCCGGTCAATTCGTCGACGTCCCAAACGATCAGGCGGAGCGTCACCTTCAACGGCGCGGCATAGGTGATGCCGCGTTGCTGGCATTCCTCGACGTCATATTTCGGCTCGTCGAACTGGTAGTGCACGAATTCGAGAGACGAGGTGTCGGAAAAATCCTTGATCGGAAAAACGGTCTTAAAGACCTCCTGCAAACCGTAATCGCCGCGCGACCGGTTATCGGTATCGCGTTGAAGGAAGTGCTCGTAGGAGTTCTTCTGCACTTCGATAAGGTTCGGCATTTCGGCGATCTCGGTGATACGCCCGAAATCTTTGCGCAGTCTCCGATAACCCATATATGATTGTGGCATTCCCGCCTCTTACAATAGACAAATGTTCAACTCAGCCGCGCCGGGCAGCGTTTTTGGAACGCGCTCAGCGCGCTTGCTCACTTCTTTTCCACTGCGCCACGGCGCGCTTTTTCCGCAGCGCCACGGCGCACGGCCGTAGCGGCCGGCGAAGCGGCCGGCCAGATCCGCGAAAAAGTGAAAGTGCGATCAAGGTGCTTACTTGATCTCGACGGTCGCACCCGCTCCTTCGAGCTGTTCCTTGATCTTTTCGGCCTCTTCTTTGGAAACGCCTTCCTTGACATCCTTGGGCGCTTCCTCGACCAGCGTTTTGGCCTCTTTCAAGCCAAGACCGGTAATCGCCCGGACTTCCTTGATGACGTTGATTTTCTTTTCGCCGTAGGCGGCCAGGACGACGTTGAATTCGGTCTGCTCCTCGGCCTCTTCGGCGGCCGCCGGAGCGGCGGCGCCGGCAACGGCGACCGGAGCGGCAGCGGAAACGCCCCATTTATCTTCGAGCAGTTTACTCAGTTCCGCCGCTTCAAGGACCGTCAGGTTCGACAAATCATCCGCAATTTGGGCTAAATCAGCCATGTCTTCATTCTCCTAGTACTTACGCATTCCGAATGCGTATTGTGATCACCGATGAGGCGGCTAGGCCGCCTCGTTTTTCTCAGAATAGGCGTTCAGAACGCGCGCCAACTGGCTCGCCGGGGCTTGCATGACAGCGGCGATACGGGTGGCCGGGGTTTGTATCAGGCCGACAAGCTGGCCGCGCAATTCATCGAGCGAGGGCAGCGCCGCCAGCGCCTTGACGCGGGCGACGTCCAACTGATCCCCTTCAAGCGCACCGCCGATAACGACAAGCTTGTCGTTCTTCTTGGCAAACTCGACAGCGACCCTGGCGGCGGCAACGGCATCCTCTGAATAGGCTATGGCCGTCGGACCGGTAAACATTTCCGCCAAATCCTTAAACGCGGTCCCCTCGAGCGCCCGATGGGCGAGGCGGTTCTTGGTGACCTGAAAATTGGCACCGGCTTCGCGCATCTTGTTTCTGAGGTCCGTCGCTTCGGCCACGGTCATGCCGCTGAAATGCGTGACAATGACGAGATTCGCCGATTCAAAAATTTGCCGCAAACCGGCGACGATTGTTTCTTTTTGTGCTCGCTCCACGATTCCCTCCGTCAGGCACCGCCGGCGCCGCATAATGCGGCGCGGGAATTTCGCTTCACGTATATCTTCTCCATCCACTCTTCTCCTGTCTTGATGGGTGACCGGTTGCCATTAAGCCGCCAATTGCCGGCGGCGCCCACGGTCTCGGACAGGATGGGCCGATTGAACGGCCCTTCGGAAAATGGCGGCCCGAGACGTCCTCCGCCATTCCGCTAACAAAAATCGCCCGTCTAGCCGGCGCTCAAACTCGCGATGTCGAGCTTGACGCCCGGCCCCATGGTCGAGCTCAGGGCGACTTTTTTCATATAACTGCCCTTGGCGCCGCTCGGCCTGGCCTTGTTGAGGGCATTGATGAACGCCGTCACATTCTCGCTCAGCGCCTGCTCGGTGAAGCTCGCCTTGCCGATGCCGGCATGGATCACGCCGGCCTTTTCGACGCGGAACTCGACCTGCCCGCCCTTGGCCGCGCGCACCGCTTCGGCGACATCCTTGGTTACCGTGCCAAGCTTGGGATTGGGCATCAGGCCGCGCGGACCCAATACTTTGCCGAGCTTGCCGACGATCGGCATCATGTCCGGCGTGGCGACGCAGCGATCGAAATCTATCTCGCCCTTTTGCACCTGCTCGGCCAGATCCTCCGCGCCGACGATGTCGGCGCCCGCCTCTTTGGCGATATCAACATTGTCGCCCTTGGCGAATACCGCGACGCGGACGTCGCGCCCGGTGCCGTTCGGCAAGGTCACCATGCCGCGCACCATCTGATCGGAATGGCGCGGATCGACGCCGAGATTGACGGAAATTTCCACCGTCTCGTCGAATTTCACCGTCGCGTTGCTTTTGACCAGCGAGACCGCCTCGTCCAGCGCATATTGTTTCATGCGGTCAACGGAGTCTTTGGCGCTGGTCATGCGCTTGCCTAATTTTGCCATTGTTCAGCCCACCACCATAATTCCCATGGAGCGCGCCGAACCTTCGATCATGCGGCATGCCGCTTCCACGTCGTTGGCATTGAGATCGACGATTTTCTTCTCCGCGATCTCCATGATTTGCGCCTTCGTCACCGAGCCGATCGGATCTTCGCGGCCGACCTCGCCCGAGCCTTTTTCCAGGCCCGCCGCCTTCTTGAGAAAGAAGCTGGCCGGCGGCGTCTTGGTGATGAAGGAAAAGGTGCGGTCGCCATAGACCGAAATCACGGTCGGGATCGGCATGCCCTGTTCCATACCCTGGGTCTGCGCATTGAAGGTCTTGCAGAACTCCATGATGCTGAGCCCCGCCTGGCCCAGAGCAGGGCCGATCGGCGGCGACGGATTGGCCTGCCCGGCCGGGACTTGCAGCTTGATGAAACCGGTAATTTTTTTTGCCATGGCTCGCGTTACACTCTAAACAGTCAGGCCTTTTCGACCTGGGAATATTCCAACTCGACGGGCGTTGCCCGACCAAAAATGGAAACCGAGACCTTGAGCCTCGCTTTCTCCTCATCGACCTCTTCGACCATGCCGTTGAAAGAGGTGAAGGGTCCGTCGCAGACCCTTACCGTTTCGCCGACTTCGAAGGTCACCGAGGGCTTGGGCCGCTCGATACCTTCCTTGACCTGATGCAGGACACGCTCCGCCTCGGCTTCCGTGATCGCCACCGGTTTGCCGCCGGAGCCCAAAAAACCGGTAACCTTGGGCGTATTTTTGACGAGATGCCAAGTTTCATCGGTCATGTCCAGATGGGCCAGCACATAGCCCGGAAAAAATTTGCGCTCGGACTTGATCTTCGAGCCGCGCCGCATTTCGACCACTTCCTCCGCCGGCACCAACACATCCTCGATCAAATCGTCGAGGCCCATCTGCATCGCCTGTTCCTTCACCGAAGCCGCGACCTTCTTCTCGAAACCGGAATAGACGTGAACTATATACCACTGCTTCGACATACCGATCAGCTACCCAATCCGAGAACGGCGCGCACGCCCAGCGCCAGCACCTGATCCACCAGAAAGAAAAATATCGCCATAAACACCACCATGATGATGACCATGATCGTGCTCGTGATGGTCTCCCGGCGCGAAGGCCAGGTTACCTTTGATACTTCCTGGCGCACTTGGCGCAGAAACTCGATGGGTGTCGCTTTAGCCATTCAATCCAGTCGCTCGGTCAATAAATCCAACAGGCGCGGCCCAAACTTCTGTTCCGCCAAAACTTCTATTCCGTGGTGGCAGGAGTGGAGGGTCTCGAACCCCCAACCTCCGGTTTTGGAGACCGGCGCTCTCCCAATTGAGCTACACTCCTCCAATCCGCGCCGTGCAATTCCTTCAGTCATTCGTCTACGTTGTCCGGGGCGTCAACGCTGTCCGAGAGCCGATCAAGCGGCCCCGGAACCGCCGCCGGAATCGCCAAAGAGCGGCGCTCTATTCCATAATTTTGGCGACGACGCCGGCGCCCACGGTACGGCCGCCTTCGCGGATGGCGAAGCGCAGGCCATCATCCATGGCAATCGGCGCGATCAGGTTCACTATCATATTCACATTGTCACCCGGCATCACCATCTCGGTGCCTTCCGGCAATTCGATGGCGCCGGTGATGTCGGTGGTGCGGAAGTAAAACTGCGGACGATAGTTCGAGAAAAACGGCGTGTGACGGCCGCCCTCGTCCTTGGTCAGAATATAGGTCTCCGCCTCGAACTTGGTGTGCGGCGTGATCGTACCGGGCTCTGCCAGAACCTGGCCGCGCTCGACCTCGTCGCGCTTGGTGCCGCGTAAGAGAACGCCGACATTGTCGCCCGCCTCGCCCGTATCCAGCAGCTTGCGGAACATCTCGACGCCGGTGCAAACCGTCTTCGTCGTCTCCTTCACGCCGACGATCTCGATTTCGTCGCCGACCTTGACGACGCCGCGCTCAACCCGGCCCGTCACCACCGTGCCGCGCCCCGAGATCGAGAAGACATCCTCGATCGGCATCAGGAACGGCTGATCGACCGGCCGGTCGGGCTGCGGAATGTAATCGTCGACCGCCTGCATCAGCTCCAATACCGTCGCCTTGCCGGTGGTCTCGTCGCCACCCTCGAGCGCCGCCAGCGCCGAGCCGCGCACGATCGGAATATCGTCGCCCGGAAATTCGTAAATCGACAACAGCTCGCGCACCTCGAGCTCGACCAGGTCGAGGATCTCCTCGTCGTCGACCTGATCGACCTTGTTCATGTAAACCACCAGCGCCGGGACGCCGACCTGGCGCGCCAGCAGGATATGCTCGCGCGTCTGCGGCATCGGCCCGTCGGCCGCCGAAACCACCAGAATCGCGCCGTCCATCTGCGCCGCCCCGGTGATCATGTTCTTGACATAATCGGCATGCCCCGGGCAGTCGACATGGGCGTAATGACGCGCCTCGGTCTCATACTCGACATGCGCCGTGGCGATGGTAATGCCGCGCTCGCGCTCTTCCGGCGCCTTGTCGATCTCGTCAAACGGCACGAATTCGGCGCCGCCCGTCTCGCCAAGCGTCTTCGTGATCGCCGCCGTCAGCGTCGTCTTGCCGTGATCGACATGCCCAATCGTGCCGACATTGCAATGCGGTTTGGTACGTTCAAACTTCTGTTTGGCCATCGCCTTTTTCCTCTTCTCGCGCCTACTCAGTTTTGCTCAAGCGGCAAGCTTACGCGTATTTTATTCGAAATTTTTCACGCGTATTTCGTACGAACTTCTTCCGAAACGGCTGTCGGAACCTTCTGATAGTGATCGAATTCCATGGTGAATTGCGCCCGCCCCTGGGTCAGCGAGCGCAATGTATTGACGTAGCCGAACATCGTCGCCAAGGGAACCTTGGCGCGAATGACCTGGGCGTTGGAACGCGGCTCCATGCCCTCGATCTGCCCGCGCCTGGAATTCAGATCGCCGATGACATCGCCGAGATAATCATCCGGCGTGACGACCTCGACCTTCATCATCGGCTCGAGCAGCGCCGGTTTGGCGCGGCTGACGATTTCGCGGAAGGCGGCGCGCCCGGCAATCTCAAAGGCCAGCGAACTTGAATCGACGTCGTGATGGGCGCCATCGACCAGCTTGGCCTTGAAATCGATCACCGGAAAACCGGCCAGGGTGCCGGTCTGGCGCGCCATTTCCAGGCCCTTCTTCACCGAGGGAATATACTCGGTCGGCACGTTTCCGCCGCGGATGCTGCTCTCGAACTGAAAGCCGAGGCCCGGCTCGAGCGGCTCGATCTCAACCTTGATGCGCGCGAACTGGCCGGCGCCACCGGATTGCTTCTTGTGCGTATAGTCGATATCCGCAGGCCTGGTGATGGTCTCGCGGTAGGCCACTTGCGGCTGGCCGACATTGGCGTCGACCTTGAATTCACGCCGCATGCGATCGATCAGAATTTCGAGATGCAGCTCGCCCATGCCCTTGATGACCGTCTGCCCGCTTTCCTCGTCCGAGCCGACCTGAAACGAGGGATCCTCTTCCGCCAGGCGCGCCAGGGCGATCGACAATTTGTCCTGGTCCGCCTTGGTCTTGGCCTCGACCGCAACCTCGATAACCGGGTCGGGAAATTCCATGCGCTCGAGAATAACCGGATGCACCACATCGCACAGGGTCTCGCCCGTGGTGGTGTTTTTCAGCCCGGCAATGGCGACGATCTCACCGGCGCGCACTTCCTTGACGTCTTCGCGGCTATTGGCGTGCATGAGAAGCATGCGCCCGACGCGCTGCTTCTCATTTTTGACGCTGTTCAACACCTGCTTGCCGGTTTCCATGATGCCGGAATAGACGCGCACGAATGTCAGCGATCCGACGAAGGGATCGGTCATGACCTTGAACGCCAGCGCGGCAAAAGGCTCGTCGTCCGATGAGCCGCGTATTACCTCGTCGCCCTTGCCCGGAACCGTGCCGTGTATCGCCTCGATATCGGTCGGCGCCGGCAAATAATCGATAACCGCGTCCAACAGCGGCTGAACGCCTTTGTTTTTGAACGCCGAGCCGCACAGCACCGGAACCATCTGACCGTTCAGCGTGGCGCGACGGATACATTTCTTGAGGATTGCCGCGTCGGGCTCGGTGCCTTCCAAAAAGGCTTCGAGCGCCGCATCGTCGAATTCCACGACATTTTCGACCAGCTCGGCATGCAGGCTCTGAGCCTGATCCATTAGTTCGGCGGGAACTTCCCCGACCTCGAATTCGGCGCCCAACGTCTCGGCTTTCCAGATGACGGATCGCATGCCGACGATATCGACCAGACCGATATGTTGGCTTTCGCTGCCTATCGGAATCTGAAGAACCAGCGTCGTCGCGCCCAAACGGTCGTTGATCATCTCGACGGTGCGGAAGAAATCGGCGCCGACGCGATCCATCTTGTTGACGAAACATATGCGCGGCACGCCGTATTTATCGGCCTGGCGCCACACCGTTTCGGTTTGCGGCTCGACGCCGGCGACGCTGTCGAAGACCGCCACGGCGCCGTCCAGCACACGCAAGGAGCGCTCCACCTCAATCGTGAAGTCGACATGGCCAGGCGTGTCGATGATGTTGATACGATGATCGCGCCAGAAGCATGTCGTCGCCGCCGAGGTGATGGTGATGCCGCGTTCCTGCTCCTGCTCCATCCAATCCATCGTGGCGCTGCCGTCATGGACTTCGCCCATTTTGTAGGATTTTCCGGTGTAATAAAGGATGCGCTCGGTGGTCGTCGTCTTGCCGGCATCGATATGCGCCATGATGCCGATATTGCGAAAACGATTAAGAGCTGTCTTACGTGTCATTGTCCGGAATCCGTGCGCTGGCGGCTTTACCAGCGGTAATGCGAAAAGGCGCGGTTGGCTTCCGCCATGCGGTGCGTGTCTTCACGCTTCTTGACGGCGGTTCCGCGTCCCTGGGCGGCATCCATCAACTCGTTGGACAGCCTGTCGGTCATGGTGTTTTCGCTGCGCGCCTTGGCCGCCGCGATCAACCAGCGTATCGCCAGGGTCTGGCGCCGCTCCATGCGTACTTCGGTCGGAACCTGATAGGTGGCGCCGCCGACGCGCCGCGACCTGACCTCCACCGAGGGCTTAACATTCTCAAGCGCCTCGTGGAACATGCGCAGCGGGTCCTGGCTCGAGCGTTCGCGCATGGTCTCGAAAGCGCCATAGACGATTTTTTCGGCAACCGATTTCTTGCCGTCGAGCATCAGGGAATTCATGAATTTGGCGACGATCTTGTCGCCGAAATTCGGGTCCGGATTGATTTCTCTTTTTTCCGCTGCGCGGCGCCGTGACACGGTAAAAACTCCTCTATTTCGGACGCTTGGCGCCGTATTTCGAACGCCGCTGGCGGCGTTCCGGGATGCCCTGCGTATCCAGGGTGCCGCGGGTGATGTGATAGCGCACACCCGGCAGATCCTTGACGCGGCCTCCCCGGATCATGACCACCGAATGCTCTTGCAGATTATGCCCCTCGCCTGGGATGTAGCTCGTCACCTCGAAGCCGTTGGTCAGGCGAACGCGCGCCACCTTGCGCAGCGCCGAGTTCGGCTTCTTGGGCGTTGTCGTATAGACCCGCGTGCACACGCCGCGTTTCTGCGGACAAGCCTGCAACGCCGGCACTTTATTGCGCTGCGTCGGCGGCTTGCGCGGCTTGCGAACCAGTTGATTGATCGTCGGCATCTGCCACTCGATTCCCGTTTACAAATGTCATCCGCCGCAACGGCGAAGGATCCTCGGATTACGGTGCTGCGCGAATCATTCCCGCCACACCAATTTCCACAGCAAAAAAGAGAAGCAAACCAAGTTCACTTCTCACGAGCTGGTTTCGCCGGCTCGTCGGCATAATATTTTGTTCCGTCTATGTCCGCGGCGGACTGTTTCAATAAAGACCCAGCGCGAGCCCGCGAACCGAGGCCGCATACTAGTGACGGCCAATCCTGGCGTCAAGCGCTAAACCGCTCATCCACCGGGGTTTTCGCCTGTTAATTCAGGTTTCTTCCGGACCCTCCTTGGGAGCCGCCGATAGGCGCAACCGGCGCCCCTATTCGGCCGGCGCCGGTACCGTTTCCTCGGGTGGCGCCAAGGCCTCGGCCTCGGCCTGGAGGTCCTCCTGAAGTGCCAATTGCTGCTCCAGCGCGCGCTGGGCGGCTTCGCGGTTGATGCGGTTGACGACGCTTCCGGTACCGGCCGGGATCAGACGCCCGACGATGACGTTTTCCTTCAACCCGACCAAATCGTCGGATTTTCCGGCCACCGCGGCTTCGGTCAGGACGCGCGTCGTCTCCTGGAACGAAGCGGCGGAGACGAAGGAGCGGGTTTGCAGCGATGCCTTGGTAATTCCCTGCAGAATGGGGATGGATTTGGCCGCTGCATGGCCGTCACGGTCGGCTCTGGCGTTGATTTCATCATATTCCGTGCGATCGACCTGCTCACCGATCAGGAATGTGGTCTCGCCGGGGTCGGTGATTTCAACTTTTTGCATCATCTGGCGGCAGATCACCTCGATATGCTTGTCGTTGATCTTGACGCCCTGCAGGCGATAGACCTCCTGAATTTCCTCGATCAGATAGACCGCGAGCGCCTCGACTCCGAGGACGCGCAATATATCGTGCGGCGCCGCGTTGCCATCCATCAGAGGATCGCCACGGCGCACGAAATCGCCCTCATGGACACTGATATGCTTGCCCTTGGGAATGAAATGCTCGACCGGATCTTCGTCATCTTCCGGTATCACGATGATTCGCCGTTTGGATTTGTAATCCTTGCCGAACTCGACCCGGCCATCGATATCGCTGATGATGGCGTGATCCTTGGGCTTGCGCGCTTCGAACAATTCCGCGACGCGCGGCAGGCCGCCGGTAATATCGCGCGTTTTCGTCGATTCCTTGGGAATCCGCGCCAGCACGTCGCCGGCATGAACGGTATCGCCGTTCTCGACATTGAGAATGGCGTCGACGGAGAGAAAATACTGGGCTTCGCGTCCGTTCGAGAGTTCGAGAAGATTGCCCTCGCCATCGACCAGGGCCAGGCGCGGCTTCAAATCGCCGCCCTTGGGCTGTTGGCGCCAATCGACCACCACCATATTGGAAACGCCGGTCTGCTCGTCCATGGTCTCGCGGAACGACAAACCTTCGATCATGTCGAGGAACTGAATTTTTCCGGTGATCTCCGAAATAAGCGGCAGCGTGAAGGGGTCCCAGGTCGCCAATGCTTGGTCTTTTTTGACCTTTTCGCCCTCCTTGACGAACAGCTTGGCGCCGTAAGGCAAACGGTGACGGGCGCGCTCGGCGCCGCGCTTGTCTTTCAAGATGATCTCGCAGTTGCGGCCCATGATAATTTCGATGCTGGAGGAGTCGGTCACCAAATTCTGGTTTTCAATTCTTACCGTCGAATCGAGCGCCGCCTCGACACTCGATTGCTCGGTGCCGCGCTGCGCGGTGCCGCCGATATGGAAGGTGCGCATGGTGAGCTGGGTGCCCGGCTCGCCGATCGATTGCGCCGCGATAACGCCGACCGCTTCGCCGATATTGACCACCGTGCCGCGCGCCAGATCGCGCCCGTAACAATGCCCGCAAACGCCTTCCTTGGTCTCGCAAGTAAGCACCGAGCGGATCATGACTTCTTCGATCCCGGCTTCATCGACGCGGTCGACATCGCGCTCGTCAAGCAAATGATTGGCGGGAATGACTTCGGCACCGCTGTCCGGATCGAGCAAGGCCACCGACGTCACGCGGCCCAAAGTACGCTCGCTCAACGGCGAAATGACCTCGCCACCTTCGATAACCGCGCGCACCGTGAGGCCCGCCTGGGTGCCGCAATCCTCCTCGACAATGATGCAATCCTGCGCGACATCGACGAGACGGCGCGTCAGATAGCCGGAATTGGCCGTTTTCAGCGCCGTATCGGCGAGGCCCTTGCGGGCGCCGTGGGTCGAGTTGAAATATTCCAGAACCGACAGGCCCTCCTTGAAATTGGAGATGATCGGCGTCTCGATAATCTCGCCCGAAGGCTTGGCCATGAGGCCGCGCATTCCGGCCAACTGCTTCATTTGCGCTTCCGAACCACGGGCGCCGGAATGGGCCATCATGTAGATCGAGTTCAGGGTTTTCCCGGTATTTTCCGGGATATCGTCGCGCGCCGATTCAGACATGCCGGCCATCATCGCCGACGCCACCCGATCGGTGCATTGCGACCAGGCATCGATCACCTTGTTGTATTTTTCGCCCTGGGTGATGAGACCGGCGGAATATTGCTGCTCATATTGTTCGACCAGCGTATGGGTTTCGGAAACCAGTTCGACCTTCTTGCCCGGAATGATCATATCGTCCTTGCCGAAGGAAATGCCCGCCTTGCCGGCATAGCTGAAGCCGAGCTTCATCACCTGGTCGGCGAAGATCACCGTCTCTTTCTGCCCGCAATGGCGATAGACGGCATCGAAAACCGAGCTCAGCTCGCGCTTGGTGAGAAGCTGGTTGATCATCTCAAAGGGCACATTGGAATTTTTCGGCAAGACCTCCGAAAACAGCATCCTGCCGGGCGTCGTTTCCACCCGCTTGATGACCAATTCGCCTTCCGGCGTCATGATTTGGGCACGGCAGCTAATCTTGCTGTGCAGCGTCACGGCACCTGATTCGAGCGCCTTGCGCACTTCTCCAACGCCGGTGAACGCCATGCCCTCGCCGGGTTCGCCGGCGCGCGAATAGGAAAGATGATAGATGCCGAGCACTATGTCCTGGCTCGGCACGATGATCGGCTTGCCGTTCGCCGGGCTGAGAATATTGTTGGTCGACATCATCAGGACGCGCGCCTCGAGCTGCGCCTCGGGCGACAGCGGCACATGAACGGCCATCTGATCGCCGTCGAAATCGGCGTTGAAGGCGGCGCACACCAGCGGATGAAGCTGGATCGCCTTGCCCTCGATCAGCACCGGCTCGAAAGCCTGAATGCCGAGCCGGTGCAGTGTCGGCGCGCGGTTCAACATCACCGGATGTTCGCGGATCACCTGCTCCAGGATGTCCCACACCTCGGGCCGGCCCTTCTCGACCATCCGTTTGGCGGCTTTCAACGTCGTCGCCATGCCGTACAGTTCGAGTTTCGAATAGATGAACGGCTTGAACAGTTCGAGCGCCATTTTCTTCGGCAGGCCGCATTGGTGCAGCATCAGCTCGGGGCCGACGACGATCACCGAGCGGCCGGAATAGTCGACCCGCTTGCCGAGCAGATTCTGGCGGAAGCGACCCTGCTTGCCCTTCAACATGTCGGAAAGCGATTTCAGCGGGCGCTTGTTGGCGCCGGTGATGACGCGGCCGCGCCGGCCGTTGTCGAACAGCGCATCGACCGATTCCTGAAGCATGCGCTTTTCATTGCGCACGATGATCTCGGGAGCGCGCAGCTCGATCAGCCTTTTGAGACGGTTGTTGCGGTTGATAACCCGGCGGTAGAGGTCGTTCAGGTCCGACGTGGCGAAGCGCCCGCCATCGAGCGGAACGAGCGGGCGCAGCTCCGGCGGAATAACCGGCACGACTTCGAGAATCATCCATTCCGGCTTGTTGCCCGAGGTGATGAAGGCTTCGATGATTTTGAGCCGCTTGACGAATTTCTTGCGTTTCGCCTCGGAATTGGTCTCCGCCAGCTCTTCGCGCAAAAGCTCGCGCTCGACATCGAGCTCAAGCTCGCTGAGCATTTTGCGGATCGCCTCGGCGCCGATGCCGACGCTGAATGAATCGGCGCCATATTCGTCCTGGGCGTGGCGGAACTGGTCCTCGTTCAGCAATTCATTCTTCTTGAGCGGCGTCAGGCCGGGTTCGACCACCACATAGCTTTCGAAATAGAGCACGCGTTCGAGCTCTTTCAGGGTCATGTCCAGCAGCAGACCGATGCGCGAGGGAACCGATTTCATGAACCAGATATGGGCCACCGGGGAAGCCAGCTCGACATGGCCCATGCGCTCGCGGCGGACTTTGGATTGAATGACCTCGACACCGCATTTCTCGCATACGATGCCGCGATATTTCATGCGCTTATATTTTCCGCACAGGCACTCGTAATCCTTGATAGGCCCGAAAATCCGGGCGCAGAAGAGGCCGTCGCGTTCCGGCTTGAACGTCC
>PVBE011873278.1_pt1 | contig 16912 bp, 11 predicted proteins | sample 1631181 | NCBI WGS metagenome assembly PVBE01 (sample SAMN08397723, study PRJNA350692) | Marine metagenome, whole genome shotgun sequencing project. | isolation source: water | place: Pacific Ocean | collected 2012-04 | reverse complement strand
TATCCTGACCAAGGATGAAGGCGGCCGTCACACGCCGTTCTTCGGTAACTACCGGCCGCAATTTTACTTCCGGACAACGGATGTGACGGGGACGGTTGAACTGCCGTCGGGCACGGAAATGGTGATGCCGGGTGACAACATTTCGATGACGGTTGAGCTGATTACACCGATTGCCATGGACCAGGGTCTGCGCTTCGCTATCCGCGAAGGCGGCCGCACCGTCGGCGCCGGCGTTGTCGCCAGCATCGTCGATTAACGGCGGCGTCCAGCCCATCGAAGGTGGCATAAAGGGATCAATCGGTATAGGGGTATAGCTCAGTTGGTAGAGCGGCGGTCTCCAAAACCGCAGGTCCCGGGTTCAAGTCCTGGTGCCCCTGCCAGTTTTCGGGCCAAATTTGTTGGGCTAGCCTAGTTGATGAGCCTGTTTAACGCGGCACAATATTTAAGTACTGGATAAATAATATTAATGGCTAAAACTTCACCATTTCAGTTTTTGCAACAGGTCCGTCAGGAAACCGCCAAGGTCACCTGGCCGTCTCGCAAGGAAACCTTGATTTCCACCGGCATGGTCTTTGTCTTTGTGATCCTGGCCGCGTTGTTTTTCTTTGTTGTTGATCAAATCCTGGCTAGTGGCGTGAAGCTTATTTTCGGATTGGGGGGCTAGGATCATGGTAGCCCAATGGTACGTTATTCACGTTTATTCAGGCTTTGAAAAAAAAGTGGCTGATTCCATCGAAGAGCAAGCCCGTCAGTCTCATCTTTCGGATATGTTCGAGGTGGTTCTGGTGCCGACCGAAGAAGTGGTCGAAATGCGCCGCGGTAATAAAGTCAGCACTGAGCGTAAATTTTTCCCCGGTTACGTGCTGGTGAAAATGGAAATGACCGACGAAAGCTGGCATCTGGTGAAGAATACGCCGAAAGTAACCGGCTTTTTGGGTGGCCGCGGACGGCCTTATCCTATTAGCGAAGCCGAAGCAAAACGCATCATTCACCAAGTGGAAGAGGGCGTTGAGCGTCCCAAACCCGCTGTTACTTTCGAGGTCGGCGAACAGGTTCGGGTCAGTGACGGCCCCTTTATGTCCTTCAACGGATTGGTCGAGGGTGTCGACGAGGAAAAAACACGGCTCAAAGTGGCTGTTTCCATCTTTGGCCGCTCAACGCCTGTTGAATTGGAATACTCGCAGGTCGAGAAACTGTAATTACCGCGGTAATCTTACCGCAAACCCGTGTGGGAGGTCCGCCATAGCCGCACCACGCACCCAGTAAACTTTAACTGAGGATAGACAATGGCAAAAAAAGTTGACGGCTATATCAAGCTCCAGATTCCGGCGGGGCAGGCGAATCCTTCGCCGCCTGTTGGTCCGGCGCTTGGTCAGGCAGGCCTGAACATTATGGAATTCTGTAAGGCCTTTAACGCGCATACCCAGAATATGGAACAGGGTGTGCCCATCCCCGTACAAATTACAGTGTACGGGGATAAGACATTTTCTTTCATTTCTAAGTCTCCGCCTGCCAGCTATTACATTAAAAAGGCGGCCAGGTTGGATAAGGGCTCGGAAACCCCCGGCCAGGAGCCGGTAGGTACCGTCACCATGAATCAATTGCGTGAAATTGCCGAAAAGAAAAAAGAAGATTTAAACGCCAATGACGTTGACGCAGCCTGTCGAATACTTGCTGGTACGGCCCGTTCCATGGGCATCACCGTGGAGGGTCAGTAAGATGGCCGTTAAAGGTAAACGCATGAATAGCGCCTACGATTCTTTCGATCGGCTGGCGCTGCACGAAATCGACGCGGCTGTAAAAATCATTCTCGATACCAAGAAAACCAAATTTGACGAAACGGTTGAGTTTTCTATGAATCTGGGTGTTGATCCCCGCCACGCGGACCAAATGGTTCGGGGGGTCGTGGCCTTACCCAACGGTACCGGTAAAACCGTTCGGGTAGCCGTTTTTGCCAAAGACGCCAAAGCTGAAGAAGCTAAGGCGGCTGGCGCAGATCTGGTCGGCGCCGAAGAATTGGCAGAACAGATTCAAGGCGGCACGGTTGACTTCGACCGTTGCATCGCGACCCCGGACATGATGGCCGTGGTTGGTCGGCTCGGTAAGGTGTTGGGGCCACGAGGCCTTATGCCGAACCCGAAATTGGGTACTGTTACCCCCAATGTCGGAGAAGCCGTTAAAGCTGCCAAAGGCGGTGAAATTGAATTCAGAGTCGAAAAGGCGGGTATTATTCACGCCGGAATCGGCAAAACCAGTTTCTCCCACGCAGCCTTGGTCGAGAACGCCAAGGCTTTTGCGGATGCCATTTTTAAGGCCAAGCCGAGCGGCGCCAAGGGCACATATGTTAAACGCGCAAACCTGAGCTCGACCATGGGCCCGGGTGTGAAACTAGATGTAGCGAATCTCGGCGACTAACGCTGCCGGATTCATATTAGGAATAATTTCCGCCCTTTTTGATTTTAATTGGATGGAAGTTTAGGAGGACGTCAAAATCCTCCGACCTGTCCGAGACCGCAGGTATCGTTGAAACCGAAAGGCAGAGACGATTTAAACAAGTTGGCCTGCATAGACGGAGATTGAGACATTTTCGGAATGATCTCTTGGGGTTGTTCCAGGATGGCTCAAACTGACGACTTGGGCAGGGCGAACCGGTCTTTGAATCAAATTACGATTCAAAGGCCAAACGCTAACCGCATGGGTTAGCCGGGTGCGCCCGGCAATTCGTGCAAACACGGAGACGATTCGTGGACCGTACTGAAAAAGAAGAAGTGGTCGCATCGTTGAAGCAGACGTTCGAGGATTCGGAAATCGTTGTCGTTACCCATTACAGTGGGCTGACGGTGGCGGACATGACCGATCTTCGCGGACGTATGCGTGAAGCGGGCGCCAGTTTCAAGGTCGCTAAGAATCGCCTCACGCGTCTCGCCCTGCAAGGAACCAAATTCGAAGACCTTAGTGACCTGATGTCAGGTCCCACGGCTCTGGCTTACTCCACCGATCCGGTGGCGGCAGCCAAAATTGCCGTGAATTATTCTAAGGACAACGAAAAATTGGTCATCCTTGGAGGTGTCTTTAATGGGCAATCGCTGGATGTCGATGGTGTTAACACGCTAGCCAAGCTGCCGTCTTTGGATGAGCTGCGCGGCAAGTTGGTTGGCATGATCCAGACCCCGGCAACCCGGATCGCCGGTGTGCTTCAGGCACCCGCCGGTCAGGTCGCCCGCGTTATCGGCGTCTATGGGCAAGGCGAAGAGGCTGCTTAGCGGCTAACGGTGTTATCAGTTTGAGCCAAAGGAGAAATTAAAATGGCTGCAGATTTAGAGAAAATTGCTGAAGACCTATCAAGCTTGACCGTCATTGAGGCGGCTGAGCTTAGCACAATGTTGGAAGAAAAATGGGGCGTTTCGGCGGCTGCTCCGGTTGCTGTCGCAGCGGGTCCTGCTGTTGGCGGCGAAGAAGCGGCGGCTGAGAAAGACGCATTTGAAGTCGTTCTCGCGTCGATTGGTGAAAAGAAGATCAACGTGATTAAGGAAGTTCGCGCCATCACGGGCCTTGGCCTCAAAGAAGCCAAGGATCTTGTTGAATCCGCCCCGGCGGCCGTCAAGGAAGACGCCACCAAAGAAGAGGCTGAGGAAATCAAGGCTAAGCTCGAAGAGGTCGGCGCCACCGTCGAACTTAAATAAGATTTCAGGTGCGGTGGCGTTACTGATTTTTCACCGCCGCACCGACTTTATATTTATGTTACGCATCCGCCACGGATGGGTCGCGCCGCGACCGAGATAGTGGATGTGCAGTTCCGGCCCGAATCTCAGATTAATGAGGCGGGCTTTTGCTTCCTGGTCGGTAGGAATTTGCCAGCGAAAACATCAATGGCAAAAAATGACTGGGATAAATTAATTCTTGTCTTCGCCTGGGCGGCGATTGGTTGAGGATAAGAATAGATTTGTTTTTTAACGAGGGGCTGCAATGGCTAATCGCTCTTTTACCGGTCGCAAACGCGTGCGCAAAAGTTTTGGTCGGATCCCGACCGTTACTCCGATGCCGAACCTGATTGAGGTTCAAAAGAATTCATACGAATCTTTCCTGCAACGAGAGGTTCCCAAGGAAAACCGACTCGAAGCCGGCCTGCAGGAAGTTTTCAAATCGGTCTTTCCTATTCAGGATTTTTCCGAACGTGGCACACTTGAATTCGTCGAATATGAGTTCGAAGAACCGAAATATGACGTTGAGGAATGCCAACAGCGCGGCATGACTTATGCGGCGCCCTTGAAGGTGACACTCCGTCTTTTGGTTTGGGACATCGACGAAGAAACCGAGGCCCGTTCGGTCCGCGATATTAAAGAGCAGGTCGTCTATATGGGCGAAATGCCACTAATGACCGACAACGGTACCTTCGTCGTCAACGGTACGGAACGAGTTATCGTTTCCCAGATGCACCGGTCACCCGGCGTGTTCTTCGACCATGACAAAGGCAAAACCCATTCCTCCGGTAAATTCCTGTTCGCCGCACGGGTCATTCCCTACCGCGGTTCTTGGCTGGACTTCGAGTTTGATGCCAAGGATTTGCTCTATGTTCGTATTGACCGCCGTCGCAAACTACCGGTAACGACGCTGCTGTTGGCGCTCGACAATGAAAAATCCGCAAAAAAGCGGAAACAGTTGTTAGCTAACGGTGAACACCTTGATCCTGTTGAAGCTGAAGGTATGTCGTCCGCCGATATTCTTTCCTACTTTTACGACAGCGTTGACTACGTGCGGAGCAAAAAAGGGTGGAAGATTCCTTTTGACTATGAAGGTCTCCGGGGTCTCAAGCTCAATCATGATCTGATCAATGCGAAAACCAGCCGGGTGATTACCGAAGCCGGCACCAAACTGACGCCGCGTCTGTTGCGCGATTTGAAAAAGAAGGGTATCGACGAACATATCGCCCCGCATGAGGAAATTATTGGCCGCTATGCGGCTGTGGATATTATCAATGTAGAAACTGGGTTAATCTATCTTGAAGCCGGCGATGAAATCACCGAAGAGACCCTCGACGAACTTGATGAGGCCAAGGTCGACAAAGTGCCGACGCTGGCCATCGATCACGTTAATGTCGGGCCCTATATCCGTAATACCTTGGCGGCCGATAAAAATTCAAATCGTGAAGAGGCCTTGATCGACATTTACCGGGTTATGCGCCCAGGTGAACCGCCGATTCTGGAAACGGCGGACTCGCTGTTTAAGGGGCTTTTCTTTGATTCCGACCGTTATGACTTGTCTTCTGTCGGCCGGGTTAAAATGAACTCCCGCCTCAATTTCGAAACCGATGATACTATTCGGGTCCTGCGTCGTGAGGACATTCTTGAAGTCGTCCGCATCATGGTCGAACTGAAAAACGGCCGCGGCGAGATTGACGATATCGATCACCTTGGTAACCGGCGGGTCCGCTCGGTTGGTGAATTGATGGAAAATCAATATCGGGTTGGGTTGCTGCGCATGGAGCGGGCTATCCGCGAGCGTATGAGCTCGGTCGATATCGATACCGTCATGCCGCACGATTTAATTAACGCTAAACCAGCTGCCGCCGCCGTGCGTGAATTTTTCGGATCGTCCCAACTGAGCCAGTTTATGGATCAGACCAATCCGTTGTCGGAAATCACCCATAAGCGCCGTCTTTCGGCCTTAGGTCCAGGCGGACTGACCCGTGAGCGGGCCGGTTTCGAAGTGCGCGACGTGCATCCAACCCACTATGGCCGGATCTGTCCGATTGAAACGCCGGAAGGTCCGAATATCGGTCTGATTAACAGTCTGGCCACTTATGCCCGAGTTAACCAATATGGCTTTATCGAAAGTCCCTATCGCAAGGTAAACAGCTGCAAGGTCACCAATGATGTTATCTATCTTTCGGCCATGGACGAAGGCAAATACTCCATTGCCCAGGCCAACGAGGAATTGGATAATTCGGGCAAGTTCGTTCACGAACTGATCAATTGCCGGCAGGCGGGTGACGTGCTGATGGTACCCCGTGAAGATGTCGATTTGATCGACGTGTCGCCGAAGCAACTGGTGTCTGTCGCTGCCGCCCTGATCCCCTTCCTGGAGAACGATGACGCCAATCGGGCGCTCATGGGTTCGAACATGCAACGCCAGGCGGTGCCGTTGATCCGCGCCGATGCGCCGTTGGTTGGTACCGGTATGGAAGAAACGGTAGCGCGGGATTCCGGCGCTACCATCATTGCCGAACGCCCGGGTGTTGTCGATCAGATTGACGGTACCCGTATCGTCATCCACGCCGACGAGGACGAGGGCGGCCATCATACGCCAGGCGTCGATATCTTCTCGCTGCAAAAATTCCAGCGGTCGAACCAAAACACCTGCATCAACCAGCGTCCGCTGGTGAAGGTTGGGGATAAGGTTACCACCGGCGACATCATTGCCGACGGACCGTCCACCCATCTGGGTGAGCTGGCTCTCGGCCGCAACGTTTTGGCCGCCTTCATGCCCTGGAATGGCTATAACTTCGAGGATTCGATTTTGATTTCCGAGCGTATCGTGCGTGAAGACGTCTTCACTTCTATCCACCTGGAGGAATTCGAAGTCATGGCGCGGGACACCAAGCTCGGCCAGGAGGAAATCACCCGCGATATCCCCAATGTCGGTGAAGAAGCCCTCAAAAACATGGACGAAGCCGGCATTGTTTATATCGGTGCCGAGGTTAAGCCGAGCGATATTTTGGTCGGCAAGGTGACACCGAAAGGTGAATCTCCCATGACCCCGGAAGAGAAACTCCTGCGGGCTATTTTCGGCGAAAAAGCGTCCGACGTGCGGGATACGTCCTTACGTCTGCCGCCGGGGGTTGCCGGTACCGTCGTTGTAGTCCGGGTCTTCTCGCGGCGCGGTGTCGACAAGGACGAACGCGCCTTGGCAATCGAGCGGGCGGAAATCGAACGGCTGGCCAAGGATAGAGATGACGAAATCGCTATTCTGGAACGCAGTTTCCATGCGCGCATCCGTGATCGCCTAATGGGCCGCAAGGTGGTCATTGGTCCGAAAGGCTTGAAGGCTGGAACCAAGGTTAGCGATGAAATTCTCGAAAAGCTGACCCCGGGTCAGATGATGCAGATTGCAATTGCCAACGACAAGGTGATGGGCGAGATCGAGTCTTTGAAAAAGCAATTGGAAGAAGGTGCCGCCGAATTCCAACGCCGCTTCGAAGATAAGGTCGATAAGCTTGAGCGCGGCGACGAACTTCCCCCGGGTGTCATGAAATTGGTTAAAGTTTTCGTTGCGGTGAAGCGCAAATTGCAGCCGGGTGACAAAATGGCTGGCCGTCACGGCAATAAGGGTGTCATCTCCCGGATCGTACCCATCGAAGATATGCCGTCCCTCGAAGACGGAACGCCGGTCGATCTAGTTTTGAATCCCCTGGGTGTGCCGTCACGCATGAACGTCGGCCAGATTCTAGAAACTCATCTGGGCTGGGCCTGTTCGGGCCTGGGCCAGCAGATTGGTGATGTGATCGATAGCATGAACCATGGTGACGGTAGCATTAAGGATTTGCGCGAAAAACTCAAATTCGTTTATGGCGACGAGACCTTTGAGGAAGACATCCAGAAAATGGATGACAATGAAGCGATTGAGTTGGCCGGCAACCTCCGAAATGGTGTGCCAATTGCGACACCTGTTTTTGACGGTGCTCACGAAGTTGATATCGTGGAGATGCTCGAGAAAGCCGGCGTTAGTACGTCCGGTCAGGTGAGGCTGTTTGACGGCAGAACCGGTGAATATTTCGATCGCGAAGTGACCGTGGGCTATATTTATATGCTGAAGCTCCATCACTTGGTCGATGACAAAATTCACGCTAGGTCGATTGGCCCGTATAGTCTCGTTACCCAGCAGCCGCTGGGTGGTAAGGCGCAGTTTGGTGGCCAGCGCTTTGGTGAAATGGAGGTGTGGGCGCTTGAAGCTTACGGCGCGGCATACACGCTTCAGGAGATGCTAACAGTGAAATCGGACGACGTTTCCGGCAGAACCAAGGTCTACGAAGCCGTGGTTCGGGGCGACGACTCATTCGAAGCTGGAATACCAGAAAGCTTCAATGTGTTAATCAAGGAACTGCATTCGCTCGGACTTAATGTTGAGCTTAAGCAGCGCAGTTTCTGAGCCGCTTCCGGTCCAAACGGTTTTAAAGGAGAAATTCTATGAATGAACTAATGCGGGTTTTCGAACCAGTCCAAGGTTCCCAAGGTTTCGATCAAATCATGATCAGCATCGCCAGTCCGGAGCGTATCAGGTCCTGGTCATTCGGTGAGATCAAGAAGCCGGAAACCATCAACTACCGGACCTTCAAGCCGGAGCGTGACGGTCTTTTCTGTGCGCGCATCTTCGGTCCGATCAAGGATTACGAATGTTTGTGCGGCAAATACAAGCGCATGAAATACAAAGGCATCGTTTGCGAAAAATGCGGTGTCGAAGTGACCTTGACCAAGGTTCGTCGTGACCGCATGGGTCACATCGAACTGGCGGCGCCGGCGGCACATATCTGGTTCATGAAATCGTTGCCGTCGCGTATCGGTTTGATGCTGGATATGACGCTCAAGGATCTGGAGCGGGTTCTTTATTTCGAGAACTACCTGGTGATGGAGCCGGGACTAACACCGTTGAAAGAGAAACAGCTGCTGTCCGAAGATGAATACCAGGACGCGGTTGACGAATTCGGTATCGATTCCTTCCAGGCTGGCATCGGCGCCGAAGCGATCCGGGATATGTTGAAAGAGATCGAACTTGAACCGGAGCTCGAAACCTTACGGGTCGAACTTAAGGAAACCAATTCCGAAGCCAAGCGTAAGAAATTGGTCAAGCGGCTCAAGCTGGTTGAGGCCTTTATCGGATCCGGTGCGCGTCCTGAATGGATGATCCTTGAAGTGGTGCCGGTTATTCCGCCGGAATTGCGCCCCTTGGTGCCGTTGGACGGTGGCCGCTTCGCCACCTCGGACCTCAATGATCTATATCGCCGAGTTATCAACCGGAACAACCGTTTGAAACGCCTGATCGAACTGCGGGCTCCGGAAATCATTGTTCGTAACGAAAAGCGGATGCTGCAGGAAGCTGTGGATGCCTTGTTTGACAACGGCCGCCGCGGCCGGGCCATCACCGGCGCCAACAAACGCCCCCTGAAATCGCTTTCCGACATGTTGAAGGGTAAGCAAGGCCGTTTCCGCCAGAACTTGCTCGGCAAGCGCGTCGATTATTCGGGCCGCTCGGTTATTGTTGTGGGTCCTGAATTGATGCTCCATCAATGCGGCCTGCCGAAGAAGATGGCGCTCGAACTGTTCAAGCCGTTCGTCTATTCGCGGCTGGAGAAATACGGTATGGCTACCACCATCAAGGCCGCCAAGCGTATGGTTGAAAAGGAACGTCCCGAAGTGTGGGATATCCTAGAGGAAGTGATCCGCGAACACCCGGTAATGCTCAACCGGGCGCCGACATTGCACCGTTTGGGCATTCAGGCGTTCGAGCCGGTACTGATTGAAGGTAAAGCCATTCAGTTGCACCCGCTGGTCTGCACGGCCTTCAACGCTGACTTCGATGGTGACCAGATGGCGGTCCATGTGCCGCTATCTCTGGAAGCTCAGTTGGAAGCCCGTGTTCTGATGATGTCTACTAACAATATTCTGAGCCCGGCCAACGGCAAACCGATCATTGTGCCGTCCCAGGATATCGTTCTTGGGCTTTATTATCTGACCTTGGATCGTGATGGCGAAACCGGCGAGGGCATGTATTTTTCCGACGCCACGGAAATTGAACATGCCTTGAATGCCGGTGCGGTTACGATGCACGCTAAGATCACAACTCGCTACGAAACCGTAGACGATGATTGCAATCCGGTTGTATTGCGCATTGAGACGACCCCAGGCCGCATGCTGCTCGCTGATTTGCTGCCGCGTCATCCGAACATTAAACTGGAATTGATCAACCGGCTTTTGACCAAAAAGGACATCTCCAACGTTATTGACGAGGTATATCGCCATTGCGGTCAGAAAGAGACGGTGATTTTCGCTGACCGGATCATGGGACTTGGCTTCAGCAACGCCTGCCGCGCCGGTATTTCTTTCGGCAAGGATGATCTGGTGGTGCCGGGTGCCAAGAAGACGCTGGTGGATGAAACTGAAAAATTGGTTGAATCCTATGAGCGCCAATATCTCGACGGCCTCATCACTCAAGGTGAGAAATACAATAAAGTTGTTGACGCATGGTCCCATTGTACCGATCGCGTCGCCGATGAGATGATGAAAGAAATTTCTAAAATCGAGAAGGGCAAGGAAGTGAACTCCGTTTTTATGATGGCAGACTCCGGCGCCCGTGGTTCGGCAGCCCAGATGAAACAGCTGGCCGGCATGCGTGGCCTGATGGCCAAGCCGTCCGGTGAAATCATCGAAACGCCGATCATTTCGAACTTTAAGGAAGGTCTCACCGTGTTGGAGTATTTCAGTTCCACCCACGGCGCCCGGAAAGGTCTGGCCGATACAGCGCTAAAGACCGCCAACTCCGGTTACCTGACCCGTCGACTGGTTGATGTTGCTCAAGATTGCATCATCACCGAAGAGGATTGCGGCACCAAGGAATCAATTACGGTTAATGCGGTCATCGAGGGTGGCGACACCATCGTTACCTTGGCCGACCGAGTGTTGGGTCGTACGGTTGCCGAAGACGTCGTTGATCCGGAATCAAACAACGTTATCATCAAGAAAAATACCTTGCTTGATGAAGTCGGTGTCGAAATTCTGGAAGAGGCTGAGATCGAAGCTATCCGCGTTCGCTCGGTCCTAACTTGTGATACCAAGAGCGGTGTCTGCGGCGCCTGTTACGGCCGCGATCTGGCCCGAGGTACGCCCGTTAATATTGGCGAAGCCGTTGGCGTCATCGCTGCCCAGTCAATTGGTGAACCCGGAACCCAACTGACCATGCGGACCTTCCATATTGGCGGTGCCGCGCAGCGTGGCGCGGAGCAGTCAAATATTGAGTCCTCCGCCGACGCCAAGGTTAAATTGGTTAACTTCAATGTGGTCAAAAACAGTGCCGGTGTCTCCATCGTCATGACCCGTAATACTGAGTTAATTCTCATTGATGACCGGAAGCGGGAGAGGGCGCGTCATCGTATTCCGTACGGCGCCAAGCTCCTGGTCAAAGATAAGGCCAAAGTAAAACGTGGCGATAAAATGGCGGAATGGGATCCCTATACCCTGCCGATCCTTACCGAGAAGGAAGGTGTTGCCAATTATGTCGATCTGGAAGAAGGCATCACCATGCGTGAGGTTATTGATGATGCCACCGGTATTTCGAGCCGGGTCATCGTTGACTGGAAACAGCAGCCCAAAGCCGCAGATTTGCGGCCGCGCGTCACTTTGCGTGATGGCCGCAATCGGGTGATCAAGTTGGCCAATGGTCTGGAAGCCCGTTACTTTATGTCGGTTGACGCTATTCTCAGCGTCGAAAACGGGCAGAAAGTCCATGCCGGTGACGTTTTGGCACGCATCCCGCGGGAAAGCTCCAAGACGCGTGATATTACCGGTGGTTTGCCGCGGGTGGCAGAACTGTTCGAAGCGCGCAAGCCCAAAGACCATGCCATTATCTCGGAGAATGAAGGCCGCATCGAATTCGGCAAAGACTATAAGTCCAAACGCCGAATTGTGGTTGTGCCCGAGGCCAAAGACGAAGAGCCGATGGAATATCTCATTCCCAAGGGCAAGCATATCAGTGTCCAGGAAGGCGATTATGTCGAGAAAGGCGATTCCCTGATGGATGGTAATCCCGTGCCCCATGATATCTTGAAGGTGTTGGGTGTTGAGGCGCTGGCCAACTATCTGATTGACGAAATCCAGGATGTCTACCGCTTGCAAGGCGTTCGCATTGACGACAAGCATATTGAAGTCATCGTGCGTCAAATGCTGCAAAAGGTGGAAATCGTCGATGGCGGCGATACGACTTATTTGATTGGTGAGTTGATTGACCGCATCGAATTTGATGCTGAAAATGATCGCACCAAGAAAGCTAAGGGTAAAATCGCTACCGGTATTCCGATGTTGCAGGGTATTACGAAAGCGTCCTTGCAGACATCGTCCTTCATATCGGCGGCCTCGTTCCAGGAAACTACCCGTGTCCTCACCGAGGCGGCAGTATCTGGCAAGCGGGATAATCTGATTGGTCTCAAGGAGAACGTTATCGTTGGGCGATTGATCCCGGCGGGGACGGGTTCCGTCATGAACAACTTCCGGCAGGTAGCCGCTGACCGAGACAAGGCACTGGAAGATGCGGAAGAGGCCCGTCGCGCCGTAGCGATCGAAGACGCCAGCGGTGGCGAAGAGGCATCGGAGGCGATTGCCGAAGCCGGCGAATAGTTTTCGGTAAATTCTATGAAGACATAACCTCGCCCGATACGCTTGGGCGGGGTTATATTTGCGAATCAATTATCCGCAAGAAGCTCTAAATCTTAAACATCAGAGCTTTTTTTAAAATTGACTGGATATTTCTCGAGAAAACCCATTTTCCGCCGAAAATTACTAAAATAACGAAATTCGGCATTGTAATGCGCAAAAGCGGGAAAAAAGGCCGTTCTTTTGCTTGACGGGCTAACATCGCGCCCCTATATTCGCCGCCTTTCCCGGGATTGCTGGTGGTAGGTGTTCCGCCTAGACGCAGTTAGTCCCAGAAGACTTGAGACATATATTCCGCCCGGAATGGGCATTATGAATCCGCAGGGAGCATTTAGGCATTTGGCTCTCGGGGCGGATCTCGTTGCATGTTGCAATTTATTGTAACCGTGTTGAAAGACTATTGAGGAGTTGAATTAGGCTCATGCCGACGATCAACCAATTGATACGCAAACCGCGCAAGGCGCCGATTGCGAGGAACAAAGTACCGGCTATGGAAGGCTGCCCGCAAAAGCGTGGCGTTTGCACCCGCGTATACACAACGACGCCAAAGAAACCGAACTCCGCGCTTCGTAAAGTGGCTCGTGTTCGGTTGACCAACGGCTTCGAAGTCACCTCCTACATTCCCGGTGAAGGTCACAACCTTCAGGAACACTCGGTGGTCCTGATCCGTGGCGGCCGCGTGAAAGATTTGCCCGGAGTCCGCTATCACATCATTCGCGGCACCTTGGATACTCAAGGCGTCGATGACCGCCGCCAACGCCGTTCTAAATACGGCGCAAAACGGCCGAAATAAGGATTATCTGCTATGTCGCGACGCCATGCTGCTGAAAAAAGATTAGTTCATCCGGATCCGAAATTCGGAGACGTAGTGATCACGCGCCTGATGAATGGTCTGATGCTGGACGGCAAGAAGTCCGCCGCCGAAAAGATTGTTTACGGCGCCTTTGATAATATTGAAAAGAAAGCGAAACAGAATCCCGTGCAGTTATTCCATGATGCCCTGGATAATGTGAAACCTCAAGTGGAAGTCCGGTCCCGCCGGGTCGGCGGCGCCACCTATCAGGTGCCGGTCGAAGTTCGCTCGGTGCGTGCGCAGGCATTGGCGTTGCGCTGGATCATTGATATGTCGCGCAACCGCTCCGAAAATACGATGGTTGAAAAACTGGCTGGCGAACTGCTGGATGCCGCCAACAATCGTGGCGCTGCGGTCAAGAAACGCGAAGACGCCCATCGCATGGCGGAAGCTAATAAGGCTTTCTCGCACTATCGCTGGTAGGCGTAGGCGGGACCGCTAGAGAGACGAAAGAAGAAAAATAAAATGGCACGCTCCACCCCCCTTAACCGTTACCGCAATATCGGCATTATGGCTCATATTGATGCCGGTAAAACTACCACCACCGAACGTATTCTCTTTTATACGGGTAGATCCTATAAAATCGGTGAAGTTCATGACGGCAACGCTACCATGGACTGGATGGAGCAGGAGCAAGAGCGCGGTATTACCATCACCTCCGCTGCCACCACTTGCGAATGGAAAGATCACCGGATCAATATCATCGACACGCCGGGCCACGTTGACTTCACCATTGAGGTTGAGCGCTCCCTTCGTGTTCTCGATGGGGCCGTCGCGGTTTTCGATAGTGTAGCCGGCGTTGAACCCCAATCGGAAACCGTCTGGCGGCAAGCTGACAAATACGAAGTGCCGCGCATTTGTTTCGTCAATAAAATGGACCGTACGGGCGCCGACTATTACCGCTGTGTTGATATGATTATAGATCGCCTGGGCGCAAATCCCCTGATGACCCAATTGCCGATCGGTGCCGAATCCAACTTTGCCGGCGTTGTTGATCTGGTCAAGATGCAAGCGGTGATCTGGAAAGATGAATCCCTGGGCGCCGAATTCGAATACGCTGACATTCCTGCCGATCTTCAGGACAAGGCTGCCGAATACCGCGAAAAACTCGTCGAATCTGCAGTTGAACATGACGACGATGCCATGGAAGCTTATCTGGAAGGCAATGAGCCGGACGAAGATACACTGAAAAACTGCATCCGGATGGGGACCGTTGCCGGTCACTTTGTGCCGGTTCTTCTGGGTACGGCCTTTAAAAACAAAGGTGTGCAGCCGTTGCTGGACGCTGTCGTTGATTACCTGCCGGGACCGACCGACGTACCAGCGATCAAAGGTATCAAAGCCGGTACGGAGGAGGAAATTCAACGTTATAACTCCGACGATGAACCCTTCTCAGCCTTGGCCTTCAAAATTATGAACGACCCTTTTGTCGGTTCATTGACCTTTATCCGGGTTTACTCGGGAGTCCTTGAAGCCGGTTCCTACACCAAAAATACGGTTAAGAATAAGCGTGAGCGCGTTGGCCGTATGCTTATGATGCATTCCAACAGCCGTGAAGACGTCAAGGAAGCGCGCGCCGGTGACATTCTGGCGTTGGCCGGTCTCAAAGATACGACCACAGGTGACACCCTGTGTGCGCCGGATGATGACGTTATCCTGGAGCGTATGGAATTCCCCGATCCGGTGATTGAAATCGCCGTTGAGCCCAAGACCAAAGCTGACCAGGAGAAAATGGGTCAGGCACTGGGCCGTTTGGCGGCGGAGGATCCGTCCTTCCGGGTTACCACCGATCACGAAAGCGGCCAGACAATCATCAAGGGCATGGGCGAACTGCACCTGGAGATCATTGTCGACCGCATGAAGCGGGAGTTTAAAGTGGAAGCCAATATCGGCGCACCGCAGGTGGCTTACCGCGAAACCATCACCAATCCCTATGATTGCGATTACACCCACAAGAAGCAGAGCGGCGGCGCCGGTCAGTTTGCCCGTATTAAAATTAAATTCACGCCGCTACCTCCTGGTTCCGGGTTCGAATTCGACAACTCTGTCGTCGGCGGTAATGTACCGCGGGAATATATCCCGGGTGTCGAAAAGGGTCTCAAGAGTGCCCTCGAATCCGGTCCCCTGTCGGGTTTCCCGGTTACCGACTTTAAAGCCGAACTGTATGACGGCGCGTCCCACGATGTTGATTCCAGCGTCATGGCCTTTGAAATCGCCGCCCGGGCGGCCTTCCGCGAAGGCATGATGAAAGCTAAACCGGTTCTGTTGGAGCCGGTTATGAAAGTCGAAGTGGTGACGCCGGATGAATATATGGGTGATATTATCGGCGATCTGAACAGCCGGCGCGGCAATGTTGATTCCATGGATCAGCGCGGCAACGCGCGCGTGGTCAATGCCATGGTGCCGTTGGCCAACATGTTCGGTTATGTGAATACGCTGCGTTCTCAGTCCCAGGGTCGGGCGCAATTCACCATGCATTTTGATCACTATGCACAACTTCCGCAGGCGGTTTCCGAAGAAGTTCGGGAACGGCTTGCCGGTTAATATTAAACGGCGGAGTAAGAGACATGTCGAAGGAAAAATTTGAGCGGACAAAGCCGCATTGCAATGTCGGAACGATTGGTCACGTTGACCACGGCAAGACGACTTTGACGGCGGCGATCACAAAGACGATGGCTGATTTGGGTCAGGCAGAGTTTACGGCATTTGAGAACATCGATAAGGCGCCTGAAGAGCGGGAACGTGGCATCACGATTTCGACGGCGCATGTTGAGTATGAGACGGAAAACCGTCACTACGCGCATGTCGATTGCCCGGGTCACGCTGACTATGTGAAGAACATGATCACGGGTGCGGCGCAGATGGATGGCGCGATCTTGGTTGTTTCGGCGGCCGACGGCCCGATGCCGCAGACACGGGAACACATTCTATTGGCCCGCCAGGTTGGTGTGCCGGCGATTGTTATTTACCTGAACAAGGTTGATCAGGTTGACGATGAAGAGCTTTTGGAACTGGTCGAACTGGAAGTCCGTGAGCTGTTGAGCTCCTATGAATTCCCGGGCGACGACATTCCCATCGTCAAGGGATCTGCCCTGGCGGCGCTGGAAGGCGGTGACGAGACGACGGGCAAGAACAGCATTATGGAACTGATGGCGGCGGTTGACGAATACATCCCGCAGCCGGACCGTCCCAAGGACCAGCCTTTCCTTATGCCGATTGAGGACGTGTTTTCGATATCGGGCCGGGGTACGGTAGTCACGGGCCGGGTTGAATCAGGTATTGTTAATGTGGGCGACAGTATTGAGATTGTCGGCATCAAGGAAACCCAGACGACGACCTGCACGGGCGTTGAGATGTTTCGTAAATTGCTTGATCAGGGTGAAGCGGGTGACAACATTGGTTGTCTTCTGCGGGGTACCAAACGTGAAGAGGTTGAGCGCGGGCAGGTTGTGGCGGCGCCGGGATCGATCACGCCGCACCGCAAGTTCACCTGTGAGGCTTATATCCTGACCAAGGATGAAGGCGGCCGTCACACGCCGTTCTTCGGTAACTACCGGCCGCAATTTTACTTCCGGACAACGGATGTGACGGGGACGGTTGAACTGCCGTCGGGCACGGAAATGGTGATGCCGGGTGACAACAT
>PVBE011692416.1_pt1 | contig 16912 bp, 16 predicted proteins | sample 1631181 | NCBI WGS metagenome assembly PVBE01 (sample SAMN08397723, study PRJNA350692) | Marine metagenome, whole genome shotgun sequencing project. | isolation source: water | place: Pacific Ocean | collected 2012-04 | reverse complement strand
CTATCTCGCGCTCGTTCGGCCGTCACGGGCCCGTGCCGCCCGATCGTGGCTTTTCTCTGTCGGCCGCCCTTGGTACGATACTTGAGAATGTAGACGCGCCTGCCCGAAGGCCACACGCGAACGCCGAAGCCGGGCAGCTCCGAATCCCATTGCACGGCGTCTCGATCAGGATCTGGAAGAATGCCCTCCACAAACCGTTTCGTGAGCTTTGGCATTCGCTTGCCCCCCACCCAATCATCTACAGGTACCATATAGGTACCAACGTACATCAATGTCCATCCAAAACAGAAGAAGCTCAGCCTAAACCGCCTAGCCGTTATCCTATTGATATTAGGCGATAGATCGGAGCATGGCGATGAGCATCACAATCGAGCGATATAGCGACCCGCAGTCTCTGACTCCGATAGCCCAGGTTCGAATCCTGGTCCCCCAGCCACCCCCTTACGCAGTCGCCCCGGACCTCACGTGCGCTCCTTCTCGGACGGATCACGTGTGACCGCTCGAAGGCGGTAGCCACGAATGTGGCTCCACGCTATGATATGACCAGATTCATGACCAACCGGGGGTTGCCATGGTTACGGTCAATCTGGCCCACGCGAAAGCGCATTTGAGCGAGTTGCTGGACAAGGTCGAAGCCGGCGAGGACGTGCTCATCACCCGCCGCGGCCGCCCCGTCGCCCACTTGTCACCGGCCACCACGCCGAAGAAGCCGCTGAGACCGCTGGCAGAGTTTCGGGAGCGGATGCCGAGATGGCGACGACCGAGCGCGGTGCTGCTGCGCGAGGAACGGGACGAGGGGCTTTAGGTGCTCTATTTCGACACCAGCATCTTGGCCCCTCTCATCCTGCACGAATCGACCAGTGCCGCAGTCGAGCGTTTCGTGGCTGGGATGCCGTTGGGAGAATTGGCTGTTAGTCACTGGACCCGCGTCGAATTCTCCTCGCTTCTGGCCCGGGAGGTCCGCACTGGCGGGCTCGATGGGCCCGCCGCGCGCGACGCCGACGCCCAGTTCGAAGCCGTCGTGGCGGAATCCTTCGTCGTTTGGCTGCCCGTCGCGGACGACTATTCTCTCGCTAAGAGGTATCTCGGATCCCCCGAATCGGGGCTGCGGGCAGGAGACGCGCTGCATCTGGCCGTCGCCGCGAACCGCCGCGCGGAGGCGATCTACAGCCTCGACAAGACGATGCGCAAGGCGGGCTCCGTGCTGGGGTTGCCAGTCAGCGCCGGCATTTAGCTGGTGAGCCTGCTTGCGGGATGAGTGGGACCCAGAGATGAGGAGATGGTATGGAGCTTGGAGTGATCGGTCTGGGGCGTATGGGCGCGGCCATGGTGCGGCGCTTGATGCGCGATGGGCACACCTGTGTGGTTTGGACTCGTGACCGCGAAAAGGTTCGCGCTCTGGAGAACGAGGGCGCGCGCGGCGCAACCTCGCCTACCGACCTTGTGGCCCAGCTTGCCACACCACGCGCGGTTTGGATCATGGTGCCGGCGGCCGTGGTCGACGCGATCGTGGCCGACGTCGCCGGCGCAATGGAGCGCGGCGACATCATCATTGACGGCGGCAATTCCCATTACCACGACGACATTCGCCGGGCCCAAGCGCTGGAGGCCCAGGGCATCGGCTACGTTGATGTCGGGACCAGCGGCGGTGTCCATGGACTGGAGCGAGGGTTCTGCCAGATGATCGGCGGCGCCGAGACCGCCGTGCGCCACCTTGACACCATCTTCCGGTCGCTGGCCCCGCCGATCCAAAGTGCGCCGCGCACCCCGGGTCGCGACGCGAAGGGCGGTACCGCAGAGCTTGGCTACCTCCATTGCGGTCCGCCAGGGGCGGGCCACTTCGTCAAGATGGTGCACAACGGCATCGAGTACGGCCTGATGGCTGCGTACGCCGAGGGCCTGCAAGTTCTACGCAACGCCAACATCGGGACGCGAGCAGCCGAGACCGCGAGCGCCGAGGCGACACCGCTGAGTCACCCCGAGCATTACCGCTACGACCTTGACTTGGCCGACATCGCCGAGGTTTGGCGACGTGGCAGCGTGGTCACGTCATGGCTTCTCGACCTGACGGCAAGCGCACTGCTGGCGGACCCCGAGCTTTCAGGATTCTCCGGCAACGTCTCGGACTCCGGCGAGGGTCGCTGGACGGCCCATGCCGCGATCGACGAGGCGGTTCCGACTCCCGTCCTCACCGCGGCGCTCCATTCGCGGTTTGCCTCGCGGGGTGAGGCGGATTACACGAACCGTTTGTTGTCGGCCATGCGGTTTGCCTTCGGTGGACACCTCGAGAAAGACGGCGGACCGGCGTGAAAATCGAAACCTTCCCCGACGCCGCGGCTCTCGCGGCCGAAGCCGCACGCTTCGTCGCGGCCGAAGCCCGGCGCGCCGTGGCCAAGCGGGGCCGCTTCGCGCTGGCGGTAAGCGGGGGCCGCACCCCGTGGGCGATGCTCCACGCGCTGGCCGACCAAGACCTCCCCTGGCACGACCTCGCGATCGTCCAGACCGACGAGCGCGTCGCGCCAAAGGGTGACGCCGAGCGCAATATCAACGGGCTGCGCGAGAGCCTGGCCGGTGCGGGACAGGAGCAGATTCACGCGATGCCCGTCGAAGAGCGCGATCTAGACCACGCGGCGGCGCGCTACGCGGAAACCCTGGAGCGGCTTTCCGGGCGGCCGCCGGTGCTCGACCTCGCCCACCTCGGCCTCGGCACCGACGGGCACACCGCCTCGCTCGTGCCCGGCGATCCGGTGCTCGACGAAACCGAGGCTGCGGTCGCCGTAACCCAGCCGTACCACGGCCGGCGCCGCATGACCCTTACCTATCCAGTGTTGAACCGCGCGCGAGGGGTCTTGTGGCTTGTCGTCGGGTCGGACAAAGCCGAGATGCTGGCCCGCCTGCTCGATGGGGACGCCGCCATTCCGGCGGGTCGGGTGCGTGCCGAGAACGCGGTTGTGTTCGCGGACCGGGCCGCGGCGGCGGGATCTGGGCGATGCTGAGGCTGGGCTACAAAGCCTCGGCCGAGCAGTTCGGGGCGCGCGAGCTTTTGGAGTTCGCGGTGACGGCCGAGGATGTCGGGTTCGACTCGGTGCTGGTAAGCGATCACTTCCAGCCTTGGAGGCACGAGGATGGCCACGCTCCACACTCCTTGGCCTGGCTGGGCGCATTCGGCGAGCGGACCTCGCGGGCGATCATGGGCACCAGCGTCCTCACGCCAACCTTTCGCTATCACCCATCGATCGTCGCCCAGGCGATGGCGACGTTGGCGACACTTTTCCCCGGCCGCGTCATGCTGGGTGTGGGTACCGGCGAGTCTCTGAACGAGGTACCGGCGACCGGGATCAAGTGGCCGGGCTTCAAGGAACGCTTCGGACGCCTGCGCGAAGCGATCGATTTGATGAAGCGCCTGTGGACCGAGGATCGGGTGAGTTTCGAGGGCACCTATTACCGGACCGAGAACGCCACCATCTACGATCGTCCCGCGGCGCCCGTCCCGCTTTACGTCGCGGCCTCGGGTCCGACGGCGGCGCGGCTTGCGGGGCGTGTGGGCGATGGATTCATCTGCACCAGCGGCAAAGCACGCGAGCTCTACGCCGAGACGCTATTGCCCAATGTCGAGTCGGGTCTGCAGGAGGCCGGCCGTGGGCCCGGCAGCATCGAGCGCATGATCGAGATGAAGGTCTCCTTCGATGCCGATGGCGAGCGGGCGCTTGCCGATACCCGCAACTGGGCGGCGTTGGCACTGTCGCCCGAAGAGAAGACCGGGGTCGAGGATCCGGTCGAGATGGAGAAACTGGCGGCGGCGATGCCGATCGAGCGGGCGGCCAGCCGCTGGATCGTCTCAAGCGATGCGGACGAGCACGTCGAAAGAATCGCGCCCTATCTCGAGCTCGGGTTCAGCCATCTGGTGTTCCATGCGCCGGGGGCCGATCAGGAGCGCTTCCTGCGCGCCTATGCGGAGCACGTCTTACCCAAGCTGCGCCGGCGCTTCGGTTAGTGCTATAAGGCCGACGCGATGCAAATCGGAGCGATATTCCCGCAGACCGAGATCGGCAACGATCCCGCCGCCATACGCGACTACGCGCAGGCGGCGGAAGCGCTCGGCTACCACCACATCATGGCCTTCGACCACGTGCTGGGGGCCAATCCGGCCAGCCACACCTTGACCGGACCCTACCGGTATACCGACCCGTTCCACGAGATTTTCGTACTGTTCGGATACCTGGCCGGAGTGACCGAGCGCATCGGCTTTGTGACCGGGGTCGTGATCCTTCCGCAGCGCCAGACCGCGCTGGTGGCGAAGCAAGCCGCGGCGCTCGACGTGTTGAGCGGCGGCCGCCTGCGCTTCGGCATCGGCATCGGCTGGAACCAGGTGGAGTACGAGGCGCTGGGCGAGAACTTCGGTAACCGGGGCCGCCGCTCCGAGGAGCAGATCGAGGTAATGCGGGCCTTGTGGACTCAGGAGCTGGTGACCTTCAAGGGCGATTGGCACTCGGTGACCGACGCCGGCCTCAACCCGCTGCCCGTGCAGCAGCCCATCCCGGTCTGGATCGGCGGCTACGCCGATCCTGTGCTGCGGCGCATCGGCGCCCTCGCCGACGGCTGGGTGTTCAGCGCGGGCGATGCCTCGGACGAGATGATCGACACCATCCATGGCCACGCCCGCGACGCCGGCCGCGAGCCCGGCGACATTGGGCTGGACGTCATGGTCGGCCTCGCGGACGGTGGAGCGGAACGCTGCGCCGAGATCGTCGCGCAGTGGAAAGACAAGGGCGCGACCCACGCCTCGCTAGACACCATGGGCGCGGGACTCGCCTCTCCCGACGACCATATCGATGCCATTCGGCGCCTCAAGGAGGCCATCGGTAGCCACTGATGAAGTACGGATTCGCCATACCCAACGGCGGCCCAATGACGAGGGACGGGGGCATCGCCGCGCTCGCGGCCAAGGGAGAAGAGCTCGGTTTCGATCTGGTGTACGCGGTCGATCACGTGGTCATGCCGAAATCCATCGAATCGCACTACCCCCGCAGCCGCGAGTTTGGAATGGGGACGGGCGGCCGCTCCGACGGCGGAGGCCCAGGCGAATGCCTGGAGCTGTTTGGCATGCTCGGCTACCTCGCGGCGTGCACCTCGCGCCTGCGGCTCTTGTCCTCGGTCATGATCGTGCCCTACCGGCCGGCGGTGCTGACCGCGAAGATGCTCGCCACCGTCGATGTCCTGTCGGGAGGCCGGCTGACCGTCGGCTGCGGCGTCGGCTGGATGCGCGAGGAGTTCGAAACTCTCGGGACGGTACCCTACGAGGCGCGCGGCAAGGCGACCGACGAGTTCATCGCGGCGTACAAGGAGCTGTGGACCAGCGAGGCGCCGAGTTTCGAGGGTGAACACGTAGGCTTCTCCAACCTCGCCTTCGAGCCGAAACCGGTGCAAAAGCCCCACCCGCCGATCTGGATCGGCGGCGAGAGCGGGCTCGCCATGCGGCGGGCGGCGAAGGCGGACGGCTGGTACCCGACCTGCGACAATCCGAAGTTCATGACCCACACCGTGCCGCTTTACGCCGCCGCGGTGAAGAAGGTACGCGGCTTCACCGCGGACGCCGGCCGCGACCCGGACGCGATCGAGCAGGCTTTCCTTTCCGAACTCTACGACGAGAAAGAGGCGAAGACCTTGGAAGACGGCACTCGCCTTGCCTACACCGGCAGCGCGCGAGAGATTGCCGACGACATCATGGAATATCGCGACGCCGGGATGACCCACCTGGTCATCGATTTCCTTGCCCCGACGCTGGAGAGCTCGTTTGCGCGGATGGAGTTCTTCGCTGGCAAGGTGATGCCGCTCGTGGACGACTGACCCGGCCGGCCACGCACCGGCGGCTATGAAGTACGGCTTCGCCATACCGAACGGCGGCCCCATGGCGAATGGCGAGGGGATCGTCGCAATCGCCGCCAAAGGTGAGGCGCTGGGTTTCGATCTGGCCTACGCGGTCGATCACGTCGCGATGCCGAAGGTCATGGATTTGTCGAACTATCCCTATGCGCGTGAGTTCGTCATGGCGACCGGCCGCGGACGGGCTGACGCGGGGGCCGCGGGCGAGTGCCTGGAGCTTATCGGCACGCTCGCCTTCCTGGCCGCGGCGACGACGCGGCTGCGCTTGCTGTCCTCGATCATGGTGCTGCCCTATCGGCCGCCGGTGTTGGCGGCCAAGCAGCTGGCGACCATCGATGTCCTGTCGGGAGGTCGGCTGACCGTTGGTTGTGGCGTCGGCTGGATCGGCGAAGAGTTCGAGATCCTGGCGACCCCGCCGTACAAGGAGCGCGGCAGGGTGGCGAATGAGTACATCGCCGCGTTCAAGGAGTTGTGGACGAGCGATGCCCCTACCTTCGCCGGCGACCACGTCAATTTCTCCAACATCGCTTTCGAGCCCAAGCCCGTCCAGAAGCCGCATCCGCCAATCTGGATCGGCGGCGAGAGCGTGCCGGCGATGCGGCGGGCGGCGAGGCTGGGAAACGGCTGGTATCCCGTCGCCGACAATCCCAAGCACCCGAGGAACGCCGCGCCCCGCTATGCCGAGGGCGTCGAGACCGTGCGTGGCTTTGCCGAGGAGGCTGGCCGTGACCCGAACGAGATCGAGTTCTGTCTGGTCTGTGAGCTCTATGACGAGAGCCAGCCCAAGTCCTGGGAGGACGGCACGCGTATCCCGTTCACTGGAGCGGCGCAACAGATCGCCGAGGACGTGATGCAGTACCGCGACGCCGGGCTGGGGACACTGGTCATCGATTTTCTCGCCCTGAATCACGAAAACACGTTCGCACGCATGGATTTCTTCGCCGGCGAGGTGATGCCGTTGGTCGACGATTGATGCGCTTGGATGGCGTCGGGTGGAAGAAGGCCGAACGCCGCGCAACGCGCGTTCCTCGATGCCTGCCGCGTCGCCCACTTGGCCACGGCTGACGGCGGTGGCGCACCGCACGTCGTTCCGGTGTGCTTCGTCGTCGTCGGCGCGAACGCTTACACCACCGTGGACGACAAGCCCAAACGCATCCGCGCGACGCCACTCAAGCGACTGCGCAACATTGCGGTGAACCCCCGGGTCGCCCTGGTCGCGGACCGCTACGACGATCGCGACTGGTCACGATTGGGCTGGGTGCTCTTGCGCGGCCGAGCCGAAATCGTGCACGGCGGTCCCGAGCACGCCAGGGCGCAGCGCCTCCTCCGCGGGCGCTATTCGCAGATGAGGGCGATGGCCTTGCAGGCGCACCCCGTAATCGCCATCCGCATCGAGCGGATCGCGAGCTGGGGCAGGCTGGAAGCGGCCTAGTGTCGGCCGGCGCGGTGGCGCGTAGTCTGGAACTCCTAGCGCTGCCCGGCATCCCGCTGGTGCGGAGGGGTGATGACTTGGCCGGCCTGATTCTCGAAGCGGTGGCCGCGGCGGGCCGGGCGCTCGAGGCGGGCGACGTGCTGGTGCTGGCGCAAAAGATCGTCTCCAAGGCCGAAGGCCGGACCGCCGATCTTGCCGAGATCACCCCTTCGCCGCGCGCCCGGAAGCTGGCCGCCCAGTGCCACAAGGACGCGCGGCTGGTCGAGCTCATCCTCTCGGAGTCGACCGAGGTTTTGCGTCAGCGGCCGGGCGTGCTGGTGGTGGTCCACCGTAGCGGCGTGGTTATCGCCAACGCCGGTATCGATGCCTCGAACGTGGGCGGCGATGAGGGGACCGAGCAGGTGCTACTACTGCCCGAGGATGCCGACGCGACCTGCAGCCGCCTGCGCCAGACGATTCGGGAGCGCATTGGCGTCGAGGTCGCCGTCATCGTCAACGACAGTCTCGGCAGGGCCTGGCGGAACGGCACCGTCGGCGTGGCGCTCGGCGCTTCCGGGCTGGCCGCGCTGATCGATCTTCGCGGCAGCCGCGACCTCTTTGGCCGGCCGTTGACCGTCGGCGAGGCGGTTGCCGACGAACTCGCAGCGGCGGCTACGCTCGTACAAGGGCAGGCGGACGAGGGGTCGCCGGTGGTTCTCGTCCGCGGCTTCGCGGCCACACCCGGCGAACACGGCGCCGGCGCCCTGATCCGCGCCACGGACGAGGACCTGTTCCGTTGAGTGAGTGCGTCGCGCTTTGCGGCGGCGTCGGCGGCGCCAAGCTGGCGCTGGGACTGGCCCATGAGATGGATGCGGCGCGGCTTACCGTGGTCACCAATACGGCCGACGATTTCGTGCACCTCGGGCTTCATGTTTCGCCCGACCTCGACACGGTGGTCTACACCCTGGCCGGCCTCGCCGACCCGACCACTGGTTGGGGGCGCGACGAGGAAACCTGGACCTTCATGGCGGCGCTCGCGGCGTTGGGTGGCGAGACTTGGTTTCGCCTGGGCGATTCCGACCTGGCGACCCACGTCGAGCGCACCCGTCGCCTTGACGCCGGCGAAACCTTGAGCGCGGTCACGGCCGAGTTCTGCGCGCGGCTGGGGATCGCCGCGCAAGTCGTGCCGATGAGCGACGATCCGGTGCGCACCATGGTCGAGACCGACGAGGGGACGCTGCCCTTTCAGCACTACTTCGTGCGCGAGCGGTGTCGGCCCCGGATTACCCGGCTTCGCTTCGAGGGCGCCGAGGCGGCGGCGGCCAATCCGATTGTGCTCGACGCACTTGCCGAGGGCGGACTGGGTGCGGTTGTCCTCTGCCCCTCGAACCCGCTCATCAGCATCGACCCGATCCTGGCGGTGCCGGACATACGCGCGGCGCTGAACGCCTGTCCGGCGCCGATCGTCGCGGTCTCGCCCATCGTCGGCGGGCGCGCCATCAAGGGACCGACCGCAAAGATGATGGGCGAGCTAGGGATGGCGGTGACCGCCGAGGCTGTCGCCGGCCACTATGCGGGGCTGCTCGACGGCTACGTCCTCGACCGCGCGGACGCCGACCAGGCGGACCGGGTGCGGGATCAAGGGCTCGAGGTCCTGGTGACGGAGACCGTGATGCGGGGCCTGGGCGAGCGCCGTGCGTTGGCCCGCCGCGTGCTAGACTTCGCCAGCCGGTGCGGCAAGGCGCGGGAACCGGCGAGGCGGAGACGTGGGCAATGATGTGGGCGGTCTTGCCGGTCAAGGGGCTCGACGGAGCGAAGCAGCGGCTTGGCGCGGCGCTCTCCGGCCGGCAACGCCGCGACCTCTCGCGCGCCATGGTCGAAGACGTGCTGGAGGCGCTTTCGGCGGTGCAGGGCTTGGAGGGCATCGCCGTCGTCGTGCGCGATCCCGCGGTCGCCGCCATGGCCGAACGCTATGGCGCCCGGGTGGTCTTCGAGCAGCGGAGCCACGGTCAGTCCGCGGCGGTAACGGCGGCCGGAAGCATCCTCATGTCCGAGGGCGTCGACGGCGTCATTGCCGTGCCCGGCGACGTGCCGCTGGCCAGCAGCACCGAGATCGAAACGGTACTGGCGGCCCACGCTGCGGCACCCTTCACGGTTCCCTCCATGACCATCGTTCCGGCCCACGATTCGCGCGGTTCGAACTGCATCGTCTGCTCGCCGCCCGATGCGATCCCGTTTCAGTTCGGCGAGGACAGTTTCCGCCGCCACCTGGACGTGGCCCGCGCCCGGGCCGTCCCTACGGCAACCCTTCGTCTGCCTGGCCTGGGGCTCGATATCGATACCCCGGCCGACCTCGTCGCTCTTCTTGATCGCCCCGGTTGCGCCCGCGCCCAGGTCTACTTGAAGGCGAGCGGCATCGCCGCACGGCTTGGCGAGGACGCCGGCCGGAGCGCGGGATGGCCCGGCGGGTGAGCGCCACGGCGACCGCCGAGCGCGCCCTGGCGGGCGAACGTCCCGACGCCGCCGCCGCTCTCGCGCTTGCCGGGGCGGCGGATTCCGAGGTGCTGATGCCAGCGGCGGCGGCGCTCCGCGATCGCGGCCACGGCGACCTCGTCTCGTACTCGCGCAAGGTCTTCCTACCGCTCACCCACCTCTGCCGCGACGTCTGCCACTATTGCACGTTCGCGCATCCTCCGAAGCGCGGCGAGCGCGCCTACATGACGCCGGACGAGATCGTGGCCGTGGCCAAGGCCGGTGAGGCGGCCGGCTGCAAGGAGGTGCTTTTCACCCTGGGCGACAAGCCCGAGCTTCGCTACGAGGTCGCCAGGCGCGAGCTCGCCGCGCTCGGGCACGAGAGCACGCGCTCGTACCTGCGCGAAGCGGCTGAGCTGGTACTTAGCGAGACGAGCCTTCTGCCCCACCTCAATCCCGGCGTCTTGAGGGCCGAGGACCTGGCCACGCTGCGGCCGGTCTCGGTCTCCCAGGGTCTGATGCTGGAGAGCGCAGCCTCGCGCCTCGGTGAAAGAGGCGGGCCCCACCACGGCTCGCCAGACAAGCGACCCGCGGCGCGGATCGAGACCATTCGCCTTGCCGGAACGCTGGATATCCCGTTCACCACGGGCATCCTGATCGGGATCGGCGAGACCCGGCGCGAGCGCGTCGAATCGCTGTTGGCGCTCCGCGACCTCGACGACCGCTACGGCCACATCCAGGAGATCATCGTCCAGAACTTCCGGGCCAAGCCCGACACCCGCATGTCGGACGCGCCCGAGCCCCCATTGGAGGAACTGTTGTGGACGGTCGCGGTTGCACGGATTATGTTCGGGCCGCACATGAACATTCAGGCCCCGCCCAACCTCAGTCCCACCGCGCTTGGCCGGCTCGTCGCGGCCGGCATCAATGACTGGGGCGGCGTCTCGCCGGTGACCCCGGACTACGTGAACCCCGAGGCGCCGTGGCCACACCTCGAGGCGCTGGAGCGAGAGACATCGCGCGCCGGCAAGCTCTTGACCGAGCGGCTGGCAATCTACCCGGCGTACGCGAGCGAGGAGGCACGCTGGGTGGACGCGGCGCTGCGGACGCGGGTGCTGCGCGGCGTCGATGCGCAGGGCTTCGCGCGAACCGAACGCTGGGCCGCGGGTTTGACCGAGGCACCGCCGAATTACCGCAGCAACGGCGCGGCGCGCGTGGGCCGCGAACTGCAGAGGATTCTGGGGCGTGCCGGGGCCGGCGAGAGGCTAAGCGAGGCCGAGATCGTCCGGCTGTTCCACTCCCGCGGCCCCGAGTTCGAGGCCGTGTGCGCCGCCGCCGATGACCTCCGCCGAGCGGTCAACGGAGACGCGGTGAGTTACGTCGTCACCCGCAACATCAACTACACCAACGTCTGTTATTACCGCTGCGGCTTCTGTGCCTTCTCGAAGGGCAAACTCAGCGAAGACCTGCGCGGCCGGCCCTACGACGTGACCGTGGACGAGATCGCGCGACGCGCCCGCGAAGCCTGGGAGCGCGGCGCCACCGAGGTGTGCATGCAGGGCGGCATCCATCCCGACTACAGCGGGCAGACCTATCTCGACATCTGTCGGGCGGTGAAGTCAGCGGTTCCGGGGATCCACGTCCACGCCTTTTCGCCGCTCGAGGTCTGGCAGGGCGCCCATACCCTGGGGATAGGTGCTCCCGAGTTCCTCGACCGACTTCGCGAGGCTGGACTGGGCACCTTGCCGGGAACGGCGGCCGAGATCCTGGACGACGAGGTGCGTGCCCTCATCTGTCCCGACAAGATCACCACCGCGCAGTGGCTCGAGGTGATGGAGGCCGCGCACGGCGCCGGCTTCCAAACCACGGCGACGATCATGTTCGGGCACCTCGAGGCATCCCGACACTGGGCACGCCACCTCCTGCGGCTACGCGACCTGCAGGTCCGCAGCGGCGGGTTCGGCGAGTTCGTGCCGCTTCCCTTCGTGCACATGGAAGCGCCGTTGTACCTCAAGGGCCGGACGCGGCGGGGCCCGACCTTTCGCGAAAGCGTCTTGATGCACGCGGTGGCGCGCCTCGCGCTGCATCCGCACATCACCAACATCCAAACCTCGTGGGTGAAGATGGGCCCCGAGGGCGCGGCGGCATGCCTTGACGCGGGCGCCAATGACCTCGGCGGCACGCTGATGAACGAGACCATCACCCGCGCCGCGGGCGCCGCCCACGGGCAGGAGATGGCGCCCGAACGCATGGAGGCCTTGATCCGTGGCGCCGGCCGGGTCCCGGTCCAGCGCACCACCGCTTACGGCCGCGCCCCGCGCGATCGGGTCCGGGCATCGTTCGGGGCGCCGCCGCCGGCGCCGGTCGTGAACCCTCCGCCACGGCGCCGCCAACGCCTCCCGCGCGAGTTCGCCGGCTCCGGCCCCGGGGAATAAGCCCATGGGTAGAGCGCGAAGCGGCGGCCAGATTCTGATCGACGCGCTTCGCGGCCACGGCGTGGACCACGTCTTCTGCGTCCCTGGCGAGAGCTATCTTGCCGCGCTCGATGCGCTCTACGGTAACGACGCGATCGAGACCGTGGTCTGCCGCCACGAGGGCGGGGCGGCGATGATGGCCGATGCCTACGGGAAGCTAACGCATCGGTCCGGCGTGTGCTTCGTCACCCGCGGTCCCGGGGCCGCCAACGCCGCCTCCGGCGTTCACATCGCGGCCCAGGATTCGACACCGCTGGTGCTCTTAATCGGTCAAGTGGCCCGCGGCGCAGCCGGGCGCGAGGCCTTCCAGGAGATCGACTACCGGACCATGTACGGGGGCATCGCCAAGCGGGTCGAGCAGATCGAGGACCCGGCCCGGATTCCCGAGATCATCAGCCGGGCGTTCCACACCGCGGTCAACGGCCGGGCCGGGCCGGTGGTGATAGCACTGCCCGAGGACATGCTTGCCGAGACCGCCGAGGTCGCCGACGTCGAGGGGTTCCAGGCCACCGAGGCGGCGCCGGCGCCGGACGCGATGGCGCGGCTCGAGCAAATGCTGCGCGATTCGCAGCGGCCGCTGATGATCGTCGGCGGGCGCGGCTGGTCGCCGGCGGCGCGCGATGCCGTGCAGCACTTCGCCGCCGCCTGGAACCTGCGGGTCGCGGCGGCGTTCCGTTACCAGGACCGCTTCGACAACGGCCTCGACCACTACGTCGGCGAGCTCGGCCTGGGCGTCAATCCTACACTCGAGGCGGCGGTCAAGGAGTCCGACCTGCTGATCGTGCTGGGTGCACGCCTCGGCGAGCTGACCACCGGGAGCTACACGCTGATCGACATCCCTCGTCCGCGCCAGCGTTTCGTCCACGTCGCGCCGGGGGCCGAGGAGCTGGGCAGCGTCTATTATGCCGACCTTGCCATCAACGCCGGGCCCAACCGGTTCGCCGAGGCGCTGGCCGGCCTCGGGGCGCCGCCGCCCGATCCGGCGTGGGCGGCATTGCGGCGGCAAGCGCGCGCGGACTACCTGGCGTGGACCGAGCCCACGCCGGCGCCGGGCGCCGTGAATCTGGGCGAGATCATCGCGTCCTTGCGCGAGCTGTTGCCGGCGGACGCGATACTCAGCAACGGCGCCGGCAACTACACGGCGTGGATTCACCGCTTTCACCGCTATCGCGAACTCGGGTGCCAGCTGGCCCCGACCTCAGGCTCGATGGGCTACGGGTTGCCGGCGGCGATCGCGGCGAAGCTGGTGCAACCTGAGCGCCCGGCGGTCGCCTTTGCCGGCGACGGCTGCTTTCTGATGACCGGGCAGGAGCTGGCGACGGCGGCGCGCCACGACCTTGCGGTGGTGGTTGTGGTGGTCAACAACGGCATGCTCGGCACCATCCGCATGCACCAAGAGATGCGCTATCCCGGGCGAGTAATCGGCACCGACCTCACCAATCCCGATTTTTGCGCCCTGGCGCGCGCCTTCGGCGCCCACGCGGAGAAGGTCGAGCGCACCGAGGAGTTTGCGCCGGCGCTGGCGCGCTCGCTCGAGGCCGGCGGGCCGGCGCTGATCGAGCTCGTGGTCGACGCGGAAGCGATCTCTTCAACCCGCACGCTTGGCGGGATTCAAGCCGACGCGGTTTCGGGGAGCGGGCGCCGGACGTAATAGTCGACATCGCGGCGCTGGCGCCAAAGCGTCGGGATGATCTCGCGGTAGGTGGCCCACACGCTCGGGTAGGGCGGCGGGAGCTGGTCCTTGAGCCGTTCGTGAATCTTGGACAACGCGAAGAACGGCACCATCGGGTACATGTGGTGCTCGAGGTGATACTGCATATTGACATAGAGGAACGCGAACACCGGGTTGGGGTGGATGGTGCGCGAATTCAGGCGATGGTCCCACACGTCCTGGGCCAGCCCCGGATGCTGGGTCGTCGCCAGCATCGCATGCAGCCAGCCGCCGTAGAGGCGGGGCAGCCCGAAGTAGAGCACAGGCAGCCAGCTCTCCAGCACGATCGCTAGCACGACGACGCCGAGGTAGATGGCGAGGTACGCCCGCGACCAGGCGATCATTCGCGGATATTGGCTCTCGGGCACGTAGGCGCGGGCGGCCTCGCTGATGATGCCGAGCGCATGCACTACGATGAGGCGGAAGTTGAAGTAGAAGCTGCGCAGCCACAGGAGGTCGACCAGCACGGTCCAAATGTGCGCCGGCCGCGGCACCTGAATCTCGGGGTCGATGCCAGTCATGCTGGTGTGGGTGTGGTGGCGGGCGTGGCACCAGCGGTTCACTGTCGGCTCGTAGAACGTCATCAGCGTCGACAGGATGTGGAAGCCCTCGTTGAGCCAGCGGCTCTTGAACGCGGTGCCGTGAGCGCATTCGTGCCAGCGGGCATCCGACGAGGCGAAGATCGTCCCGTAGGCGAAGAAGGCGGGGATCGCCCACAGCGTTCCCCACGTGAGCCAGGCGAGGGTGCCGGTGGCGGCCAGCAGCACGAGCCAGCCGCCGAAGTGCAACACGCCCGGCCAGTCCTTGCGGCGGGTGAAGGCTTTCAGGTCCCGGCGCGGGATCGAGCACGAGGACCACGTCCCTTCGACCGTGTCCTCCATGTTCTCGCCGTGGCAGGCGGCGAAGTCCTCCTTGTCGTCGCGGCGCACCGGCGTTTGCGAAACTTCCGCCATCATGCGGCCACGCGATTCTTGCGCCACTTCTCCTGCATCTTGCGATGCGCCTCGGGCGAGCCGTCGTGGAAGGTGCCGAACCACTTGTCGAACGGGACCAAGGGTACCCCGTAGTTGCACTCGAAATAGCGGTGGTGCAGGTAGTGGTAGTAATCGCCCGTCGCAAGCTTGGCCTTGCCCTTGAGGACCAGGTTCTCGAAGCCGGTGTGCCCGATGGCCGGTGACAGCGCCCCCTGCAAGAGCGTGAACACCGCCATCAACGGGTGCGAGGGGAAGAGCCAGAAGATCAACGCGGCCGAGAGGTACAGCACGTGCTCGCCTGGGTGCATCGCTAGACCCGTCCACGGGCCGACGTTGACGTTCTTGTGGTGCAGGTAATGGACGTTGCGGTAGAGAGGCTTCCAATGCAGGAAGCGGTGCACGAGGTAGCCGTGGATCTCGCGCCAGACCGGGATCGCCAGAAAGATCAGGGCGAAGGCTACCGGCTCGGTCCGCCAGTCGAGCCAGGCGATGAAGCCGTTGGCGTAGCCCCACAGCATGAAGACCTCGTAGGCGGTCCACACCGTGACGCCGCTCACAACCGTCCAGAAAACGTTGTCCCACACCTGGTTGCCCCACAGGAACGTGGGGTTGCCCTTGGCCAGCCAATCGGCGTTGTACTTGTACCGGGTCCCCTGGCCCTTGAACGCGTACAGCCGCAGGTGCCAGCCCCCGGTGAACAGCACCATCAGCCCGAGGTTACGGGCGTAGACCTCGGCGATCCAGTCGAGACGGAAGGCGGCGGCCCGCGAGAGCTCAGGCGTGAGGTAGGCCCACGCCCCGAGAGCCATCACGAAGAAGAGCGCGTTCCACGGCAGCAGGTACCCCGAGGTCGAGACCAACCAGCGTAGCGTCTCCAGTGGACGCGGCGGCCACGCCCATAAGGGCGCCACCACCGGGAGCTCAGGCGGTTGCCAGGCTTCGCGGTGCGACCGTTTCTCGGGTACGGTCTCCGGGGCCAGCATGTCTCAGGTGGCGGGCGCCGGTTCGGCCGCGGCCGGCTGCTCCGGGCTCGCCGGAAGCTCGGGTCTTAGCCACCACTCGGGCTCGCGGCGCTGGCGGATCAGCGCCGGGACGAACACCTTGTAGGCCGACCAGGTGGTGGGGAAGGGCGCGGGCATGTGCGCCTTGACCTCCTCGTGCAGCTTGGGCAGTGCGTGATAGGGCACCATGGGGAAGATGTGGTGTTCGATGTGATAGTTCATGTTGAGATAGAGGAAGCGGAACACCGGGTTCATGTAGACGGTGCGCGAGTTGAGGCGATGGTCGAGAGCGTCCTCGGCCAGCGCCGAATGCTGGGTGATGGCGAAGAACACGACCAGCCAGTGGCCGACGAACGAGGGCAGCCCGACGTAGAGGAGCGGCAGCACCGTCTCGAAGATGATGGCGAGCGCGATCACCGCCGCCCAAAGAAGGACCCATATCCGCGCCACCCAGAACACCTTGGGCCACTCGGTTTCGGGAACGAAGTCGCTCTCCGGCATCGTCTTCCTGCCAAGCGCGTGGGCGAAGGTGTTGCGCAGCGTCCCGGCCCCGCCCTTGGGGTTGAGCTGCATGAGGTTGAACAGCAAGAGGAACAGTTGCACGAAGCTGGGCGGCCGATGGGTCAGGATCTCGATGTCGCGGCCGACGATGAGCGAATCGGTGTGATGGCGGGTGTGGCTCCAGCGCCAAGTCCCCGGCTCGCGCAGCAGCATGAAGGCCGCGAAATGATAGACGGCGTCGTTCAACCACTCGGTCTTCATTGCCGTACGGTGACCGAATTCGTGCCACCGAGAATCCGCCGAGCCGACGACGATCGTCGAGTAGACGAAGAACGCCGGCACCGCCCACCAGGTGGGCCACACGAGGTAGGCGACGGCGCCCGATGCTGCGATAAGGGCGATCCACAGCAGTAGGTGCCAAAGCGCGGGGAAATCGCTGCGCTCCATCAGCGCCTTCATCCGCTCGCGCGGCACCGGCGGCTTGT
>PVBE010312019.1_pt1 | contig 16912 bp, 16 predicted proteins | sample 1631181 | NCBI WGS metagenome assembly PVBE01 (sample SAMN08397723, study PRJNA350692) | Marine metagenome, whole genome shotgun sequencing project. | isolation source: water | place: Pacific Ocean | collected 2012-04 | reverse complement strand
TCCATCACCGGTTCAGTGAAACCAGCATGAATCAACGCATCTCCCAGATCATGCATATCGGCAAACCCATGCACATGCAGGCAATCATCAACATCCTGCCAGGCCCTTTGCACCTCGCTTAACGTATCCGGCCCGAAAGTGACCACCATCAGTGCTCCACCAGGACGCAGTACCCGGGCGATCTCTTGTAATACCGGCTCGACATCACACCAGGGCAATACCAGATTACAAAGAACCAAATCAAATACGCTCTCTCGAAACGGTAGATCACCCGCATTACCTACGGCTGCCTTCCCGCCCTGGCCAGAGGCGCCCGCCATCAGTTGCGTATAGCAAAAATCCAGGCCGAAGACGAAGGCATCCGGGTACTGTTGCCTCAGCAGGTTTGCCTCTATTCCCGCGCCACACCCCAAATCGAGAATCGAGTCGGGCTTAAGGTTAAGCAGCGCCAGACGCTCAAGCAATTCTTGACCGGACCGCCGGGCCATCACATTATCGCCTGGATCAAAACGCACCGCTCGGCGGGCCGCATTTTGCACAGCGCACACATCAAGAGAGAACTTATTCTTTACCAAACCCTACCTACCTGATCAGGCCCAAGAGCCGAAACTGAGATGTTACCGCTGAGTGTGAACAATGACACGGCCATGAGTATGGCCTGGTCGCTACATTGGCGTCATGCCGGGCCTCCCCATAAACCGAATCCGTCGCCTATGGCCCCACGCTATCCAGTCAATTCGTACAATCGCCCTTTGGCTGCTGGAATCTATTGCCCCTTCCTGCTGCCTGTTATGTCGCCAGAAGCCAGAGTACCGTCATGGCCTATGCCGAAATTGCTGGATGACCCTGCCCGCCAATAAGGACCATTGTGAACGCTGCGCCTTACCGATGGGGCAGACGGGTCTTTGTGGATGCTGTCAGCAGCGATCGCCTGCTTTTGATAGCGTCATCGCCCCGATGTGTTACCAGCCTCCCATCGACCAGATACTGCGCGCCCTGAAGTACCGCCAGCACTTATCTTTTGCCCGAACCGTCGCGGGACTGATCAGTGATGCCGTTGCTTGTGCTGGTGCACCCCGGCCAGATCTTTTGCTCGGGACACCGATGACACCCCACGCCCTGCGCAAAAGAGGCTTCAACCAGGCCGCCTTTGTTGCACATCTGATCGGTCGGGACCTGGGAATTCCGGTATCCGCTTCAGTGCTCAAAAAGACTCGCGAGAGCGAACGTCAATCTGTTTTGGGCGCCAAAGAGAGGCAGATCAATCTCAAAGGTGCGTTTCACTGTACGCGACTGCTCCAAGGCAAACATATTGCACTGATTGACGACATCCTCACTACCGGGGCAACGGCCAATGAAGCCAGCAGAATGCTGAAGGACGCCGGCGCAGCCCGGGTGGACATCTGGGTATGTGCGCGCACCGGAAAATGCTAATTAAGCAGAGGATCGAATCGCGCCTAAAGAAAAGCCCCGGCAGTGCCGGGGCTTTTCTGGATTAGTCGGCCAGTGGCAGACGTGCGCCGCAGCGCCTACCAGTATCCGTACTTTTTGCCTACATGTTACTTACATGCCGCGGGGAGGAAACTGTCGCTAATCGTACCACCATCACATGTCCAGGTTATCGCTCCTGTGCCCGCAGCTGCCGTCAGTGTCAACGTCTTGCCTTGGATATCCGCGTTCACTGGTGCAGCACCACCCATAGTGACTGTAATCACGGTCGGGGTGGCCGTGGTTGCACCAGCAGTGATTTCCACCGAAGCCGTGTACTTGCCTACATAATCAGCATTAGCGCCTGCCGTTTCGTTCGTACCTGGCCACGCGCCATTAGTCTGAAAGTATTCGGCGACCGCCGTCTTGACGGCACCCGAGAGTTGCAGTCCTTCCGCGACCTGGGTGCGTCCAACATAACTGGTGTACTGCGGTATCGCTATTGCTGCCAGGATACCGATGATCGCCACAACGATCATCAGCTCAATCAGGGTAAAGCCCCTTTGCGTCGAATCACCTCTGCGTTTCATTTGACCCCCTTGTCAACTCATCGATTATCGGCTCTGCGAAGCGATTACTCCTGTGAGCCACATGTAAGATTAATGTCATCGTACCCACCCTAAGCATACCACTGGTGTGATGGCGGTCACAATTGCGGGCCCTTTTGCCCCTGATAACCAGATTCGGCCTGCACCAGGCATAGGATAATCTGTTACAGTTTCCTCAATTTCTTGGTACGAAAACTGTTGGATTGATGGCCCCCAAGCCCTTTATCTGACTCAAACTCGCTGCTTACCCGCGCTCAACTCCTGTTATGGAAAACGCTCAATCCTCCTTCTCTATTTCGGTTCGAGGTAGTTCACTAACCGGGCTTTCACGACGGGTGGTGGAACAACAACTCCTGACCCGAGAGCGGGCAAGTGAACTCCTTGAGGCCGCACAAAAACACCACTGCTCCTTCTTGCGTGAGACTCTGGACCAAAGCGAGATAGACCGCGCACGACTGTTGCACTGCGCTTCTGAAGACTCGGGAATGCCACTGCTGGATCTGACCGCTTTTGACCTTGCCCAGCGGCCCCTGGAGATGGTCGACAGCCGATTTCTGGAAACTCACGGCGTACTGCCGCTCTTTCAGCGCGGCTCCAAAGTCTTTCTGGCAGTACCAGATCCCTCCGACGTCACCGGCCTGGATGCTTTTACCTTCCAGACCGGTTTCGGTGTTGAGGCTATCCTGGTTGATGCCGACCTGCTGGACCGGGTAATTCACGATATTGTCAGTGGCATCAGCTCAGAACTGGCTGATCTGACAGAGGATGACAGTCTTGCCCACATGGGGGAGGAAGGCCCTGCAGAGGCGCAAACCCAGAATGCCGAGGTCGACACCCCGGTGGTGCGTTTTGTCAAAAAAATCTTCATGGATGCAATCCGCCAGCACGCCTCCGATATTCACATCGAACCCTACGAAGAAAAGCTACGCATCCGCTACCGCCTCGATGGCGTACTGCACGAGATCGCCACCCCACCGTTATCTCTCAGCACAAGGATCGTAGCGCGCATCAAAATACTGTCACGCCTGGATATCGCCGAGCGGCGGATACCTCAGGACGGTCGCATGAAACTGCGGCTGGCCAAGGATCACGAGATCGACTTCCGGGTGAGCACATTGCCTACCCAGTTTGGCGAAAAAGTGGTTATCCGGGTGCTCGATAACAGCGGTGCTGCGCTGGGTCTGGAAACGCTGGGCCTGGAACCCGCGCAGTTCCAGCTTTACGAAAAAGCCATTGGTAAACCCCACGGCATGATCCTGGTGACCGGGCCTACCGGCAGCGGAAAGACGGTATCACTGTACTCGGCTCTGTCCACTCTGAACTCCCCCGCGGTCAATATCAGTAGTGTCGAAGATCCCATCGAAATCAACCTGCCCGGAATCAACCAGGTCAACATCAACGAAAAAGCCCATCTGAACTTTTCCACCGCGCTGCGCGCTTTTCTTCGACAGGACCCGGACATTATTATGGTCGGCGAGATTCGTGATCTGGAAACCGCCGATATCGCAATCAAGGCCTCCCAGACTGGGCACCTGGTCCTATCCACCCTGCATACCAATGACGCCCCGGCGACGATTATCCGGCTGCTCAATATGGGAGTCGAACCATTTAACGTGGCAGCCTCAGTTCACCTGATCATGGCACAAAGGCTGATCCGGCGCCTCTGTGGCATCTGTCGCAAACCGGTCGAACACCCCGAGGAGGTCTTGATCCGGGCTGGCTTCCCCCGGTCGGAGGATATGGAAAAACTGAAGTTGTTCGGGCCAGGTGGATGCGATGAATGCACCGGCGGCTACAAAGGCCGCACGGGTATCTTTCAGGTGATGCCGGTGAGTGAGGCGGTCACCGGCCTGATTATTCGCAATGCAGGACAGGATGAGATTGAACAGCAAGCTGAAACCGAGGGCGTGATGACCCTGCGCCAGGCAGGACTGATTAAAGTGCGTTCAGGATTAACCAGCCTGGATGAGGTGCTACGGGTCACCAGTAGCTGAACAATTGGCCACGACCACTCAAAAACCGCAGACGGTATATAACTGGTCCGGCAAAAATCGACAGGGTCAGAAAGTCTCTGGCGAAATGGAGGCACAGGGCCCAGCCTTTGTGCGGAGCAAGCTGCGTCGCGAAGGCATCAACGCCAGAACAATTCGCAAAAAACCCAAGCCTCTGTTCGCCAAGAAAATCAAACCCAAGGATATCTCTATCGCCAGCCGCCAAGTGGCCACCATGCTTGGCGCTGGCATCCCGATCGCCCAGTCTTACAAAGCAATTGCCGCGGGTACAGATCACCCGCGAATCCGGGAAATCTTTGGCGCCGTACGTGCAGACGTGGAAAGCGGTACCGCCCTGAGTGAGGCACTGACCAAGTTTCCGCGTCAGTTCGACCCCCTCTATACCAGTCTTGTAGCGGTGGGTGAGCGCTCAGGCAATCTTGATGACCTGATGGACAAAGTGGCTACCTATATGGAGAACCTTGAGGAGATCAAATCCAAAGTCAAGGGTGCGATGTGGTACCCCGCGGCTGTGCTGGTGGTGGGCTTTGTGGTCACAATGCTGCTCCTGGTCTTCGTGATCCCCCAATTTGAAGATCTATTCTCCGGGTTCGGTGCCAGTCTGCCCGCACTGACTTCCGCAGTCATCGACCTGTCCCGAAGTTTTCGTGACCACTGGCTGCAGGTTTTCGCTTTCATCATCGGTGCGATTATGCTCCTCACCCTGACCTATCGCCGTTCAGCCCGCATGCGCCATGGGATCGATCGTTTATCGCTTCGACTACCCGTTTTCGGCGTCATTCTTCGCAAAGCGGCGATCTCGCGCTACGCACGAACCCTGGCAACCATGTTCGGTTCGGGTGTGCCTCTGGTCGACGGGTTGCGGTCGGTTGCCGGCGCAACCGGCAACCGGGTATATCATGATGCCTGCCTGTCGATCCGAGAAGCGGTCAGTACCGGCCAGGCGCTTTCCGTCACCATGGCTCAGACCGGCCTCTTTCCAGCTATGATCCTGCAGATGACCTTAACCGGTGAGGAATCTGGAGAACTGGAAAATATGCTCAACAAAGCGGCAGACTACTATGAGCGCGAAGTGCGCGAATCAGTCGACAACATGAGTAAACTCATCGAGCCAATTATGATCTCCGTGCTTGGAGCTATTGTCGGTACATTGGTAATCGCGATGTATCTGCCTATCTTTAAAATGGGATCAGTAATCTGAAACCCACCTGCACTTTTGCCGATTACCCAGAAACAGGGCGCCAGACTTGATACCGGATGAGGACCCTTTTTTGTGGCTCGCCACTGTGATGCTCTCGCTCATGGTAGGCAGTTTTCTCAACGTAGTGATCGTGCGCCTACCCAGGCAAGTGCAATGGCAGTGGGAAAAGCACAAGCATGAGCTACCGGCACCTCCGGGGCTTGCCTGGCCACCGTCACATTGCCCGGCCTGTAAACACGCCCTTAGCTGGCGGGACAACCTGCCCCTGATCAGTTACCTGATACTGCGCGGTCATTGCCGCTCCTGCGGAGTGTCGATTTCAGCCCGTTACCCCCTGGTCGAGTTGCTCACCGCGCTGTTGTCGCTGGTAGTGGTTATTAAAATGGGATACCAGTGGCCAACGCTTGCCGCACTTGTCCTGACCTGGACTCTCATCGCATTAGCCTTTATCGACCTTGAGCACTTTCTTCTGCCAGACCGACTTACCCTGCCGTTGCTGGCCGGGGGCCTGCTGATCAATACTTTTGAGACTTTTACCGATCCACTCTCTGCCACTATCGGTGCCGTATCAGGCTATGGGGTGCTCTGGGCGGTATACCATGGGTACCGGGCACTGACCGGGCGTGAAGGATTTGGTTATGGAGACTTCAAACTGCTGGCGGCCCTGGGTGCCTGGCTCGGCTGGCAGATGCTGCCTCTGGTCATTTTGTTAAGCGCAGGCACAGGTGCGATTATCGGTGTCACATTGCTAGTTCTGCGGCGGCATCACCGTGACCAGCCTCTTCCCTTTGGACCCTACCTGGCCGGTGGCGGTTGGCTGACACTGCTGTGGGGTGCGCAATGGAACGACTTTTATCTGCAGGTTTCGGGGCTTTAGCATAGGCGTATGTTAAAGGTTGCACTCACAGGCGGAATCGGCAGCGGCAAAACCGCAGTGACTGAGTACCTGTCTCGCCTGGGTGTTCCAATTCTGGATGCCGATGATTTCTCTCACCAAGTGACCTCTCGGGGGGAGCCTGCGGTCGATCAGATCACTGAAGCCTTTGGCCCCAGTGTGCGAACGCCCCAAGGCGATCTCGATCGGACCGCAATGCGCAGCATCGTATTCACTGACGAAACAAAACGGGCTGAACTCGAGGCTATTGTGCATCCGCGGGTGCAAGAAAGAATGAACAGCGCTGCCGACGCAATCGATGCGCCATACATCATTTTTTCAATCCCGTTGCTGATCGAAACCGGGCAGGCTGACGCTTTTGACCGGGTTGTGGTTATCGAAGCGCCCCAGGCGCTTCGAGCAGAACGGGTTGCTCAGCGCAGTGGCTTATCAGAAGAAGAATTTATGGCCATTGACCGGTCCCAGGCCACTAGTGCCGAGCGGCACCAGGCAGCCGATGAGATCATCAATAATGATGGCACTCTCCCCTCTTTACATGCCATGGTCGATGCCCTGCATCAGCATCTTCTGCAACTGGCCTCAGCAACGACCCCGGTCAACAACAAAGATTGACGAGCCCACGTCATCCAACAGTCAAAATGCAATATTCTGCTGCACTCAAAGATCGCATCACTCAATGCCTGACACGGTTGGACAGAATCGTTCACACTGATACGGCTCTGCCTCGTGCTGCCGTCACCTTACTGGTATCACCCACACCCGATAATCGTGAGGCCTCAGTACTTCTGACCCGGCGGGCAGCGCACCTTCGCCGGCATGCGGGCCAATACGCCTTGCCCGGTGGCCGGGCAGATGAGGGTGAGTCGACCATTACTACCGCGTTGCGTGAATGCCATGAGGAAATCGGCCTAGCCTTGCACGATCATCACGTTGTCGGGCTGCTCGACGATTTTATTACCCGCTCGGGCTTTTGTATTACCCCCGTCGTAGCCTGCACTGATGTCGCCCCCACACTTACGGTTGATGAGGCGGAAGTTGAAAAAATATTTCATATCACTTTGGAAGAACTGGCAAGCGCGGCCACTCAACCTGGGGAGAAAGAGAAAAGTGATTCGGATACTGACGGATTCTCGATCATGCTGCCGACGGTCGGACATCGCATTTATGCGCCTACTGCGGCCATTTTGTTCCAGTTCCGCGAGGTCGCCCTGCTGGACCGCAGGACACGCGTGCACGACCTGGAGCAACCACGTTTCGCGTGGCAGTAACCGGGCTATACCTGTGCCCCATAATCGACCTGTGGCTGCTTCGAAAGCTGTGATACGCCAGGCTGGCCGGCATAGTGGCTCTCCTGAGAAACCCTCGAAAAACGAAAAGAGATAGCTCAGCCTGGCAACCTCGTGGTCAGCCCGGCTTAGTAGATATAGTGGAGCCCCCGACCTGCCGTGGCCAGTTAATCAGGACAAGCCCCAACATGACGAGAAGAGCGGCTCCCGCCAGGCTTGGAGCGATGGCTTCCCCCAGTAACCACCAGCCGAAAATGATCCCGAACAAAGGCGAAAGAAAACTAAAAGACGCGACGCCGCTGGAAGGGTAGATTGCCAGCAGCCAGAACCAGAAGCCGAACCCCGCTGAGGCAATTCCAATCTGAAGAACGAGACCCCATAAATGAACCAGCTCAAATTCCCGCACAAAAGGAGGGCCGAACACGAGTGCTGCTAACGACAGTAGCGGGATAGAAACCACGAGCTGCCAGAAGAGTTGTATTTCTGGTCTAACGCGGGATATCGCAGTCCTGCGCACGCTCAGAGCGATGCCTGCCCAACACAACGCACCGAATAAAGCACACAAATCACCAGCAAGGCTGGCCTGGCCTGCGGTATCTCCGCGGTCAATAATAGCCCAAACCACCCCCATGAATGCGAGTAAAAAACCTAACATCTTTGCTGCAGTAATCCGCTCTCCGGGTAATAAGAAATGTGCCGCCAATGCCAGCCAGATAGGCATAGAGTAGAAAAGTACCGATGTGCGAATAACAGTTGTCAGATCCAGCGCTAAGAAAAGGAAAATAAATTCAGCTGAGAACAATGTGCCAACCAAAATGCCCGCCTTGGCGGTGCCCTTGTCAAGTAACAGTCTCTGGCCGCGCAACCGAAACCAAAGCCAAACACAAAGTGCCGCGCCAATCGATCGCACACCCGCAAAAAAAAGCGGCTGAAGCCCATCGTTGACAACCTTGATAACGACCTGATTAAAGCCCAACATCAGGGAAAAGCCCACCAGAGAGGCTGTCCCGATAAGATCAATGTGGTCTTTTCGCGCCATTGTTATCTCATTGACAATCGGAAATTGTCAGCGCGCAGACCCGCTTAAGCAGAGAACGGTTGCCTTCAAGAAAATCCAGTGAATCCAGATCACCGACGCTCACCCACCTCAACACTTGACCTTCAAGTCCTCGCATCTCGCCGTGATAACGCGTGACGTGCCACAGGTGTAACTCAACGCTACGATCCGGGTAGGCCTGGCGAGAGGAAAAAAGCGGATGCGCGGCCAAAACAGTCAAATTAAGCTCCTCACCAAACTCACGGACCAGCGCCTGATAGACCGTCTCCCCTGGCTCAAGTTTGCCGCCGGGGAATTCCCACTGGCCCGCATAATCCTTTCCGGGTGGGCGCTGGCCTACAAGCAATCGTCCTGCCGAATCGGTGGCAATACCAACCGCGACGATCGCCCGCGACTCAGGTCCGGTAGTCGGCATTGATGCGGATGTAGTCGTGAGTCAGGTCGCAAGTCCAGACCCGTGATCGGGCCCGCCCTATACCCAGATTCACCGCAATACAGATCTGCTCTCCACTGAGATGCGCTGAGACCTTTGTCTCGTCATAGCCGGTAACACGCTCGCCTTCACGGGCAATCAACACCCCGCCAATAGCGACTGACAGGCAACGCTGATCGAGCCTTACTCCAGATTTACCCACAGCCATCACCACCCTTCCCCAGTTGGCATCTTCTCCAGCAATTGCAGTCTTAACCAGGGGGGAGTTAGCGATCGCCAGCGCGGCCTTGCGGGCACTGCCTGGTGAGCCAGCACCGGTAACATCCACCGTAATAAACTTGCTGGCACCCTCACCATCTCGCACCACCTGAATCGCCAGATCGGTCAGCAACTCGTTGAGGGCCCGGCGAAAATCCTTGAGCTCAGCCGCACTGGCAGATCGGGGCACACGGTTACCCGCCTGGGCAGTCGCTGCAAGCAAAACCGTATCGCTGGTCGAGGTATCGCTGTCCACCGTGATGCAGTTAAAAGAGCGGGCTACCCCACTGTGCAATAACACTCGCAACAGTGGTGCTGGCAGGCGGGCATCGGTAAACACGAAAGCCAGCATGGTAGCCATGTCCGGTGCAATCATCCCTGAGCCCTTGGCAATACCACAGAGTGTGACAACCCTGTTGCCAATTCGGGCTTGACGAGTAGAGCCCTTTGGGTAGGTATCCGTCGTACCGATAGCACGGGCGGCCTGCAACCACGAGGCTTGGTGGCTGCTCCGGCGCATACGGGCCAGGGCTGGTTCAAAACGCGCCACGGGGAGCGGCTCGCCGATGACACCGGTAGAGGCAATCAGTACCTCATGGGATCGACAACCCACAGCCTGGGCTGCCATCGCGGCCGTTGTCCTGACATCTGCGATACCCTGGACGCCGGTAAACGTATTGGCATTACCACTATTGATCAGTATCGCCCGGGCACGACCGGCATCGGCAATCTTGCGACTCCACTGAACCGGCGCCGAGGCAGTTGCTGACTGGGTAAACACGCCCGCTACGGTGGTGCCACGAGCGAGTTCAGCGAGTAATAAATCGTCGCGGCCTGCATACTTGATTCGAGCGCGCGCGGTCTGCAGTAATACACCCGGGACCTTGGGCAAACGTGGGAATCGCTCTGGCGCCAGCGGAGAGCGCTTAAGGGCAGACATGTTCGAGGTCAGTAACGCACGGTTACAACTTGCCGTGACATTGTTTGTATTTCTTTCCCGAGCCGCACGGACAGGGATCATTGCGACCCACCTTGGGCGTTTCACGCACAAAGGGCTGTGTGGTACGACCCCCCTGGTCATCTGCTGACCGGGTATCCACTCCCTGCCCGGCAGCAGGTAATTGGGGTGACGCCGGCTCCTGCGAGTCCGGGTGCAGAAACTGTCGGCCTTCCTGGCCCTGCTGACGTTGCTGGTTCTCCAGATCAGTTATCTGATCTTCCGTTTGAACCTGCACCTTGGCCAGGATTCCCACGACCTCATGCTTGGCGTGATCGAGCATAGCGGAGAACATCTCGAATGCCTCTCGCTTGTATTCCTGTTTCGGATTTTTCTGCGCATAACCCCGCAGGCCAATACCCTGACGCAGGTGATCCATTTGTGCCAGATGATCCTTCCATTGTTCATCCAGAGTCTTGAGCATCACGGCTTTTTCCAGATGCCGCATGACCGGCTCACCAATTGAGTGCACCTTGCTCTCATAGGCATTAGCCACATCCGTGGTGATGCGCTCGCGCAGAGTCTCTTCATGGAGGCTATCGTCTACTTTGAGCCAGTGACTCACTGGCAATGTCAACCCAAATTGGGATTCAAGTTCTTTCTCCAGACCCGGTACATCCCACAGTTCCTCAAGGCTTTGCGGAGGAATGTACCGGTCGGTAATTTCCTCGATCACTTCATCCCGGGCGGTGGTCACGGTATCTGATATGTCGTCCACCGCCATGAGTGTATTGCGTTGCTCATAAATAACCTTGCGTTGCTCGTTGGCCACATCGTCGTATTCGAGCAACTGCTTGCGGATATCAAAGTTGCGTCCTTCTACCTTCTTTTGAGAATTCTCAATCGCACGTGTAACCCAGGAATGCTCGATGGCTTCACCTTCCTCCATCCCGAGCTTTTCCATTAATCCTGAGACCCGATCCGATCCAAAAATGCGCAACAGGTTATCCTCGAGCGAAAGATAAAAACGACTGGCCCCCGGGTCGCCTTGGCGACCACAGCGCCCGCGCAACTGATTATCCACCCGCCGTGACTCATTCCGCTCCGTTCCCAACACATACAACCCACCAGCAGCTACCACCTGCTCATGCCTGCTCTGCCAATCGCGCTCAATGCTATCGACCTGGCCCGAATCCTCATCTCCCAACGCAGCCAACTCCATTACCACATTGCCACCCAATACGATGTCGGTACCGCGACCAGCCATGTTGGTGGCAATCGTGACTGCCCCAGGTCTGCCTGCCTGAGCAATGATGTGCGCCTCGCGCTCATGCTGTTTGGCATTAAGCACCTCATGGCTAATGTTTTCCTTACCCAGCAAGCCAGCGAGATACTCGGAAGTCTCGATCGATGCTGTGCCCACCAAGACCGGTTGGTTGCGGGACTGGCACGCCTTGATATCTTCAATAATCGCAACGTACTTCTCTTGTTGTGTGCGATAGACTAAATCCGAAAGATCTTCACGGACCATGGGCTGATTAGTAGGAATCACAACCACTTCCAGGCCGTAGATCTGCTGGAACTCCACGGCCTCGGTATCTGCCGTACCGGTCATACCGGACAGGGTGCCGTATAACCGGAACAGGTTCTGGAAAGTGATCGACGCCAGCGTCTGGTTCTCCTGCTGGATTGCTACCCCTTCTTTGGCTTCGACCGCCTGGTGCAACCCTTCTGACCAGCGCCGTCCGGGCATCATGCGGCCAGAGAACTCATCAATGATCACGATCTGGCCGTCACTGACGATATAGTCCACGTCACGCTGAAACAGCGTATGCGCACGCAGTGCGGCGTACAGGTGATGCAGCAGGCTGATATTACCGACATCATAGAGGCTGGAATCCTCGTCAAGCAGGCCCGCCTCAAAGAGCAATCTCTCAGAATTCTCATGACCTGCTTCAGTCAGAGATACCTGTCGGCTTTTTTCATCGACACTGAAATCCCCAGGGCCTTCCTCTTCTTCATCTTCTACAGGTGCCTGGCGCTCTAGAGATGGAATGATCCTGTTGATCTGGGCATACAGATCACTGCTGCCCTCAGCCGGGCCCGAAATAATCAGGGGTGTGCGAGCCTCGTCAATGAGGATCGAATCCACCTCATCGACAATCGCGAAATCAAGCGACCGCTGCACTCGATCTTCGGCGCTGAATGCCATGTTGTCGCGCAGATAGTCAAAACCGTACTCGTTGTTGGTGCCATAGACAATATCGCAAGCATAAGCCGCGCGTTTAGCTGCACCATCCTGGCCCGAGATCACCACACCGACCGTCAGGCCTAGAAAACGGTAAATCTGCCCCATCCAGTCGGCATCACGCTGAGCCAGATAATCGTTCACAGTGACGACGTGCACAGTATTGCCGCAAACGGCATTGAGATAAGCCGGCAACGTGGCCACCAGAGTCTTGCCTTCCCCAGTACGCATTTCTGCAATCTTGCCGTCGTTCAGGACCATCCCGCCGATCAATTGCACATCAAAATGACGCATCTTCAGGGTGCGCTGAGACGCCTCCCGAACTACTGCGAAGGCTTCGGCCAGCAAGGACTGGGCACTCTCGCCCTTGGTCGCTCGCTCGCGAAACTCGTCTGTCTTGCCGATCAGTGCTTCGTCAGAAAGGGCCTGGAACTCAGGTTCAAGCAGATTAATCTGTTCAACCAACTTGCCCATCTTGCGCAAAAGACGCTGATTACGACTACCAAAAACCTTGGTCGCTACCTTACTGAACATCAGATTGATCTGCCGGAAATGAGTTGAAATGGAAGTTACTGCGCCGCTTTTATGACTGCGCGCCCCTGTTACCGGGCGCAAGGCGCGGCTACACTGTGCTGGAGAGGCAAAATCACGGATGCCCTCGAAGACCGAATTTTATCATGGCCCAAGATGCTTTCACCCGACTCGACCAGCTGATTGACAGGCTACCCGGGCTACGGGACGAACCACGGCACCAGAACGCCCGAGCCGAACAACAGGCCTGGCGGGCAGCAGCCGGGGACGAAATCGCCGATCATACTGTGGTCCAGCCGAACGAACAGTACTGGCTGATCATCGCAGATAGCCCGGTGTGGGGACACGCGGTAACCCATCGCCAGCAGGAAATCATAGCGGCGCTTGCACGCACAAGCTGCCCGACAACCACGCTAAAGGTAAAAGTCCGACCTCGCCCTGCACCCATGAAACCGCCTGGCGCGGGTCCAAAGCACCAAACACGCAGCCTCGATCCACAAAGTGCCAGTCTACTGTCTGATACGGCCGACGGGCTGAAATCTGGTGATCTTGCGCAAGCGCTCAAACGACTAAGCCGTCACCGGTCTTAGGCGCTTCAGGAAAGAGGCCTCTTCAGCTCCCCTCACGATCCATCTTTCCCAGGTGGTCCCGGGCCAACTCAGAAACCGGGTGCCCTGGGAAATCGTGCACTAACCCATCTAGAGCCTGCCGCGCCTTGGCATTGTCGCCCAGTTCGTAGTGGATATAACCCACTCTGAGTCGAGCAGAAGGTATCCAGGAACTCTGGGGAAAATATTCAAGTACTGTTGTCATCGCCGTCATCGCATCGTCAAATGCCCGCACGCGGAAGCGTGATTCACCAAGCCAGTACCAGGCATCATCAGCCCACACACTGCGAGGATAACTCCGCAGAAAGATAACAAAGGCATGGGTAGAATCCAGGTAACGGTCCTGCTTTAGAAGATCAAATGCCGTATCGTAAGCGTCCTCTTCACTCAGGCTCGTTGTTGCGCCCTGTACCCATGCGCCTGGTTTAACGGAGAGGGTTGTGACCGTCTCGGTAGTGCCATCGCCATCACCCACGACCACCGATCCAACCGGATCTTTTGGGTTGCGGGCCACACCGATCAAAGCAGGATCGACCTGGGCGTCAGTGTCAGAGGTGGGCTGTTGCAGTTGTGCCCACATTGTGCCAATAGACTCAAGGTCACGCAGACGCTGATTGATTTTCTCAATTTCACCCGACTCGCCTCGATTTTGGTATTGCAAATCACTGATTTTGAAGCGCAAAACTGAAAACGCATGCTCCGTCACGCCGGGTAGCTGCAAGGCCCAGATGGAGCAGATCGCGCACTCGACCCAACCTGTCGCTGATGTCGGGTTTGAGACTTGAGTCAACGGAGGAATCTTAATGCCTGCCGCAACGGGCAACGGGACATACCCCATAGCGACCATTACGAGCCAAACCATGGCGCGGTGCATGGGCCTGGCCCGGCTTTTCGAAGACCTTTGTGCTGTTGCCGTCACAAGACCGCTACAGCCACATTGACGAGGATCGTCGGTCAGTAAAGGATCTCGACGCGGCGGTTCAGGGACCAGGCGCTCTCATCCTGCCCCATCGATACTGGCCGTTCTTCACCATAGGAGATGGTACGGATCGCGTCGGGTGCCACACCCATCGCCTGGAAAATCTCACTGACTGCATTGGCGCGGCGCTCGCCCAGGGCAAGGTTGTACTCGCGCGTACCCCGCTCATCGGCGTGCCCTTCCAGCACCACTGCCATACCTGGGTTGCCGGACAGATACTGCGCATGCGCCTCGATCACCCGCTGTGCCTCCAGCGTCAGGTTGGAGCTATCGAAGTCAAAATAAACGACCCGCTGCCCCAATGGATCATCCATATCTGCCGAATCCTGGTCAACCGTGATAATTTCGCCTGCCGTTGTATCTTCTGAACCGATCCCTGAAGCCGTGGCGTCCGTTTCATCAGTACTCAGGGCAATCGTTGCGTCTTCCACATCCACCGCCCCGCCCTTCTTCTTGGTTGCAGCGCAACCCGTCAGTGCCGCACCTAATAAGAGCACCAGGAAAACTGTCCAGAATCTACGCATCGTTAATCTCCCGTATTCAATATCTACAATTGTCTCTACCGACTCGCCGCCCATGCCGGCTCTCGGACCTCGCCATCGTGCATTTTCAGCACCTGCCGTACCCGTCCGTCCGATGACACTGCCGCAAGCACTCCGGCTCCTCCTAATCGCGTCGCGTAAAGAATCATCGCACCGTTGGGCGAAAAAGTCGGCGATTCATCGAGCGTACCATCGGTCAGCAAATCTGTCCTTCCGCTTGCCGGATAGAATACACCAATCTGATATCCCGCGCCTGACCCCCGATTAGTTACCATTACCAGCCGTTTACCGGTAGGGTCAAAAGACGCTCGGGCATTTTCCTTCCCGTTCCGTGTCAACCGTTTTGCCTCGCCCCCGTTGCGGCCAATGCGATAAATCTGTGGTCGACCGCTACGATCAGAAGTAAATACCAGATGGCGGCCGTTTGGAGCCCAGGCGGGCTCGGTATCGATCGCGGGGTGACGGGTCAACCGTCGGGTTTCACCCGATGCCACCTGCAGCACATAGATATCGGTATTGCCTTTGGCAGACACGGTCAGGGCCAACCACTTGCCATCTGGAGACCAGGCTGGAGCGCTGGCCGTACCCTTGATCTGGGCAACCTCCCGGCGATTACCTGAACTGATGTCCTGCAACCAGACATTGGCACCGGAACGGGCATCGGAAAACGATACATAGGCCAGCCACTCGCCATTAGGCGACCAGGCCGGTGATAACACCGGGAGATTTACCGTCTCCAGGATCTGTCGTGGGTTATGGCCATCGGAGTCTGCCACCATCAGTCGATACACCCGGTCGGCGTTGTCCAGCTGATTCATGGTCACATAGGCGATGCGGGTATCGAAGGCACCCGGAATGCCCGTTATCTCATAAAAGATACGATCACTGATCTGGTGTGCGACCTGGCGTAGTTGAGCAGCGTTAGTAGTAAACCGCAACCCGACCTTGACTCTCTCACGGTAAACATCTAACAGCTGGAAACTGACCTCGTATTCATCCGGGCCCTTTTGTGTCACTCGACCAATAACCAGGGACTCAGCCTTGATCAGGCGCCAGTCCTTGTAACGTACCTCGGCGATCTCACTGGGTTTGCTGAGAAAGTCGGTCGGGGGCAAAAGGTTGAACCGGCCCGAACGGTGCAGGTCGGCGGCAATGATGGCACGCATATCCTCGGGGGGATCACCACTGCCAACCCACCGGAACGGAACCGCAGCAACAGGGGTACCGGAATTCTCACCCTGGGTGATCTCTATGGTAAGTGCAGCCGAAGCAAGCCCCGGCAGCACCAGGGCGCACCCGCTCGTTAACGCCAGCAACAGTCCCGCAGCAAGCCGTCTCATCGTCGTTATTGTCCTAAGGTGAAGGTTTAAAAACAAAGTTGAATTCTTTCAGGTACTCGTAATAGCGCGCCTCAGACGGAAAAGGCAGTGGCGACGCCTTGTATATCGCGTTTTCTGCCGATTCATCCAGGCGGGCATCGCCGCTACTGTGGGTCATGGTCACCTCAGTGACGCGCCCTTGGCGGTCTACCTTAACAAGAAACGAGGCACTCATGCCGGTAAAATCTCCCGACTCACTCCAGTTACGGCTGACCTGCTCCTGAATCGCCCAGGCCAATGCGCCAAAGGCAGAAACAGCCTCATATTCATCCTGCTCGCGCTGCGCCTGCGCGGCAGCTGCTTCCTGGGCCTTTTTTTCTGCTGCTTTTTTCTTCTTCTCAGCAGCCTTGCGTTTCTTTTCCGCTGCTGCCTTTTTCTTCTTCTCAGCGGCTTTGCGTTTCTTTTCCGCTGCTGCCTTTTTCTTCTTCTCAGCAGCCTTGCGTTTCTTTTCCGCTGCTGCCTTTTTCTTCTTCTCAGCGGCTTTGCGCTTTTTCTCCGCTGCTACCTTTT
>PVBE012007024.1_pt1 | contig 16915 bp, 12 predicted proteins | sample 1631181 | NCBI WGS metagenome assembly PVBE01 (sample SAMN08397723, study PRJNA350692) | Marine metagenome, whole genome shotgun sequencing project. | isolation source: water | place: Pacific Ocean | collected 2012-04 | reverse complement strand
CGTTTGCCATCGAGCCTCGCTTCTTATCAGGCACTCAGTTCGCTGGTAGCGCTGGGCCTTCTGACTCAGCTGCTGGAACGTCTGCATTGGGTGGCTCACCAGGTGGTGCGCCGATTGCTGGAGCGTATGGACTCGAATGATTTTGTTGTCGTTTGTACCACACGCCCCATCCGGCAAAAGTAATTGTGAGCAGCAGATAGGCAGTCATCAATTCAAAAGGGCTTCGGCCGTTTGACTCGGGTGGCAAATTCCCAATTGACCAAGGAAAAAACATACGTCCATCAGCGAATGGAGAATGGATGATTCCGAAAAGAGTAAGCGTTGCAGCAGAAGTACACCATGTTGCTGCTCGAATCATTTTTCGGTCAATAAGCGCAGCAGTCATGCCTGCCCACAATAAACTCGTAATAATAAAACCGGAAGAAAGCAGCCTCAGACTGTAGAGTTCGGTCGCCAGCTGACCTTCTGGAGAAGCGCCTGCGGCTACAAGTTTATCAGTCTGGATGATAACGAGAGCAGCAAGCGCGGGTACGCATGCGATAGCAACAGCTGGATAATGGCGTTTTGGGGTAGCCTCGAAGCTTTGGGCTGAAATTTCAAGGCCAATGAAAATTAGGATTGGAAGAATCGCTGGGGCAGGAATGAGTTCATAGAGCAATGCAAAGGATCCAGTGAGGCCAGCAAGCCCAATAAAAATCGCAGTCGCCAGCGTGTAGGCTGCTCGGCCACCCATAGCCTTGTATGCGGGATGGCCAATGTATGGCGTTGATTGGATGACCCCACCACACATTCCTGCAACAAGGGTTGCTAGTCCCTCAATTGCAATAACACCACGGGTGTCATATTCATCACCAGCAGCAGCAGCACTCTCAGTGCAGTCAATGCCACCAATAACCGTTCCAAGAGCAAATGGAATGACAATTGGAAAATATTTAAAGGTTAATGGCCATGCTGTGATCCATGTGAATTGAAAGACGTCCAGCCAACCAGTTGGCCACAATGCTGAGAGAGGGTCGAAACCTGCATGGGATTGACTCGAAGGTAGCCAGCCAAGCGAATGACCAACAGCGGCGATTGATCCACCAGCAAGCAAGGCAGCAAGAGCACCAGGGATCCGCCAAGGAATGGGAACTTTTGCTGTAAGGCTTGCCAAAATAATACCTAATGAGACAAGGCCGATTACTGGCTGAGAAAACAACTCAACAAACGGAAGAAAGCTGATAAGCGCTAGCGCAATTGCGGCTAGGCTTCCTAGCAATGCCGCCCGAGGTATCATTTGACGTATTTTTGAGGCAATTGGTGCACAGCAGAGTTTGAAGATGCCACTGGCTACTATGCAGCACATGCCAATGTGCCATGCCTGGCGAGCTGCATCAGTTTCAGTTAAACCATTCCCAGTTGCTTCCAGGTAGGCCGGTCCGATTACGAAAAAGACCATTCCAAACGTACTCGGTGTATCCAGTCCTAGAGGCATTGCTGTGATGTCATTTCGACGAGTCTGTTTTGCCAGACGAATTGCTATCCATGTAAAAAGTAGGTCGCCAACGATAACGCCAAGAGCAGTTCCAGGAACAAAATGTGATAGCGCAAATTCGAGTGGATAGTTAAAGACAGTCACCAACAGAGACACAGCAAGTGTTAAATCAGCCAAATTGTCAAGCGATAGGCCGAAAAAAGCATTGATGTCACCGCCTGTTGCCCAACGATAGTGAGTGGAGGGTGCCATGGAAGATCTCTTAGATATCTGGATTTTTCAGGTCTATAGATACCCCTGGCCGTCTGTTTAACCTGATGGTCGCAGCCGGTAACGGTACGGACTATACTCTGATTCAGTGGAAAAACGAGTAGGTACTCTTTTTCATGGTATATGGAGGGGCAGCTCATCGTGTGCTCTCCTCCCAGAAATAAAAATGGTTAGCTGAGCCGAACCAGAGGACGACCCCCCACGTAGTACATCATGGACATTGACCAGCCATCTTCGGAGAGAGTCCACCCACTCGCTGGGGGAGCCTCTCTTCGTAGTCAGGCGGCCGGTGATACCACAGGTCGTCTCCATCCTCCGACGGAACAGCCGTCCGATGAGCAACTTTTCAAGACTTTTTGTGAAACCGAAGATACGAGCGCCTATGAGGTGTTGGTTTCGCGTTATGAGCGAGAGTTGTTTAGCTACCTGCGGCGGTATGTTGGGAGTGCTGAGATGGCAGAGGATGTTTTTCAGGCCACATTCCTACAGATCTATGTCAAACGGGATCGGTTTGAGGTGGGAAGGCGGTTTCGTCCGTGGCTGTACACAATTGCAACGAATCAGGCCATTGATGCTCAACGACGGAATCGACGGCATCGTATGGTAAGCCTTGATCAACGGTCGGGGAATGAGGAAGAGGGAGACTTAATGTCGGTTATGTCATCTGCAACTCAGACGGCGGTCGAAAATCTTGAGGATGAAGAAGCCAGGGAGTGGGTGCGTGGAGCCGTAGACGACTTGCCGGAAACACTGCGAGCGGCATTAATTTTAGTGTATCACCAAGGATTGAAATATCGCGAAGCGGCAGACGTTCTTGGGATACCTGTCGGAACAGTCAAGAGTCGGCTCCATGCAGCGTTATCAAAACTTAATCGTGCATGGACAAGCACTGATCAATCGGAGTTAAAGGCATGAAGGAACAATTTGCCAGTCATCAACGAGCCAAGCATGACAAAAGTCGAAGTTGCTTGTCGCCAAAGGAGGGAAGGGTGGCATGCGTCAAGATTTAATCGGCTATTTGCTGGATAGCGTAGATGAGGACGAACGGGCGGAGATTGAATCAGCGCGTCAAAGTCCCGAGACAGCGAGTAAAATCGAGCACGATCTTGCAATGCTTGAACGTGCACTACAGCCCTTGGAGCGCGACCGAGACTTTATCTCGCCACCAACGGGTTTGGCGGAACGTACAATTGCAGCGGTGAAACAGGCTGCAGTCGATACGAGGCCAACCCTATCGGAATCAATAGAGTCTGATTCCGTCATTCGGCCACGGGTTTGGCTTGATCGCGTGATCCTTACAGCAGCATCTCTGGCCGCAATGATTCTACTGGCTCCTTTGCTGCTTGAAACAATGGAAGATGCCAGAGCTACCAGAGCCCAACAGAATCTACAAAAGGTAGCAACTGCTCTTCAGGGTTATGCTGATGTGCACAGGATGTACCCGACTCCACCTGACGAGGGGCCCCTGTCACGTGCAGGGTTATATGCTCCCACGCTTGTGTCAGAGCATAGGATTCGACCGGATGACGGCTTGCTGGTTTATCCAGGATCAGCGCTCAACCGGAATGGGGATTTTCAGGTGCCTTCCAAAGAAGATCTTGAAGCAGCCATTGGTACAGAGAAATTTGAAAAGCTAATTGATATTATGGGAGGCGACTACGGCTACACGCTCGGCTACCGTGATGAAGCTGGTCATTTGAAACCAAATCGTAACCAGCAACGAAGCCATCATCCAATCATGGCAGACGCCCCCGACGCAAGTGGGAAACAAAGTAGCAACCATCCTGACGGAGCACACCATATTGTGTACGAGGATGGTCATGTTGAACGAATCTGGGTGACAAGTTCGACACTTGATAAATTACATAAGGACGATCATCTGTATCTCAATAATGATGGGAAGATTGCGGCAGGAAAAGATGTAGAGGATGCAGTTATCGGCGACTCCCATCACCAGCCATAGTAAATGGCGCGTCCCAAGTTATTCACCGCTGAGGAGGCCTCTCCTCCTCATTGGCTATGTCGTAACAGTAACGAAAAAGGGATCTATTTGCCAACGAGATCTCGTGCGGCAGCGACAACAGCCTCAGCAGTAATGCCAAAGTGTTCGAACAGTTTTTTGGCTGGACCAGAAGCTCCAAATTCCCTCATGCCAATGAATATTCCTTTCTGGCCTAGCCACCTTTCCCAGCCAAATCCTGAGGCAGCCTCACATGCTACTCGTGATGCAATATTCCAGGGCAGAACGTGTTCACGGTATTCATCATCTTGTTCAGCAAAGAGTTCCCAGCAGGGAAGGCTTACAACTCGAGTTCGAATACCTTTGGAGTCGAGGGTATCAGCAGCATCAAGACAAAGCTGGATTTCACTACCGGTTCCGATGAGAATACATTCAGCCTCGCCCCCTCGAGCTTCTTTCAAGATATAGCCCCCTCTGGCAACACCATTCGCTGGCCCAAGATTTGTTCGGTCGAGTGTTGGGAGATTTTGTCGTGAAAGTACCATGACGGCTGGCTGTTTCGAGTTGAGTAATGAGCTTCGATATGCTTCGGCAACTTCATTGGCATCAGCTGGCCGAAAAACACGTAACCCAGGGACAGCTCGGGCGCTGGCAAGATGTTCGATTGGTTGGTGGGTTGGTCCGTCTTCACCTAGCCCAATTGAATCATGTGTGAGAACATAAATGACACCAAGCTCGCCTAAAGCAGAAAGTCGCAGAGCTGGCTTGAGGTAGTCGAAGAATACAAAGAATGTGGCGGCATAGGGCCGCAAGCCGCACAAAGCCATACCGTTACAGGCAGCAGCCATGGCATGCTCTCGGATACCAAAGTGGAAGTTGCGTCCGCTGAGGTTTTTGGGTCCAAAGTCACCTGCATCGGGTATGAGGGTCATCGTTGATGGCGCAAGGTCAGCTGAGCCACCTAAGAACCATGGGATTGTAGCACTAAGACCCTGAAGGACCTTTCCAGATGAAACACGACTAGCCAGTCCTTTTGCGTCAGCCGGAAAGTCAGGGATTGCATCTGCCCAGCCATCCGGCAACTCTCCAGCGAGCATGCATTCAAGTTCCTTTGCAACTTGTGGTTCAGCAGAGGCTAATGTTTGATGAGCTGTAAGCCATGAAGTATTTGCTTTTTGCCCACGTTCACCCATCGTGTCTTGAAAATGCTTACTCACTCCATCTGGAACGTGGAATGGCTCACGCGTGGGCCAGCCGTATGCCTCTTTCGCCCCAACAATTTCATCTGGTCCAAGCGGAGCACCGTGAGATGAATGAGACCCAGCCTTTGTTGGAGCACCAAAGCCAATTACACTTTTGACGACGATTAAAGTAGGTTTCTCAGCCTCGTTCTTGAAGGCATGTAACGCACGACTCAAAGAAGAGGCATCGTTTGCGTCGTCGACATATTCGATTCGCCACCCAAATCCTTCGAATCGACGACCAACGTCCTCGCTAAACGCAAGTTCAGTTTCACCCTCGATTGTTATTTTATTGTCATCGTAAATCCAGCAGAGGTTTGCCAGTTGAAGATGACCTGCAAGTGAGGCAGACTCACTTGCAACTCCCTCCATTAGATCGCCATCACTGCATAGTACGTATGTATCGAAGTCGAACAGCGTCGCATTGGGCCGATTGTACTGTGCACCCAGCCATCGAGAAGAAATAGCCATGCCAACTGAGTTTGCACATCCTTGGCCAAGCGGTCCAGTTGTTGTTTCAACACCCACCGCTAGATGGTGTTCTGGATGTCCAGCGCAAACACTATCGAGTTGACGAAAGGCCCGAATGTCATCAAGGCTGACTGCTGGAAGCTCGTTGGCTTCGGTGTTTGGTTCACCCTGTCGAATGCCCGCAAGATGAATCAGGCTGTATAACAACATTGAGGCATGGCCGCATGAAAGAATAAAACGGTCACGGTTCGGCCAACTTGGATCAAGCGGGTTGTACCGTAGGAAATCTTTCCAAACTGTGTAGGCAACTGGAGCAAGCGCCATTGGAGTGCCGGGATGCCCACTTTTTGCAGCCTCAACAGCATCCATCGACAGCGTTCGGATTGTGTCAATTGCAAGTTGATCTATGTCGGTCAGTGTTGGTATATCTGAGCTAGGCATGAAAAGACTTTCAGGCGTGAAGTGGCGTGATTAGGTGATGGAATCAGTGTAGTTACCAGGATGGCGATACATCCTCAACATATCCTGGAACGCAAACTACTATAAGCGATAATGTTCACGATGACGACAGATAACGCTTATACGCGGCATCAAGTTCTTCGGGGCTTCTTCCGCAGAGTTTCCATAGTGTTCCCTGTTCTGCTGTTCCACGGTAGAGCCGAACGAGGTATTCAATAAAGGCGCCTCGGTAACGGCCCCGTTCACCATTCATGAAAAAGTCCGCGAGACCTGATAGTTGGCTATATATTTTTGGTAATTCGGGTTCATTCTGTAACGCACTTCTGCCAAGTTTTGAAAGTTGTCTCAACGGAAGAAAAAAGTTGTCATCAAGAAGCCGTTCCATTGCCGCTGGAACACGGCCACTTTCGCGTCCGCCAGCTGTGAAACCAAAATCGGTTTTCTTGAGGCTTTCCATGTAGCAGGCAGCAGCCTCAAGTGCCCACATGCCGTGCTTGCTTCCAGCTAAGGGACTTGTTGGCCACGTTTCTGCAAAGAGCTGATGGGTTGCCTCATGTTCTACGGTTCGGATGTCGGAGTCTTGGTTGTCGAAAAACCATGCCGTTTGTGTAGGGGTCCAGTAAACACCAAGAGTTTTCCCAATGTTCGGCTCCAGAGACTCTAAACTTTCGATGTACTCCGCACGATTCGCAAGCAAGACCACCTTGAACAAACTTGTTGGGCGAGGTCTTGCTTGTCCAGCAATTCGGCGACTTAACTCGACTGGAGTCAGTACAAAACCACCAAAAACTTGACGCCATATGAAACGAGTCAGTTCGAGCCGTTTTGCAAGAGCTGCTGCATGTGGAAGCCCAGCGGTTGATTTGATGTGCCAGTGGTCTGAATCGAATAGTTGCTGGGTTGTATCGGAAGGCTGCGCCCTCGCCTTGCTGGAAGTACGCGTTGAATTCTGAGACGATGATTGGATAGCTGTTCTTACCGGTCTTAGCCAGCCACCTTCAGAAGAGTACTCTTTTTTTTGTGCAATTTGGCGCGCAACATTTGGCCAGACCCATTGGTCTCCATGCTTAACATACCCGAGAGCACGACGACTTATTTTATGGTCAGGGTCCTCACGAAGAACACGGATGAGAAGGCGCATGGACTCATTGCTTGATTGCATACCATCGTGAACAGTGGCTTTTCTTTGTTTTCGGATTTCATCTTTAGCTCTTTCAAAAAAATAGAGAGCACGTTGCTGCCGAAGTTGTACAAAGTTGGTCCACACATGCTCACTAGATTTCTCAAGCCAAGCAGGCTTGAGAAGCTTTTCATCGATATTCGTTACAATTTGACAATGAATCGGACCCAGTTCATCTGGCAAAGGCCAGTTTTGAATGTAGGTTGCCAGCCGCTGGTCGCCACAAGCCTGAGCGTTGCGCACAATCTCCGAGCAGCAATCATTCCATCCTATGCCGACCGGCTTTAGAGTTATTTCACTTTCGGCATGGAGTCTTCGTGGGCAAAAAATTCCGATGCTCACGAGACAAACGAGCAGAAGAACAGGGGGCCGTTCGACCTTCATTGTGCAGGTGTTAGTCCTCTTTGTCGAAAGCAGCATCAAACTGCCGATTACTCGGGGCAAAGTCAATATTTTGAACAAACTCGCATGCCTCAGTTGCGCCATGCTCACGATCCATTCCACAATCTTCCCATTCAACAGATAACGGACCGCTGTATTCAATCTCATTGAGAGCCCGAATGATCTCTTCGAAGTCGACCCCTCCTCGGCCTGGAGAACGGAAGTCCCATCCGCGCCGTGGATCGCCAAAATTGAGGTGGCTAGCGAGAATGCCCCCTTTGCCATTCAGGAGGACAACGGCATCTTTGATATGAACATGATAAATACGGTCTGGGAATGTTCGGATGAATTCCACTGGGTCTACGCCTTGCCAGTGAAGATGACTTGGGTCAAAGTTGAAACCAAATTCTTCCCGGTGCCCGACTGCTTCAAGTGCTCGTTGGGCGGTAATGATATCAAAAGCTATTTCAGTTGGGTGTACCTCGAGTGCAAAACGTACACCTGATTCAGCAAAAACATCCAAGATAGGGTTCCAGCGATCAGCAAAATCTTGAAAGCCTGCATCAATCATTGATTCAGGTACCGGTGGAAAAGAGTACAGGAGATGCCAAATGCTTGATCCGGTAAAGCCGTTCACAACAGACACACCAAGCTTTTTGGCGGCCCTAGCAGTTTGCTTAACTTCCTCAGCGGCCCGTTGACTTACGCCTTCCGGGTCACCATCACCCCAGATGTACGGAGGCAGGATAGTTTTGTGACGTTCGTCCACTCGATCACAAACGGCCTGCCCGACGAGATGACATGAAATTGCGTGCACCATCAGGTCATGCTGTTCAAGAAGGTCGCGTTTCGTTGCGCAATAACTGTCATCAGCGATTGCCTTATCAACTTCAAAATGATCTCCCCAGCACGCTAACTCAAGTCCTTGATAGCCAAACTCGCGAGCTTTTCGAGCGAGATTTTCCAGCGGCATGTCGGCCCATTGGCCGGTGAAAAGTGTGACAGGACGACCCATCGCAGCGAACTCCTTAGAAAAGTGTTAGGAAAGAGGGAGTGACGAAAGAACGATTTGGACATTTGTTTTCTGCAAGTTCTTGGATTCTGGCAGATTATTCATCGGTTGGAAACCACCCCACAAACTGCTCGCCAAGAGTCGCCCTTAGTGTGCAGCAAAACGACGCGCATCAATATTATGTTGAAATCCAAATGACTCGTTTTCAGCGGCGTACGACACTGCGGAGAAGTAGGCAGCCCCAGGCTGCAACGAGAAAATTTCCTCCCCAGACAGCAATGGGTGGCAAGTCGCCAGCTTTTGCCTCGGATACACCAGCCATAAAAATTGGGTAATAGACAAGAAGAATCGGTAAAAAACAGAGGAAAAAACTTGTAAGAAAATCTGCGTTCCGCATTCGAATTGCCATCGGAGCCCCCACAAGAACAAAGGCGAGACAGCTAAAGCCATTTGCCCATCGTCTCCAAGGCTCCATTGCAATACGATTGAGACGATCTTGGTAATGTTTGATAGTTGCCTGTTCACCAGCGAAGTGTTGTGGTGCAGTAAGGTTGGCCTGTCCGGTCAGAAAAGATTCAGCAATTCGGCCAGCAATATTTTGTTTTACCCTGCTGATGTTCGCTATAGCGTCTTCTCGTGCCGCATTAAATTCATTCATAGCTATTTGAGATGGGCTTTTAGATAGTGGATTGTTTTTGCCTATTGAATCGAGAGGGATAACTCGTTCGATAGTATCTGGGAAGGCGACTTCAACATCACCAACTCGGACGATTCCATTCGTGCAAATAGCAGTGATGCTTGCATTTTTTGGATCGGTCTTGAGTACAGCTTCCATTGCTGAGAGTGTCACGGACGGACTCGAGTTGTTCGGTTGGAATGACATCGTTGGCCGAATGAGTCGACGTCCTTGAACTCCTTTTACATTAATCGCCAGCTTGTTCGTACTGTAGGAACGTTGCTGTTGTAATCGACTGTAGATAATTTCTTCTAAACTCTGGACAACAACGCCCCGGACACCCTCACGTCCCCATGAGACAGCAACGTCATTAAGCCAGACACAACTCAAGCTGATCAAAATCGCTAACAAGGTAACTGGCCAGATAAGAGCCATCGGGGTGATGCCGGCAGCCTTGAGGGCAATGATTTCATTGGAGCTTGAAAAACGGCCAAAAACACTTGCAACGGCAAATAAAATTGTTCCAGGCACAGCAAATCTCATGGCATCAGGCAGGACGTATGGAATAAGTGCCAGTATTTGCAGCAGTCCTAATCCCTGTTGCTGTGCTTCTTTGGTAAGCCCAATGACGAGCATAAAAAGGGTGAGTGCTGTAAGTGCAACAAGAAAAACTTGAAGCATTTCTGAGAGCACGTATCGAGTGATTATTTTCATTGGCCGCATTCCTTCGCTGGCCTGAGGGGTCGTCAGAGGGCATAGGTCAAAAGGCCTATGACGCGTTGGGTTCAGTATCTGTCACCTTAGTTGATTGTATAGTGTCAGAAAACGTCTGAAGCCCATCGAATATGGCCTGAATTGCCGTTGAGAAATCACTCAACTGAACTGCATCCCGGGCTTTTTTAGTTGATTCAGCAAGTTTCTGCGATTCCTTCGTGAAGTTGTCGTCTTTGAGTTCATTTTGTGCATGGTCGAGAGACCGGATAATACGATCAAATATTTTTTCAGAGGGAGTGCTGTTGTAGTGACGATAAGGTGCTTTTCCAAGAAATGTTCCTCGGCCCGGTGAAATTGCCTTCGTCTTTTTTCTCGGTTTGATGTTGGCGAAACTAAAAAATGAACCAAAAACTGAACCAAGTGTCAGTCCCATTGTGACAATGCTTCCTGCAAGAAACATGCGGCGAAGAAAGTCATCACCTTCGTTCGATGATTGGTATGCAGAGTAGGCGACCAAGCAAAGAAAGAAACTCACAGCCGCGATTCCAAGAAAAATCCATGGAAGACGTTGGCTTGCGATACTCCCGCCATCGTCCTCGAGTGGCCAGGAAGCTTCCCTTCGTGAATAGTGGGTTACTTCTTCAGGGCCGGCTTTAGCAAGTATTACGGTTGTGTTATCGGGCGCACCTCGTACAAGAGCAAGTCCGACTACGGCGGCTGTGGCGTCCTCTAGCGGGAGTCCTGATGCAAAGATTGCAATCTCTTCATCACTCAATGTTCCAGAGAGACCGTCGCTGCATAAGATGAAAAGATCGTTTTGCTCGACAGGGAAAGGGCCTTCAAGGTCAATGTCGAGATCGCTGTGAGGACCCATTGAGCGAGTGATAATATTTTTTGGAACACTTGGAAGATTGGGTCCTTCTGCAGGGTTTTTTTGTTCACTTGCGGCCGCAACTTCCCAGGCCAACGAGTGGTCACGTGAAAGTTGTTCAATATCATGTCCGCGTACTCTGTAGATACGGCTGTCGCCAACGTGGCCGACAATGGCTCCCTGGGGAAGTAATACCAGTGCCGAACAGGTTGTGCCCATTCCTTTATAGTTGGGGTCACTCTCGCCCTTTGAATGAATTTCCTTATTGGCTTGACGGAGGCTCTGTGAGAGAGCAAGCGGGGGTGAATGCTCAGGCTTGAGGTCACTGTAGATTTCTGGAATGCGTGCGACTGCAATGCGGCTCGCTTCTTCACCTCCCGCATGAGCGCCCATTCCGTCAGCAACAATAAAAATCCATCCGCGCTTTCGGAAAACATTTGGCGATTCAGCCGGCACGACTACAGCAGAGTCCTGATTGTTGGCTCGTCTGCGGCCTACATGAGAACGCACATGGTGTTTGAGAGTGTTGCCCTGTCCCACTGAATTGCCTCGCGAGATCATTCACGATGAACGTTTATGGCCTACGTCACCTTCGTAACAACGTAGTCAAAGTAAGAAATGTAGCAGGATTGGGGGGAAATTTCTTAATCCAAATCAATGTTATAGGCGGTACTGGACGTCCATCTGGTCTGGTTTAATGAAATAAATCGCCCTAGTCTTAGGGCTATGATGATCAAACACCACGAAAATTCGTTACTAATTAAGGCACGATTTGGGTTGTGTTCGGGCCGCTCTCTGTGGAGAGCGTCTTCGTTAGGCACGATGTCCTGCGTAGTGGTAATTCTTTTGATATCAAATGGCTGTGTCCAGCGCAGAATGACGGTGAGGAGTAATCCTCCAGGTGCATTGGTTTATGTCGATGATTACCAGATTGGTACAACGCCAGTGTCCACGGATTTTGTCTATTACGGTACGAGAAAAATCCGACTCATTAAGGACGGGTATGACACCCTTACTGTTCAACAGCCATTTCCGGTTCCTTGGTATGAGATTTTCCCTCTCGATTTTGTAACTGAGAATCTTTGGCCTTGGGAAATTCGGGACGAGCGTGTCGTTGACCTTGCGATGGTACCTGCCGGAACAGTTCCTGCAGAGACGGTTGTTAGCCGGGCCGAATTAGCAAGACGTTCTGCCGGAAGCGGGCCGCCGGTCCCTGTGGCTCCCGTTGCTGTGCCAGCCCCGTCGCTCTCGCCAGGCGCAGTTCCTGTCTCACCGAACGTGTTGCCACAGGCTCCAGTTGAGTCACTTCCGTCACCGACGACTAGCCCAGTGTTCCCGTCACCGCAATAAATGCAGGTGAGTAATTGAAGTTATGTGGCATAATAAGGGCATGTCACCATTACTCGAAAAAGATGTTTTTCGCTCTCGTCAGCAACTTGAGGCAACAAAACTTCAACGTTTGAATGCAATGTTCGCAGAAGTACTTCCTGCGAATAGCTTCTATCGCCAGAAGCTATCCGGATGCGTATCACCGGTTCAATCATTCAAACAATTCATGGACTTCCCGTGTACGACAAAGTCTGAACTTGTTGGGAGAGAGGACGCCGTCTCTGCCAGGAACAGAACATGGGGTGATCAAAAGTATGTCCGTTTTCACCAGACAAGCGGTACTAGTGGCCACCCACTTCAAATCTGGGACACGGAAAAAGATTGGGAATGGTGGATGACATGTTGGAAGTCAATTTACTCACGAGCGGGACTCCAGCCGGGTGAAACAGTTTTCGTCGCGGCTTCCTTTGGTCCCTACATTGGCTTTTGGAGTGCCTTCGAAGGTGCAGTGGCAAGTGGTGGACGGGCCATTCCTTCAGGAGGGCTTTCGAGTGTTGCTCGCTTGGAACTCTTAAAGAAAACAGAGTCAAAAGTTCTGGTAGCTACTCCGACGTATGCACTACATTTGGCTGAGGTGGCCAAAGAGCAAGGGTACGAAACGTCAACATCGACTATTCGTTGTGTTCTTGTTGCCGGTGAACCTGGTGGCTCGTTGGAAGCAGTTCGGCAACGTATAAGTTTAGTGTGGGGTGCTGATGTGCTGGACCATGCTGGTGCGACGGAGATCGGTCCCTGGGGTGTCGGATGGCTTGAACATGCGGGGCTTGAGGTAATAGAGGAGTGGTTTCATCCGGAATTTCTCGATGTCTCGACCGGTCAACCGGTGAAAGAGGGAGAGTCAGCAGAGCTGGTACTTACGACGCTTGGCCGGTGCGGTTGTCCAGTAATTCGTTATCGCACAGGCGATGTTGTTCATCCCATGTGGCCAACAGAAGAAGAGGTCGCAGCGGGTGGGTCGCCAAGGGTTTGGCTCAAGGGCGGAATTCTTGGTCGAACTGATGACATGCTTGTAGTCAGAGGTGTAAACGTTTTTCCATCTGCAGTGGAGAATATCATTCGAGGATTTCCAGAAGTTCTTGAGTACAGACTCACAGTCAAGCGTGAGGAGAATCTTGATGTCGTAAGCATCGAGATAGAGGATCGCCGCTCTGCACCCGAGCGTATTGCTCAGGAGTTACACGTTCGGCTTGGTCTTCGGATAAATGTCACGAATGTTTCAATTGGTACGTTGCCTCGATTTGAAGGCAAGGCTCGAAGAGTAATTGATAACCGGAAAAAGTTTTAACCAGTCACTTAAAGAAGGAACTTCAATTGAGCGAATACAGGCCTCTGGCCATTCGTCGTCGTGAGGATGGTGGCGTTGAAATTGATTGGAGTGATGGCATGAAATCTGAGTATCCTCCACAATTTCTTCGTGATGCCTGTCCCTGTGCTACCTGTCGAGAAAAGCGAGCAGTCCCAGTAGACAAAAACCCGCTTCAAGTACTTCAACCCACGGATGTTGTTGAGATGGTAGTCACTGCCATGGAGCCTGTTGGACAGTATGCGTACAAAGTTTTATTTTCTGACGGCCACGACAGCGGCATCTATACGCTGGAGTATCTTCATGAATTGGGTTAGTCACTCATTCATGATTCCAACAACGGTGGCGTTGACCACCGCAGCAATTCGAACAGCGTCGTGACACGCCTCTTCACTGAGGCTGAGTTGAAGGAGGCTTGATTCATGGCTTTTTAGGCACATCTCGCAACCGGCAAGTGCGGCACACCCGAGGCTCATGAGTTCAAAGTCAGCTTTTGTTGTAGTTGGTTGATTCATGCGATTCATTCGAAGACGTGCTGGCCTCGCTGAATAGCTTTCTTTACCAATCATATGTCGGAAGCGGTAGTACACTGTATTCATCGCCATTATTCCACTTGCAGCTCTGGCATCACTGATGATTGGTTCACTGCCTTCTCCCAACGCGTGTTTGAGGTCTGCTTGTAAGGCCGAAACAAATTCATCCGATCGGAGAAAAAATCCACATGCAAGAGCGATTCCTAGAGATTGGGAAGGCTCAAGGTGTTCTCCCGTTAAAACACTCGATAAATTAAGCCGGATGTCTTTCAGGTCATCAGGCAGTGTTTCGCGCAGTGTGTCGAGGGCAGGAGTTGGGATCGACATGGTGATTTTTCTCCTTCAGAGGCAAATGAAGTGTGTGCTTTCCCGAGAATTGTAGCCATTTATTGAACGAATGGGGGTTGGGATGCTAGAGTCGTCGAAATTTGTTTTTTTACCTCGATAAAGACCCTGCCACATGCCCCGCCGCGATGATCTTCGCACTATTTTATTGATTGGCTCTGGACCCATTGTCATTGGTCAAGCCTGTGAATTTGACTATTCAGGCACGCAAGCTTGTAAGTCACTGAGAGATGATGGGTACCGAGTTGTGCTGGTTAATTCAAATCCAGCGACCATTATGACTGACCCAGAGACTGCAGACAGGACATATATCGAACCACTTACGTGGCAAGCGTTGGAAAAGGTCATCGCTGAAGAGAAGCCAGATGCTGTTCTTCCAACATTAGGAGGTCAGACTGCACTGAACCTGGCCATGGACTTGGAACGCCACGGTGTTCTTGAGAAGTATGGCGTCGAGATGATTGGCGCACGGGCAGAAGCGATTCAACGAGGAGAAGATCGAGAACAGTTTAAGTCGACGATGGAAAAGATTGGTCTTGATACCTGTCGCGGACGACTTGTGAAAACTCTTGCAGAAGCGAGGGAAATACTTTCCGAGATAGGCCTGCCAGCAGTCATACGTCCGAGTTTCACACTGGGTGGTTCCGGTTCCGGTGTTGCATACAACCGTGAAGAGTTTGACCAGAAGGTGCAGCGTGGTCTTGATCTTTCGCCAGTAAGTGAGGTCCTCGTCGAGGAGTCAATTCTAGGCTGGAAAGAATATGAGATGGAGGTCATGCGAGATGCCGATGACAACGCAGTTGTCATTTGCTCTATCGAGAACTTTGACCCCTGCGGTGTTCACACTGGTGATTCAATTACCGTTGCCCCGGCGATGACTCTTACTGATCGTCAGTATCAATTCATGCGAGATGCGAGTTTTGCAGTTATTCGGGCAATTGGTGTTGAGACAGGAGGGTCGAATATTCAATTTGCGGTTCATCCTGAGACGGGTCGCATGATAGTCATCGAGATGAATCCACGAGTGAGTCGCTCGTCGGCACTTGCAAGTAAGGCAACCGGTTTTCCGATAGCGAAAATAGCTGCCAAACTCGCCGTAGGTTGGCGACTTCATGAGTTGGCAAATGATATTACGCGTAAGACGAAGGCGTGTTTTGAGCCCTCGATCGACTACGTAGTAGTAAAAGTCCCTCGTTTTGCATTCGAGAAATTCCCTGAGGCTGATAGTAGGCTGTCCACTCAGATGAAGAGTGTTGGCGAAACGATGGCAATTGGCCGGACGTTTAAGGAAGCATTTCAGAAAGCACTTCGAGGGCTTGAGGTAGGGTCATTTGGGTTTGGTTGTGACGGAAAAGACCTCTGGGGTACACCAACACAACCATCAATTGATGATATTCGTGCAAGAGTTGCGAGGCCGGATCCGGATAGGGTTTGGTTTTTGCGGTACGCAATGTTAGCTGGTTTGACTGTTGAAGAACTGCATGCACTGACTGGTATTGATCGATGGTTCCTCGACCAGTTGTTGCAGATTGTTGAGCTAGAGCAACGTATTCGGGATGTTGGGAGCCTGATCGATCTTGATGACACGACACTTCGCCAAGCTAAGCAGGCCGGGTTTTCCGATCGGCAGTTAGCGACTCTCTTGGGAGAGGTGGAGCTTGATGTCCGAGAAAACCGAAAGTCTCGAGGGATTGTCGCTACGTTTAAAGCGGTTGATACATGTGCTGCAGAGTTTGAAGCTGAAACTCCTTACTACTATTCGACGTGGGAGGATGAAGATGAGGCGCCGCCAAAAGCAGATGGCAGAAAACGAGTCATGATACTTGGAGGTGGGCCTAACAGAATTGGACAAGGTATTGAGTTTGATTACTGTTGCTGTCACGCAAGTTTTGCACTGCGAGAACTAGGGGTTGAGAGTGTGATGGTTAACTCAAACCCTGAGACAGTCAGTACCGATTATGATACAAGTGATTTGTTGTTTTTTGAGCCTTTGACAAGCGAAGATGTCCTTAATATTGCAGACCGGATTAAGCCTGATGGAGTGATTGTTCAACTTGGTGGACAGACCCCGCTTAATCTAGCGAGGGCGCTTGCCGCTGCAGGTCTGCCGATCATAGGTACAAGTGTTGATACGATCGAAGAAGCAGAAGATCGTGAGAAGTTCCGTGAACTTCTGGATCGATTGAACCTGAAGCAGCCCGCAAGTGGAATTGCTCGTACTCTTGAGCAGGCGCGCAAGGAGGTTTCCAGGATTGGTTTTCCGTCCTTGGTTCGCCCAAGCTTTGTGCTCGGTGGCCGTGCAATGGAGATTTGTTACGACCAATCACAGTTTGAAAGATTTGTGGCGGAAGCATTTATAGTTGCCCAAGGCCAGCCAGTGTTGATAGATCGTTTTCTGGAAGATGCGACAGAAGTTGATGTCGATTGCATCTCTGATGGCACAGATGTGGTAGTGGCCGGAGTTATGGAGCACATAGAGGAAGCTGGTGTGCACTCGGGCGACTCGGCGTGTTGTATACCCCCGCACAATCTGAGTGAGCAAACAGTTTCAGAAATCAAGCAGGCTGCTGTAAGCTTGGCCAAGAGTCTTGGGGTTGTCGGTCTTATGAATGTTCAGTTTGCCGTGAAGCGTGAGG
>PVBE010379162.1_pt1 | contig 16916 bp, 14 predicted proteins | sample 1631181 | NCBI WGS metagenome assembly PVBE01 (sample SAMN08397723, study PRJNA350692) | Marine metagenome, whole genome shotgun sequencing project. | isolation source: water | place: Pacific Ocean | collected 2012-04 | reverse complement strand
CTGCTGGACCTGGGCTTCGTGCCGGGCACGCCGGTTGAGTTGGATCAGCAGGCCCCCTTTGGCGACCTGCGCGCCTATCGAATCCGGGGCTCGGTGTTTGCCCTGCGGGCGGCGGAATCGTGGAGCGTGAAGGTCCGGCCGGCGGAACCCGGGGACGAGGCGCGATGAAGGCCACCGGGAGCGTTATGGAGGTCGCGACCGGGTCGTTCGTGGTGGCCCTGGCCGGCAACCCGAACACCGGCAAGAGCACCGTCTTCAACGCCCTGACCGGGCTCCACCAGCACGTCGGGAACTGGTCGGGAGTGACCGTGGGGCTGGCGGCCGGGACCTATCGCCACGCCGAACGCGAATACCGGATCGTGGATCTGCCGGGGACCTATTCGCTGGTGGCGACCAGCGAGAACGAGGTAGTGGCGCGGGAGTTCCTGGTGTTCGAGAACACCGATGTGGTGGTGGTGGTCGTCGATGCCTCGGCGCTGGAGCGCAATCTGGGCCTGGTGCTGCAGATTCGCGAGTTCACCGGCCGGGTGGTGGTGTGCCTGAACATGATGGATGACGCGGCGCGGCATGGGGTGGAGATTGATGTGGCGGGGTTGTCCGCAGAACTGGGAGTGCCGGTGGTGGCGACGACAGCCCGCGACGGGCTGGGAATCGCGGAACTCCGCGCGGCGATCGCCCGGGTCTGCGCGACCGACGACCAACCGGCCCCGCGCCCGGTGCGCTACCCGGAGGATGCCGAGGAGGCGGTGACAAAATTGATGCTGGACATCGTCGCCAAGAACCCGGCGCCGGCGGCGCCGCGCTGGCTGGCGGCAAGGGCCCTGGAAGGTGACGCGGAACTGGTGCGCCGGGTGCTGGCCGGTGAGGCGACAGACCGGCTGGAGCTGCCGGCGGTGAGCGCGGCGGATGCGGAGCGGATGGCGGCGGCGACGACGGGAGCGCTGTGGGTGGAGGTGGGCCGGCTACTGGATCGGGCCGTACAGACAAGGGCGGTGGACCGGCCGCGGCTGACGGCACGGGTGGACCGGGTGCTGACTTCGGCGTGGGGCGGCTATCCGCTGATGTTCGTGGGGCTGGTGGCAGCGATGTGGCTGACAATCACAGGGGCCAATTATCCGTCGCAGTGGCTGGCGGCGGAGCTGTTCTGGATTGCCGACCGGGGGCACGAGGCGCTGGCCTGGGCCGCGGCGCCGGACTGGCTGGGCGGGGTGCTGATTGATGGGGTCTACCGGGCGTTGGCCTGGGTGATCGCGGTGATGCTGCCACCGATGGCGATCTTCTTCCCTATCTTCACGCTGCTGGAGGATGCCGGCTACCTGCCCCGGGTGGCCTTCAATATGGACCGGATGTTCGCCCGCGCCGGCGGCAGCGGGCAGCAGGCGCTGACGATGTGTATGGGCTTTGGCTGCAACGCCGCCGGGGTGACCTCGTGCCGGATCATCAGTTCGCCAAGGGAGCGGCTGGTGGCGATCCTGACGAACAACTTCGCCCCCTGCAACGGTCGGTTCCCGACGATCATCCTGATCGCGTCGGTCTTCGTGGCGACGGCGTTTCCGCCGTACCTGGGGGCGGTGGTGGGGGCGGCGACGGTGGTGGCGACGATCGGGCTCGGGGTGGTGGCGACGCTGATCGTGTCGGGGGCGCTGACGCGGACGATCTTGCGCGGGGAGCCTTCGGCGTTCGTCCTGGAACTGCCGCCGTATCGCCGCCCGAAGCTGCTGCCGGTGATCTATCGCTCGATATACGAGCGGACTCTGCGAGTGCTGTATCGGGCGGTGGTGGCCGCCGCGCCGGCGGGGCTGGCGATCTGGCTGATGGGCAATACGACGATCGCCGGGGCGACGCCGATGAGCCACGTGGCCGACTTCCTGGACGGGCCGGGGCGGCTGCTGGGCCTGGACGGGATTGTGTTGGTGGGCTACGTGCTGGCGATTCCGGCGAACGAGATTGTGTTGCCGACGATCATGATGGCGTACACGGGGGCCGAGGCGATGGTGGATGTGGAGCAGTTGACTGGCCTGGAGACATTTCTGAAGGGCCAGGGGTGGACGACGCTGACGGCGGTTTCGCTGCTGGTGTTCGTCGTGCTGCACAACCCCTGCTCAACGACGATCTTGACGATCAAGAACGAGACCGGCAGCTGGAAGTGGGCCGGGGTGGCGTTTGCACTGCCGCTGGCGCTGGGGATCGCGGTGTTGATTCCGCTGGTGGCACTGGCGCGGGCGTTTGGCCTGGGCTAGCTAAGACCCGGAAGCCAGCGGGGTGACGAAGACGGCCTCGGCCACCGGGATGCCGATGGGTTGCGTGCGGCCGCCGTACTCGATGACCAGCGGGCCACCGAAAGGCAAGCGCTCGACCAGGACCAGGCGGGTGCCCGGAACGAGTCCGATCTCGGCCAGGTAGCCGAGCATCTCGGGGTCGCGGTCGCGGACCCGGACCACCTGCACCCAGGCGCCGACATCGATGCCGGCGAGGGCGCAGGATTCGTCGGCAACGGCCTGCAGGTCGGCCCCGGGGATCGGATCGCCGTGGGGGTCGGAGGTGGGATTGGAGAGGACTTCGGCGATGTGGCGCTCGAGCTTCTCGGAGAATGAGTGCTCAAGGCGGTCGGCCTCTCCATGAACATCGTCCCAGTCGTAGCCGAGGATTTCAACCAGGAAGCGCTCGATGAGGCGGTGGTGGCGGACCAGTTCGACGGCCGCCTCGGCGCCGGAATCGGTGAGCCGGGCGCCCTGGTAGGGCTGGTAGTTGACGTAGCCGCCTTCGTGGAGGCGCTTGATGGCGGCGGTGACCGAGGCCGGGGGACGGTCGAGGGCTTCGGCCAGGTGGCCCATGCGAACGCGAGACTCGGCGCCGCCAGCGAGGTAGATCTCGCGGAGCTGGTCCTGGTCGGCCTGGCTTTCCGGCAGGGGAGTCCGGGCCCGGTTCACGGTAATTTTCCTTAGGGGAAATATTTATTGCAGCAATTATGGACCTGCCGCGCGGCACGCGCCAATCAACGGCGGGGCGGAAGTTCGGAGCGGGGGACTCGGGAGAGTGAGCGTTCGGAGAGGCCGACCGGCTACTCGGTGACCGTGAAGGCGGCTTCGGTGAACGCCTGGCCATTGATGAGAATGCTGACCGTATACCGGCCGGCGATGCTGACGACGCGGAAGAACGCAAAGTTGGCGCGCTCGAATCTAGACTGCAGCCCGGACTCCCAGACGCTCACTTCGACGCCCGCGGTACCAGGCGATACCAATGGTCGCGCGGGACGGGACGTCGCGGAACTCGGTGGCGACGTCGACGTTCTCGCCGACGCAGAACTGATCGTCGATCTCGACCGGCAACTGGTCGGTGTCGATGCCGCGGGCCGGGATGGCGGCGGCGACACGGCAATGGCGGCCGGGCGGCCCGGCCCCCTCACTCACGGCACGATCTTCACGCTGAAAGATTAGGGCATGCCGGGCGAAACAGGGAGATTTTCGACCACGTGCCTTCTCGCCAGGGTCTTATTCACAGGCCTTCCCGCAGGGCCGCCAGGTGCCGCCGGAAATGGTCGGCGACGACCTGCTGATGGGTGGCCGGCTCGGCTTCGAGGAGCGCCTTGATGGCCGGGCCGAATCCGGGATCAGTGAGGACCGAGCCGAAGGTGACGTGCAGGATCTGGCGGCCGGGATCGCGGTCGAGATAGATGTTTTCAAGGGTGGCGGCGAAGTCGTCGGACGCCGGCGGGGCGGCGTGTTCGAGTTCGGAGGAGATGTGATAGGTGGCACGGTCGGTCTCGAAACGCTCCCGGGAGAAGCCGATGACGCGGCGGAAGAGCGCGGGATCGTGGCGGGCGACGACGCGCAGCGCCTCTAGATAGCTGGTGCCGGCGGTCTTGACGTGAAAGAGCCCGCCGGTGACGCGGGCGATGATCGGGTAGATAGAGAGCTTGTCGGAACCGGAGTGCAGGCTGAGTTTGTAGGGGCCGAGTCGGTGGACGATCTGCATGTGCTGTTGGAGGGAGCGTTCGAGGACGTCGAGATCGCCGCGGTAGTCGATACCTTTCTCGAATCCGCCAACGTAACGCGGCGCCAGGCTAACCAGGTTCATGCCGTCGCGGCGGCACTGGTCGGCGATTACGTAGTGCTCGGCGAGGGTGGTGGGCTGGGGGGTCTCGTCGACGCTGAGTTCGATTTCGGGCTCCGTGCCGGCACTGGCCGCAGCGCGCTGGATATGGGCAGCGAGGCGGCGGGAATGGGCTATGGCGCGGCCGTACTTGACGGCAGCGCGGCGGACGGTGGCTTCGTCAAAATCGATTTCGAAACCATCGAACGCGACCGTCTGGCCGAGGTAGGTATCTACCCAGTCGATTTCGGAACGGACCACGGCGAAGTGCTGGTCCACCTGGGCGGCGCTGTAGTCGTCGGCGGCGATGTCGACGTGATCGGAGGGGTCGATGGTAAAGAAGGTGTAGCCAGCGGCGGCGGTGGCGTCGACGTCGACGGTGGTCTTGAGGTGGTCGGCATCGGCGCCCCAGGCGCCGGTGAAGCCGGCGGCGGTGAGGGCGCCGGCGACGGCGGTCATGACGTCGGTGGGAGAGCGATCAGTGCGTTCCATCTCGCGGATGGACTGCTGGGCGAAGATGGGCGCGATGCCGGAACCGAGATCGCGGTGAGCTTCGAGGTGGCCGGGGGTGGCGCTGCCAAGGCGGTCGCCGTAGCCGAAGCTGGGCGCCAGGCCGAGGACGCCGGGATTGGGAACGGACATGGGGCAGGTTCTCCGGGGGGGGTGGTGTGGGGCAATTCTAGAGTCCCGGGGGCGCAGCCGGGGCGGGGCGCCCGCCGGCCGCTCTTGCCGCCGCACCAGGCCGTCCAGACTGGCGGGGCGAATCCGCGGGCGGCCGCGGGGCGCGGGAGCGATCGCGCGGGCGCTGATCTTGCGTCCGTCGCTGGTGGTGGCGGATGAGCCGACCTCGATGCCGGCTGTCTCTACCCGGGCGGCGATTATCGGGCTAATGCTGGATCTGGCGAACGAGATGGACATCGGCTACCTCTACATCACCCACGACCTGGCGGTGGCCCGCTACATGTGCGACCAGATCGCGCTGATGTACTTGGGCAAGATCGTGGGGATCGCCGATACCGAGGAACAGCTGGCAAATCCGCTGCACCCCTATACGCAGGCGCTGATCGGGGCGGTGCCGCAGCCGGACCCGCGTATCCAGCAGTGAAGAAATTAGTATTAGGGTTTCGGTTTCGAGTCCTGTGGACCCGGGGCCGCGTTGCCGGTTTTACGACCGCTGCCCGATTGCGGCGGAAATCTGCGCGGCGAGCGATCATCCGCCGCTGGACGACGTGGGCATGAACCAATAGGCGGCCTGCCACCGGATCTAGGGGCTGAAGTGTCCAGAGCGCCCGATCGGCCTTTCGATTTGCCGGAACCGCCGGCGGTTTGCTAACTCCGGTTTTGGGAGTAACTACGCGGATCAAGGGGGAGCGACCGGGATGAGGTTGTCGGTAGGAGCGGTCTTGAACTCGGGTCTGGCGCTGCGGTGACGGGGCGGGTCGGGTGGTTCCACTTGGAGCGGGCGCCGGCCGACGGGACGGTGCCGGGCTGGCTGCTGGATCCGGTGCTGATCGGGCTGTTGCTGACGATTGGCGGGCTCTACGTGTACGCTCTGGCACGGCGGGATGGTGGAACGAGTCGCTGGAGTATGGCGAGTTTCATGGGAGCGCTGGCGATCGCGTTTGTCGTTTTGCAGTCGCCGCTGGATGGACTGGGCGAGTTGTACGTGTTCTGGGCGCACATGCTGCAGCACATGGTCCTGGTGCTGGTGGTGGCGCCGCTAGTGTTGCTGGGGGTGCCCGGGTGGGTGTTGGACCGGCTGCTGGGGGTGCGAGCGGTGCGCGAGGTGGTTGGCTGGCTAACGCGCCCGGTGACGGCGCTGGTGATTTCGCAGGCGCTGCTGCTGGGCTGGCATGCGCCGCCGCTCTACGAGGCGGCGCTGCACGACCGGCATATCCACGACCTGGAGCACCTGAGCTTCATGGCCGCCGGAATCCTGATGTGGTGGCCGGTATTGAGTCGGTCGAAGCGGCTACCGGCGGCCCCGGCGCAGTGGCTGGTGCCCTACCTTTTCGTGCTGCCGATTCCGTTGTCGGTGCTGGGAGCGTTGATCACGTTTTCGCGGAAGGTCATCTACGAGACCTACGCGGTGGCGCCGCGGCTGTGGGAGATCTCGGCGCTGCACGACCAGGAGGTGAGCGGGCTGATTATGTGGGTGCCCGGGAAGCTGATCTTCTGGCTGGCGATGGGGGTGGTGTTCTATCGGTGGTTCGCGCGCGAGACCCGCGCGGATCGACCCGAGAGCGGCGAGCCTTCGACGAACTGAGCTGACGCGGCACGGCGTCCGGATGCGCGGGATGGGGAGCGGGTCGGGAAGGCGCCGGATCGGCTGTTTGGTTTTGGCGAGGCACGGCGGGATTTGCTAACAAATACTCAGAGAGCTTTAAGGTGGCGACCATTCCGCCCGTGGGTATGGGGTCGTTGGGGGAGTCAGCATTCTGTCTCGTATAAGCGCGCACGGTGTGCGCAGTTCAGGTTTACGATGGCGTCGGCGCGCGGCCCGCGCCGGCCGGGTGCTGATTGCGGCGACCGGCCTGCTGCTGCTGACCGGCTGCGGGGAGCTGCCGCAAACAATCATGCAGCCGGCCGGCGACGATGCCCGGCTGGTGCAGGGGCTGTTGATGCCGATCCTCTGGATCGCACTGGTGATCTTCGTGGCGATCGAGGGGTTCTTGATCTTCTCGATGGTGAAGTACCGGCGACGGCCCGGTAACGAGGAGATTCCCAAGCAGGTCCACGGTGATAACCGGCTGGAGTTTGTGTGGACGGTGATCCCGGCAGTGATCGTGCTGGTGATCGCGGTAATGACGTTTAAGACGATGGCGATACAGGCGGAGGCGCCGGGTAAAGGGGCGCTGGTGGTAGAGGTGTCGGCGAGCCAGTGGTGGTGGGAATTCAGCTACCCGGAGCTGGGGGTGGTGACGGCGAACGAGCTGTACCTGCCGATCGGGCAGGAGATTGACCTGCGGGTGCGCGCCAACGATGTGATCCACAGTTTCTGGATTCCAAAACTGGCCGGGAAGATCGACGTGGTGCCGGGGGTTGAAAACCGGAAGACGTTCGTCGCGGAACAATTGGGGCGATACCAGGGACAGTGCTCGGAGTTTTGCGGGATCGCCCACGCCCAGATGCGTCTGGTGGCATTCGTGGTTACGCCGGTGGAGTTCGAGGAATGGGCGGCGAAGCAGTTGACGGGGCCGAGCGCGGAAGCGGCGGCATCGGCGGGAGCCGGAGTGTTCGCGGCGCAATGCGCGGCATGCCACTCGATCCGGGGAACGGCGTTTACGTTTGGCCAGATCGGGCCGGAGCTGACGGCGCTGGGAATGCGGGAGACGCTGGGGGCGGGGACGGTGGCGAACACCCCGGAGAACCTGGCGGCGTGGATCCGGGAGCCGACGGCGGTGAAACCGGGGGCGCTGATGCCGGAGCTGGGCCTGGCTGAGGATGACATTTCGGCGGTTGTCGCCTACCTGGAAGAACTGCGCTAGTGGCGACGATTACGCAAAGCCTGCCGCGGACACAGTCGTGGCGATCCGGCGCCTGGGACTGGATCACGACGGTGGACCACAAGCAGATCGCGAAGCTGTATCTCTTCGCGGCGGCGGCGTTCTTCGCGATCGCCGGGCTGGAGGCGATGCTGCTACGGACGCAGCTCGCGGTGCCGGACAACACGGTGGTCGATGGGGCGGCCTACAACCAGCTGTTCACGATGCACGGGGTGTCGATGATCTTCCTGGCGGTGATGCCGCTGAACGCCGGGTTCTTCAACCTGGTGGTGCCGCTGCAGATCGGGGCACGAGATGTGGCCTTCCCAAGGCTGAACGCGCTGAGCTTCTGGCTGTTTCTGTTTGGCGGAATCCTGCTGAACGTGAGCTTCTTCAGCGGCGCCCCGGATGGCGGCTGGTTTGCCTATCCGCCGCTGACCGAGAAGGCCTTTTCGCCAAACAACGGGATGGAGCACTGGATCCTGGGTCTGGCGGTGCTGGGGACATCATCAATCATCTCGTCGATCAACTTCATCGTGACGATCCTGAATCTGCGCGCGCCGGGAATGCGGCTGACGCGGATGCCGCTGTTTACGTGGATGACGCTGATTACGTCGTTCTTGATTATCTTCGCGTTTCCGCCGTTCACGGTAGCGGCGATTCTGCTGCTGACGGACCGGGTGGTGGGGACGGTGTTCTTTGACGCCAGCGCCGGTGGCGACCCGCTGCTGTGGCAACACATGTTCTGGTTCATGGGGCACCCGGAGGTGTACGTGCTGATTCTGCCGCCGATGGGAGTGGTGTCGGAGGTGATTCCGACGTTCTCCCGGAAGCCGCTGTTCGGCTATACGGCGGTGGTGTTCTCGGGGATATCGATTGGCTTTCTGGGATTCGCAGTGTGGGCGCATCACATGTTCGCGGTGGGATTGGGCCCGGTGGCGAACGCGGTGTTCACGGCGATGACGATGCTGATCGCGATTCCGACCGGGGTGAAGGTGCTGAACTGGTCGGCGACGCTGTTTCGGGCGTCAATCAAGATAACGACGCCGATGCTGTTCGCGGTGAGCTTTGTGGGTCTGTTTACGGTGGGCGGGCTGAGCGGGATGATGCACGCGGCATCACCGGTGGACCTGCAGCACACAGATACCTATTTCATCGTGGCGCATTTTCATTACGTGCTGTTCGGCGGGTCAGTGTTCGGGATATTGGCCGGGGTATATTACTGGTGGCCGAAGCTGACCGGGCGGATGCTGAGCGAGGGGTGGGGAAAGATTCACTGGTTCCTGATGTTTGCCGGATTCAATCTGACGTTCGCGCCGATGCACATGCTGGGTAACGACGGGATGCCGCGAAGGGTGTACACGTACGCGGCGGGGCAGGGCTGGGATGGCTGGAACCTGGTGGCGACGGCGGGGGCCTATACGACGGCGGCGGGTTTCTTGCTGTTCGTGTTCATCGTGCTGAAGGGAATGCGCGGCGAAAAGCGGGCCGGTGACGACCCCTGGGACGGCGCGACGCTGGAATGGGCGACGGCGTCGCCGCCGGTGGAGCACAACTTCGATGTAATCCCGACGGTCGGCAGCAACCGGCCGGTGTGGGACGCCAAGTACGAGGGAGCGGCTGCGCCGGTGGAACCGGCTACCGGCGAGGTGCAAATCCACATGCCGCCGCCGTCGTACTGGCCGATCGTGCTGGCGGCGGGACTGGCGCTGGCGGCGGTGGGGATCATTTACTTCCTGCCGCTGAGCATCGTCGGTCTGCTGATCACCTTCTATGCGATCTTCGCCTGGACCCAGGAACCGACCGAAGCAGGGGCGCACTGATGGCGGCGCACGGCGAACACCCACCCACGAGCCTGGGGCTGGATATCCGCAAGCTGGGGATGTGGACGTTCATCGGCTCGGAGTCAATCTTCTTCGGGACGCTGATCGCGAACTACTTCCGCTGGCGGGGATCGCACGAGGGCGGGCTGGGACCGGAGGACCTGGACATCAACCTGACCGGCGCCGGGGCGTTCGTTTTGCTGATGAGCAGCCTGACGATGGTGCTGGGGCTGGCGGCGATCCGGAACGGGAATCTGCGGCGCTACAAGCAGTGGATCGCGGCGACGGCGGTGCTGGGGTTCGTGTTCATCGGCATCCAGGCGTTCGAGTTCGCGAATTTCGGCGTGGAGGGCCTGGGGATGGGCAGCAGCCTGTTCGGCGGGGCGTTCTTCGCGCTGACCGGGTTTCACGGGCTGCACGTGGTGATCGGGGTGGTGTGGCTGCTGGCGCTGTTGATCTATCGGGTGGGCAAGGATGTCACGCCCCAGAACGCGCGGACCGGCGGCGAGGACCACGCGAGCGTGGTGTCGGTGGAGATCTGCGGTCTGTACTGGCACTTTGTCGACCTGGTCTGGGTATTCATCTTTACGCTGATTTACCTGCTGCCATGAGTGAGGAGGGCGCGATGGCGAGTCGGACCGGTACGGAGACGGTTGGTGGCGCGGTGAAGCACCCGCACCCGAATTACGTGGGGATCGCGGTGTTCCTGTTCGTGGTGACGGCGCTGGAGGTGGCGATCGCGGTGGTGTCGCTGCCGGATGGATTGGCCACGGTGACGCTGTTTGTGCTGATGTTCTTGAAGGCGGCCGGGGTGGCGGGATACTACATGCACCTGCGCTTCGACAGCCGGGTGTTTACATACCTAATGCTGGGTGGGAGCGCGGTGGCGGTGGGGCTGATCCTGGCGGTGGCGGCGCTGTACGGGTTGCTGCCCGGGCAGTAGGGCCCCGGGGGTTACGTCCCGGAGAAGTTGACCGAACCGACCAGGGAAAGCGGCTCGAGATTGGATGGCACTTCGCAGCGGACGCCAAGGTTCTCCTGGAAGGCTGCGAAGGCCGGTGAATTAGAGAGGATCTCCTGCTTTGCCGGCGACTCGATCAACACGATGTGCACGAAGGTCTTGCCGTCTTCGAGTTTGAAGTTGGCGTAGCTGATGCCCGGGTCGCCGATTTCGGCCAGACTGGCGTAGACAGCGCGGACCAGGCGCTCGTTTTCGGCGACGTGCTCGGGCTTGACGGTATAGGTGACCACGACATTGGGCATCGAAGTCTGCTCCTCGGTGGGATGGGCGATCGGGCAATTGTGCGAATCCGGGACCGGGCGGCTGAATTGGATATTCGGGGGCGGGCGGCTAGCGGCCCTGGTAAGCGGGGAAGAAGGTGGCCTCGGGGTAGAAAGTTGCGCCAGGACCAGTCGAAGGCCGGGGCGTGCGGCAGGGCGGTGAGGAACTGGCCCTGTAATTCGCCGTCGACCGCGAGGCGGTCGGCGGGCTAGATCTCGTTGATGACCCGGACGCCGAGGCCGCGCAGGGATTCCACCCAGCCAGCGACGGTCTCGGTATTCGGCGGCTCGGGATCGATGTCCCGGTCCGATTCCAGGCCGAGCCGGTGGCGCTTGCCGATACCGAGGCTGTGATAGGGCATAACTTCGACGCCCAGCAACCCGGTCAGCGGCCGGACGATGTCGGCAATCGCGCGGAAGTGCTCGGGACGGTCGTTTAGCCCGGGGACGGTCGGCAGGCGGACGAGGATGGATGCACCCAAATCGTGAAGCGCCCGCAGGTTGTCCTGGATGCTCTGGACCGGAACGCCGGTGTATTCGCGGTGCCGGGCATCGTCGGTCTCTTTGAGGTCGTACAGGAAGAGGTCGGTGTGCGACGCGACGCGGGCCAGCCGGGCGAAGGTGACGTGCCCGGCGGTTTCCACGGCGGTGTGCAGGCCGGCCGCCCTGGCAGTGGCGAGCAACGCCTCGGAGAAGTCGATCTGGAGCAGTGGCTCGCCGCCGGAGAGCGTGATGCCGCCGCCGGAGAGTTCGTAGAACAACCGGTCGCGCAGCACCGGATCGAGTACCTCGGCGCACGAGATGTCCTGCCCGATCAACTCCAAGGCCCCGGACGGGCACACGGCCGCGCACTTGCCGAGCAGGTCGCACTTTTCGCGGAGGAAGACGTGGACCTGCTGCGCGTCAAAGATGTGGGCATCGTTGGGGCAGGCTTCGACGCAGCTGCCGCAGGAAATACACTTGTCCACCGCGAAGGACAGCAACGGCTCCGGGCGCACGCTCTCCGGGTTGTGGCACCAGAGGCAACGCAGGGGGCAGCCCTTGAGGAACACGGTGGTGCGGATGCCCGGTCCGTCGTGGATGGAAAACCGCTGGATGTCGAAGACCCGGCCGGTTCGTTCTGCCAGGTCCGCCGGGGAACCGACGGCTGTTTGAGATTGCGCCGAGGCCATTTGCTACACACTCCGCCGATCCGCGACGCACGATCGGAATGACGGAGATCGCCCCCCGTCCGGCGGCCACGCCGTCGGCTGATACCCGAATCTACCCCGCGAATACTATATCCTGCCTTCTACGTATACCGGGTGGCTTTGCAACATACGCCGTCGCCGGAGGGGGAGATTATGCAGACGTTAGTGCGACCGAAGACGAACCGTGAACACCGGAATCTCGAACTGGAGTCCGGCAGCCGCAGCGATCGCCTGCGGGAAATGCACTGGCAGAAGACCCACGATCAGGCAATGGCCATACGGCCGATCGCGGGCAGCGGCGAGGACACGCTGATCGGCCACGCGACGGACTTCGCGAACCTGTTGGAAGCCAGTGACTCGTTCATTCAGCCTAATGAGTTGATCGTCGGTGTGTGCCTGGCCACTCCCGACAATACCAGCGGCCCGTTCATTCAGCCGGATGAATTGATCAACGGCGTGGTCTCGGCAATTCCCGAGGTTGGAGAAGAGATCGACCTCGGAGCGTACGACCCTCACTACCCGCCGGGCTACCCGATGCTGCTGACCAGGGGCCTGGCCGGGATGCGCGACGCTGCCCGCGCGCGAATTACAGACGAAACAGACCTGGCCGGCCGGGAATTTCTGCGCGCGGTGGAGATTTCCTACGATGCCGCCTGCCGCTACGTCGCGAAGTGTGGGCGACACGCTCAGGGCCTGGCCGCGGTCGAATCCGACCCTGCCAGGAGGGCCGAGCTGGAACGCATTTCCACGATCTGCACTGAGCTGGCAAGCGGCGCGCCGACGTCTTTCCACTCGGCGCTGCAACTGGTGCAGTTCGTCCGCGTGTTCGGCGGCCGCGGATGCATCGGGCGCTTCGACCAGTGGATGCACCCGTTCTATCAGCGGGACATCGAACAGGGAAGCATCACCAGGGAAGCAGCGCAGGAACTCCTGGAGTGTCTCTTCGTAAAGCTCAATCATTTCCCGCGGGGTTGGGAGGCCGACAACGACACCCTGCGCAACATATCCCTGGCCGGCCAGACCTCGGACGGCGGCGACGCCGCCAACGAACTGACCTACATGTGCATCGAGGCGGCGGGGAAGCTGATGCTGCCGGAGCCCAAGATCAATGTGCGGTTCTTCACCGGCTCCCCGCCGGACCTGATGGGCGCCTGTGGCCGAATGCTGGCAAAGGGCGCCAACACGCTAGCGGTGTTCAACGACGAAATTGTGGTGCCGTCGCTGCTGAAACTGGGGATCCCCCTGGAGGACGCTCGCGACTACTGCAACGATGGTTGCTCCGAGATAATCATTGGGGCCAAGGGCACCATCAAGTTCAGCGTTCACGACGCCCTGCCGGTGCTCAACGACCTGGTCCTGGGCACCGACCACAAGAGCTATGCGACGTTCGATGAGGTGATAGCGGACTACAAGTCCCGACTGGTCCGGTTCATGCCCCAGGGACCCGGTCCGGCCCGGCCGATCACCTTCCCCTTCTTTGCGGCCGGTATCGAGGACTGCCTGGAAGAGGCCTCGGCGGCGGCGGCGCGCTACGCCATCAACGGCTGCATCCTGGCCCAGGTCGGCAATGCCGCGGACGGGCTGGCCGCCATTAAGCAGCTGATCTTCGACGACGGCACGCTGACCTGGGAACGGCTGCGCGCCGCCATGGAGGCTGACTTCGAGGGGCACGAGTCTCTCCGGCAACGGCTGAAGAATCGAACCCCCCGCTACGGCAACGACGACGACTACGTGGATGCGATCGTGAAGGAGGTCGCCGAGTTTTTCTGCGACGCTGTGCACGAACGGTCCGGCAATGGCGATGGCCCCGGCGGCAAGTGGGCGCCCGGGTTCATGTCCTTCGGCATCCACCGCAAGAGCGACGTTGCGGCCTCTCCGGACGGCCGGCGCAAAGGCGAATTGACCGCCAACAGTTTCTCGCCGTCGGTGGGCATGGACCGAAGCGGCCCGACGGCGGCGCTGCGATCGGTGGCCAAGGTGGACCTGACGAAGGCCTCCCACGGCTCGGTGCTCGACATCGCCCTGCACTCGGCGATTGTGCAGGGCGACGACGCGTTCGAGAAGTTTGTGGCCCTGCTGACGGCCTTCATCAAGATGGATTCGGCAGCCACGCTACAGCTGAACGTCATCGACCGCGACACCCTCCTGAAGGCGCGTGCAAATCCCGAACTGCCAGAGTTTCGGACGCTGATCGTGCGCGTGTGGGGCTTCTCGGCGGTCTTCGTCGATCTGCCCGCGGAGCTTCAAGACCACGTGCTGGCCCGTACCGAGCACGGATCGCTATCGGCCTGAGGACCAGGGGCGGCAGCGCCGGGCGCTGAGGGATTGCCGCGAATCCGTCCAACAATCACAAGGCCGCCACCCGACCAGCGGGCGGCGGCCTTGTTGCTGAGTCACGTCAGCTCAAACTAAGGCACTTGCGAATCCGCACATTCGAGCACGTCAAACCCGTCTTCACCGTCTATATCGAGTCTACGGTTTCGGCTTTGCCGACACGTAAGGGGAGATCGGCAAAGGATTCGTAGAGGTTCACCACTGGCCGATGTTTTCGGTTGACGGTTCCGACACCATCCGCGACGTGTTCATCGTCTACATGAACTGCCGCCGTACATGCTGCACAGACCGTGCGCGGGGCTGGATTGGCGAGAGTTGGAGACAGTAGTGGTGGCAAGGCGGGGCCGGCCGTGGTGTCGACCGGTTGATTCCAACGCAACGGCTATTATCCGAGAAAGAACCGACGACGGGGGCCTAGCCGAATCCAATCCTTTGGAGACGAAGTGGCTTGACCGGATCGAGGCCGCTTTAGCCGATGCTCTGGCGGATGAAGGACTATTGATTGAACAGACGAAGACCGATTATGGGCACTTATATGCCGCGAAGAGTTACCGGTTATATATCCAGGAAACAAGGTTAGGCATATGGCTCATTACACCGACGGTTGGCCGGCTGAGCACAAGGATCAGTTGATTGTTGGTAACCCGGATAGCAACGTAGCTATCTGTTGCCTTTGGTCAAAGCGGGACTCAATCGCTAGGCAAGTTAATCCCGCCCAGTACTCGATAATCGGCCAACTATATTCCCGCGCGGGATTGAACGGAATGCTCCGTAATATTCTTGCCAATCCATCTATCCGGTGCATCGTTGTGGTGGGACAGTCTCTGACCGACAGCTATGAGGCGCTTACACACTTCTTCGATAAAGGTGTGGATCGAGATTGGACAATTCCCGGGAATGGCGGGCAGATCGATCGTGATCTACCAATCAAGGACTTAGACAAACTTCGGACTAGCGTAACCCTCGTGGACCTCCGAAACGAGTTGGATTTCACCTCCGCCTTTAACGCAACTCTGGAACGTTTTCAGAAACTACCACCATTTGCTTCACCGCAGACGTACCCAAAGACGATTCCCGAAGCCGACGTCTTCCCCAGTGAATACATGGGCTTCGTAGTGCGCAAATCTACGATATTGGAGGTTTGGCGAGAGGCCCTCTGGACGGTCATGAATTTCGGCCACGTAACCCCGACGGACGTTGGCGTGACGCAGAAGGAGGTATTGGGGCTGCTTTCAGTTATAGACCGTCCTTCAGCAGACTTCGAATCGTTACCGGACTGGGCACCATTTACGACTGACGATGCCACAGACTATCTGGAGCGTTTCTTTGAACCCGAAGTGGGGGGGGACATCTCCTATAACTACGGGCATCGCTTGCAAACAAAATGGGGGATGGACCAGATTGAATCCCTTGTTAGTGAGGTGGAGCGCTCAGGACTTTCCCGCCGGGCACTCGCCGCTCTTTGGGACCCTGCGACGGATATTGGGTCTACTGAGCCTCCTTGTCTTACAACAGTCCAAGTTGCTTTGAGAGAGGGCCGACTCTTCACGATGGCCTATATCAGGAGCAACGACATGTTTCGCGCCTATCCACTGAACGCAGTGGCTCTAGCCTCGCTGCAGGAAACCGTACGGTCCCGCCTACCTAGTGGTACGGACCGAGGTCCACTGTCGATAATGTCATTTTCTGCACATATCTATTCTGATTGTTGGGATGCCTGCAGGAAAGCTGCTGATGAGCATGACGTGGCCAGGCAAAGGTTTGAGCAAGATCCAAGGGGAAGTTTCGCATTTCGGATTGAGGATGATGTGCTTGTTGCAGACCACTTCACTGAAGGCGGGGATCTAGTACAGACGTTGCGGGCCAAAGCTGAACACGTGCTCTCCTCCTCAATGAGCCCTTACGTGAGTAGGGTGGATCACGGGCTATATTTGGGACGAGAAATCTCGCTACTGGCTGAGGCCAACAGGAAAATGACACACTTTGACCAAGGGCCGGTGGGCGAATCGAGACCACCACCTTCACCATAGGCGGTAAGTACGGGAGCGCAAATATAGAGAACCACTGACGGGGGGACGACGGGAGTGGGTACCAAGACATCTTCTCCGGTGTTCGCTCACCCATCGGCGTGTCTGCTCAAACCTGGAAGCGCGGAGGACGTACCAAGGAAACTGCTATTTCGGGAGGAAAACGAGCTCCGGCGAAGCGGCGACGGAGACGGAAGGGACCGCAGCCTGGCTCGTAGCCTATTTCGCCAGCCTACTCACGAGCCGGATAACCACATTCGCCCCTGACGGGTTCTCCTTCTAGAGGGGTAGGCAATTGACGGGCGTAACAATGACGGATTCGGGGGACGTCGTCCAGAAACGGGTTCTTGTCCTTCGTCACTTCTAGGCTTCTGTCGAGGTGATCTTGAGTCGCGGCAAGAACGGCTTCGAGGAGCGCCTTCCTCGTCCGCTGCGTCATCTCAGCGCCCATCAGGATTCGAATCTTCTCGAGCTTCTGCCAGTCGCCATCCAGCTGGAGAAGCGAACCAATCTCGAAGTACCCGGTGGCAACTGCCGGCACCACTTTCGTAAAGCTCAGGTTGTGGGCTCAATTCCCTCCGTCGGCTCCATATTTCACGGATTCAGTGGTACCTATGGCGATCCGAAGTTCTCGATCAACATCGACTCGGAAGCTGACCCTCGTATTTCCTTACCCTCGTCGAT
>PVBE011875691.1_pt1 | contig 16919 bp, 13 predicted proteins | sample 1631181 | NCBI WGS metagenome assembly PVBE01 (sample SAMN08397723, study PRJNA350692) | Marine metagenome, whole genome shotgun sequencing project. | isolation source: water | place: Pacific Ocean | collected 2012-04 | reverse complement strand
TGTCGGTGTCTGTGTCTGTGTCGGTGTCTGAATCATCGCAGGGGACCACCCCGCAGGGCTGCTCGTCCTTTGGGGTGCAGGCAGTGATGGTGACCAGCAGCATGATGGAACGCATGGGAACCCTCGGTGTGTTGAGCCCCGGGAGGAACGCTGGGAGCTGATGCTGCTCATCTTATGGCACCGCCGTTTTCTGAGGCATGAGTTTGTCAGGCTTTTGTCTGCTCGCTCGATTTTTGTAGTCGGTTGTGTACAGTAGAGCCTGGCACCGCTGGAGCGACGATGATCTTCACGCTGGTGTGGTCCATTCTGGGTCTGGGCTGTGGGACGGGTGAGCCCGCCATAGAGGGTGAGTTTGTACAAAGCGAGCTGCTGGTTCAGTTCGATGACACGCTCTCCTCTGCTGAACGGAAGCAGGTGCTCAAGGAGTACGGCTTCACGAAAATAGCCAGGCTCGATCGGATCGGCGTGAGTCATCTCGATCTTGGCGGTGAGGGTGTGGCGGTTGCGCTTCGTCGTATGCGCCGAGACCACCGTTTGAGCTTTGCGGAGCCCAACTATGTGGCTCACGCCGTTGGCGCGCCCAATGACCCGTACTTCAGCGAGCAGTGGAACCTCGACCGGGTGGGTGCGCTGGAAGCCTGGAGCACCACCCGAGGACAAGGCACCATCGTGGCGGTGCTGGATACCGGTGTGGAGCCTGGCGGAACCGATGGCATCCACGGCTTGCTCGAGGGCCGCGACTTCATCTATGGCCGAGAGATGTACGACACATATGGGCACGGTACCCATGTGGCGGGCACGGTGGCCCAGAACACAGACAACGGAAAGGGTGCTGCCGGGCTGGCACCAGGCGCAAGCGTGCTCCCGGTCAAGGTGCTCGGAGACAACGGAAGCGGAAGCGTGTCCTCCATCGCGCGCGGAGTGGAGTGGGCCGCGGATGAGGGTGCGGATGTCATCACCATGAGCCTGGGCTGGTGGGGACACAGCCGGACCATGGCGGAGGCCGTGAAGTATGCCCACGACCAAGGTGTCGTGGTGGTCGCGGCAGCTGGAAACGAGGACACGGGTGCTTTGAACTACCCAGCTGCTCTGCCGGAGGTCATCAGCGTTGGCGCCACCACTCAGGGCGATCGCCTCTCTTCATTCACCAATTGGAGTGCAGACCTGGACATCGTCGCACCCGGCGTGGACATCCTGCAGGAGACCACCAGTCGGCGGGGCTTCTACTTCTCTGCCTGGAGCGGTACCAGTATGGCCACGCCCCATGTGGCGGCTGTGGCAGCACTGGTGAAGTCGGTTGGCATCAAGGACCCGGTGGTGGTCCGAGAGATCCTTCACCAGAGTGCCCGAGACCTCGGTGATGCCGGACATGATGAGTACTTTGGTCACGGGATCCTCGATGCGAACGCGGCTGTCCAGCTTGCCCTGGAGCGCGGTGGTGATGTGCCGGAGACTCCCAGCGAGGAGGAGCTTCCTGAGGAGGAGCCAGAGGAGGAGACTCCTGAGGACGAGAATCCAGAGGAGGAGCCAGAATCGGATGAGGGTTCGCCTGTGATCTCTGATGTGGAGTGGGGCAGTGCCGATGGCGATTTCTGGTTCAGCTGGACCACCAACGAGCCTGCGACCACGGATCTGTACTTCGATCAGTGGGGCTGGTACACGGACTGGTCCATGTCGCTGGAGCACTACCGGGAGCTCAACTCATCGGCAGGTACCGAGTACACCGTCTGGGTCTCCAGTGAAGACGCCGACGGCAACATCACGCACGATGGCCCCTACGAGATCGTTGTGGAGTAGGCCATGGACTGGCCTGCCGGGTCCTCGGGCCTGGCAGGCCGCGCTGGCGGGTGATGGTCGAGTCGCTGGAGAGCACCAGGGTGTCTGCGTTGCACCTACTTGGGCTCAGCCCGCGCGGGCGACCACAATCTGGACCGCCTCGCCGCCGGCCTTTCCGGTGGCGGCATCGTCGAGACCCTCTGTGCGGTCGAAGCCGTCGCTGAGGAGCTCGTCGGAGAGCATTCCAGTGTGGGCCAGGACTGCGGCGGCAATCCTATCTGAGGCCTCAAAGCGGACGGTGATCCGATCGCTGACGGCCAGATCGAGCTTCTTGCGCTGGTCCTGGGCGATGCGGTTGAAGTCGCGGGCAATGCCCTCTGCCTCGAGCTGGGGGCTGATTCGGGTATCGAGTGCGGAAAACGCGCCATCTGCAGATCCGAAGATCAGATGCTCAGGCCCCTGGTGGGAGACGGCGATGTCTCCTTGGACCAGGCAGATCTCCGTGCCATCACCTGCGGTGAATGTGTAGCCCTGAGACGAGACGGCCTCGGCCACAGTGTTGGCATCTGCCCCCCCGAGGTGGGCCGCGATCTCCTTCATGTGCTTGCCGTACCGAGGCCCGAGTGCCTTGAAGTTCGGCTTGATGGCCACGGTGGCAAGAGAGGCCTCGTCCTCGATCAGGCGGAGTGCCTTCACATTGCACTCCTCGAGCACCTGCTGGGCAAAGTGCCCGTCCTCGAGTACTGCAGCATCCTCAGGGTTGGCCGCGCGTATCAGGATCTCGCCCAGGGGCTGCCGGACCTTGACCCGAGCCTCATTTCTGAGAGCGAGACCGAGGTTCTTGGTGCGGATCACGCAGTCGATCTGGTCCTCGAGGGCCGCGTCTATCCGGGACGGATCTACCTGGGGGTAGGTCTCCAGATGAACGGTGTTGTGAGCATCGGGCTGGACGGAGCGGACGAGGTTGGCGTGGAGCTCTTCTGCGAGGAAGGGCAGCACCGGGGCCATCAGTCGGGTCAGCGTGGTCAGCACCTCGTACAGGGTCTGGTAGGCCGCTTCCTTGTCCTCATTTGACTCCGCGCGCCAGAAGCGACGACGAGACCGGCGCAGGTACCAGTTGGAGAATTCATCGGAGAACTGCTCGAAGCGATGGATGAAGCGGTACAGGCTGAAGTTGCCGAAGGCCTTGTGGGCGCTCTCGATGAGCGACTGCAGGCGACTGAGAACCCAGCGGTCCAGCTCATGTCGGTCCGCCACAGGGATCTCTGCGGCAGCGCCGGGAGTCCAGCCATCCACCCGGGCGTAGGTCACGAAGAAGCTGTAGCAGTTCCACCAGGTCAGGAGCTTCTTGCGGATCTCTCCGTCGATGGAGCCCTTGATGTGGGGCGCCCCTTCCTTGGGGAGGTCGGGGAAGTTCAGGTTCTGGGTGGGGTTCTGACCCGCATACAGGTACCGCATCACCTCAGCACCGAGCACATCGGCTGCGGTGTCGAAGGGAATGGAATTGCCTGCCGACTTGTGCATCTCTTCGCCGCGCGCATCCCGGACCAGGGCGTGGCCGAGCAGCACCTTGAAGGGAGCCTGCTCACTCATCATCGCGCTCATCGAGAGCAGTGCGTAGAACCAATTCCTGAACTGCCCAGGGAAACACTCCACCACGAAGTCGGCGGGGAACCACTGTGCCCAGTACTCCGGATCTACGCCGTGGTGCATGGTGGAGAACGGAACGATGCCTGCATCCAGCCATGGGTTCCCCACGTCACCGACGCGCTCGGCGGGACCGCCGCAGCTACCGCACTCGATGTGGATCTTGTCCACCCAGGGACGGTGCGGCGTGTGGCCCTTGAACTCTTCCCAGCCAGTGATCGCGCGGCTCTCAAGCTCGGCCTCTGATCCAATGACATCAAACCAGTTGCAGTCTGTGCAGCGCCAGATCGGGAGCGCCAGGCCCCAGAAGCGCTTCTTGGAGATCATCCAGTCGCCCATGTTCTTGAGCCAGTCCAGCTCTCGGGCCTCCCCGTCGGGCGGGATCCAGCGGATGTCCGGCACGATCTTGGCGATGCGATCGCGCCAGTCCATTCGGATGAACCACTCGTCCACCAGGCGGAAGACCAGCTCCTCCTTGCAGCGCCAGCAGTGGGGGTAGACGTGGGGGTAGCTCTCCTTGGCCACCAGGATGCCGCGCTCCTTGAGGTCGGTGACGATGTCGTCTGTCACCGTGTGGACCGAGCGTCCTGTCAGAGAGCCGAAGCCCTCGGTGTAGGTCCCGTCTCCCGCCAGGGGAGCGATGGCGACGATGTCGTGGTCTCGACCCAGACGCGCATCCTCTGCACCGCAGCCTGGAGCGGTGTGCACCACACCGGTGCCCTCGGACCCGCTGACTTCATCCCAGGGGAGCACCCGGTGGCACTCTACGGCTCGCTTCGAGGCACCGGAGATGGGCGGGTACGGGGTCTGGCCTCCGAGAGCTTGCTGTGCGGGCAGGTGGTCGAAGGGGCCTTGGTATTCCAGTCCTACGAGCTCAGCGCCCGGCAGCTCGCGGAGCACCTCGAGCTCGCCAGATCCCTTCAGGATGTTCTCCAGCGTGTGCAGCGTGTGGGACTCCTTCTGACCTCCAGCCTCAAGGTTCTGGACGCGGGCAGTCTTGAAGTTGTCCTTGCCCAGGAAGTAGGTCCAGTCCCCGTGCTTGACCTCCAGGTAGGTCATCTCCGGATTGACCGCGGCGGCGACATTGGAGGTGAGTGTCCAGGGGGTGGTGGTCCAGACCAGGAGGGCCTTGTTTTCCTGGCCGACCAGGGGGAAGCGCACGAAGACCGAGGTGTGCTTGGTGATCTTCCGGCCCTCAGCCACCTCCATCTGGGAGAGACCAGTACCGCAGCGGCAGCACCAGGGCATGACGTCCGTGCCCTGGTAGACAAAGCCCTCGGTGTGGCACTTCTTGAGGAAGGACCAGATGGTGTAGTTGTTCTCGGTGGCGAAGGTGAAGTAGCTGCCGCCGAAGTCCTGGCTGCCCAGCTTGCCCACGAGCTCCTCGGGTGAGCCTGTGGCCTCTTGCCCGCTGGCTGTGGTGATGGTGATCTCCTCCTCGCCAGCGCGGAGCGAATCTCTGAGCTTGAGCAGCGTGTCCGGGTCGTCCCAGCCGGTCCAGTAGCCCAGGCGGATGGACTGCTCTGTCTGGCGGGCTGCATAGGTCAACACCCGCTCCTTGCAGCGCTTCACGAACTGGTCGAGCCCGTACTCCTCGATGTCCGCCTTGGTCTCAAAGCCCAGCTCCTTCTCGACCTCGACCTCCACCCAGAGGCCCTGGCAGTCAAAGCCGTTTTGGTAGCGAAGCTCCTTGCCATTCATGGCATGGAAGCGCTGGAACATGTCCTTGTAGGAGCGTCCCCAGGCGTGGTGCACGCCCATGGGGTTGTTGGCGGTGATGGGTCCGTCCAGGAAGGACCACTTCTCTCCGCCAATATTCCGCGCCTGTACCTGACCAAAGGCATCGATCTCAGACCAATACTGGAGCCAGTGCTGCTCCATGGTCGGGAAGTCAGGAATCTTGGGAACCGGGATGTACACGGAACCTCCAGCAGGGCCAGCACCCTATTCCGCTGGGGCAGGGTGTGGCCACGACTGGTGGGTTCCGAGTACGTCTGACTCAGTCGATAATGCAGGCTTCCTGGCACTCGCCCAGGGATTCAAACAAGGTGACCTCTGGGGGGAGTCCACAGCCGCTGAGGGGCTCGCAGGCATCCGTGGTACTGCTCAGGCCCCAGCCGAGGAACATGTCGCAGCTGCCGAAGCCCTCTGGATCGTAGGAGGTGCACTCATCAGCACACTCCTCGACATGGCTCACAAGAAAGCGCTTGTCGCTGGTAGTGAGGTTGCGAACCTTGGTGTTGTAGTCGCAGATATTGATGTCCAGCACGGGGCGGTCTCCCCAGGTGCCGTCGCTGTGACCGAACACGAGGATGGAGTTGCGGGCCCGCAGTGCGGTCTCACCACAGGCGGAGGAGTCGGCGGGGGTGGAGAGAATCACCTTGTCCCCTCGCTCGGTACAGCCCTTGAAGGTGCGGAGTACTCGTGCGGAGTAGTACAGCGTGTCTCCCCGACGCTTCTGGCCTTCGATGCGAACGATGATGGAGTCGGTTGCGCCGTCAAATGAGGTCTCGATGGAGGGTGGCATACAGGTACAGGCTTGTGCTGTGCCGTGGGCCAGTCCGAGGAGGGCTGTTGTGGTCATGGCGAGGGTACGGAACATGGAGTTCTCCTTTGTTGGGTTTCGTTACCCAGAGGAGAATGCAACCCTCGTGCCAGGTATATGGCGCCGGCCAAAAATGGCATAAAATACTGTAAATAATGGACTATTCCAGATCAGCCCTGTAGCTCGCCAGCCCGGTACAGACGCACCGTACAGGTGCACCGTTCACGCAGATGCTTCGGCGCCAGGGCCCAGGGGCTGCCCGTGGGAGAACTCCACGATTTGTCCATCTGGGTCTCGCACACCGCAGTAGTAGCCGGTGGGCCAGGGCTCCTCTCGGGGGGGCCACATCAGGCATCCCTCCTCCTCGGCGAGTGCCGCAACCTCGTCGACACGCTTCCGAGAGGGCACGGCAAAGCCAAGGTGGCGATAGTCGCCGTCTGGCTGTGGAGCGGGACTTCCGCCGCCGATCATCACGAATACCAGGGTCTGCTCCCGACCGGGCTCGCTCATCCAGATGACCCGATCCGGTCCCGTGCCGCGCTCATGAACCACGTCGAGCTGGCAGAAGCGGCGGTAGAAGTCCATGCTTTCATCCACGTCTCGAACATGGAGACCGAGGTGGGTGAAGACCGGGCGCATGGGCTCAGGGATGCTGGGTTGGATCGAGGTCGTCTGAGGAGAGCGTGTGGTTCCAGCGCGTATCCTCGATGACCATCCAGAGCTGGGGGCCATCGGAGACATCAAAGGTCATCGTGCCACCCCGGAACTGCCGGAAGGTCACTGAGACGTTGTCCTTGGCCTTGGTCTCGATCACAACGACCTCCAGCTTGCCGCTCTCCTTGCTGATCCCCAGCTGTATCTCGTGCCCGTCTGCCCAGTCGAAGGGCAGCGTGATGCCTGCCCAGTGCCGATCCTGACGGGCCGGGAGGATCCCGTGCTGCGGGGGGTCCATCTTTCGCCAACTGCTGTTGGCGAAGCCGGTCAGGACCTCATCGTAGAGTTCCTTTGCAGGGTCATTGAGCGCTGGAATCGGTGGCTGGATGTCGGCAGTGGCCAGCTTGACCTTTCCATCGATGAAGGTCAGGCGTCCCTGTGGCCCCTCCAGCACATCGACTGCCACCTTGCCCGTGCGGTTCCAGCGGACCTCTGTGAGGTTGTGTCGGCTGGAGCCCGGCTGCGGCCAGAGGAGATCGATCTGCACGGAGCTGGCCTGACCCAGGCGTCCTGCCAGGTTGAGGAATTCCTCAGGTATGCCCGGACCGGAGATCTTCTGGATGCCAAAATAGAGAACCCCAACACCGACGATCACCAAGGCTGCAATTCTCAGTTTTGACTTCATGTTTCGTACACCTATCACTCATCTGGACTGTGGGTGCGAGGGTGTGATCTATGGGTGCGTCACTGGGGGTCCACCAGCCAGGCGACGATCTCTGCGCTGGCGTCCACATCCATATTGATGCCGCTGGTCCCTTCCTTGACTTGTGGTGAGCCAGGCCAGGAATGCCCGGCCTTTGCAAGCTCGAACAGGCCCACGTCCAGGCCCTGACACTCCGACCAGGTGTGGCGGGAAGCGGTGGACTCGTCCCAGTCCACGGTGTCCTCCACCTCAGTGGTCTGGGTGGTCGGGAGGCAGTCGTTGGAGTTGACCCAGAAGCCCAGGATCTCGTCTACGGATAGTGTGGTCCGGGTACTCTCCCATGGCGCTGAGGTGTCGGCCTTGCCGTGGAAGAACAAGGCGGGTGTGGCCTCCTGAGCACAATCATCCACCAGTGAGGTCTCCATGGCCCCGGCCACGAGAGCCATGCCAGCCACCCGTTCAGGCGCATCGCAGGCGGCACGTACCACCATCATCCCACCCAGCGAGTAGCCGACGAGGATCACCCTGTCCGCATCAGCGCCGGTCTCGGTGAGGGCCTCATCCACGCTGCTCCAGAGGCGAGCGTGCTCCTCGGCGCTGGCCAGATCCCATCCTGTGGATCCGTTGAATATGGGCAGGGCCTGCACGGAGAGCACGCTGGCGGCCTCACCGGCAGCCTCCTTCATGCCCGTGCGCTCGAGGATTCCCTCGGCACTGCCGCTCCTGCCGTGGAGGAGCACCACAAGCGGCATTCCTTCCGGATCGGTCGCCTTGTGCAGGACCGCCTCGAAGACATCTGGGTCGGCAGCCCCGCATCCTGATGAGGCGAGGAGTGCCAGCGAGAAGACTCCCGCTGTGTGCGCACAGCTCAAGCCAATGGTCGTGCCTGGGCTGGAGATCACGGACCATATGTCGCTGGCTTGCCTCACACCTTCACTCCTGGAGGCTGAGGTGATTGTACTGGACGCCAGCGGCTCAGAATGCTCGAGGTCCGATCTACACCGGACACCCGGGAGAAACGAGCGGTGTCTCCGGGTAGATCAAGCCTCGGTGTAGAAGGCCTCGATGGAGTCCGCCCAGTTGTCGCTCACCACACTTCGCTTGATCTTCAGGGTCGGCGTCAGCTCGCCGTTGTCCTGGTCGAGCTCTCTGGGCAGGATCTTGAACTTCCGGATGTGCTCGACCCGCGCGAACCGCTTGTTGATCTCGATGACGTGATCCTCGATGGCCTTATTCAGGGCGGGATGATCACTGACGCTTCCGTTGCCTGTGTCACTCTGGCCGAGGAACCTCGCGGCGGCCTCTGGATCCAGGCCGATGAGCGCACTGAGGAACTTTCGGCGGTCCCCAATGACCACAGCCTGGCTCACGATCTCGTGCTCCATCAGGCCTGCCTCGATGTTCTTCGGAGCGATATTCTTGCCGCCCGCTGTGATGATGATGTCCTTCTTGCGACCGGTGATGGTCAGAAACCCGCTTCGATCAAACTGGCCAAGGTCGCCAGAGTGCAGCCAACCATCGTTGTCGAGCGCTTCGGAGGTGGCATCTTCGTCCTTGTAGTAGCCCATGAAGACATTGGGTCCGCGGACCAGGATCTCACCGTCCGGAGCGATCTCCACCTCGACGCCGTCCAGCCGCTGGCCCACCGTGCCGAAGCGTGTCGCTCCAGGCAGGTTGAAGGTGGTGGGGCCGCTGTCCTCGGACTGCCCATAGACTTCCAGGATGGGCACATCCAGGCTGGCCATGAACTCCAGTACATCCGGAGCGATGGGGGCTGCACCACTCACACAGATGCGAGCGCGCCCCAGGCCGAGCGCGGGCTTGAGCTTGGAGAAGATGAGCTTGGTAGCGAGCTTGTAGCGGACCTTATCGACCATGCTGAGCTCCAGACCCCGGTTGCGGGCATCCGTGGCCCGCGTCCCTACGCCGCGTGCAAAGCCCACCAGTCCCTTCTTGACGCCGGTGGCGAGCTTGAGCTTGGCCGAGACGCCTGCGTGGAACTTCTCCCAGACCCGTGGAACACCGAAGAACACGGTGGGCTGGACCTCCTTGAGGTTGTCCGGCATCTTCTCCACGGACTCGGCAAAGTAGACCTCACTTCCAGCGGTAATGGGGACATGGATGGTGAACATCTGCTCCGCGATGTGGCTCAGCGGTAGGTAGCTGAGGCTGCAGTCATCGTCGGTCTGTTCCACGAGTGAGCAGGCCTTCGCTGCCGTCCAGGCCAGGTTGGAGTGAGAGAGCATGACCGCCTTGGGCGGGCCTGTTGTGCCGGAGGTGTAGATGAAGGTTGCTGCCTGATCTGCCTTGAGTTCTGCCACCTTCTGGTCGATTTCGTCGGCTGAGCTTGCATCACCTGTCGCCAGGAAGGCATCCCATGTCAGCGTCTGCTCGTCATCGATGGTCGTCCCGCGCATGGTGATGATCTTGCGCAGCCCAGGGAGATCTCCTCGGATCTCAGCGACCTTGTTCCACTGCTCCTGGTTCTCCACGATCACCGCGGGGGCCTCGGAGTGACTGAGGATGTACTGGATTTCCTCAGGGGAACAGGTCTGGTAGATCCCAGCGGGAATGGCACCGATGGCCATGGCAGCGATGTCCGCCTCTACCCACTCTGCTCGGTTGTTTCCGAGGATGCAGACCACCTCTCCGGGCTGTAGATCCATGGCCACAAAGGCCTGAGCGACCTGCCGGACATTATCCGCGTAGTCCTTCCAGGAAGTGGGAATCCAGTCCTCTCCCACCTTGGTGTGAAGTGCTGTGGATGCGGGCTTGTTGCGGGCCTGCTCAAAGAGGCGTGCTGGGATGCTCGAAGAACTCATTTCCATTCCCGTGAAGTTGCGGTTCGAGAACGAATATCGAGGGCCTTAGGACCAGGCAAGTGTCTTAGAGGCCTTGCAGGGAATCTCCGGTGGCTTCATCCACGAACCGCTTGATCAACTCGGCCTGCTTGGCATCTCTATCTTTGATCTCAGTCTCGAGCTCTATGATCCGCTCCTTGGCACGATCCAGTCGGCGCTTGCGGGCTGCCTGACGAGCATTGAACATCTTGGTCGCGAGCTTGACCATTTCCTCTCGGATCTTCACCTTGGCCTTTGCGTCTGCCGTGGAGTAGGCATCGACCTTCTCGTTGAAGGCCTTCCTCAGGTCACGCATCTCTCCCATGCGCTCCATGATCAGCGGATCCTGCTCTCCCTTCAGCAGCTGATGCCTGAGCTTCATCATGCTCTGGTGGAAGAGTCGCGGGTTGGACTGACGAAGCTCCGTGAGGTGCTTGTACTTCTCGGGCCACTTGTCCTTGACTCGTTCCAGGAGCTTGTCGGGCCCCTCACCTTGGGGGTGCGCTGGCGGTGGCGGGTGCTCCGGCGGCTCGGCGAGCGCCAATGCTGGCATGGCAAGTAGGAAGGCGGTGATGATGGTGCGGCGCATGGCTACTCCAGGGTCATGAGAGCGAGCTCCAGCTCCAGATCGGAGAGGTCGCTATCGATTGAGGTCTCGAAGGATGTGACTAGACTGGCTTGGACCTGGTGGGTCTCGGGTACCGGAGAGTCGATGGCCTCTCTTGCAGGGTCCACCCCCGGTGAGAGGGTCTGGATGGCCAGGAGCACAGCGGCAGCCAGCAAGATGGCGGTGACGCCAGGACGCCAGCTGCGGCGAGCGGGGGCGGGGAGCCCAGGTGCGGCGGTAGCGATCACGGAGAGGGTCTCCGTGTGGGTATCCACCACCTCCTGGCAGGCCGCACACCCCAGCAGGTGGTCGTCGAAGTTGTCCGGAGCCTCACCGAAGGCGGCGAGGACGGCTGTGGTCTCGGTGTGTGGGCAGCTCATGGTGTGCTCCCTTGGGTGATGAGTTCGGCCGCGATCAGGTCCTTGCGAAGGCGCTTGAGTGCCCGGTGCATTCGGCCGAGTGCGGTGTTGATCGGAATGTCTTGCTGGAGGGCAATTTCCTTGAAGGGTATGCCATCGAACAGGCGCAGGCGGACGACCTCGGCCACCTCCGGTGACATCTGGTTCATGGCTTGTTCGAGCACCCTGGCCACTTGCTGTGCAGTGATTTGGTCATCGGGCTGCGTGCTGCTTGGACGGTCGCGGACTGCGGCATCGTTGCCCAGCACCAGCTTGATCCTCGCGCCTCTGCGGCGGCGGTAGTCGATGATCAATCGGCGGGCGATCTGGTAGAGCCAGCCCTTGAAGGTGCCCTTCTCGCTGTAGCTGGGCAGTCCTCTTGCCACTCGGCTCCAGGTCTCCTGGTAGAGATCCTCAGCCTCTGTACCCACGCGTGGGGCCAGGAATCCCATCAGACCAGCGCGGTGCCGGTGCATGAGCAGGCCAAGCGCGGCTGGGTCCCCAGTCTGGTGGGCTTCGATCAGGGCTGCATCGTCCATCACATCAGACAACGCATGGCCCTGGTCAATATTTGCCACCGTCTTGCTCAGTCTCCCACATACCCGAGTGACTCGAGGTCTCCAGCCACCTCAGCATTGAACCCATCGATGGCACCGTCGGCCTCTGTGGGGATGGGCACGAAGGTGCTCGTGATCTCCACGGTCCGGCCGCCGAGGTTTTGCTTCAGGTATCGGGCGGGGCGGCCTCCCACCCCCTTCGCAGAGAGGTCCATGGGCGTGCTCATGGTCTGGCCACCGATCTTGAGGTCTACCATCAGCGGCTCGGCCTCGGGACTGCGCGGGCCGGGAACGATGAAGGTCTCTACCCGCCCACGCTGTCGCGGCCAGCGGGCAACGACGCGGTCTTCCTCGATCTTGACCGTGGCCCGTCCGGAGTGCGTGGGATCCACACCAGCCCATGCAGCCCGAACGCCATCCGGGGTGTGGAGGGTCACGCGTACCTGAGGACCGTTCTTCTTCCGGCTCGGTACCACCCGCCATGCCTCCATCACCGGTCGGTCCAGGGCCTCACCCATCGCCTGACGAAGGGGGGCCGGGTTCGCACCGTCGATGATGTCCGTGGTCTCGTGGGGGTCTTCGCTGAGGTTGTAGAGGTGCTCTCTTCCCTGGTGGACCGTGTACTTCATGCCCTGCTTCAGGCTACCCCACTGCCGCAGTCCATAGAGAGGACGGCCAAAGGCGTGGGGGCGGGTCGTGAAGTCTGCGCTCTGGGTGCCGTTGGTCAGCGCGCGGAGATCCCATCCCACCATGCCGGCGTTGTCCAGCCTTGCCATACCCGCGAGCGTGGGGGCCACATCGAGCAGGCTCACAGGCTCGTCGAATCGACCGGGCTTCACGCCGGGGCCCTTGACCACCATGGGGACGCGGAGCAGCTCGTCGTACAGGGTGTGCCCGTGCTCGAATCCCCCGTGGTCCCAGAATTCCTCACCGTGATCCGAGAGGATTACCACCGTGTCCATGGGGCCCAGGGTCTCCAGGAAGCGGGCGAGATGGTCATCGACGTAGCGCAGGTTGTTGTCGTAGCGATCCCGCACATACTGCCGTGTCTCCTTGGTTCTGGCACCGCGGGTCACGGCCTTGCGCAGGAAGTAGTCTCCCCCGATCTGCTCGGGTGTCTCGCCGGCAAAGCGGTACCGGTGGGTGAGGGGCTCGGTGTAGGGAAGGTGCATGTCCATCAGGTGGAGCAGCACGAAAGCTGGCTGGTCGGTCCGGTCCTCGAGGAAGTCAAGGGCCCGGTCCACCTGCACGGAAGCCTGGGGCCAGTTGATGCAGCGATGAAGGCCCCAGCCCTTGGCCATCTCAAAATTGCTCGAGAGGTACACATTTCCTGCGATGAAGCCCGTGGCCCAGCCCGCGTTAGCGAAGCGGTCTTGTAGGTGAGTCACCTTGTCCCAACGCTCGGGGTGGGTGCCGGAGAGCATGGTGCGGGCGGATGGCAGCGTCCAGGGGGCGATGCTGCGAGCCTGGCTGAAGACGGCAGCATTCTTCGACCAGGCATCGAGTTGCGGGCTGGTTGGTCGTTCGTAGCCATACAGGGACATGTGATCCGGGCGGAGGGTGTCGATGAAGACCATCACTACCCGGGCCGGGTCCTCCTCTGGCGTGTACAGGGTGGGCTCGGCCAGGAAGACGTAGTCCAGCAGAGTCGAGTCTCCGGCCTCTGAGCGGAGCTCAAGCTGGACCGACTCCCCTGCCCACCTGGAGAGATCCAGCCGATGGGACTCCTCTTTCGCGCCAATCTTCAGTCTGCCAACCTCCGTCTCGCCGACTGAGACCACCACCTCGGCACCATCGGAGCGCTCTCCTGGGATGGCGGCCTCCGGCGGGAGAATCCGTGCATCAAAACGGAGCACGGCATCCTGAGGGACTGTCAGCTCGAAGGTGATGTGGCTGGGCGCGGGTAGCAGGAGGCCCTGCCGAGAGGTGTCAGCAACCTGGAGGGAGCGGAACACAAATGAAGCATCGTCCGTAAACGTGCCCATAGAACGATTCAGCTTGCGCTCTCGCTCGATGGCCTTGTCGTAGCGCAGCACATACTCCCCAGATGCCGGCGGGCCGTCCCCGAGCGCACGACGGACCCGCACTCCGTGGGTGGAGAAGGTCCAGGTGTCCGCCCGTGTGGCATCACTCCAGTCGGCACCTATGGCCATTCCCTTGGGGCGTCCGCCGTCTCGAACCCGGCGGAGCCTCATGCCCTGAGGGGCCCGGTGAAAGAAGAGGGTGCGCGGTCGGATGGGGATCTCGGTCTCCCAGGTACGGACACCGGCAGCGGTCTGCACCACGCGCCAGGGGCCATGGATGGGCACCCGGGCATCCGGCTCGTCCCGACTGTTCTCAGCCAGGCTGAGTGCCACCACCTTGTCGGGCTCCCGGTCCAGGCGGATGGGTGCGGCATTGGCCGGACCCCCACGGACCACGGCCCCGGTCAACCAGAGGCTGATCAGGACCAGTATGGGACGCCCAGTGTGCGCCATTCGGGTCTGGGCTTCAGCCCTGTCGACGGCGTGCAGCCAGGCCAATGAGACCGATCAGGAGACCAGCAAACCCGGTGCGGGTGGGCACGGTAGAGCAGCCTGAGGCGGCCTTCTTGTCCTCTGCATCCACGACGATCTCGTGTGCTGAGACGAGGTCTCCGGGAGCCGCCACATTGAGTACGACCCGGTACTTGCCCTCTCCACCCCATTCCTTGTTGCCGAAGTCGATCTTCGGCTCCCAGGCGGAGACTGAGTTGACGAGCTCGTCATTCTTGAAGACGTCCCAGCGGATCTTCTCCACGCAGCCGTACACGGACGTGTCTACCTGGTTGACCATCTGGTAGATCAGGCCGTCGACATGCTCATAGGAGAAGAGGCCATCGAAGCCATCTGCTGCATCGGGTGCCTCGCAGACGGTGACGAAGGCCAGCTCACGCTGAGTGAACTGCCACTCTCCGCACTCCTCGTTGGTGCCCACGACCTTCATGCCGACCGAGTACTGGCCCGCGTCATTGTAGGTATGGCAGACCGGGGTCTCGTTCTCGATCACCGCGGGGCCGTCACCGAAGGTCCACTGGATCTCGATGCCATCCTGGTCCACATCACCCTCGACCTCGAAGCAGACCTCAAGCGGGGCACCGCCGGAGCGGATGGAGTCGGAGTAGAAGGTGGCGTACGGACCATAAAGAGAGGTGATGCCCTCGACATCATCGTCCTTGAGGCCTGCCTGGAAGGTGCTGCAGGGACCGATGGACCAGTACATGGTGGCGTACCGCTGATCGAGATCCGGGCAGTCCTCGCCCTCCTCGCAGGAGTGGCCCAAGCCCCAGAGATGGCCGATCTCGTGGGTAGCTACCGCCTCGATGGAGTACTCCCGGGTGCAGCCCGTCTCGATGCCCTCGGTGGTGTCCCAGTCGATGTCTGTGTTGAAGGCGATGTCGCAGTCCTGGGCGTACAGGTAGGTGGTACCAGCCAGGGAAAACGCGATCTCTCCGCTGGGGGTGCAGCGGGTCTGCCCGAGCACGCCGGTCCCGAGGTCGTCCTTGGGATCGTCGTAGTAGAAGGTGTTCAGCGACTCGTTGGTGTAGCCGGCCCAGTGGCCATCCCGGACACCCTGGTAGCTGATGTCCAGCTGGGCGCAGGGGGCCTTATCAATCCAGTGGGCCCACGCATCCTCGATGGCCTGAAGACTATAGCCGGAGGGCAGAGAGTCCTCTTCGTGGTCGGACATGTACCACTCAAGCGGGAACTCATCCCGGTCCCATACGGTTCCGGTGTGGCGCCATGCCAGGGCGGGCTGGGTTGCGAGCAGGAGCAAGGCTGAAAGGGTCATCGGGTCACCTCCACCTTGGTGGTGGTCGTGTTGATCCGCTCGAGTCGCTGCAGCGAAGTGCCGGGGATGGGCGTACCGTCCCAGCCTACAGTCAGTCGGCTGGTGATGGTGCTCTCCAGGTCCGCCAGGAACAGTCGGCTCGCGGCCTTCGGCAGCGGAATGAACCGGTGGTCATATGACTGGGTGGGCGCCGGGGTGAACCGCTGGGCGATCATCTCTCGGCTGTAGGGGTCCAGGCGGAGCGTGTACTTGCCCTGCTTCATGCCGACCGGAACGATTCGGCCGTTGCCCAGCTTCTCCAGGAAGAGCACGACATTTTCGTCTACGGAGAAGCGAGCCCCGCCGTGCACGATGGTGCGTACCTGGCCCCAGGTGCCGCCGATCTGGTCGATGACATAGGCCGTCTGGCTGGAATCACCCTTGTAGGTATGCTCCACGGCGACCTGCGCGCGGGTCCAGACGGCGCCGTCGCGATCCTGCTCCGTCCAGATCTCAATAATTTTTCCGCGGATGACTGCATCTGACGCATCCACGAGTTGCTCCGTAGAGAGCTTGACCAGGGATGTGGCATTTGCCGGTCCGGTCAGGGTCAAGGCGCCCAGCGCCAGTGCGCTGAACATGACGAACGCGCGCGAGAGAACTCCGGTCTTCATCGGTGACTCCGGAAGAGTGGGAGGGAAAAAACCAAGTAGAAAGCCGATAAGGCGAGGGTGCCAGATGCTGCCACGGAACAGTGGGTTCCGCAAGGTAGAGCGGAGGTAACACAAGCGTCAAGCCCCCGCTGCACATCTCAAGGGTGTGCTCACAGAGAGTCCTGTAAATTTCTATGCTGCGGGCGTTGGCTGTGCGTGGTAGGAACCCGTCCTGCTTGGCGCGACAGACTTAACGGTCTGGTTTTCGCGTCCACCTTGACTATCGCTCAGGCAACGCCTAAACCACCGAAGCTTTCATGCCGCAACTGGCCTCCACGCATCGCGCGGGGGCACGTACCCAGGAAGGGCCCTATGCCCCGAATTCAGAGACTGCTGCAGTTCCTGTTTGTCCTCCTCTTCGTTGCTCCCGGTGTGGCGAGCGCGTCGGTGACGACAGGCACAATCAAGGGCGTGGCCGTGGATGAGGGAGATATTCCCATCCCCGGCGTCATGATCACCGTCTCGTCTGACAACCTCATGGGTCAGAGACAATCGGTCACTGGTGCCAACGGACGCTTCCTCCTCGCAGAGCTGCCACCGGGCAAGTACAAGCTCGTTGCCCAGAAGGCGGGATTTGCGAAGATCACCAAGCCGGGCCTGCAGGTCAATATTGGTAGGAACGTCATCTTGACCATCCCGATGAAGCTCAGCGAGTCTGGCGAAGAGCTGATCATCGAAGAGGATCGTCCG
>PVBE011823715.1_pt1 | contig 16920 bp, 13 predicted proteins | sample 1631181 | NCBI WGS metagenome assembly PVBE01 (sample SAMN08397723, study PRJNA350692) | Marine metagenome, whole genome shotgun sequencing project. | isolation source: water | place: Pacific Ocean | collected 2012-04 | reverse complement strand
TGCGAGGAGAGCGATGACCAGAATGACGGCAACATTGGTAAGCATGAATGGTGTTTCCTTCCGGCCTAGGCGTTGCCGCTCGCGGTTGATGCCGATTTTGGCTTCCCGCCGCCCAGCACTCGAGATACTTCTTCTACTGACGTAATCCCCGAGGCTGCTCGCTGCAATCCCACTTCTTGCAGCAGCAGCATCTTGTTTCGTCTGGCATGCATCAACGCCGCCTTGAGATCGCCGGAAGCAAGGATCTGTCGGCACTCTTCGTCAACTGGGAACACTTCGAAGATTGCAGTGACGCCCGAATAGCCCGTGCCGTGGCATGTCGGGCAATCTTCCACGCGATTCCGAACTTGGACTTGCCCACTGGATCGGTACAGGGTCGTGCCATCCGGGAATCCGAGTTTGCTCGGATCGGCTGGTGCATACGACTGCTTGCAGTCGGGGCACAGCACGCGAATCAGCCGCTGGCACACAACGGCTCGCAATGGCTTGGTTGCCAGTTCAATATCGCCTGCCATCTGGCACCATAAACGGACTGCTGCCGCTGAGCTGTCGGCGTTGAAGACCATGTACTGCAGCGCTCCGTCGCGTCCAGACCTGCACGCGGTCTGCACTGTTTCAGGATCGAGCGCTTCAGTCAGAACCACATCGGGGTCGCGCCTTAGAATTGATTGCAGGCTCGTTGCAAAGTCAAGGTTTGGGTTCGACGGATCCCACTGCACGTGGTCGACGCCCTCAAGTTGTTTGAGCGTCCGGCGTTCCAGAATCTTCAAGTTGCTTGTGTATGCATCGTGCTGTTGCAGCAGCGAGATGGCTGTTGTTGAAAGACCTTGACCCTTGGGGGCTGTGAGCAAGATGATCCCATGGCGGTGCTGGGGATTGAGGAATGCATCCAAGCGTTCTCGCTGCCTGGGCTGGAAGCCGAGCATATCGACAGGTTTGACGATTCGACCTTCTTCGTCGATGTCGAGCCGAACAAATTGGCCTTTCGAGGAACCGGTGACAGTGACGGTGACCTTATGCTGATTTGAAGCGGTCAAAAGTGTGAAGTGACCGTATTGGGTTCGCCGGGTGTCGGTCATATCCAGGCCGGCAATCTGTTTGATCAAGTTGATGACGTTGGCGCCATCGCTGGCCGAGATCGGTTCTTGTGGATTTCGCACCGACTGAATGGTGATGGCTGACGCCAATCCGCTGTTGCCGAGCGCGAGATCGACCCGTGTGCCAGATTGCAGGATGGCTGGAAGCATCAGGTTGTCGAGTTGCAGATATGTATCCAAGAGCGGGTCGTTTGGCTCCGGGATGGGGAACTCGCCCTCCACTCCCTCGAAGACCATCGTCGATGCCTTTGATTTGGATTGCTTGCGGCGTCTCTTTCGCTCGCCTGGTGATTCGCTCTTCTTGAAGAGCGTGTAGCGTCGCGATTCCGGGACTGCTTGGTTTCGGATCTTCCAGTAGATCAAGATCGGCGTGAGCAGGACTGCTGTGCCTATGATCCATGAGATGTAGATCGAACCCGCGAACAGAATGACTGTGAATGCAATGATGGCAGTGCAGAGGTTGATGAGATTCCATCTTGTTGGATCGAGTTGATATTTGCGGGCGTCCGGATCGATTCGGCTGCTAACCAGCCAGGCCCATGCAACAAAGGTTGCCCAGATCAACACGGGCTTCCAGGGGCTGATGAGAAATACTGCTGTCTGCGCGAGTTCAGTCATGGGTGGTGTCATCTGTTCAGGAAATGCCCTTGAGTCGCATTTTCAGTTCTTCGGGCTTCGGGGTGGCATCCATGGCGACGCGATGGTGGATCCATTCGCTCTCGACTAGCCGGACCAAGGCCGTTGTGAAGTCGACCATGCCTTCCTCGTGGCTCTGCTTGATGATGTCGAGAAGTTCGCCTTCACGACCTTCAAGAATATACTTCTGGACCGAGGGTGTTCCGAGCAGGATCTCAAGAGCCGGAATCCGAGGCGTGGTATCGGGGCGAAGCGTCTTGAGCAGCTTCTGGTAAATAATGGCACGGATATTGAAAGCCAGCAGCTTTCTGATCTGGGGAACTTCACCCTCTTCGAAGAGGTCATAGATACGACCGAAGGTCTGCCATGCGGACGAGGCGTGGATGGTCCCGAACACAACATGGCCGGTTTCGGCCGCTCGAATAGCGGCCTCGAATGTCTCTTTGTCCCTCATCTCGCCCACGAGGACAACATCGGGATCTTCTCGAACGAGCGCCCGCAATGCCTCATTGAAATTCAGGCAGTCGATACCGATTTCGCGCTGATTGATCGTCGCCTTGACTTCGGTGAAGATGTACTCGATCGGGTCTTCGACCGTCACGATGTGGCACCTTCGTCGTTCATTGACGTGCTGGAGCATGGCGGCGATGGATGTACTCTTGCCGCTGCCCGTGACCCCTGCGAAGAGAATCAAACCGTTGGCTGCGAGTGCGACATCACCGAGAAGGTCTGGCACATGGAGATCTTCGAACCGCTTGATTTCAGATGTGATCAGCCGGCAGGCGTAAGACACCTTTCCCCGGCTCATGAAGATATTCACACGAAATCGATGGTCATCGTCGTAGTCGTAGGCGATGTCCATCTGACCGTGGGTGGCGAAGATCTCGTACTGGTACTTATCCAGTACATCTTTGGCTATCTGATGCGTCTCGTCGTGCGTGACATGGGAAGTGTCGAGGGGCCGGAGTTCGCCTCGAACTCGTATCCGAGGAGGTCCATCTGCCTTGATGTGCAGATCGGAGGCCGCGTACGTAATGCACGCCTTGAGAAACTTACGGAACTGCGTCTCACCAGTGCCTGGTGTCGTGCCTTTGGCGTGATGGACGAGCCGGGCGTCCGGAAGCGGGTTGGACACGATGATTACTCCTTGGAGACGGCCCTCGCATGGGGGGCTCTCATGGGCATTTGGAAGCCGTGATCGTACCACAGGACGCAGTTGAGAGCGGGAGACCTTGACACCCAAGGCCCTGTGCCGGATCATCCTCAGATGGAGCGTATATCGATCCCCGAAGGCATCACATTCGACGATGTTCTGCTGGTTCCTCAGCGGAGCCATCTGACCCCCGATCGGGCCGACGTCTCGACCCGATTGACCCGTCGAATCACCCTGCAACTCCCGTTGATTTCGGCCCCGATGGACACCGTGACGGAGTCCCAACTGGCAATCTCCTTGGCTCAGGAGGGAGGCATTGGGATCATTCACAAGAATCTCTCGCCTGAAATACAGGCAGCGGAAGTGGCCCGGGTCAAGCGGAGCCAAAACGGCATCATTACCGATCCGGTGACTTTGAATCCCGATGACTTAGTGCAGCGAGCCATCGATCTCATGGAGTCGCATTACGTGTCTGGCTTCCCGGTCACCAGCGATGGCAGTGGGCGGGGTCGAGTCGCTGGCATTCTTACGCGAAGAGACATCAACTTCGTTGAATCCACAATGGATCGAGTGGGGGATGTGATGACCGGTCGCGATCGCCTCGTGACTGCTGCGGCCGATGTCGATCTGGCGGACGCAGAGTCTCTCATGAGTCGTGGTCGAATAGAGAAGTTGATTCTCGTCGACCAAAATGATTGCCTCGCTGGTCTGGTCACGATGCGGGACATTGAAAATGTGCGACGGCACCCGCATGCCTGCAGAGATTCGCGAGGCCGACTGCGAGTCGGGGCTGCCGTTGGCGTACACCAAATGGATCGGGTTGAATCGCTTATCGCCGCCGATGTGGATGTCCTTATTGTCGATACCGCCCATGGGCACTCCGAGAATGTGCTTCAATCGGTTCGCGATATCAAGGCCGCGCATGACATTGACGTCATTGCTGGCAATATCGCCACGGGCGAAGCTGCTGAGGATCTCATCGACGCCGGTGCCGATGCGGTCAAGGTCGGAATTGGACCTGGATCCATTTGCACAACGCGAATCGTCAGCGGCGTGGGAGTCCCACAACTCACCGCCATCGCCAATGCATGCGTGGCGTGCCGGGCCTCCGGCGTCCCTGTGATTGCCGATGGCGGTATTCGCCAAAGCGGCGACATCCCCAAAGCGATCGGATTCGGCGCGAACGCCGTCATGCTCGGATCGCTGTTTGCAGGACTTGATGAAAGCCCCGGCGAACTCGTGCTCCACGGCGGTCGGAGATACAAGACCTACCGCGGAATGGGCAGCATCGGCGCCATGGGCCGTGGATCTGCGGATCGGTACGGGCAGGCCGGCGTGACAGAGTCCACAAAGCTGGTGCCGGAAGGCGTCGAAGGACGCGTTCCTTATCGCGGGTCTCTCAGCGACTTTGTACACCAGATGATCGGAGGACTCAGAGCGGCAATGGGGTATTGCGGTTGCGAGAACCTCGAAGCACTCCAGCAGCGTGCTCGCTTCGTTAGGGTGAGCGGTGCATCGCTCGTGGAGTCACATGCTCACGATATTCAGATCACCAAGGAAGCGCCAAATTACACGACCTTGCCTCGAGGGAACGAGTAGGCTGGAGTCACTCGGTGCCGAAGAACGGCCAATCGCCCTAATTGGGCCGGGGAGTTTCATGCCTAACGATTCGGACGCCTTCTCATGACAAAAGTTCCGCTTCGACGTCGGGACCGCATTCTCATGTTGGGACGCCGGAAGGCTGGAAAGACTGTCTTCCTAGCGAGGTTGTATGAGCAGGCGTGGCGGGGGGCAGATGGTTTGCATATGCGTGCTGCCGAAGGGGCTATGCACGAATTGTGCATGGAAATTGTCGAGCAACTGAGGAATGGCAATTGGCCTGCCGCAACGGCCGGATCACTGTGCAGTGAGGTCGAAGTCTCCTGGCATTCGATGAAGACGACCATGCAGATGCTTGACTATCCGGGTGAAGTGTTTCGGCAGGCCTTTGTCGATGGTGGTGGGAGCACGCAGGCCGACGAGTTACTTGATCATCTTGATCATGCTGCCGCAGTCATTCTGCTCGTCGACCCCGGAAACATACACGCGGGAACAGCCCGAGAAGTGGTGGATGACGACTATGGCATGGTGAAAGCCGTTGACTACCTACGGCAATCGGTAGGGGGCGATCAAGTTCCGGTGGCAGTTGCGCTCACCAAGTGTGATGAACACGTGGGTCTGATTCGCTCGGCGGGTGGAGCGAGGGCATTTATCGAATCGAAGATTCCAAATCTGGTTCAGTACGGTGGCCGGATGCGGATGTTTGCAACAGCCGCTGTTCGTACCCGAAGTGACGCTGTAGGTAGACCGGTGCCAAATACGCAGCATGAGCCCGCCGGACTTTCCGATGCCTTGAAATATTGCCTGAAGCATGTCGGAGCTTTGGTGGCGAAAGCCGAAGACGAGCGTAAGGAAGCTTCGCGGGTCGATCAACTCCAGCGTGCTGCTGAACGAGATCGCCGCTTGGCGCAGCAGTCATATCGGCGTTGGATCGGTTTTTGGATCGGTCTTGGGCTGTTTGGCGTGGTCGTTATTGCATTGGCGTTGATCATTACATATTGGGAGCAGCCTCTGATTGCGCCTGTTGTCGAATCTCGACCGCAGGTGGAGATCGTCGATTCGCCAGCTGCACTGCCTCCATCGTCGTCCGCAGTGGAGGTCGAGGCGGCTCCGCCTTCCGATGGAATCCAGCCGTGATCTTCGAAACTCACCGCATGGGCTCAAGCAGTGGCTATGGCGAGCGAGCCTCTTCGAGTGGCTTGACCGATTCCGAACGGGTTGCTTTGAGGGATATCGATCTCGGCCAACCCAACTCACGGAGCTTTGATCGAGGCGGAGTCATGCTGTATGGGCGGTCGCTTCCAAGCAGGCGGATCGCATTGACGGCCTGTGTTCCTGGGCCGAGTGACGAGGCTGGGCGGGAGACCGTTGAGTTTCGCTCGATTGTGATGTCGTCAGATGATTGGACCTATCGGGTCCGCCATGATGTTCATCGTCTTCTCTGCCGCACATTCTGGTCTGCTCGTAATTTTGAGCACGGGGCTTCGCTGTGTGTCGAGCCTGGGACGTTAGACGAGCAAGGGCCATCTCCGGGGGCCGAGTTGTTGGGGCGTGCCGTGGCTCTCGGCATCGGGCCGGTCATGTTGGTTGAATCTGTTGAAACTCAGGAGGCCATGATTGGGATGCTTGGCATTGTGACGGACACCCAGGCGAGGCGCCTCCGGTGGGGCCTGAGGTTGATGCGGGCTGTCCCCCATGTTGATATTGCCACGGTCGCCCCAGCAGCTCCGATGGGGAGCAGCAAGCCCATAACGATTGAGCGGCTCTCTGAGATTGTTATTGATTCGGAATCGCACCAGGTCAGTGTGCTCCCTGAGTCAGCGGGTGGCACGTTGATGCAGCGGTGGAGAGGTTCGACTGGGTGGCCAGCATGGTTGCCCGTCATTCTGTTCGGGCTTGTGGTTGGGCTCTTTGCTTGGGGTCTGTGGATGAGCTGGCCCAAACCCGCTGAGGACATCACGCGTGTTGTCGGTCAAGCCGATGACTTTGGCGATATCACTGCCGAACCTGTGAAAAACGAAGCAGTTGCAGTGCCGGCGGCAGTCGCAGCGTCACCACTCCAGCTGCCAGCTTCCCCTGCGGCAACTGAAGTTTCTCAGGAAGCCGTTCCATCGGAGGTTCTGGCTCGTCCGATCCCTCCTCTGCAAGTCCCACGCCCAATGGAGCCGGCCCCAAGTGATGACACCCAAGGCGGCGCGCCTGCGGATGGTGAAGCGTCGCTGGCAGTGCCAACTGATCCCGCCATCGTGGAAGAGGCATTGGATGAATTCAATCGAGCCGCATTTCAGTGGTGTGAGTATGCCGGACGTGGGTTACTGACGCCGACGACTCGGCGGCACTGCATCAATCAGGCCGTGTCGCTTTTCTATGACTCGACAGATGGGTGGATGAGCGATCCCGCTGCCGGATCCGAAGCCATCGACGATGGATCGCTTTGCAGCGTTATGCGGTCCACGGATGCTGCGGACACATTGTGGGCGTGGATGGGGAATGCCGCCCCGCCAGCGTGGGCTAGCATTGAAGCGACCAAGCGGTGGCTTCTGAAACTTCCACCCCGACCCAAGTCGAGATGGATTGACCGAGTCAATGCTCGAATCGCTTCGCTTCAGGCGTGCCAAAGCAAGTTGGCCACCTTTAGCCGGTTCATCGAAGCCATGCAGTATGGCTGGCTGAATGGAGCCGGGCCTGAGCGGTCGCTGAGCCGCGCCGTGCAGGCATTAGTCGAGTATGGATCTGACTGCGATCGCATCGCTGCGGATCTTCTTGAGGTTCCCCCCGGCCAGCGGTGGCCAGTTGCGATGCTTCCGAGCAAATCTGTTGCAGAATCTCGCACATTTCTGCAACTGAAGCGGGATGCCGTGACGAAACCGAAGGAGTGAGGATGATCCATTCCCAACGACATGCTGCCTCTGTAATGCTCGGCGTTGTGATGATGGTGCTTCTCGGTGGCTGCGCCACCAAGCAGACGGATGGACCAGTCACGGTCTCGGAGCCGGCTTTGCTGCCTCCACAAGAGACCGAACGCTTCCAATATCAACGAGCCGAGCAGATCCCGCCACCGCCTCGGTATACGAGTCAGCCCCAATGGACTGCTGCGGCTTCCCAGCAGCCGCAGATCTCCTCGCCGCCTCAGAGCACGAGTTCGGATGCTGCTGCAAGTCAGCCGCCCGAGGGAGTCGCTTCCCCCAGGGCGGCCTCCCCGCATCAATCTCCAGCAGAACGGCCATCGGCCGATGCAGCGACGTCCTCCTCATCTTTGGAATCAACTGCTTCATCTGAGCTTGAGAGTTCACCCCCAAGCCAGTCTTCGCAACGGCAGCCATCGCGAGCCACCGCAGACGGGGCCCCGGCCGAGGGCAGGAGCAGCGATGGCGATTCAGCTGCTGGGTTATCGTCCGCCGGAGCAGACTGTGACGGGGAATCCAAGTCTGGCGGAGGGCTCGCGAGCAACGCTGCTGATGAAGCTCGTCGCCAAGGATCACTTTCAGAACTCCACGTTGACGAGTCGGCCGAGATCTCTCAGCGGCTAGGCGGCGGCCGCGAAGACAGCGATCAACCCCTGCCTGAGACCGAATACACGCCCCCTGCGAATGAGTTGCCTTCGGACGAGGAGTCATCCCAGCAATCGCTGGACGCACAGGGCCTCGTCGAAGGCCAACAGCAAATTGACGGCACGAGCGGTGCGGCGAGTTGGCTCACCGAGCCCGAAGCAGGTCCTCGTGATCAACCGGGAACCGGTGGAGGCCACGATGGGCAGGCGAGCGGAGACCGAAATGGCGGCGGCCAAGGTTTCGACGGGCGGGGAACGGGTGGTATGCCAGGCGGCAGTGAAGCGTCCCCAGCTGGCGAAGCCGACGACGTTGAGAACGTCAGGGGATCTTCAAGTGGGGATCAGACGGCTGATCGCACTGTTGGTTCAGACGTACCAATAGGATCTGCCGCTGCCCAAGCGGAAGCAATACGCGACGAACAACAGTCCACTTCCAAATTCTCAGATGAAGCGGACATGGAATCGACGTTCGATGCCAGCACCACTGCGGCCGCTGCCGAGGCTGCGGTAGAACTTGCGAGAAGTATCAACGCCACAATCACGGCCGATCCGTTGCTTGTCGATAAACGCGAGGAAGCCAATTCCAGGGGGGGTCACTTTGAACCATGGCACCGTGACGTTCGCGGGGTATGGGAACTTGATTCCATCGTAGATCCGTCGGCAGATTTTCTTCCCCCCGATACGGCTCGCCGATTGATCGGAATCGATCCCGTTCGACGTGAGTTGCATGTCTACGTTGCCACCGGTTCCGATTCATTGGAGTGGCAATCCGTTGCATACGAGGCGGCATTTCGTCGTGATCTCGTTGAGATTCGACCATTTTCGGATCGCCCATCGGTATTCAGCACCGACGCCGACCTGGAGCCGGCAGCAGTCGCAGTGCCATGCGAGTCCGCGTGGTTCAGAGAAGGCGACCAGTTGCATTTGGCCGGAGCTGTCTATGAACCAAGCGATCCTGCTGAAGTTCAGCGGATCATGGAACCACCGATGATGCCGGCGCCACCTTTGGCAGTTGAGGCCTCCGGATCGCGTGTGGGCGTGCAAGGAGTTGCCGCAGGGTCGCCGACGGTGGACTTCTTCGGTATTCAATCGCAGGGGCGATACGTGGCCTACATCTTGGATGTGTCCAGTTCGATGCGCGGCCGGATGGCTCGGCTGCAGAGCGAACTGGAGATGTCGCTCGGTGCGCTTCCCGGCAACGCTCGCTTCGTTGTGCTGCCTTTCAACAGCAAACTCTTGCAACTGCAATCAAGTTGGGCATCCGCGGGTTCGGCAAACGTAAAGCGAGTGGTCCGATCACTCGCGGATGTCGATGCTCAGGGCGGCACCGACCCAAGCAAGGCATTTGAGTGGGCCTTCCGTACACTCACGCCCCGGCCCGACGAAATCTATTTTATGACGGACGGTGCTGTCATCCAAGCCCCCAAACTCCTTGAGCGGCTGAGGGTGCTGAATGCCGGGCCAGGAAAGACGCGAATCCACTCAATTGGCCTCGGGGCCGACGCAGAAACGGGGTTCTTGCGGGCCATCGCTGGCGAGCATGGGGGACGATTCGTGCATATCGCCCGGTGAATTGTGCGTTTACTGCGCGATTGATGTGCCACGGCGAATTGCGTCGTCATATCTGAGTGAGGGCGACGCGACAATGGGTTCGACATTGTGCTCGAGTCCTCGTTGGACAGCGAGCCGGCGAGCCAAGTGGAACTTGTCAAACGAATTCGGCGTTACGCGGAACGAGATGTACTGCTCGCTGGGATCGAGGTTCTCGAGCAAGTCGGCAATAGCGGCGGCGTCTTCTGGAGTCTCCATCGGGAGACCGCCATCGGGCCGAAGTTGCATGCTTCGTTCAATCTGTCTCGATCCAGTTCGGAATTTGCAGGTGCCGTTGTCTTCGAAAGTTGACGTTGAAGGATCGACAGCTTGAGTATTCCATGTTGACCAGAACCGGCAACGGTCGCTGATGGGGTTCGGCGTTCGCTTCCAATCGGACCAGTCGTTGACCAGATAGAAGCGGTCATTCGTCAGGTAGGCCTGCACGGGAATCCGGCGAGCGATGGCATGGCGACGTGGAGTTCGCAGCGGAATTGTCTGACGGTCCTTTGCGTCTTGTACTTTCTTGGCCAACGTACGAATGCGGGATCTCCGAAGTTCGGCTTCGCTCGTCGTATCGGCGGCTTGAAGGTGTGATCGAAAGCGATCGATGATCGCAGTGAGGTCAGCCTTGATTGCTGAGAGTCTGTTCAGTTCGTCCGCGGACTCGTCACGTTTGCTCAGCAACGCAGCGTCGTCGTTGGTCTTCAGGGCGTCGATCGTTGCGTGGAGCCTGTGTGCCTCCACAACGTGCTCGGGGGTTGCTTCCGCCACCGCCGCCTCGATGGTCCGTTCTCCTCGTGCTGCTGCGAGGACAGCGGCAAGAACTGCAATGAAGATCACCATGCCGAACATGTTGCAGATTGTGTCGAGCAACAAATCCAGGCTCGATCCGGTGTCGTGGGCACGTTTCATGGCTTGGATCGCCGCCCAGGAAACTGCCCCGTAGTGCTCGCATCTTCCGAGATCAAATCGATTCCGACAGGGGCATCCTTGTAGCGTGAATCTTCTGCAATTAGCCGCATAATCGCATGCCACGCCGCGAACCCGGACGGCTTGATACTGAGAAGCATGTGCGTCGGTCTTCGTGAGGACGCAGCGAGCCATGCTTCGAGCGTGGCCGCGGCAATCTGTTCGGGCGTGCCGGAACGCATCCGGGGAGCCTCACTCGCATCCGTGCGGGACATTACGACACGCCCACCCATCAGTTCAACTACGAGGGCGTCGCTTGCATCATCAGCGACGAGATATGAGATTTGGCGGCGTCGATGAAATTCGTCGAGTTCTTCTTGGAGTTGCTTCTCACGCAAAGCCAATCGATCGAGTTCGGCGATCTCGCCTCGTCGAAGCGAGTTTTCGATGTCCAACTGCAGCGACTCGAGTTCCCACTGGCGTGATTCGACGACTCCTGCTTCGAGTTCGAGTCTTGCTTGGAGTTGATCCAACTCAGTCAGGAGGTCATCTCGACTTGGGCGAAGTTTCAAGAGTTCCAATTGCTTCTGAAGTGATTCGATGTCCTCGGCTGTTTCAATTGAGCGACTCGTAGCCAGTGCGTGGCTTGTTCGCGTGCCGATGCTCAGCAGCAGGACCAATGTAATAATGAGCACCACGCCGATTGTGCCGACCATGACATCTTGAAACGAGAAGAAACTGATCGGAGCAGCATGGCTGGATCGCCGTCTGCTCATGTAGGCTCGTCCGGTGCGACGCGCACATGTGCAGTGATGTTTCGGGCAGCGTATTGCCTGCAATCGTCAAGAAGCCGCTCGTCACTTCGGCGGACGAACGTTAATAGCAAGTGCAACAGCAATGCAGCAATCAATCCTTCGCCGGTTGTTACAAATGCGGTGTCAAGGCCTGCGATGACTTCCGAGAGCCGGGATGTGAGCGTGCCCATGGTCGAGTCGCTGGCCTCAAGGACTCCACCAAATCCGGAGATGGCCTCGGTCAACCCGATGATGGTTCCGATGAATCCAAGGACGGGGATTGCCCAGATAAACCCTCGGACCACCGTGTAACCACTGTCCATCGCGTCTTCATCTGCTTCGGCTGCAGACTTCAGCATTTCATCAAGGTCGGCGATTCGACCGATGTTTCGGATTGACTTCAGCGCGATGACGACACGGTCGAGCAGGAGAAAACGGTGTGGCTCATCGACTCCGTGTTCAATCGAGTCAATGACGCGATCGACTGTTCGGACTGAGAGGACGAAGCCGGCGTCTCCGGGGACGAATCGAAGCCGAAGGGCTGCACGCTGCGCGGCAATCTTGCCGGCTTTGAGAAAGAGAATGCCAGCAGCCCAGCAAGAGAGCAGCATGATGGGGATCGGAATTCCGGAGAAACCGGTGAGATACTCCCAGACGACGCTGCCCCACGGTGTCCCGCGTACAGCCCAGCCAGTTCCGTAGATGACACCCATGCAGACCAAGCCGACAATGATCGAGGCTGGCGCTGAGGGTGTTGTGAACCTTCCCGACGGCAGCCCGAGCCGGCGTTCCGGATCGAGCGACGCATATGAGAGCACGCGATCGGGGGCGCGGTCCCAAGCCGCCGGTGGTGTCGGTCGTTGCGAAGAAGGTGGTGGTTGTGGCATCGGTCCCGTCATGGTTCAATGAAGATAATCGCTGGGGCGTGCGGCATGTCGGCCGGCCAGGCCATGTCGGCGTTGTCTCCGCCAGCGTCAATTGCCCGGAAATCCCAGCCTCGAGGTGTGCGGATAAGTACTTCCGCTGAATTTGTGGAGCTATCGGCTCGCTTTGCCTCGGCTCGATGCACATTCGAGTCTCGCGGCCGAAGTATTCCACCGATGATTCGAATTGTCGTATTCAAAGCGAGATCCGCAGTTTCTTGATGCCACGCCTGCAGCATATCAGTAGAACTGGGGGAATTGTGAGGAGCATGACGAGCCTGTCGACGCACCTCGTGCTGGGCCGCCTTGTGTGCATTGGGCGCGAGTTTGACCCAGTCCGCCCCGACGGCTGTCGGAGCCGGAATGGAGAGTGTGTCGAGCCAGTGTCCTCCAACTTCCGAAATGCCCGCCGGGAGGGGCATGGCAGGACTCCGAAGGGTTTCCCAGATGGTTCGCAGGATGGCCAGAACCAGCAGCGGGTCCTGCTCTTTCGATTGCTCGATTGCCTTGATCAACGCTGCTGCCCCCGCCGGTCCTCGATTCGCTTTCCATGCGTCCAGCCCCCGCCGAAGGGCCGTGACCGCAGCCGGGGGGCTCGGCTCAACGCCAGCGAACATGACTCGCTGCGATTCGTGCGAAAGGGGCTCAAGGTGTGATGGTGGAACCTTCAGATCCTGCCGCGATTCCAGACGCCGCCACCCGTGGTCAACTCGTTTGAGATACACGTAGCCATCACTGGTGTCCGCGCGATAGAGATCCATCAGCCCGGACTCTTCAAGTGCGTGGTCAAGTGGGTCGTTGAATTGCAGATCTTGCATCGCAGAGGCGAGTGTGATGAGTCGCTTGGCAACGTCTCGATACGGTGAGCGGTGTTGATACGCGTCCAGATGAGACTGGAGGCTTGTCTTGGCGCCGCCGACCAACGATATGTCGGGAGCCTCTTCCGAGGACCACAGATTGGCCTCTGCGATAGCAGGGAATCGGAAACGCCAGTCTTCCACCGACGCGGCGGCAGCTGCGGCTTCCGCTGCAAGTCCCCACTGGGATCGATCGGTGGACCTGATCACATCGGGGTACTCCGCAATCAATCGGTCCCACCTTTCAGCCCAGTCCGACTCGATTGTGGGAATGCGGCTCAGTTCCTCCAAGGCGATGTGTCCCTCTTTCAGCCGCATGATCTTGTCGGCTGCGAGTTCTCGGAGGCTGGAGGCTCGATGGCTCAGGGATGTGATCTGTTGCCGTGTTGTGATTTCGTCGGCTGCAGGGCGAAGTCGTATGGCTGCCAAAGCCTTGGAGGCTTCCTTCGCATGCCCAAGGCGTTTAGACCAACCCGCCAAGTCAGCGGGCAGGGGATTTGGGTGTGCGAGCAATGAGTTAATCGGCTCGAGTTCTCGCATACGGGCCGATCGTTCTTGATCAAGCAGCCCAGCCCGTAGTTCAAGGCCATGTTCGAGTAGCAAGTCGCGAGCGGCCAGCGATGCATCGGGAAGATCGGCCTGGGCCGACTGCAGAAGTGCGATGGCTGATTGGATAGATGGAAGTGAATCAGACTCTAACTCGAAGATAGATCTCGCTCGTGCGAGGGAATCTTCGGCAGCCACGCGGCGTCGCTGAAGTAATTGCTCGGCCCGCTCAATACCTGGTCCATGTGCGGCGAGTTCGGGAACCTCGATCAATCCAGCATGGGCAGCTTGACTCCAACAATCCAGTGCATCCGGCAGGCGGTCCGACTGCAGAGCCGACGAAATGCAGGCCGAGAGATGCTGAATTGTTCGGGCCCGATCGATGCTTTGCTGCCTGATGGCAATGATCACTGCTATCGCAGCCGCGATCGCGATGATCGCGACAGCACCGACGGCGTATCTGCGACCGCGAGCACGACGTTCGTCCGCAATGCGATGCGCAACCCGGATCTCCACAACCGGTGGAATTGTCGCGTCTGCCTCCATCGCGGCTGCGTACCTGCGTTCGATTCCGTGAACGGGTTCCAATTCATCTAATGCTCGCACCAGATCCGCGACCAAATGCTCTGCTGCCTGTTCATTTGCCGTCTGATGTTTGGTGGCGGCAAGCCACGTGAGCAGGCCGTGGAGTGGCATATCCGCTGAGCCTCCGGCCGATTCAGCAAGCGTTCGCCACTGCTCAATCAGACGCTCTGCTCGTACCGCATCCATCGCCGCCCATGCGAGGTGCAACTCATCTTCAATCAGCGAGAGTGTGTCTCTTGCCGTTGACTTGGCGATGTCCAGCATTGCGTCGTCTAATCGGTGGACAAGTTGCTGGCCATCTGCGCTGAGGAAGGCCATTGCGTGAACCTGTTTCGCCAAGGTCGAGATTGCGCGAGCATCATTTGATCTGAGGCAGAGTTCGACTTCTCCGGACCACAACTCAACCGCTGCCTGCTCGATGGCATTGTGATTTCGTTTCCAAGTCGGATTGTTCGGCTCCAAGACTCGCAGCGCCCGGGCTGCCTTCAATCGTTCGGGGAGTGGTGCATCACAGAGGTTCAGGTTCGTCCATGTTTCTACCTCGTGGTGGTGTGCTTTGGCCACAGCGGGCAGTTTGGCGAGTTCATCAAGGGTTGGGGATGTCGGGAGTTGCAAGCCAGTCGGTAGGGGCTGGCCGGATTGCTGCAGGAGCAAGCACAGCCCGATGACATTTCCAGCGTCGGAATTCAGCGCCGCGGCTCCGACTGCATCCCCTCGCTCTGCCCATATCGCGCATCTGCTCAAAGTCAATGAGATGGCTTCGGTCACCGGCCGGATCAATTCCGGGTCACTGGCGATTTTCAGTGCTGCGCGAAGTGTCTCGGCTTGGTTCATGTCGTCATCCCATGCCAGATCAGCAGGGCCAGCAGGCCCGCCAAGATGGCAACCACAATTGGTGCAACGATGTTGCGGCTGGTGGTTGACGGTTCGATGTAGAGCGATGCAGGTGTGGTTGCGGCGTCGTGTGCGAGTGGATCGTCGCCGCGGTTGAGGTCCTCCCTTGGAGGAGAGCTCGCCAGATCGATGATCTCTGCATCCGGAGGAGCGGCTGCGTTGTGTGCTAGGACACGAACCAAGACGCCATCGATATGCAGAGTACCCCCGATGAGAAAGGTGAGTTCCCACCTCCGCTCCGGCGGCAAGGCATCCTCGATTTGTGAGAGCATTTCGTATGGATCCGAACCTTCGGGGAGCCGAATGATGAAGCCGATTCCACGGAGCACCATTGTTGCGAGCGCTGCCGCCCACGCTTCATCGATTGCTGCATGCGGGCGCAATGGCTGAGCCTCGGGCAGCGGTGGCACATTGGGGCGGACTCCATCGTCCCATCTTGAAAGGAACCATCCGCTTCGCAGGAGTGCGGCCGGGCCGTAGTTTGCTGGGTGTTCCTCTTTGGTCAAGAGGAGATGGTGAGCGGTCCGATTCGGGCGTGCCTTCGTTGCTCCATCATTCATTGCAATGTGACTCAAGGCCGAACGCCACGTGCCATCGATCTTCAAGATTCGATGGGCAAGCAGTGGTGGGGTTTCAGCAGGCGGATGCATGGTCAGACCTGAGCGAGCTTCAAGCACTGCCGTAGCTTCTTTGCCAAGTTTGGGACTCTTGAAGAGCGTCGTGAACCCCGGCTTCCCGGAAATTGCTTCAGACGTCCAAGCATGGACAAGTTCAAGCATCTCGGCTGCCCTCATTAGATTGTCCTGCAGCGAGCAGAAGCACGGCGGCGAGCCCTTCGGGACCATCCTGAACGCAGCAGCCACCGGAGGGGTGTGATTCACATCGATCGAGCAGGACCTGCCCGTTCGATGAAATGAGGTTTGGTGGCAAGTCCGTGCCGGGTACGAGCCTGACGAGGGTGGCCGTACTCTGGGTTGAGCAGATCCCCGAATCCTCTGCAGCGAGAACGACATCAGGTGGTCCCGGTGTTTCGCCTGCCGCGATGAATACGGTGCTGTGGCTTCCGCCAGGAGAAGTAATCGTGAGGGCCGCGATGCGAGGACACTCGGCCGAGTCGGCGACCGGCTCGTGAAGCCCTCCATCAGAAACCTCGGTGAGTTGATAGTCCAGCGCTCGGAGACGTTGGCCGCCCATCGAACAGAGTCTCGCTGCGACATCAGTTGCCACGCCACCAGTAATCTGAAGCAGCCCTGCAGACTTGCTGGACCAGATTGCTGCAGGCCATTCGTGGCGGCAGGATTGGCAGGCGGGTATGGGGGAAAGCGTTCCCTCAGGATCAATCGGGCAGCCGCCCGCATCAAAACGAGTTGGTCTGAACCGAAGTTGATGATCTGGACCGAGCACTGGATCGCCTTGCAGTGACGGTGAGGCAGCAATGAATCGGGGATCGGACGAGGAGGCGGGGACGCCGCACCACGGACACGTGAAGTTCCTCATGGTTGCCAGTCTACGCCGAGGAGGCCACTCAAGATGGCTGCCGCTTTGATGCGTGCGATCTTCTGCCCTGAATACCCTGCCAAGCCCATGGGAGAATCCCTCCGGATCGCCAAGGGGCTGGACAGCACCTCAGTTGTTGTTCGTTCATCCGGTGTGCGAGGGGGCTGATGGCTTTGTTGTCTCTGCCCGGAGTCTGCCCATGACAACGTCCACGGCAGGGCTCGAACCTGCAACCTTCGGCTTCGGAGGCCGACGCTCTATCCAATTGAGCTACGTGGACCGAAGGG
>PVBE012502757.1_pt1 | contig 16924 bp, 13 predicted proteins | sample 1631181 | NCBI WGS metagenome assembly PVBE01 (sample SAMN08397723, study PRJNA350692) | Marine metagenome, whole genome shotgun sequencing project. | isolation source: water | place: Pacific Ocean | collected 2012-04 | reverse complement strand
TGCACGATGACTAGGTCACCGGTCGCGTGCTGGAATCCGGTCTGCAGAGCCGCGCCCTTGCCCCTGTTCTTCTCGTGCTTGACAGCCTTGATTCCATACTTGACGACCAGCTCGTCCATGAGCTCGCGGGTCCCGTCGGTCGAGCCATCGTCGATCATGATGATCTCTACCCGCAAGCCGACCTTGAGCACCCGTTGGACGACCGACGCCAGCGTCTCGATCTCGTTGTACGCCGGCATGATGACGGACAGCAACGGTTCCTCGGTGCCATCCACCGGTGCCGCGGGGTCCTTGGACGACTCCACGCCCTGCTCCTCAGCATCTCCGGATGGTGACGCAGTCGGTGATTCGGTGGTGGTCTCGGTCTGCTCGGACACGGGATGGCGGTCGATCGGCGGCGGAATGGGGAAGACCCCTGGGCAATCCTACCCCGCCAACAACCGTGATTCATGGACACTGGGTCAGACGGGGGGAAGGAAGTCGATACCGTCCCGCACGATCGGCTCCTCCGCCACCCGCTCCTCGGCGTCCACCCCGGCGGTCTCGTACGGCGCCAGCAGGAAGTCCACGATGCTCTCGGGGTGGCTGAAGGGCTCCGCATCCCGAGGCGTGCTGCTCACCAGACTGAGCACCCCCTCCAAAGCCGCCGCCAGGACAAACGTGGCCAGCGCGGGATCCGTCGTGAACAGCCGGCCGTCGTGGATCCCCTGCATCAGCAGCTCCCGGATCCGCGCCCGAACCGCCCGCAGCGTGGCCTGATGGTCCTCCCGGATCTGCGTGGTGAAGCGACCCTTCATCTCCGACGCCAGCACCCGCAAGAGGCCGAACACCTCCGGACGCTCGAAGTGGAAGCGAAGGTAGCCGACGAGGAAATCGCGGAGGATAGGCTGCCCGTCGCCGCCCCTGGCTGCCCCCACCGCCAGAAGGGCCCGGTGGGCATCGCGCCAGTGCTCGATCACCGCGAAGAACAGGTCCTCCTTGGTGCGGAAGTGGAAGTAGACCCCGCCCTTGGTCACCCCGACCCGCTCGCCGATCCCGGTCATGCTCGCGGCGGCGAACCCCACGGCGGCGAACACCGGCCCGGCGCCGTCGATCAGCCTCTGGCGCAGCCCCTCGTCCTTGGGTTTCGGCATAAGATACTCGTGCGTATGCAAACGGTTAGATTCCTGTGAGTATGTCACAGACAAACCCCTTTATCCACCCGATATCCCGCTCTATCCTCCCCCCGCATCCATGACCCCCACCGACCGGATCACCCCGCAGGCCAAGCCCCGCTGGCTCAAGGTCCCGATCCCTCAGGGCCCAGAGGTCGACCGGCTGCGCGGCATCCTCAAGTCCCGCGACCTGCACACGGTCTGCGAGGAGGCCCGCTGCCCGAACATGGGCGAGTGCTGGCACGGCGGCACGGCGACGTTCATGGTGCTCGGCGACACCTGCACCCGGGGCTGCCGGTTCTGCTCGGTGAAGACCCGATCGACCGGGGCCCCCGTCGACCGGGGCGAACCAGAGAAGGTCGCCCAAGCCGCGGTGGCGATGGGTCTGACGTACGTGGTCCTGACCATGGTCGATCGGGATGACCTGCCGGACGGCGGCGCGCAGCACGTGGCCGACACCATTCGGGCGATCAAGAAGCTACGTCCGGACATGCTCGTCGAGGCGCTCACCGGCGACTTCCGTGGGGACCGGCAACAGATCGCCACGGTTCTCTCTGGTGGTCCCGACGTCTTCGCCCACAACATCGAGACGGTCGAACGCCTGACCAAGCGCGTCCGGGACCAGCGCTGCGACTACGCCCTGACCCTCGCCGTCCTGGCCACCGCCAAGGAGATCCAGCCCGACGTCATGACCAAGTCGTCGATCATGCTCGGTCTCGGCGAGAGCGACCGCGAAGTCGACCAGGTGATGGACGACCTCCGCGTAAACAGCGTGGACGTCATGACCCTCGGCCAGTACCTGCGCCCCACGATGCTGCACCTCCCGGTGAAGGAGCACGTCACCCCGGCGCGATTCCAGGCCTACGAACAGCGGGCGACCCGGAAAGGCTTCCTCTACGTGGCCTCCGGTCCCCTGGTGCGGTCCTCCTACAAGGCCGCGGAATACTACATCGAAGGCATGCTGCGGAAGCGGCGCGAGGCGTCGATCGAAACAGCAGAAGCGGGAGAGCAAACGCCATGACATCAGAAGTCCTGACGATCATCGAAACCGATGGCAAGGTCGCGAAGGGCAAGGATCCCAACCTCTCCGACGACCAACTCAAGGAACTCTACGAGACCATGGTAAAGGCGCGCATCATGGACGAGCGCGGCCTCGCCCTGCAACGCCAGGGTCGCATCGGGTTCTACCTTCAAGCCCTCGGGCAGGAAGCGAGCCATGTCGGCAGCGCCGCGGCGCTCCTCGACAGCGACTGGCTGTTCCCAGCCTATCGCCAACCCGGCATCCCGATCCTGCGCGGGGCGCCAATCGACCAGATCGTCTGCGAGTGGTTCGGCCACGAAGGCGATCCTTCGAAGGGCCGCCAGATGCCGGTGCACTACTCGCTCCGCTGCATCAACTTCGTGTCCATCAGCTCTCCGATCGGCACGCAGATCTCCCACGCCGCAGGCGCCGCGATGGCCGCGAAGATCCGCAAGGATGACACGGTCTTCATGACCTACTTCGGAGACGGCGGGACGAGCTCGAACGACTTCCACGCCGGGCTGAACTTCGCCGCCGTCACCAAGGCGCCGTGCGTGTTCATCTGCGAGAACAACCAGTGGGCGATCTCGGTGCCCTCGCACCGTCAGACGGGCAGCGAAACGATGGCCCAGAAAGCCGTCGCCTACGGCATGCCCGGCGTTCGCGTCGACGGCAACGACATCCTCGCCGTCTACCGCGTGTGCATGGAAGCGGTCGACCGGGCGCGCAAGGGCGAAGGCCCGACGATGGTGGAGACCGTGACCTATCGCATGGCGTCCCACTCCTCGTCGGACGACGCCAGCCGCTACCGCGACCAGGAAGAGTACGAACTCTGGAAGCAGCGCGACCCGATCCAGCGATTCCAACAGTATCTCAAGCGCCGCAAGCTCTGGACGAAGGAGTGGCAGACCGAGATCGAAGAGACGTACAAGAACGAGCTGAACGCCGCGATCAAGCGCGCGGAGGCTGCCCCGAAGCCCTCGATCGAGAGCATGTTCGAAGGCGTCTACATGAACAGAACGCAGCAACTCACCGCGCAGCAGGAAGAGTTGCTGAGCCTGGAAGGGCCGGCAGCCGAGGAACTCGGCGAGTTCCCGCTCTGATCCACACACGACACAACGAAACAGGAAGACCCATGGCAGAGATGACCTTGCTCGGCGCGATCACGGACGCGATGGCGACCGAAATGCGCAGTGACGACCGCGTCGTCGTCTTCGGCGAAGACGTCGGAAAGAAGGGCGGCGTGTTCGGCACGACGGCCGGCATTCAGGACGAGTTCGGCGGGGACCGGTGCTTCGACACGCCGCTGTCGGAGTGCGGCATCATCGGCACCGGCATCGGCATGGCACTCTACGGCCTGCGACCCATCGCGGAGATCCAGTTCCTCGACTTCATCTACCCGGCGTTCGACCAGATCGTGTCGGAAGCTGCGAAGATGCGCTACCGCTCGGGCGGGGAGTACACCTGCCCGATGGTGATCCGCTCGCCCTACGGCGGCGGTATCCGCGGTGGCCACTATCACAGCCATTCGAGCGAGGCCTACTTCTGTCACACGCCAGGACTGAAGGTCGTCATCCCTTCCACGCCCGCCGACGCGAAGGGACTCCTCGTCTCTTCCATTCGCGACGAGGACCCTGTGATGTTCCTCGAACCAAAGCGCAGCTACCGCACGTCGAAGGGCGAGGTGCCGGAAGGTGAACACGTCGTCCCGCTGAGCAAGGGCCGCATCGTCCGCGAAGGCACCGACTGCACGGTCGTCGCGTACGGCTCGATGGTCGGCGTGTGCGAGAAGGCCGCCGATGAGGCCGAGAAGCTCGGCAAGAGCATCGAGATCGTCGACCCGCGCACGCTCGTCCCGCTCGACGAATCGATCATCCTCGAGTCGGTCAAGAAGACCGGTCGTTGCGTCGTCGTCTACGAGGCACCGAAGACCTGCGGCTACGGCTCAGAGATCGCGGCCATCGTCGCCGAGCGCGCGATGGAATACATGGAAGGCCCGATCGTCCGCGTCGCCGGCTTCGACACCCCGTTCCCCTACACCCTCGAAAACCTCTACATGCCCGACGTGCGCCGCGTCCTCAAGGGCATCCACAACACCTTCACCTGGTAGCAATCGATCCAGGGACACCAAACATGAGCGACAAGGAATTCAGACTGCCGGACATTGGCGAAGGCATCGCCGAAGGCGAGATCGTCAACTGGATGGTCGAGGTCGGCCAGATCGTCAAGGAAGAGGATCCGTTCGTCGAGGTCATGACCGACAAGGCGACGGTGACCATCACCGTGCCGTGGGACGGCGTGATCAAGGAAGTGCGATTCAAGGCCGGCGACATCGTCCCGGTCGAGACCGTAATCGCAGTCATCGACACGAGCGGCGCCGGGGCATCGCCCGCGCCCGCCGTAGAGGAGAAGGTGCCGGTCGCCGCGGCTGCCTCAGCAAGCGCCCCGACGACGACCAACGACGTCCGCGCCCCGGCTACGACCGTCGCCACACCGGCATTCGAGCAAGCGTCTCCCGGCAAGGTGCTCGCCGCTCCCGCGACGCGGCGACGCGCGCGCGAAGTGGGCGTCGACCTGCACCAGGTGACCGGCACGGGCCCGAGTGGCCGCGTGACGAACGAGGACCTCAAGGCGTTCGTCGACGGCGGCGCGGTCGCGACTCCCGCGGCTGCCGGCGCGCCGGCGGCGAAGAGCTTCGCGCCGCAAGCGATCTCCGCGGCCCCGGCTGGCGCACTCGAGGAGCGCATCCCGTTCCGCGGCATGCGCCGCAAGATCGCCGAGGCGATGACGCGGTCGAAGTTCACCGCGACGCACTTCACCTACGTCGACGACATCAACGTCACCGACCTCGTGAAACTGCGGAAGGAAGCCAAGGCGATGTACATCGACCAGGGCATCAACATCACCTACCTGCCCTTCATCATGAAGGCTGCGGTCGAAGCGATGAAGCAGTTCCCGATGATGAACGCGGCCCTCGACGAGACGGCCAACGAGCTGGTCGTCAAGCGCTACTACAACTTCGGCATCGCGACCGACACCGACAACGGCCTGGTCGTGCCAGTGGTCAAGGACGTCGACAAGAAGTCGATCGCACAGATCGCATCCGACATCCAGGACCTCGCCGACAAGGCCCGCGAGGGCAAACTCGGTGTCGAGGATCTGACCGGCGGCACGTTCACGCTGACGAACGCCGGCAACATCGGCGGGTTGTTCGCCACGCCGATCATCAACTTCCCAGAGGTCTCGATCATGGGCGTCCACAAGATCAAGAAGACGCCCGTCATCAACGACGCCGGCGAGATCGTCCCGGGCGACGTCATGTATCTCTCGGTGAGCATCGACCACCGCATCGTCGACGGCGCGACTGGCGCGCGTTGGATGAACGTGATCAAGGATCTGCTCGAACACCCGCAGCGCCTGCTGCTCGGTTTGCTCTAGCTGCGAAACATGGCCACCAGCCGAACAAAGAAGACTGCGAAGAAGAAGCCAGCCGCGCCCGCACCCGAGCCGGCGGCCCCGGCTCTTCTCTCCGTCCTCAAGCCGGACGGCAGCGTGATCGCCGAGCGCGATCCGAACCTGCCCGACGAGACGCTCCTCTTCCTGTACGAACAGATGGTGCAGGTGCGGGAGTTCGACCGGCGCATGTTGATGTTGCAGCGCCAGGGACGTATCGGGTTCTACGGTCCGATCCTCGGCCAGGAGGCGGCGACGGTCGGCTCGGTCGCGGCGATGGAAGACCGCGACTGGATCTTCCCGGCTCTGCGCGAGGGCGCCGCCGCGATGATGCGCGGCCTTTCTCTCGATCTCGCGATCGCGCAACTGATCGGCAACGACATGGACCGCTGCAAGGGTCGCCAGATGCCGTGCCACTACACCTATCGCGAAGGCAACTACTACGGCATGTCATCCGTGATCGGCACGCAGATCAGCCACGCCGCCGGAGCGGCCATCGCCGCGAAAATCAAGGGCGATGACGTGGTCGTGCTCGGCTACATGGGCGACGGCGCGACGAGCGCGAACGACTTCCACGCCGGGATGAACTTCGCCGCGGTCACCAAGGCACCGTGCGTGATGTTTTGCCAGAACAACCAGTGGGCGATCTCCGTCCCGGTGAGCGCGCAGATGATCTGCGAGACGATCGCCGTGAAGGCCGAAGCCTACGGAATGCCGGGCGTGCGCGTCGACGGCAACGACGTACTGGCAGTCTACGTCGCGACGAAGGCGGCGGTCGAGCGCGCCCGCAAGGGCGAGGGACCGACGTTCATCGAGGCCGTGACCTACCGTCGGCTCGGCCACTCGTCATCCGACGATCCTTCGCGCTATCGCGACGAGTCCGAGGTCATGACGTGGGAGAAGCGCGACCCCGTCGATCGCTTCCGTCGCTACCTCGAAAACCGCGGCCTGTGGGACGAAGACAAGGAAGCCGCGTTCATCGAGGACATCGCCAACCGCGTCAACGCGGCGATCAAGACCGCCGAAGCTGCGCCCCACCCACCAACCGAGAGCCTGATCACCGACGTGTTCGCCGACGTCCCTGAGAATCTGCAACGTCACTACGACGAAGCGATCATCGACTCGGGTGTCGTCGACACCGACGGCCACTTCCCCCTCTGAGTCCCCCGTCACCCCACTCACACTGACATGACCTACGACGTCCTCGTCATCGGCGCCGGTCCCGCCGGCTACGTCTGCGCCATCCGCTGCGCCCAACTCGGTCTTTCGACCGCCATCGTCGAGAAGGACGAGCTCGGCGGCGTCTGCCTCAATGTCGGGTGCATCCCGAGCAAGGCGATGATCGCCGCCGCCGGCCTGATCAAGAAGATCAAGAAGGCCGACGTGATGGGCATCACCGTCAAGGGCGTCGACCTCGATGTGAAGAAGCTCGTCGAGTGGAAGAACGGCATCGTCAGCAAGCTGACCGGCGGTGTCGGCAACCTGTTGAAAAACCACAAGGTCGACGTCCACAAGGGTGACGCGAAGCTCACGACCAAGACCAAGGTCGGAGTGACGTCCGCTGACGGGAAGAAGACGACGCTCGAAGCGAAGAACATCGTCATCGCGACCGGTTCGACTCCGATCGAGATCAAGGGCTTCGAGTTCGACGGCAAGAACGTGTGGAGTTCAACGGAGGCGTTGGTCCCCAAGGAGGTCCCCAAGCGCCTGCTCGTCATCGGCGGCGGCGTGATCGGCCTCGAGCTCGGGCTCGCCTACTACAACATGGGCACCGAGGTCCGCGTCGTCGAGTTCATGGACCGCGTGCTGCCGGGCATGGACGCCGAAATCTCGAAGGAGATGGGGCGTTCGCTCAAGAAGAAGAAGATCAAGACGCACTTGAAGGCCAAGGCAAAGGGCTACGAGAAGACCAAGGCTGGTCTCGCCGTCACTGTTGAGCTCACTAACCCCAAGGGCGAAACGAAGGACGAGGTGTTCGAGTGTGACGCGATCCTCTCGTCGGTCGGTCGTTCCCCGAACGGCAAGGGCCTCGGCCTCGAGAAGGTCGGAGTGAACGTCGACGACCGTGGGTTCATCGCGGTCGACGCCCAGCGCCAAACCAATGTTGCGGGCGTCTACGCGATCGGAGACGTCGCCGGCCAACCGATGCTCGCGCACAAGGGCAGCCACGAGGGGTTGTGCGCCGCCGCCGCGATCGCGGGGCAGAAGGGCGCGGCCTACGATCCGGCATGCGTGCCGAACGTCGTGTTCACCGATCCTGAGGTTGCGAGCGTCGGGTTGTCCGCCGAAGAGGCGAAAGCCGCAGGCTTCGACCCCGTCGAAGGCAAGTTCCCATTCGCTGCTTCGGGCCGCGCGATGTCGCTGAACGAAACCGAGGGTTGGGTGAAGGTCATCGGCGACAGGAAGACCGACAAACTCCTCGGCGTGCACATGATCGGTCCGGAGGTGACGGAGTTGATCGCGGAGGCAGGCCTCGCGATCGAACTCGGCGCGACGGTCGAGGACATGGCGTCGACGATCCACGCGCACCCCACGCTTCCCGAGGGCGTGATGGAAGCCGCGGAAGCCGTGCACAACATGGCCGTGCACATCTTCCAGAAGCCGACGAAGTAGCGCCGCGGTGAATCGCGGTTCACCTCGCTCCATGGGAACCGTGCGCTACTCTCACACGTCCCGATTCCCGGAGCCGAGGTCACGCCGACCCGCTTTCTCGATCAGGAATCTAGGGTCGAACTACCTGCCCTCACAAACGACGACGGCTTGATCACTTTGGATGAGTTGCGCACCGAGGTTCGCGATGCGATGAACCTCGACGACTCCTTCGTCCTGGCCATCCAACCCCCTCCTGCGGTCGGTCGAGTCGTCGATCTGCGGATCCTCGCCGAATCCTTCAGTTCGACCGCGATTCGCCGCTTGCAAGTCGATAATCCCGAGCACTCTGCGCGACGGCGCGGTTCTTCATCGGGCCGGTAGCGCCGAGTCTCGGACGAAACGGTGAATACCGTGATATGCTTCCCAGCACGCGGTCCTTGCTGCCGAAAGGAAGACCGTCTCGCCAACGCGAATTCACGGTTCGTGCACTCGCCTCCTCCCCCCTACACCAACACACGGGTCCCGACCACATGAACCTCTCCATCTGGGCACGGTTTGCGAAGTCGTTGGCTTTGAGGCGCATGCCGAACTACCTCATCGCCTTCGTCAACGGACGCTGCAACATGAAGTGTGACTTCTGTTGCGGCGCGGCGCTGTCGATTCGCCGCGCTCCCGAAATGAGCCCCGAGCAGTGGGGCCGAGCGGTATCCGGCGCAGACGGTTTGCTCCACGTGACGATCACCGGTGGCGAACCGTTCCTGCGGAAGGATTTGACGGACGTGATCCTCGCCATAACGCAATCCTCCGGAGTTCGAAGGCTCAGCATCAACACGAACGGCTTCCTCACGGACCGGATCCAATCTGTAATCGCATCACTCTTGGACGGGGGGCAATTCGACGAACTTCGTTTGTCCATCTCGTTGGATGGCCACGAGCAAGTGCACGACGCCGTTCGTAATTCTCCCGGTGCTTTTGCTGCGGCGATGCGGACCATCGAAGCCTGCAATCCGTTGCGAGAGGCCCATCCCAGTTTCACGTTGCGGTTGGCCTCCGTTCTGCAGCCGGACAACAAGGAAGACCTGGAGCAGTTCTTGGACGACACCCAGTCCTGGGCCGTCGATTTTCATGAAGTGATCCTCCTGCGCGACGTACCGATAGAGGTGCAACGCGACTTGGCCGACACCTATGCACGACTGACTGCCACACAGCTGGATCGGGCTTCGCCCCGCTTCCGCGGCAAGATCGACTGGCGCATTGAGCGCCGCCTGCGCAGTGACATCCTGGATCACGTCCACGGTCGCAAGAACGGGAAGCGCTGCCTCGCCGGCAGTCGACTCGTCGAAGTCCTGTCAGACGGCGTTGTGCGCGGGTGCGAGATCGGCAAGATGTGGGACCATTCCGTCATCGGCAATGTCGGTGATGTCTCCGGCGGGAGGCGTCTCGTCGACATCGTGAAGACGAACGAAGCAGACGATTTTCGCAAGCTGGCGAGGGATTGCACGTGCACTTTCGAGTGCGCCAACATGTGCAGTGGCCTCTTCCAGCCGACCACTTGGGGCAATTACTTCTAATCCTTCGCGTGGACAAGCCGACTTCTGTCACGATCGTCATCCCAGCGCACAATGCGGCGCGTTTCATCGAACCGTGCCTGCGTGCGGCCCTCGCGGTTGCCGAACCCCGTGGATGGGAGGTCATCGTCGTCAACGATGGCAGCACGGACGAGACCGTGAGCCTTGTCGAGGCATTCGGTGTGAGCATCCTGCATCACGATCGGTCGCGCGGCGCGGCCGCGACCCGCAATCACGGTGCTCGAGTCTCGAAGAGTGACATCCTGATCTTTCTGGACTCTGACGTGGTCGTTCCGGAGGACACGCTTCCCATACTCGTGGACAGGCTACGAGAAACACCGGAGTTCCACGCGACGGGAGCGCACGCCTCACCGCGGAATCTGACTCCGAGCTGGAGTGCCCACTTCGTTGCGCTGCGGCACTCGCACGCCTTCTACTGCAAACCGATGACGGACATCGTCGGAGTGAGTTGCTTCCAATCGGAATGCGGCGCAGTTCGCCGCGGCGTCTTCGAACACATCGGTGGCTTCCCCGAGAAGTACAGCGCCGCGGGCATGGAGGACTACGAGTTCGGCCACGAGATGGAACGACTGGGATACATCAACGTTCTCTTGGCAGACGCCGCGTACGACCATCACTACAGAACTCTGTGGCCACGATGTCGCGAGGTCGCCCGGCGCACGGCTCGATGGCTTCCGCTCGTCTTCCGCCGCCGGCGCATGGAATCGAAGGGGATGGGGGCCTCTTCCCGCGACTCGTTCTCGTTCCTGCTCACACCACCGATTCTCGCCGGAGTCCTCGTTGGGTTCTTCCATCCGGTCGGTTGGTTCATCGCCGGCGGTGCCGCACTGTTGCAGATCGTTTGGGAATGGCCCTTCCTGCGCTTCGCACACCGCGAGCACGGCATGAAGATGGCATTGTACGCGTGGCCAGCGCTACAAGTGTTTCACGCCGCCATCCTCGTCGGGTTCATCGGCGGCGCGTTTCGAATCGCAAAGATGGTGTTCGAAAATCGACAGCCGGACGCACAAGACCCGGCGTCGGCAAGCTAGAAGTAAGATTGCAAGGTGCCCCGTCGCCGCACGTCGAGCGTGGAGCAGTGGAAGGACCCGCCGAAGAACGCGTAGTGCGCGTATGAACACGGGATCGGCTCGAAACCCCAATCCTTGAACGCCTTGATCATGTCGGTCTGACTGGCTTCGCAGACGACGCGCTTCTCGTCGAGCATCAGGACGTTCATCCCGATCCACTTGCTTGTCATGCCGAACACCTTGTACCAGAAGTTGTCCATCGGGTTCGGTTTCGGACCGATCAGAATGTCCCAGGACTTGAGGATCGACGGCAGCTTGTCGACATCTATGAACTCCGGATTGACCAGCACCTTGCCGGGCGCCATCGGCACGAACGAGCTGTCGATGTGCATTGGCTGGCGGCACTTGCTCTCGAGCTGGTGAATGGTGTAGCGATCGCCGACGTGCCTGCGCAGCCACTCCAGCCCGGCGCGGTTCGTCACATTGCTCAGCGTCATGAAGATGTCCTTCCCGCAGCGAATGAAGTCCGCTGCGTCGAACACCGGCTCGGATTCGTTGATCGCGTAGCGGATGGGCTCGTCGTGGGTGGGGACCGTGTAGTCATCGTTGTAGAGTTCGTCGCTCAGCATCGGCTTCGGTGCTGCACTCCACTTGGCCCCTCCGTCCCAGTACTCCTTGAGAAGCTTCTTGTAGGCAGTCAATTCGAAGTAGCGGCACCGCCAGGCCGCCGGGACCTCGAGAATCTCGTTGCCGAGCAGCAGCAGGAGGTCGCGGGGGTTGGCGACGTTGTAGCCCCGTGCAGACCAAAACGGCGTCCTGCACTTCCGTTTGAAATTCACGTACTCGGGCCGACGAATGGTCACGCCTTCGGACTTCAGGATGTGAATGAAGTTGTCGAGCTCGGCCTGGGCCCGCTTCATCACGAAACCCGGATACCGCCAGCCTCCGATCAACTTCAACGATTTGGTGATGCCCTGTGGCATCGTCGAAGTCACACTGACGTGGCCGTCGGGCAGGACAGAGCCGTCCAGCCGACCGACGATCACTTCCTCCAGCGGATCCCATTCGTTGAACGAGTTGACGGGACAGGCCTGCGCGGCAGCTTCTGCTTCGCTCTTCATTCCTTACCGAATTGACGTCCCCGGAATACCCAGTACCGCTGCAACAGATAGCTTGCAACCGTGGCAGGTACGAGACAGAGGATCTGGCCTTTAGCTGGCTCCATTCCAAATCGAGCGGTGACGTCCAGCGCAAATGAGTTCAGGACGAACACGAGAACGTACGCGAGCACATACTTCAACACCCGGTAGCTCTGGTGACCTTGGTTCGTGAATGTCCAGGATCGGTTGACGACGTAGCCGACAGTGGCGGCGAAGAGATAGTCCGTTGCTAGCGCGATGTCATGGTGTGAACCGGTCCAGAGCACGAACAGGAACAGACCGTATCCGCACGCCGTCCTTATCACTCCGGACACGATGAACTTGACGAACTTGCGCTGCTCCGCACCAGTCAGCGATCGTGCCCATTGCCGCGCAGACTCGATTCGTTCCATCACTTGACTGTCACGAGCACGCCGTTTGTGACGCTCCAACCGTGCTTCGCTTCGTGATCCTGGAAGAATCCCCGCCAAAACTCCATTCTTCCGCGGAACTCGGGGAGGTTCGGAATCGGGACCGCGAAGGTCGCGCAACCCTCACCGATTCCTCCCTTCGGCCCTCCGACGATCAGGCTGAACCGCTTTCCCTGGGTTGGAAGGAGGCCAGTCGCGTCCGAGATGATCTTCGTTGCGGGATCGTCGATGCGGAGCAACATACCGCGGGCGCCGCCGACCACTCCAGACACTCGCAGCACGAAACTCGAGTTGCCGAGCGTCGGCTCCTGCGCCGCCGTATCCAGCACGGGCACGATTCCGCCCTTGCCCGGGAAGCCGGCACGCAACGGAATCACCGGAGCCCAAGCCGTTTCCACTCGCATGCGGGCTTCGATTTCGCCGTTCGTCGCCACGATATCCACCGCTCCGCCGCCGTGCGCGATGATCCGCCTGTCGTCCCCCAGTTCGATGACCTTCGGGTCGCTGGAGAAAACTCGCACACCGAGCGGCAAGCCGAGGTTCAGCTCACCACTGATGCGGGATCGCCAGCGCAACCTCTGAAACCTTGGCCGCTTCTCACTCATCGGGTGATTCAGGCGCATCAAACGAGACGGAAAGGACAAGAACACGAGTCCGGTGCCGCGCTCACGACTCCCTCGGTAGGCGAGTTGCGGCCTGCTCCAACCGGACCAGTCGCAATCGGCGTTACTGGCCGGACCACAAGTGGTCTTGAAGTAAAACGTGATCTCTTGTCCGGCGAAACGACTGAGGTCGATATCGCGGTCGAACCATCTCCGGTCACTTAGATTGTTCTTTGGGTCGATCCACTGAGAAAAGACCGTTGTCGACTTGGACTCTTGATCCACGAGCCTGATCTCGAACATCACGCCGTCGCTCGGGTGATCCCAGGCGAACTCGTGGATCCCGGCGCCGAACTGGAGCCTCGCACCCTCTGCCACGAAGACATTTCGGAAGACGATTTCCGAGTCCGGATGTTGCAAGAGGCACGACCGTCGATCGCCGGCGATCAGGAGGGAGGACTCCTCTCTGCCTACCAATCCCGGTCGATGCTCTTCGATCTCCGCCGAATCAAGGTGGTAGGCAAAACTGTACGACACGCTCTTCGACGCATCGATGTCGTGGTCCAGCCTGTAGGCGCGCTGCCCGTCGAGGTCCACGGCAAACATGACAAGCTCATGCTCCTCGCAGTAGGATTGCTCGATAGTGTCGGCGAACACCGTGTGGAATGAGCTCGGAGCGTCCCACCGAATCGTGGCATCGGGCGAACTCTCGTTGGTGACGAGTCCGGTGATAATCTCCACGTTTCCCCGGGGGGCGGTCTTCGCCAGGATCACGCAGTCTGCCGGTCGCTCCTGACCAGGCAACGTAGCCCATCCCTCGATCCGCAGGTGCCGTTCGCCTTCCGCGACGATCCGGAATCGGCCTCCGACACCGGAATCAGGCCTGCGGACCTTGTCCGTGATCCAACTCGCGAGTCGCCCGGGCGCCAAGAAACCTTCATCGATGAAGAATCGCGCACGTGGCTGGCACCTCGGCATCAAGGTAAGGCGCTTCCACAGTGGATTGTCGGGCACCACGTGGACGAGGTGGAGCGTCAGCAAGTTCTGTCGCAGTTCCGCGTTGAACGTCCGCATCCAGCCCACGCCGTGGATCCAAGAATGCAGCGCGGAGAGCGCAACCAGCCCCGTGACAATACCAAACCCCACATTCGACACGAGCCGGCCCCGCCCGCGCCACGATCTCCACAGGACGTAGCTGATTCCAACCAGTCCGATCACGACCAAGAGTGAGTGCGTGTAGTAGCGCGGTGCCAGCATGTCCCCGATGCCCCGACCCGCGCGACTGATCGCGGTCACCACACCGGTACCGATGCCGAACCCCCCGACACAGACCCAGGGCCAACCAGTTCTCAGGGGTGTGTAGGAATCATGCCTGCGTCTCACCCAGAGCAGGATCAGAGCCACCGAGAACAGCGACAGCACGACCACGCCGACGGGAAGCGTGGCCTGGACGTCCAGGTGACTTGCTGGAAGCTCCGTTACACCTACGAAGGGAGCGCCGAGCCACACGAGCAAGCATCGCAAGCCCAACATCGGGTCCTGAAGAACCACATCGAGCGGTGGCGTGTCTTGCGGCTTGATGTAGTCAACGAAATAGAGGCCGATCGCGAGCACTCCCATCCCGAGGTAGGCGAGTAACCAGCCGACGATCCTGGTTCTTTGTCTACCGATGGTTCTCCATTCCCGGAACGGGATCAGCAGAAACGGGAACGCCAGAATCCAGCAGAACATTCCGTTAGGAACGGAGTAGGTCGCGACCGCACTCAGGATCGCGGAGTAGATGACCTTTCTTCCCAAGCTCATCTGGGAGACCTGGATCCACAGAGCGAGCGCGAGGCAGAGTGTCGGAATGAACACCATGAGTTGCGTCGCCCACAGCCAGTTCTTCCACTGCACCGACGAGAACAACAGGCATCCGATCAACAAGGCGACGCAACGGAACATCAAAGGACGTCGGACGCGGCCACTCGGAATCAGCTTCAGAAACGCAACGAAGGTCAAGAACACGAACAGCCAGCTCACCACCATGAAAACAGTGACGTGCCAGCCCACGGTGAGACCCACGAGGATCCAGATGATCCGCGTAATGACGCTCCGTGTCTCGAAACTCTGAATGAAGAAGATGTTGTAGAAGTTCCAATCCCCGCAAAGGATCATCTCGTACGCCTCACCCGGCGCTCCCCAGTCATCCAAGTGCGGGACGTCGACCGCGTACCGCAGAATCAGCCAAAGCGACAATAATGCGGGGAGAAAGAGGATTGCGAGGGCTGTGAGGGATCGGAGATTCACAACCGTCTTCGCTCTCATGGGCCTCGCCGGTAAGGTCGATGCGGGGTACACTGTACACGTAATCGTAATCCGTGCGAGCGACTTGTTTACGTCTATTTAGGACTCCAGTCGCACACGCCAGGCTCTCTGTGCAAGGGAATGCAGACAAGGCCTCTGTTCTGAACCCTCTAGCATCACACGCACTTCAAATGATCTCCGTAGTCATGCCCTGCTACAACGAAGAAGAGATCGTCGAGCGGTCGTACCACGCGATCAAGCGTGTCGTCGAGGAGATCACGAGTGAGTACGAGATCCTGTTCGCGAACGACGGTAGCACGGACGGCACCCTCGCGGTCCTCGAGCACCTGAAGGCGGCGGACTCTCACGTCGGGGTGATCTCGTATACTCCGAACCGTGGCGCGGGCTACGCACATCGCCAACTCTACGCGACCGCGCGAGGCGACCGCGTCATTCTCCTCGAAGCCGACCTCGCCATGTCCCCAAAGGACGTGATCGCTCCCTTCCTCGAGCACCTCGAGACCTGGGATGTTGTCGTCGGCTCACGCTACAAGGGAGTGGCGCCTGACTACCCCTGGTACAGACGCATCGTGAGCAACGCCAATCGGATGCTCGTCCGCACGCTCTTCGGTCTCGACTTGCACGACACGCAGGCAGGGTTTTCCGGGTTCCGCAAGTCCGTCCTCGACTCGATCGAACTCACGTCGGATCGCTGGGAGGCGCTGGTCGAGCTCTATGCGAGAGCCAAGGCCCGCGGCTTCAAGATTCTCGAGGTGCCGGTGAAGTTCGTCCACGGCACCGAGACGGGTCAGACCAACGTTTTGGTCGAGGCACCCCGCCAGCTCTTCAACACACTGCGGCTCTGGTGGCGGCTTCGCGGCATCGCGACACGGGGCAGCCAGCCTTCTTCCCATGCCACACGCTGACCACTACGACGCCATCGTGATCGGGGGTGGGTTCTTCGGGTGTTCGCTGGCCTTGCATCTGCGGCGTACTCGCGACGCCCGCGTGGTCGTACTCGAGCGGGAGAGCGAGCCGATGCAGCGTGCTTCGTACATCAACCAGGCGCGGGTTCACAACGGTTATCACTACCCGCGCAGCATCCTGACGGGGATTCGCTCGCGCGTGAACTTCCCCAGGTTTGTCGAAGACATGACGGACTGCATCTGCGACGACTTCGATGCCTACTACGCCGTGCCGCGGCGCTTCTCGAACGTGACAGCGACGCAGTTCCGGCTGTTCTGCGAACGGATCGAGGCACCCATCGGTCCGGCGCCGAAGTCCATCAAGCGCCTCTTCAGCCCAGATCTTGTCGAGGACGTTTTTCGTGTCACGGAGTTCACGTTCGACTCGGCGAAACTCAAGGAGCGAATGCTGCGGGAACTCAGCGGAGCGGCCGTCGAACTGCGTTTCGAAACGGAGGGGATAGCCGTGCGGCAATCGGAGGCCGGCGGTCTCACTGTGGAGACTCAATCGAGTGAAGGTGATGGCCTGCTGGCTGCGGACCAGGTCTTCAATTGCACCTACGCCCGCACGAATCGACTGCTGCACAGGAGCGACCTGCCACTCGTCCCGCTCAAGCATGAACTCACGGAAATCGCCCTGGTCGAGGTTCCCGACGAACTCGAAAACCTGGCCGTCACGGTC
>PVBE012618010.1_pt1 | contig 16929 bp, 12 predicted proteins | sample 1631181 | NCBI WGS metagenome assembly PVBE01 (sample SAMN08397723, study PRJNA350692) | Marine metagenome, whole genome shotgun sequencing project. | isolation source: water | place: Pacific Ocean | collected 2012-04 | reverse complement strand
TGGAGCTGCTCGAGGGCAAGTCGGTGCTTCAGCTCCGCCGGGTGCATGCGTGGCTGACCACGGAGGAGTCTTCGGACGGAATGTCGGGTCTGGAAGAGACCACGGTGCAGTGTGAGGCCAGTGCCATCGTCGAGATGGCTCCAGGCGAAGACCTGTTTCCGGAAATGAAGCGGGTAATGGGCCCCGTTTGGCGGGATTTCAGCGTTCAGATCTCCATCCCCGTGGAGAACGCCCTCGCGACGCTCGAGGAAATCGGCAGTGGCGATCTCCTTCTGCTCGACCATCAGGACCAAATGCTCACGGTGTCGGTGCGTGCGAGCACTCTGGCCAAGCTGACGCGGCATGTCCGGGATGACTCCCTCGAGGGATTCCACCAGCTCCGTGTGCTCGACGCCACGGCGTCCTTTCTCAACGCCGAGGTCCCGACCTCTCTCCGTCTGGTGCGGCAGCTCTTTGTCGATCGCCAGGCCGAGCTCGAGCAGGCGGTCGAGCAGTGCCTCTCGGCGCTTGCGGACCCACAGCGCAAGCCCATGGCGGTCTTCGGCGAGGCGCGCGTCGGCAAGAGCCACCTGCTGGCCAACGTGACCATCGACGTGCAGGAGGAGTACTCCGAGGTCATCAGGGTGCGTATCTCGAGTGGGCTCTCCGATCCCCGTGATGTGCTCCGAGAGCTGTTCAACCAGTGCTCAGTGGCGCTCGCACAGGCCGCCGCCGCGCGGGGAATGGGCGCGCCCGAGCAAGGACCGCTCGCTCTGTTGGACAAGATCGAGTCCGTCTACCGCGAGGCCATCGCCGGCTATGCGAACGAGGTCGAGTTGAACTCCGTGCAGGAACTCTCCCATCTGTTCAAAACGACGATGGGCGTCAGCGCCAAGCTGGGAGGGCTGCTGCCCACAGGCAGCGAGCTCGGCGCCAACGTCTCCTCGGAGCGCGCAACGCAAGCCCGGCACGAGCAGGGTCGCACGCTACGCCGGCCCCTTCGGCGAAGGGCTGCTCGCCGACCTCGTGGTGGTGGCCCACTCCCTGATGCGCATCGCCGACCCTGACTGGACCACCTTGCTGGTGGTGGACGACTTCGATCTGTTGCATCGGGATGCTGCGGGGGCCTTCGATCCCGATCCGTTGCTGCAAGCGCTGGCCAACCTCGCGCGCCAAGACGGCCTGTACGTCCTCACCACCATCCGCGCCGACACCTACGAGAAGCACCGCAAGGTCTTCCACCCGCTCTGCTACGTCGGCTCCTTCCTCGAGGAACGCTACCTGCGCGAGATCTACCGGGGACGCGTCGCCGCCTTTCAAGGCGGGCGCGACCCGCTCTCCGAGGCCTTCGTCTCGTCGGTCATCGAGCTTTGCGACGGGCGAGTGGGGCTCTTCCTCGAGCGGCTCGATCGCGGCTTGAGGGATCTCCGGCTGGCGGGGCGGGCCACGACGGCTTGCGAAGACATCCGGGAGCTGGAGCGGGCGCGGTGGTTGCGCTTCGAGGCCGACCGTCCAGAACTCGCGAGTGCCATCTTGCGCGCTGTGCGCATGCGGGCGGGGCAGATCGAGGGCCCCGCCCAGGAACTGGCGCAGCTGCGCGACGGAGCCATGGGCTTCCTCCTCGAGGACTACACCAGCCGCAACGTTCTCACCATCAACCCCGTGGTGCTCGGGACGCTGCTGGACAGGGAGCGTTGGGAGCGTGACTGAGAGCCAGGACTGGCTGCTTCGCGTCGCATTGCGGCGCGCGCTCCCGCGGCTGCTTCACCGCCGCGAGGTGGTCGAGCGTGCGCTGCGGGGGGCGCTCGAGCGGCCGGCGGAGCTCGGTCCCGAGCTGGCTGCGCGTCATCCCGAGCTCGAAGCCCTCGTGCGCGTGGCGGCCAGCGACCGGGCCGAGCTGGCCCTGGCGGTCGAGGAGACGGGCACCGCCGACCAGCTGGCCAGCCTCGGTGGGCTGCTGGAGGTCTACGACACGTCACCGGCCCTCGGCGACAGCATGCGAGGGGTCTTCGACGTCGCCCTGAACGCGCCGCCGCCCGTGTTGCTGGTCCTGGTGGCGGATCCTCTGGTGGACGAAGCGGGCGAGGTCATCCGTCCCGGTGGCATGCCTCGCCGCAGGTTGCCGTGGGAGCGACTCGAGGCCGAGCTCGAGCGCGCCATCCGCGAGTCTGGCCGGCGGGTGGTCCTCGAGCTGCTCCCCGCCACGTGGCATCGGGCGGCCACGGCGCTGCCGCGGGCGCGCTGGGTCGTCTTGCTCTGCCACGGGCGCGAGGAAGACGGTGCGCTGGCGTTCGAGGACGACCGGGAGACCGGCCAACGACGGCTCGTCCCACCGCACGAGCTGCGCGACCTGCTCGGTGAGGCGCGACCGGACCTGGCCGTGGTGCTCGCTTGCCACGGCGAGCGGGCTGCGAGAGCGCTCCGAGAAGCGGGATGTCGGGCGAGCCTCGGCGCCGGGGCCGACCAGGTGCTCGTGTGGGACGACGCCATCGCTCTGGCGCGTACGCTGCTGGGGGCGCTGCTGGTGGGGACGTCCCTGGACGCGGCTCGCCGCCAGGCCCGGACCCAATCCGGCTTTCCGCATCCGGTCGTGCCGTTCGGCAGCCTCGGCCCCTTGCGCCTTCCGGCGGGCGAGCCAGTGCTGCTGTCGCGGCAGCACTGGGTCGACACCCCCCCTCTCGAACGCTGGGTAGGGCGCGAGCGGGAGCTGCACGATCTCCTGATGGCCGTCAGGCGTCCATGCCTCGCCTGCGTCCACGGTGGCCCTGGCATTGGCAAGACCGAGCTCTCGCGCGTGCTCATGCACCGGGCGCGGCTGTCGCGGGCCTTGCCAGGGGGCTCGGTGTTCGTGGCGCTCGAAGACGTCACCGATGGCGATTCGCTGCTCCTGCGGATCACGCCGGTTCTCCCCGAAGCGCCGCGGGACCTCGAGCACGCCGGTCAGCTGCTGTTCGCCACCGAGCGGCTGGTGGTGCTGGACAACGTCGAGGATCTACAGCAGGCCCGTGGCGGGCGCGCGCGGCTGAAGGAGCTGTTGAAGCACCAGCGCGGAGGCAGGGCGCGGGTCGTGGTCACCAGCCGCAAGAAGCTCCCCCGCTCCAGGCCCTCCATCCCCCTCAACCTGCTCGGCGCGGACGAGGCGGGGATCCTGTGGCTGGATGTCTGTCGCGACCGTAGCGCGGAGGGGCTGGAGATCCTGGGCACCCTCGGGGGTCATCCCCTCGCCCTGACCATCGCGGGCGGCCTCATCGCGGGTGGCGAGCCGGCCAGCTGGGTGCTCGAGGACCTGCGGGAAGGTGGCCTGAAAGAGGCCCCGGACGCCGACGGCCGGCTCGAGAACCTGGAGGTCTCCGTGGCTCGTTCGGCGCGCCAGCTGCCGCCGGGTCCTGCCGGGTTCTGGCGCGTCATCGCGGACCTGCCTTGCGGCATCCCCGAGGGCACCGAGCTCACCCCATCCGACCGTCGGGATCTCCAGGTCCTGCTCGATCGCAGCCTGGTCCGTGAGCGCCAGGGGGCTTGGGAATGCGTGCCGTTCCTGCAGCTCTGGGCGCGCCATCACCTGGAACCGCGGCCGGACCGGTCGCGGTCGCTCGAGGGGCCGGTCGCCGAAGCCTTGCGCGAGCACCTGCTGGCCTTGGCCGAGGCGCATGGGACGCCTGCCTGGCCGGTCGCGGCGGCGGAGCTGGCGCGCTGGCTGCCGGCCCTGATCGAGCTGGCCACCGAGGGACGGCAGGAGTTGAGGCTGGCTGGTGCGCGTGTGCTCTATCTGGCCCACTTCGACGAGCTGGCCTACCGCTGGGTGGAGCGTAGCGAAGGCGGAGAAGCGCAGCTGCACGCGGGCCGTATCGCCTCTTTCTTGCAGCGTCTCGAGGACGCGCGGGGTCACTACGACCGCGCGCTGGCGGCCTTCGCGGCGATCGGTGATCGTCTGGGGGAGGCCTACGCCTTGCGCGGGCTGGCGATGCTCGCGCTCCGCTCCGATCCTGCCGAGGCGGCCGTGCTTGCCCAGCGTTCGGCCGGCGTCGCGCTCGCGATCGGTGACAAGCTCGGGGCGGGCGGTACCATCATGTTCCTCGGAGATGCCCTGGCTGCGCAGTCGAGGCCGGTGCCCGCGCTGAACGCCTACCTGCTCTCCCGTGCCCTCTGCCGCGAGGTCGTCAGCCCGTACAACGAGGCCCTGACCCTGCGCCGCCTCCCCGCGGCGTTCCAGGCGGCCGGCGCCGACGAGGACACCGTCCAGAACGTCGTCATGCGGGCCATCCTCGCCTCCTGGCGAGTCGGGCTATCCATGTCGGAGGAGCACCGGGCCGTGGCCCGCCAGCTCGAGCAGAGCCCCGAGGTCGAGGATTTCATCGCCAGCATCGACACCTGGCTCGACGGCTTGACCGATCAGCTGCGTGGAGGCGAGGAGTAGCCGGTGCTCCCCCTCATCGACGCCCACTGCCACCTCGACCGGCGCATGCTGGCCCACGACGCCTTCGCCCTGCGGGCGATGCTCGACCGTTGTCGCGAGCAATCCGTCCAGGCCTTGGTGGTCTCCGTCGATTGCTCCGGCGGCTTGCCCGAGCACGATATCGACGCCCTGGACGTCATCTTTGGGCAGCACGGGGTGGGGCTGGCGGTCAGCTTGGGCTTCATGCCGCCCACCCGGCCCGGAGAGCTGGACACGGTCCGGGAACGGCAAGCAGCGGCCACCGCGGTCATCCGCCAGCTCGCCCGTCATCCGCGCGTGGTAGCCCTGGGCGAGGTGGGGTTGGACTACTACTGGCCGGTGGTAGACCTCGTGAGTGGCGGGCAGATCGATGCCCTTCCCGGTGGCGAACCTCCTCCGCCTCGAGACGCCTGGCACCTCCCCGCCTTTCAGCGCTACCGGGACGTGCAGCGTCGGGTGTTCGAGGGCTGGATCGCCCTCGCCCACCAGCTGGACCTCCCCTTGGTCATCCACGAACGCTTGGCCCACGAAGACACCGTGGACCTGCTCGCCGCCGGCGATCTTCCCCCCGAGCGCGTCATGTTCCATTGCTTCGGCGCGGGCCCCGTGGAAGCCCAGGCTGCGGCGGCTCGGGGTTCGGTCGTTTCCATTCCCTCGAGCGTCGTCATCCGGCAGCGCTATCGGGATCTGGTCACGGCGACGCCCCTGGACGCCATGGTCATCGAGACCGACAGCCCCTACCACTCCCCCATCGTAGGGCTCTGGAAGCGGGCCAGGCAGGCCGCCCTCGAAGAGCTCGAGGGCCAGATCATCCCCAAGAAACGCCTCGAGCACCGCATCGGCCAGGTCCGGGCGGGGCACTTCGCGGCGGCGCTCGAGGCCGAGCTGCCCGGCCTGGTGTTTTCCACCTGGCGCGACGGTCGGATCTGGCAGCAGCCCGCTCCCCAGCACTTCCGATCCTCCAAGGCTCGGTTTGCCAACGAACCCACCTTCGTGCGCTTCGCGGCGCGGGAGATCGCGGCGCTTCGTGGGTGCCCGGTCGAGCGGGTGCAGCGTGCACTCTTGTCGCGCACGCGCGCCTTTTTTGGGCTCTGAGGCCAGCACCCGTCACAATCGGAAGCGTCACGAAACGCCAGCGCCGCGGATCCATTCCAGCGGCCCCTTCCACCTGTGGTTCGTCAGGAGAAACAAGGGCAAACCACAGCTTTAGGAGAGGGGTCATAGTATGTCGGCATGTCAGGGACGGCGCTGTCCCGCAGGGAGTTCTGCGTTCCCGTTCCCGCTTCCTGCGGGCATCCCAGCTCGGTTGACAGGGCTCGCGCTGGCCGTGACCTCGGTGGCGTGTGGCCTCGACTCGAGCGTGATGGACATGGACCTGGATGGCCATGGAGCGTCGGTCGACTGCGACGATGCCGATCCTGCGGTCCACCCTGGAGCTTCGGAGATCTGCGACGGCGTAGACAACGACTGTGACGGGCGGGTGGACGGCTCGGACGCGGTGGATGCCATGCCGTGGTTCCTGGACGCCGACCGAGATGGATACGGCGGCCAGGGCAAGGTTCGGTACGCCTGCCAGCCTGCGCCGCGTTGGTCGGCCAGCGCCGCGGACTGTGACGACTCGGATCCGGAGATCCATCCGGGTGCCCTCGAGCGCTGCAACGGATTGGACGATGACTGCGACGGCGAGCGGGACGACGACGTGCAGCTGGGCCGGACGATGTGGTTCTTGGACGCGGACGCGGACGGATTCGGGGATCCCGGGACCGTGGAGTTTGCCTGCGAGCCGCCGTCTCGCATCTACGGCAACGACGGGGGCGATTGTGCAGATGTCGGGGGCTACGCCGAGGTGAGCTGGCCAGGGGTCGCTCGGTGGGACTCGGACACCGCCTGTATGCAGGACGCCGATGGGGACGGCTGGGGTGATGTTCGCCCCGTGAATCCCGCGGTCGAGGGAGGTCGGGACTGCGACGACCTGGGGACTCACGCGGACACGACCTTCCCGGGCTCCGCCGCGCTCGAGCAAGGGACCGCGTGCACGAAGGACGCCGATGGAGACGGGTGGGCCGACGCCGAGCCCGACAACCCGGAGGTCACGGCAGGCAGCGACTGTAACGACAGCGATGCCTTCAACTGGCTCACCTATCCGGGGGCGGCGTGGCTCGACTCGGCCACGGCCTGCATGAAGGACCGGGATGGTGACGGCTATGGCGACGCCGAGCCGTCCTCCTCTCGCGTCGAGCCCAGGAGTGACTGCGACGACGAGGACGCGAGCGTGTCGCCCGACGCCGACGAGTACTGCGACGGGGTGGACAACGACTGCGAGGGTGGGGTGGACGAGGACGCGGTCGATGCCCTGCCTTGGTACCGCGATGCGGACGGCGACCACTACGGGGACGCCTCCGTGGAGATCTGGGCCTGTGAGGCTCCCGAGGGCTACGTCGCGGACAACGGCGACCCCGACGACGGCTCCTACTACGGCTCCGTGTCCTGTCTGGGCATCCTGGACGACGGCTACTCCTCGGGAGACGGCCTGTACGACATCGATCCCGACGGCCCCGCGGGCCCTGCCGAGGAGGTCGAGGTCTACTGCGACATGAGCACCGACGGTGGTGGATGGACCCTGGTACAGCGCACGGTCTGGGACTGGAGCGAGACCGAGCAGCTGCACGGCACCTACGCGGATTGGTACGGCATCACGGTCGGCGAGTCCAGCGCGGGAGCGGCGTTCCGGCTCGGGGCTGACCATTGGGAAGGGCTCAACGAGGAGCTGGACCACATGATGGTGCACGTCGCGCGGGACGACGGCAGCGGCGCCGACTGTGACCCCCTCTACTACCTGGGTACCGGGGGCGTCCTGGCCATCGACAGCGCTGGGGCCACGCTGGTCGGCATGAGCGCTGCCGTGGACATCGTCAGCTATACCGAGCTCTCCACGACCGATTCGGGGCCCTTCAGCTTCTGTACGAACAGCCCCAAGAACGGGGTGCCTTGGTTCTACGGCAGCTGCTGCCTGACCTGTCCCAGCTACGAGGAAACGGCCTGGTCGGACGAGCCCCATCCCATGGCCTCCTACCTGGACGACACCGCCGACCTGTACGGCCAGCGGGACGCGGACGTCTGTCCCTCGGGCGGGGCGGAGCACAGCTATGGCGGAGCCGGGGCCTACGAGGGGGTCAACGCCATGGAGTACTACCTGCGATGAGTGCGCGTGTGCCTTTCCTCCGTTCCTTCCTGCTGGTGGTGGGCCCGCTCGCCGTCGGTTGCGGCCGGTCCGCCGGCGGGTGGGAGGATCTGCCTGGCGACGAAGGACCGGAGATTCGGGCCTGGTATCTGGACAGGGACGGCGACGGCTTCGGCTCGGACGCCTTCCCCTTGCTCTCGACCGGGCCGGAACGTTGCGAGGAACTGTATGGCGCCGCCTGCGTCCCCAGGGCGGGTGACTGCGACGACGACGATCCCGATGTCTGCCCTGGTGCGGCGGAGTGGTGCAACGATCGGGACGACGACTGCGACGGCGAGGTGGACGGCGCGGCCTCGGTGGATGGCGTGGACTGCCACGAGGACCAGGACGCGGACGGCTTTGGTGAGCCCACCGTTCTCGGCTGGGATTGCCAGTGCCCCGTGGGCAGCGTGCCCCGGGGGGGGACTGTGACGACCAGGACGCCGGCGTGAACCCTGGGATCGAAGAGGTCTGCAACGACCGAGACGACGACTGCGATGGCGACGTGGACGAGATCGGCGCGGACGGTGTCGGCGTCTGGTACCTGGACCACGACGGCGACGGCTGGGGCGATGCGCTGCGGGCCTGGGAGGCCTGCGGCGATCCCAAGGGCTACTCCGCCGCTTTCGGTGACTGCGACGACACGGACGACACGGTGCATCCGGGCGCAGTCGAGGTCTTCTACGACGGGGTGGACCAGGACTGCGACGGCGGCAGCGACTACGACGCGGACCAAGACGGCCACGACGCCGAGGAGTATGGCGGCGACGACTGCGACGACGCCAACTCGGACATCAACCCCAGCGCCGACGAGACCTGGTACGACGGCGTGGACGACGACTGCGACGGCAACGACGACGACCAGGACGAGGACGGCTGGACGGTCGATGAGGACTGCGACGACGAAGATGCCGAGGTCTTCCCGGGCGCCGAGGGCTGGACGGATGACTGCGAGCCCGTCGTCCTGGATACCGCCGACACCGGCCTCGAGCCGGAAGACACCGGCGGCGAGAACGTCGACGAGAAACCCGAGTGCGGCTGCGCGAGCGGGGCTGCGGCGGGCGGCGTGCCCTTGGCCCTGCTGCTGCTGGGGGTGGTGGGGGTCGTGAGGCGGCGGGAGCGAGCAGCGTTGCTGGCTGGTAGAACCACCAGCGCCCGCTGCTCTCCTCCGCTCCCGGCACCCGCCTGCCACCATCCGTCGCCACCGCTCACCACCATCCCAGGTTCTTGATACGTCGAGGCTCTCCCCCAGGGCCGCCATGCTCGCCTTCCTCATCGCCCTCGCTCTACTCGCCCTTCCCGCTTCGGCGCAGGAGCTCGCTCCCCTCGAGCTTCGCGACGTCGGCGCGGCCTACGCCCGCTGGCTCGAGCAGCACCCCCCGGACCCTGACCACCCCGAACCCGACTACCACCTGCTGGAGCAGGTCCACGCCGAGCTGGGGGCATGGGTGCAGCGGCGGCCCCACGCCGTGGTGCCTTTCATGGCCGGTCGTACACACGAATCGCGGCCCATCTGGGGCTACGTCATCCACGATCCGGGGCACCCGGTCACCCACCGCGTGCTGGTCTTCGGTGGCATCCATGCCCTCGAGTGGATCTCGAGCGAGGTGGCTCTGGGCTTCGCGCTCTGGTTCGCCGAGCATCCCGTCCCGGGCGTGGAGCTCGTTGTCATTCCCGTCCTGAACATCGACGGCCGGCGGCTCGCCGAGAAGGATCTGCTCGCGGGTGAGAACAAGTTCCGCCGCGGCAACCTGCACCGTGTGGACCTCAACCGCGATTTTCCGGTGCATCACGAAGCCACCAGCTTCTGGAGACACCTCTTCCGAGTTTTCCACGTCTCCTCGCCGGCACCCCTGTCCCAGCCCGAGTCCCAGGCCATCGATCGCCTGGCGGGGTTGGGTCACTACGATCTGGCCGCGAGCCTGCACAGCTTCGGAGGCTTCGTCTACGTGCCCTGGTCCGGCAACTGGTCTCGCCCGGCTGACTGGCCGGCGTTGCACGACCTCGCGTACGCCATGTCGGCGGGGCAGGGGGCGTATGCCTACCGGCCTCTTCAGCTGTCTCGCTGGGGTTTCTTTTTCCGAGCACAGGGCACGGAGCTCGACCATCTATACGGCACCTACGGCATTCCTTCGGTGCTGGTGGAGGTCAGCCGCTCGGGTTTGTCCCCGTTCCGCCCCCGCGAGCTCGGCAGCTTTTTCCGGCGCTACAACCCGCGCGAACCTTCCCGTCACGTGAGAGAAGGTGTGCGTCTGCTGCGGGCTGGCACGCTGTACGTCGCGCAGGAGCCGCCGGAACGTTAGCCAGGACCGCGCTCGGGCGCGCACGCGTGGTCTTGACCTCTGCGGGGTCAGTGAATATTCGTGTCGGCCGCTCAATCCGGGCTGGAGGTAGATCCACATGATCGAAGTAGCAGGACTCACCCGGTACTACGGGGAGACCAAGGCGATCGAGGACTTGACGTTCAACATCGAGTCCAACGAGATCGTAGGCTTCCTCGGACTCAATGGTGCCGGCAAGACGACCACCCTCAAGATCCTGGCGGGGCTGCTGCACCCCACCTCGGGCACCGTGCGTGTCGAGGGCCAGGACATCTTCGCCGCTCCCCTCGACGCCAAGCGGCACATCGGGTTCCTGCCCGAGGTTGCACCGCTCTATACCGAGATGCGCGTCAGGGACTACCTGCGCTTTCTCGGCGAGCTGCGTGGCATGAGCACCGAGGCGGTCGGGCCGGCCATCGAAGAGGTGGCGGAGCGCACCCAGTGTGCCGAAGCCCTGGACGTGGTCATCGACACCCTGTCGTACGGCTACCGCAAGCGCGTCGGCATCGCTCAGGCCATCCTTCACAGCCCCAAGTGGGTCATCCTGGATGAACCCATCGGCGGGCTCGATCCCGTGCAGATCATGTCCATGCGGAAGGTCATCAGCGGCCTGCGCGACACCTGCACCGTGCTGGTCTCCAGCCACATCCTCTCGGAAGTCTCCCAGACCTGCGATCGCTTGCTCATCCTCGAGAAGGGGCGCCTGGTGGGCGAAGGCAGCGAGTCCGAGCTGGCCCACAAGGCCGAGCACGCCACCTGCCTGCGGGTCGTGGTGCGGGCCGAGGCCTCGGCGTTGGAGGGACTGGCCGAGAGCCTGTCCATCGTCCGGGCCATCCGCATCGAAGGGGTGCACCAAGGCCTGGTGACGGCCCGGGTGGAGCTCGCGGGCGACCATCGCGAAGACCTCGTGACCCAGCTCGTGCAGCGGGGATTCGGGGTCCGCCGGGTGGACGATGCCGAGGCCGAGCTGGAGCAGATCTTCATGAAGCTCCTCACTTCTCAACCCACGCAGAAGCTGTCTTAGGAGGCCGCCATGAAAGAAGTGCTGCTGATCGCACGCCGCGACTTCCAGGCCTACTTCAACACGGCCTGGGGCTACGTGGTCTTGGCCGTCGTGCTGTTGGTGAACGGCCTGCTGTTCAACTCCTTCGCCATGAAGTCCACCGCTCGCTACTCCGCCGACGTCCTGGACGACTTCTTCTACTTCTCCTCCGGCACGACGATGATCGCCGCGATCATCCTCACCATGCGGCTGTTCTCGGAAGAGCGCTCCTCGGGCACCATGGTGCTGCTGGACACCGCGCCGGTGCGGGACCTGCAGGTGGTTCTGGGCAAGTTCCTGGCGGGGCTGGCCATGCTCGGCATCCTGCTGGGCCTCACGATCTACATGCCCGCGCTCATCTTCGTGAACGGCAAGGTGAGCATCGGTCACATCTGCTCCGGCTACATGGGCCTCTTGCTACTGGGGGCGGCGGTGGTGGCCATCGGCACCTGGGGTTCGTCGGTCAGCCGCATCCAGTTCGTCGGTGCGGCGATCTCGGGTGTGGTGACGGTCATCCTGCTGCTGATGTGGCTCATCGGGCGGGTCTCCGACCCACCGCTGGATGACATCACCGCGTACCTGTCGCTGTTCGACAAGCACTTCCAGCCCTTCATGCAGGGGCAGGTCAACACCGAGAGCATCGTGTTCTATCTCTCGGTCTGCTTCGCGTTCCTGCTGCTGTCCGTGCGCAGCATCCGCGGAAGGAGGTGGTGATGTCCATCATCAGCATCATCACCCTCGGTGGCTTCCTCTGTCTCTTCCTCGGCGAGCGCACCTTCGGTGACAGCGGCGCGGTCCGCTGGGCCTTCGACAGCGTCGGGCTGGTCATGGTGATCGTCGCCATGGTGATGCGCCTCCGGGTGTTGCAGAGCGCCGTCGGCGACTACCTGCGCCGGGCGGTCCGCACGGGCCTGTTGCTCACCGTCTTGGCCTTGGTCGGCCTGTTGGCCTACGCCCTCGGCACCGATCTCGTCATCGACAAGCTGGGCTTCGAGGACGAGCTCGCCGGGCGCTGGCACGTAGCCTGGGCTTCGCTGTGGCCGGTTCTCGTGGCCTGCGGCCTGGTCCCCATGGTGTTGGTGGATCGGTCTGTCTCGGCCTCTCCTGCTGCTCCACGGCCCCAGCGTGTATGGGACGCGATGGACAGCGGCCTCACGGTCGTGCTGGCCATCGCGCTGCTCTTCCCCCTCAACTGGCTGGCCCACGATCTCAACCATCGCTGGGACTTCGCCTACTTCAAGACCACCGAACCGGGAACCGCAACCGCGGCCCTGGTCGAGAACCTGGACGAGCCACTCGAGGTGGTGCTCTTCTTCCCGGCCGCCAGCGACGTGGGCCGCGAAGTGCTTCCCTACTTCGAGGCCCTGGCCGGCCCCAACCTGAGCGTCGAGCTGGTCGACCACGCCCTCGAGCCGGTCCGCGCGAAGGAGCTCAAGGTTCGTGACAACGGTCATGTCGCCTTCCTGCAGGGCGAGCACAGCGAGAGCCTGAAAATCGGCACCGACATCGACAAGGCTCGCCGCACCCTCAAGAAGCTCGACAAGGAAGTCCAGAAGAAGCTCCTGGCCCTGGCCAAGGGCGAGCGCAAGGCCTACTTCACCACCGGTCACGGCGAGCTGGACTGGCGTGGCTCGAAGGGCCCCGACCAGAAGGTCTCGCTGCTCAAGAAGCTGCTCGAGGCCCTCAACTACAAGGTCGAGAGCCTGGGCATCGGCGAGGGCCTGGCCACGGCGGTCCCGGACGATGCGTCCATGGTCATCGTGCTCGGTGCGACCGATCCCTTCCTCCCCGCCGAAGTCACGGCCCTGAGCGCCTACCGCGAAGGCGGCGGCAGCCTGCTGCTGGCCCTCGAGCCGGGCCTGGATGAAGGCAAGGGCCCGGGCCTCGATGCCCTGCTCGCCGAGCTCGGCGTCGCCTTCTTCGACACCAAGGTGGTCACCGACGACGCCCAGACCTACCTGCCCATCCACGGTGGCATCATCGACCGGCAGAACCTGGGCACCAACCGCTACTCCTCCCACGAGAGCGTCACGACCCTGTCCAAGAACCGCCGAGCGGCCTGGATGGTCTTCCCCGGCGCCGGTTGGCTCGAGGAAACCGAAGACCACCTGGGCAAGGTCACCACCACGGTGCGCACCCTGGCCAAGGCCTGGGACGATGTCGACGGTGACTTCGAGTTCGACGACGGCGACGAGGCCCGCAAGGTGCGCGACCTGGCGGTCGTAGCGAGCGGTCCCGCGGCCGACGAGGCCGAGTACCGCGCCGTGGTGGTCGCCGACGCCGGCTTCGCCACCGACCTGGTGGTGCCCAACAAGGCCAACGCCCAGTTCGTCATCGACGCCACCAACTGGCTGCTGGGTGAGGAAGAGCTGTCCGGCACCGTCAACGACGAAGAAGACGTCAAGATCGTCCACAACAAGGAGGGCCAGGGCATCTGGTTCTACGGCACCACGTTCCTGGTGCCGCTGCTGCTGGGTCTGTTCGGGTTCTTCCGCGTCCGTGTCCGCCGCAAGTCCAGAAAGGGGGTCGCATGAGCCGCAGCTTCTGGATCTACGTGGGGCTGCTCGCAGCCCTCCTCGTGTTGGCCTGGTTCCGTTGGACCGGCGTTATCGGCGCCGACGAAGAGGACAAGGCCGAGACCGTGGTCATCCTGCGCGCCGAGCAGCAGGACCTCGAGCACATCTCGTTCCACAACGAAAAGCTCGACGTCAGCATCCACCTGAAAGAAGACGGGTTTGGCTCCTACGCCTGGGTCGAGCTCGAAGAGCGCAAGAAGAAGCCCAAGCCCAAGATCCAGCCCGAGGAAGATCTCGAGGCTCCCGACGGCGCGGCCGACGGCGCCGAGGCCGACGCCGAGGTCGAGGCTGACGTTGCGGCCGACGAGCCTGCCGAGGATGCCGTCGCCGATGGCGAAGAAGCCGCCGCCGACGGCGAGGAAGCCGAAGAGGAAGAAGAGGAGTTCGAGATCGAGATCTCCAACTCCCAGTTCAAGGGCGGAGAGGCCGTGAGCAAGGTGCTCGAGGCCCTCGCGCCGCTCGAGGCCGTGCGGTCACTGGGCGAGGTCGCTCCTGACAAGCTCGAGGAGCTCGAGCTGGCAGAGCCCGAGTCCTGGCTCGAGGTCACCCGCAAGGGCAAGGTGCGCCGCATCGAGGTGGGCGGCGAGGCCTACGGCACCCGCGACTTCTACGTGCGCGACACCGAAACCGGCAAGTTCTACCTGGTGGACGCCGACGTCTTCCGACCCCTCAAGTACGCCAAGAGCCGCCTGCCCGATCGTCGCCTGTCGGAGCTCGAGCGCGAGGACATCGTCCGCGTGGTGCTCGAGTCGGATTCGGGCAGCGTCGAGATGGTGCAGCAGAATCGAGACGACAAGGACGCCGCGTACTGGGCCAACCCCCAGGAGCTCGAGCGGTCCATCGAGCTGTACGACAACTGGCTGGACAAGGCCCTGCGCCTCAAGGGCTTGAGCTACGTCCAGGAAGAGGACAAGCCCGGCGATCTCGAGCCGGCCTTCGCGGTGACGTTGCAGCCCGAAGAGGGCCCTGCCACCATCGTTCGCGTCTTCGAGGCCCCGGACGAAGAAGGCGGCGAGTCGGAGTGGTACGCCAGCTCCGAGTTCACCCGCGGCCTGCTCAAGCTCCACAAGGTGCTCGCCTCCGAAGCTGCCCAGGACGTCCCCGACGTCATCGAGGCGCGCGCCGACGAGGACGACGAGGACGACGAGGACGAGGAAGTCCTGGAGCTGTTGGCGCCGTAGGAACCTGAGTCCTGGCTGGACCTTGGCGGCGGGCGAGACGTCGTTTGTTTCACCGCTGAGGACGCTGAGGACGCCGAGGCCGTGCGACCTCGGGCTCCGCCCGACGTCTACCCATCGCTTCGCGATTCCCGCTCCGTTCGAGGCTTGGGTGGAGATGGGTGTCGAGGGGGAGTGGTGGTGGGCGGAGGTGGGCTTTGGGCTGCCGCTCCGATTGGCGAGACGCGGTGGCGGGGCGCCGATTCGTGGCCAGGGGAGCGCTGCCGCGAGCCGCATGGGGAATCAACCCGCGCCAGCCGGGGATCCCGGATCGAGTGCCGCCGGGGGTGGGGCGCTCCAGCGGGCGCAACTGCTCACCCTTGCCGGAAGGGTCCCGGGTTGCGCCCGCGGTGGGGCGCTCCAACGGGCGCAACTGCTCACCCTTGGCGGAAGGGTCCCGGGTTACGCCCGCGGTGGGGCCCTTCAGCGGGCGCAACTGCTCACCCTTGGCGGAAGGGTCCCGGGTTACGCCCGCTGTGGGGCCCTCCAACGGGCGCAACTGCTCACCCTTGCCGGCCGCCGAGGCGCTGAGCGGGGAAGTCGTTTCATTCCTCGTTGAGCGGCACCGCGAGCCGCATGGGGAACTCACCACGGGCCAAGAGCGTGATCTCGTCCGCTTCCTCGCCAGCTGGTATCCTCACGGCTTCGCACGCCCAGTGAGGTCCCATGATCCCCAAGCCCCCAGCACCTGGAAGCGGCTCCCAATTTCGCAAGCCCTTGCGAAATTGGGCCCGAGCCGATCTGCCCGACGATCTGCAGAGCCCCCAGGATCGAGGTCTTGCGGGCCGTCTCGTCGAGCTGGCCGGCGCCGAGATCGACGATCTGGAGGTGGACGACGAGAGCCTGGCGGGCTGGAACGCCACCGTCAGCTCCGCCAACCGAGAGAGCTTCGAGCACCGCATCCTGCTTGGCATCGGCATCAACCTGCGCAAGCCGAGCTGGGGCAAGGTGGGTGAGTACCAAGCCGAGGTGGGCGGGAGCCTGGACCGCTCGGAGCGCTGGGTCCAGTCCACCATGCGCGTCGCAGCGGCGGTGAACACCGCTTTCGACGACGACGTGGTCCTACCGGTCGAGATCTGCGACATCGCCTGGTCGTCCATCCCCCGCGCCATCGGCAACATCCGCAACGGCCGCGCCCTGGACTACAAGCCCTCCAAGGCGGACCGCGCCCCGACCCCCGAGGAGCAGGAAGACGCGGTGGCCAAGGCCCTCCAGAGCTTGAAGAAGGCGCTGGAAGCCGTCGAGGACGGCGAGCGGCGAGCGGCCCTGGCGGCGGAGGTCCGCGACGGGATGGAGCCCTACCTCGAGGGGGCCGATTCCGAGCCCAAGCGCTCTCCAGCTTCCCTCGACAGCCACCAGGGTGATCGGCGCGCCGTAGGTACCGTCACCGACGACACGCCCACCACGACCCGGGCACCCGCCACCACCCCCACCAGCGAGATCCCCGATCCCGAACCCGAGCCCCGCGATCGCGATCCCCATCGTTCGCGGCGACCCGGCCGGGGACGGCGCCGACGATAGGCACTCGGGTTCACCCTACCCGCAGGTCCTTTGCCATCCAGGCTGGCGCCATCTGCGGCCCGCTCCGCGCTATGGAGCGAACCGGCGGGGAAAGAGGTCGTAGCAGGTCCAGTACAGGCCCCACTCACCGTCCAGGATGGTGTTGTACTGGACGTAGGTGCAGTCGTTGCAGGTGTGGGTACCGGGCCTGAATCCATAGAGCGAATAGCAGGCGTATTCAGGGGCCCTGATGTCCGTGGAGGTGAGGGTGTCGTGGGCGTACGCCGTCATGGAATCGTGGGTCGCGCACGTGCCACAGTTGCAGGTGTGGAAGGAAGTGACGTAGCTCCCGGAGCTCGTGTAGACGAAGACACGGATCGCAGAGTGTTGGGCCCATTCTTCGGGAAAGATGAATGCGGCCTTCTTCTTGCGGTAGACGCTGTGGAGGTAGCCACCAGGTGGCGGCGGGCTGTATGCGGTCCGGATCTCCCCACCGTTCTCGTCTCCTGACCACCGCTCTGTCAGCTCCTCCGGGCTCACGGCGTCTGCTAGCCCCGCGATCGCTTCGCGGGTCGGCCCGGGTAGGCCGAGCGGGTCGAGCTGCTCGAAGGCGAGCGGGATCAGGTCGAGGAGGTGCTCGCG
>PVBE012078844.1_pt1 | contig 16931 bp, 20 predicted proteins | sample 1631181 | NCBI WGS metagenome assembly PVBE01 (sample SAMN08397723, study PRJNA350692) | Marine metagenome, whole genome shotgun sequencing project. | isolation source: water | place: Pacific Ocean | collected 2012-04 | reverse complement strand
TGTTTATATTTGCTTAGACGACTCTTCCGCATGCTTCCCATGATAACACCTTTTTGGCGTTATCTGGGTCAGCCCTAAATATTTTTGTCCAATGCTGAAATTCACGCTGTCCCTGGCCAGCGCGTCGGAACCCCAAAGCTCGCGCGCGCTGAAGCGAATATTGTAAAGCGGACGCTCAGGGCTGTCGTCGAGGCGGCGCTCGACGGTGCCGGTCTTGAGGCGCACGAAGAGCGGCAGATGGTCGGGCCCGGCGGGCTCGATATCGCGCACGGTGACGCGCTCGCCGACGGCAAACGCGGCGCCCGGCGGTTCCTCTTCACGCAGCGCGGCGAGCCTGGAGGCGAGTTCGGAGCGCGTCACCAGGCCCTTTTCGATAAGCAGCTTTTCACAGGCCGCAAGCCACAGACCGGCATAGTTCCGGTTGATGGTTTTGCCGTCGCCGCTCAACACCGCCTCGGCCCTCGCGGCGCCGTCCGGCGTATTGGCGTAGTGCCCCGGCGCATCGATTTCGGCGCTGAACATGTCGACCCATTGCGGCCACGAATAATGTTCCCGGTGGAACAGGTTCATGACGATGGCGATGGCGCGGGCGGCGGCGTCATCGGCATAGAGCGCGCCGTCATCATCCCGGATCAGGCGCTCCAATTCGCTTGTCATGGCTTCTTCGCTCATGGCTTTCCTTCCCGGGCGGCTCGTTATCAGGCCGCGTCCAACTGGTAATCCCAAAGATTGAAGTTGAGGTCGTGGCGCGCCGGTTCCGCCTCGCCCCAGATATCGGTGGTCGAAAAGCGCACGCAATAAACATGCTGCAGGGTGGCGACGGCGTCATGATCATGGTCGTTTCTGGTGGCGTCAGGGAAAACGAACAGGCCGCGATCGCTTTCCACCACGCCGGTCTTGCCGCGCAGATAGAGCGGCAAATGGGTGTGGCCTTCGCGTTTGATGTCGCGCACCAGAACCCGTTGGGCGGCGGCGAAACGCGGCCCGTCGCGCTCGGCCTTTTCGATGGCGGCGATGCGCTCCTCGAGCTCGACCTTGCTCACCAGGTTCTTGGCATCCAATAGCTGCTCGGCGGCGGCCAGCCACAGATGATAAAAACTGGCGCCGTCTTCCTCGCAGGCGGCGAGAAAGGGGCTGCGATTGGTGCCGGGGCGCTGCGTGTCCTCGGCGCCGTCCACACCTCCCGCGGCAGCGCTGCCGAAATGACCGGGAGCCTGAATGCAATAGCCGAGATAATCGTCCCACTCGGCCCAGCTGTAATGGCCGTCCTGATAGAGCGACATGATCACGGAGAATGCATGCGCCTGCCAGGGTTCGGCAAAAACCGGCTCGCCGGCATCGCGCGGCAGGGCGGCGCCGGCCTGCTGTCGCGGCACCTTGAGCTTCGGCAGCGCAAGAATTTTTCGCATCGAGCTTTTCCCGCGCGCAACTCAGGCCGGAACCATGTAATCGTCCCAAAGGGTGATCCTGAGGCTGTCGTTGGCCGGCGCCTCTTCGCCCCATACCTCGCGCGCGTCAAAGCGCACGTTATACATATGTTGCGGCTGATCGCCCTGGCCGGCGACGCGGCTGTCGGGGAAATGAAAGACGCCGTGGTCATGTTCGACAACGCCTCTCTTGCCGCGGATGTAACGCGGCAGGCGGGTATGGCCGGGCGGGCTAATGTTGCGCGCCACGACGTGGTCGCCGGGTTTGAAGCGCGGCGCGATATCGAGCCTCAGGCGGACCGAACCGGCGGTTTTGTACATGTTCCGCACCATCTCCCGATCGGCGGCCGGCCCCGTCGCGCCGCTCTGGTCGGCGGACCGGGTATCGACTTCCTGCTGCGTGATGACGCCCTTTTCGAGCAGCAGGGTCGTGATGCCCTCGAGCCAGCGCTCATAATAGCTCAATTGAAGGTAACGGGACGCCTCGATGCGCTCCATGGAATGGCGAAATTCATCGGTGTTGAAATGCTTTCGTCCCATCAGCGCGCGGGCTACCGAATGCACTTGCTTCTCCCAATCCGCATGGAATACGGGCTCGTTCTCTTCAATTGGGATCGGCCCCATGCCATCCATGCCGGCCATGTCATGTAAACTGTTCAATGTGAATCTCCCTTTCGCCGCCTGGCTTATGCGCCCCCAGGCGGCGCCACTTTGCTGACGCCGATCATTGAATCGCGGGTCACCAACTCGGCCAATGCCGGCGCATCCAGCGCTTCGGTTCCTGCCGGTCTCTCGGGCAACACCATGTAGCGCAGCTCGGCATTGCTGTCCCACACGCGGACCTCGGTGTCGGCGCCGATTTCGGTGCCGAATTCTTGCAGCACGGCGCGTGGATCGCGCGCCGCCCGGGCCCGGTAGGGCGCCGATTTATACCATACCGGCGGTAGGCCGAGGACCGCCCACGGGTAGCACGAGCACAAGGTACAGACGACGATGTTGTGCACGCCGGCGCTGTTCTCGACAACCACCATGTCTTCGCCCTGAAGCGCTTCGAAACCCATTTCCGCGATCGCCCCGGTGCCGTCCTGCATCAGCCGCTCTTTGAAGTCGGGATCTGTCCACGCCCGCGCCACGACCTTGGCTCCGTTCCACGGGCCAAGCCGGTTTTCGAACATGTCGATCAGCTCGTCGATCGCGCTGGTTTCGATCAAGCCCTTTTCCAGCAAAAGCGATTCAAGCGCCTTGATGCGCGTCGCGGTATCCGAATCCGGCCCGCCTGTTGCGTCGGAACTCATAAAGCCTCTCTCCTGATTCGCAGCCCAGAAAACCTTACTTTCATAAGGTTCCGCCGTGCTTCGGCTTGCGTCAAGCGCTATGGCGCGCGCACGAAAACTTTTTTGGCGCCCAGCCCGGGCCCGGCTTAACTTGCCACGCTGTTGCTACATAAGGATGGGGAGGAAACCTGATGAGCAAATATCTCTTGATTGAATCGCGCGACCCCTATGAATTCGGGGATGTTGGGCATTATTTCGACCTCGCCGAGGGGCTCGCCCGCGGCGGCAATGACGTGACATTGTTTCTCGTTCAAAACGGCGTTCTGCCGGCGCGGCGGGGCGCCCGTTCGGATGGCCTCGACGCCGCGATCAAGGCCGGGATCGAAATCCTGGCCGATGATTTCTCGTTGCGCGAACGCGCCATAAGCGCATCGGACCTGCGCGCCGGCGTGAAATCCTCGCCACTGGATGCGGTGGTGGACGGTTTGGCCGACGGCGCCAAAACCATTTGGCATTAGGGAGGGTGTTATGGCTGGCAAGAAAACACTGACATTCGCATTGATGGACGCGCCCTATGAAAGCGCGCGCACGACCACCGCATTCCGCCTCATGGATATCGCGGCGCGGCGCGGTTACGACATCCGTGTCTTCGCCTATGAGGGCGCGGTATGCGTGCCCTTTGCCCAGCAGTCGGCGCATCTGAATGCCGTTCACGGGCACGATGCCGAGGAGGAAAATCACCCGCTGCCCAAGGATTGGGTGGCCGCCCTGATGACGGAAGCCAAAAGCAACGGCGGCAGTGTCGATTGGGTCAATTGCGGTCTCTGCGTCGATGAGCGCGGCGTCGCGGACGCCATCGAGGGTGTCCGGCGCGGCACGCCGGGAGACCTTTGGTCGATGGCCGGTGAATCGGACAACACGCTCGTCATTGGCACACGCTAGGAGACGGATGATGAAAATCTTACAGGTTATCGAATCGGCTTATCGCGCCACGCAGGAAGAACAGGACGATACGATCGTGTGGATCAGCCATGCCATGAAGGGCGCCGGCGCCGATCTCAACGTTTTGTTGCGCTGCAATGCCGTGAATTATGCCGTCGACGGGCAGGACGCGTCGGGGCTTGCCTTCGGCGCCTGGAACAGACGCAGCCGCCGAATATGGCGCGCGATGTCACCGGCCTGGTGGATAAGGGCGTCGAGATTTATATCACCGAGGAGGATTTGGCGGAACGCGGGCTCACCGGCGCCGGTTTGATCGTCGGCGTCAAACCGGTATCGCGCGCCGGCGTGCCGGATTTATTCGCCGCCCATGACCAGGTTTGGCATTGGTAGCAGGCTGCCATGGGGTAGGCGGCTGTCAACCGGCATTCTCCAAGGTATAGCGCACGATGGCGCGCAGTTTTGCGGCGCGGATCGGCTTTTGCAGGATTTCGAAGCCGAGCCCCTCGGCCGCGATATCCTGCGCCGCCGAGGGATCGCCGGAGACGACGATGGCCGGAATCTTGGCGCTGAAATGCCGGTCCAGCGCCGCGATCACATCGACCGCCGTCTCTCCATTCGGCAATTTGAAGTCCGAGAGCAGCAGATCGGGCCGCCGGCCGCCGGCATTTGCTGTGCAATCCTCTATCGCCTCGCGCGCCGACCCGCCGCCGAATACCCGGTATCCCCAATCGATCAGCAATTGCGAGGTGGCAAAATACAGCTCCGGATCATCCTCGACGAGAATGATGACGGCTTCGTCGCCGGGCCGCGGTTTTAGCGCCGCGCCGGAGGGTTTCCCGACCCGCTCAGCGGCGCTCGCCAGGGCGAATTTCAGCCAAACGGCGGCGCCCAATTCATGCTTGGCGGATACCGACATTTCGTGGCCGAGCGCCGCGCACAGGGTTTGCGCGATCGAAACGCCAAGGGCGTAGCCGCGCCAATTCTCTTTCGAATAGGTGCCGTCATGCATTGGCGGTGCCGAAAAGCGCGCCAGCATTTGTTCATCCAAGCCCGGCCCGCTATCGAGGACACCGATCCGCAACATGCCCTTATGGCGGCGGCAGCCGAGCAATATGCGGCCCTTCTCGGTATGGCGGATGGCATTTGAAATCAAAATATCCAACACGCGCTGCAGCAAATAGCGATCGCTGCGCACCCTGAGGGCACAGCGAACGAGGCGGAATTCAAGGCCCTTGTTGGCCGCCTGACCGGCAAATTGTTCGTAGCTATGGTCGAGCAGTTCGGCGATATCGAATTCAGCCAGTGGCGGCGGCGCTCCGCCCGCGCGCATGGCGGAAATACCGAGTATCGCCTCGACGGTGCCGGAAACGCCGTCGGCGGATATTTGCGCGCTGTTCACCAGGGCGGCGATTTCGCTGCCCTCGGCGCGCCCGGCAAGTGCGGCCAGCAACAGGTTGAGCGAATGAAGCGGCTGGCGCATATCATGCGCGGCGGCGGCAAGAATTTGGCTGGTCCCGGTATCGGCGCCGTTGCGCGATGCGCCACCGTCCTGGTGGATGCCGATGATGGCGATGGCGGCGCCCGATGAATCGCGTTTCGCTTCGCCGCACGAGTGCACGAAACGCCTGTCGCCGGCGGCTGTCACAATCTCATAGGTCAAATCAAAATCGATGCCGAGCTCCCTGGTGCCGGCCCACGCCGCGCGCACGCGCACCCGATCCTCGTCACTGATCAGCGCCAGGTAGGAATCATAGGTCGGCGCCTCGCTTCCCGGCGCCTGGCCGAACAGGCGGTAACTTTTATCCGACCATTGCATGCGTTTCGTATCGTGGCGCCACAGCCAATAGCCGATTCCGGCCAGGCGAAGGGCAGCCATCGGAATCTCGTCGCGCCACCCTTTAGAACCTGGTTTTGCCAAACCGAACCCCCTCGATCACTTTGCTTAGAGCGGCCCCCATTGGCGCGCCACGCACTCGACAATGCTCTTGCCGAGCGGCGTTACGTCGACGCCGAGGCGGTGATGGATCGCCCCATGGCCGAGGCGCCGGCCGGCAATCTCGCGCGAATAGGTGACGAAATGATTGATGGATTTGAGTATGAAAACTAGCGCCGGCTCGACCTCGTGATAAACCGCCTCGGCGTCTTCAGCGCGCCCGTCGCGCAGACAATCGAACAGCTCGGCCATGCGGTCAAAGGATTCGAAGCCGGGTATCAAGCCGCAGGCACCGGCGCGCAGCACTTCGAGCGCTTCGAGCCCGGCCCTGCCGACGAATATATCGAGCTTGCCTTCCGTCTCTTCCAACAAGGGTGGCAGCGCCAGCGGCCCGTCCTCGATTTTGACGATTTTGAAATTCTCATGCTGTGCGCAGAGCTCGGCGAGGCCGGTATTGGAGAGGCCGATGCCCAAATATTGCGGCGCGTTCTGCACGCCGAGCGGCAAATCCACCGCATCCGCCACCTCGCCGAAAAAGCGCAGCAATTCCCGCTCCGGCAGCTCGCCGACGGCGGGCGGCTGCAACACCAGCCAGTCGGCGCCCACGGCCCGGGCGGCGCGGGCGAATTCAATTTGCCCGGCAACGCTGTTCTCGCCGACGGTGACGCAGAACGGCAGGCGCCGGTTGAGCCGCTCGGCGACGCAGTCGATGATTTGCCGCCGCTCGGTGCCGGAAAGCTTGTTGACCTCGGTGCCGAGGCCCATCACGGCGCAGCCATGCGCGCCGTGGCGCACCAGCGCATCAGTTTGCGCCGCGATGGCCGGCAGGTCGAGGCTGCCATCGGCGCGGTAAAACGCCAGCAGCATCGGATAGACGCCGAAAAATCCTGATTGCGATATGCCGGTCATTTTTTTACTCGGCCGGGCGGCTGTTGCGCTCAATCCGCCTTGGGGAATCCGGTCGGCGCCGGCTGTGCGGCGCTGGCCGATTCGGGATTGGCATAATAGAGGATCATGTCGTCGATTTTTCCGTCGCGGCAGCGGAAGAAATTGCAGTTCTGCAAAATTTGAACGCCCGCTTCGAGATAGGGCGAGCTCGCTTTCGGCGTCAGGCGAACCCTGAAATGGGCGGCGCAGCGATCATTGGCCGCATCGACATAATGAATGAAATCCTCGAAATGAGGATCGTAATTGGCGAGCAGGTGATAGAAAAAACTGATCAGCGGAGACTCGCCGGCGCCCGGTTTGCCGCTGAATCGGCGCGGCTCATTGTCGCCATGATAGATCGTGACGCGCGCATCCTCGGTGAAACAGGCGAGGATGGCGCCCTTGTCCTGGCGCGTGACATTGCCGAAATAATCTTGCTCGACAAGTTTAACGTAGTAATCATGTGTGCGGTCGCCCATGCGGCAATCCCCCTGCTGAATTTGTCTGTCTTATTTGCCCTTGAATTTGGCCTTGCGTTTCTCGACGAACGCCGTGATGCCTTCGACGAAATCCAAACTGCCGGCGCAGTGCGCGAAGTTTTCGGCTTCCGCCTGTAGTTGATCGTCAAAAGTGGAGTGGAGCGAGGCATTCAGCAATTTTTTCGTATTGCCATAGGCGCGTGTCGGCCCGTTTGCCAGGCGGCGCGCGAGCTTGTCCGTCTCGCCCGCCAGTGCCTTTTCCGGCACCACCCAATTGACCATGCCGAGATCCTTGGCGGCCGCCGCATCGAAGCGCTCGCACAGCAAGGACAGTTCCATGGCTTTTTTCAGCCCCACCGCGCGCGGCAGAAAATAGGTCGAGGAGCCGTCCGGGCTGGTGCCGACGGAGCAATAGGCCATGGTGTAGAAGCTGGTATCGGCGGCGATCACCAGATCGCAGGCGAGCATCAGGCTGACGCCGAAACCGCCGACCGCACCCTCGATGCTGGCGACGACGGGCTTGGGCATGCGCGTGATCACCTGGATCAGCGGATGCACCTGATAGACGAATTTTTCGAAGAAACGCCGGCGTTCGTCGGCCTCGCGGTCCAGTTCGCCGTGAAACAATTTGAGATCGCCGCCGGCCATGAAATTGCCGCCGCCGCCGCGGATCACGACGCAGCGTATCCGGGCATCGTTCTCGACGGCGCTCAGCGCATCGAACATTTGTTCGGTCAACGGACCGTTTACCGCGTTCAGCACTTGCGGCCTGTTGAGCGTCAGAGTGAGAACGCTCTTTGATCGTTGCGCCAGGATTTCTTTTGCTTTCGCCATTACAACTCCCGTCCATTCATTTTTGGCGGCGCCTCGGTATGACGCCGTTCGGTTTGATTTGGGTCAAGGCCCCGGGCCGCTAATATCAACACGATCTCCGGCACCATCCCATCGCGCCGAGAAAATCACGCCATTGAATTGAAGAGAGGCCTCCCATCATGGCTCCCCATGTTAGCGACCAGCGCGGTTATGGCGAGTCTCATAACCTGAATCGATTTGCTCCCCTGATCATGCTGATCGCCATCGCGGTCGTTTTCGGGTTGCTTTTTTCGGTCAACAGATTCGCCATATCGGCGGGCGTTCCGCCGATCGCCTATGCTTTCTGGCAAAGTCTGGGCGCTGGTTTGGCACTGTTGGTGCTGGTGCTGCTCAAAGGAATGGCGCCGCGCCTCAGCCCGCTATTTCTGCGCACCTATTTAATTTCGGGCGCGATTGGTTTCGCCATTCCCATTTCCCTGCTCGCCTTTGTCGCCGACAAGGTCCCGGCCAGCGCGCTGACGCTCGTCCTCGCGCTGTCGCCGCCGCTTACCTATGTTTTCTCGATCATTCTCGGGATGGAGAAATTCCGCATCGTCAGCGTTCTCGGCATTCTGCTCGGCCTCGCCGGCGTCGCCGTGCTGGTGGTTCCCGGTGAGAGCCTGCCGGGGCCGGAAATGGCGAGTTGGATTTTGCTGGCGCTGCTGGCGCCGGTATGCTTCGGCATGGTGAATGCGTATGCCGGGCGCTTCCGCCCGCCCGAGGCGCCGACCACCATGCTGGCCTGCGGCCTGATGCTGGCCTCGGCCCTGTTCCTGCTGCCGATCATGTTCGCGACCGGACAGGCCTATCTGCCTACCGGCGCAACGGGGATGGGGGATTGGGCGGTCCTGATGGCGGCGGCGATCAATGTCGCTTTTTGGCTGCTGTTTTTCGAGATCATCCGCCGCGCGGGGCCGGTATTTTTCGCCCAGTTCAACTATCTCGCCGTGTTGGCCGGCATCGCCTGGGCGATGATTATTTTCGCCGAGCGTCCGAGCGTCTACATTTGGGGCGCGCTGGTGCTGCTCTTTGTCGGTCTCGCCCTCGTGCAACGCGGTATCCGCAAGCGCTCCGTTGGATAACCGGTTGTTGGCGAACCCATGGGCGAATAGTCTTGCCCCAATAAGAATGACTCAGGGGAGAACGAGACATGTCGCAAAAGGCCATTCGCATCAAGACCGACCCGGATCCTTATGAGGCGTTTCGCCTCGCCCAGGCCTACCGCGTCGACAATATGATTTACGTCTCCGGCCAGGCCGCCATCAATATGCAAGGCGAGGTCGTCGGCGTCGGCGATTTCGATGCCCAGGCAGCGCAGGCGTTTGAAAATCTGGACGCGGTGCTGCGCGCCGGCGGCTCGGACCTGTCGAAGATCATCAAGGTGACGATTTTTCTGAAGGATATGGGCAATTTCGGCAAGATCGTCGGGCTCCGCGAAAAATATTTCACGCCGCCTTATCCGGCCGACACCATCGTCGAAATCACCGGCCTGGCGCTGCCCGAACTCGAGATCGAAATAGAAGCGATGGCCTTTGTTGACGGCGAAATAATCGGCTGAGCGCGTAAAGCCTACGTTACGGGTTGGCGGCCGCCGCCTTGGCCTCGCCCTCCTGCTGCTGCAGGGCGAATATCGAGGAGTAGCCGGCCGACCAGTCCGGCGGCAAACGGGCCGGGTAGGGGTCGAACTCGGCATGGCGGGCGGCAACGCCGCGCACGATCGCACCATTGTAACGCGACGGCGTCGGGTTGGGCGTGATCGGCAGGGCATCGGCCGAGGAAAAGGCGTTCAAAAGAAGCGGGCGCGATTTGCTTGGGTGATTGTTGCGCAGCGAGCCGTGCAGGGTGCGGCAATGATGCACGGTGACGGAGCCGGCGGGGCCTTTCAGATAGACCGCTTCGTCGAGCCCGGCCCTGTCCAGATCACTGCCGCTCAGGCAGCCGACCCATTGGCCATCATCGCCATATTGATCGAAAATTTCGCCCTTGTGGCTGCCCGGAATGACCCCCATCGGCCCGGTTTCATCATCGACATCGTCGAGATAGAGGCCGATCGTCAGGACGCTGAAATTGGTGTGCGGCCAAAACTGGATGTCCTGGTGCCATTTCACCTCTTCGCCGCCGCCGAACCACTTGAAGTTGAGCTTCGAATGATGGAATTTGACATCGGCGCCGAGCAAATCCTCGGCCAGATCGGTAATCATCGAATTCGCCGCGAACTGCCAATATGCCGGATCATGTTCGACCGGCTGGGTGAGGCGGCGCAATTTCGGCGCCGCCGCGCCATGCTCTTTTTCGACATCGAATTTATCGTTCGAAGCGCTGCAATTGCGGCTTTCGTCGATCATCTGCCAAGTGACTTCGCGGAGCCGCGCCAACCAGGCATCGCCGACGAAGCGCTCCTTGAGCAGATAGCCGGCGGCGAAATAGAATTCGCGCTCCGATTGCGTGAGTATTTTAGGCGCGCGCGCCAACACCTTTTCCGGCGTCATGATATCCATTCCCCTGCTGTAACCGCGGACGAGTCTATGCCCAGGCGGAAGCCCAGACAATACTGCTTGCAATGACATGAAAGGCGGAAATACTAACAATAAAATAATGGGAATGAAGGCGCCCGCGCTGGCTTTGGCGCGGGAAGCCGGGAGATTGAGCAGTGGCGGATTCCGAGAATGCGAATGACGCGCAAGATCCTGGCGCCGAACTCGACAGCCACTCCCCTGACGATCAGGAATTTTCATTCGGCGCCACGCTCGATTGGCGCCGACTACATCAGATTCAGGCACTCGGCACGCGCCAAAGCGCAGTGAACAAACCGACGACGGTACTGCGGCAGGGGCAGATCGCGGCATCCTTCTACATTCTCATCGACGGTTGGGGGTTGAGATACAGGCAATTGGGCGATGGGCGGCGGCAAATTCTTTCCTTTCTGTTGCCCGGAGACCCGGTGACGCTGAGCGCGCTGTCGCCGCGGCGTTTGGCTCACTCCGTGCAATTGCTGCCCGATTCCGTGGTCAGCGAGTTCGATGCCGATGTCGTAAGCAGGGAATTACACGGCAGCGAATATCTCCAGGCCTGCGTCAATGCGAGCTATGAACATGAGCTCGCCATGGCCGACGAGCTGTTGACCAATCTCGGCCGGCGCTCCGCCAAGGAGCGTATCGCCCATCTGATGCTTGAATTCGATTGCCGCCTCACGCTGCGCGGCGCCGTTCATACCCGCGACATATCGATGCCGCTACGCCAACGCCATCTGGCCGATGCGCTCGGTTTGACGACGATTCACGTCAATCGGACGCTGCGCATCCTGCGCACCGAAAATCTCATCGATATGCGCGGCGGCATATTGCGAATATTGGAGCGCGACCGCCTCATCGCCCTGGCCAAATTCGACGCCGCCTATCTCTCGGCCGGCACCGCCGGCGAGCGCTGATCGCGACCCGCTTCTGCTGGCGCCCCCGGCGGCGCGCTGCTATTGTCTGGCACAGCGAAGACCCGCCACGAGCTTGACAAACAGGGGAGGCAGCAATGGGCCAACGGATGATCGATTTGACGCTGAAAATGACCGACAATATGCCGGCCCATAAACTGTTTCAGCGGCCGGTGATCGTGCCACATTACACGCACGAAAAAACCATCAAGGATTTCGAGCTCGGCACGCCCAACGATCGGCTTTCGTTCGCCACAACCTTCTTGGGCATGGTCGACCATATCGGCACCCATGTGGATGCCTACTATCACACCAACCCCAATGGCGACACGGTCGATAACATGCCGCTAGATATGTTCATGGGCAAATCGGTGTGCTTTGACATGCGCCACATCCCCGATCTCGGCGATATCGACGTCGCCGATATGGAGGCGGCGGAAGAGAAAGCCGGCGCCAAGATCGACGGGCATATCGTTCTCATGTGTACGGGCCTGCATGAGCGCCACTATCCCGACGTGAAAGTGGTGTGGAGCAATTGCGGCATCACCGCCGACGCCACGAATTGGCTGGCCGACAGGGGCTCCAAGCTGCACGGCGTCGAAGGGCCGTCGACCGACAAGCCTTCGGACAATCTCTTCCCCAATCACCGGGTCTGCCGCGACCGCGGAATCACCCATTACGAATGGCTGATCAATCTCGAAGAGCTTGTCGGCAAGGGCGAATTCCAATTCTTCGGCCCGCCGCTGAAAATAGGCGACGGCAGCGGCTCGCCGGTCCGCGCCTGGGCGATGGTGGGCGACTAAAGGGAACGGCATACAGGGCGGAGAGGAATGTCTCGGGTCGATTCGAGGGAAGAAGACCAGCGCATTCCGATCACTCTCCTGAGCGGCTTTCTCGGCGCCGGCAAGACGACCCTGATCAACAATCTGCTGAGCGACCCCGATGCCGCAAAAATAGCCGTCATCGTCAATGAGTTCGGCGAGATCGGCATCGACGGCGATCTCATCTCGCGCGCCTCCGAGGATATGTTGGAGCTAACCAACGGCTGCATCTGCTGCGCCGCGCAGGGCGATCTGATGGACGGCCTCAACAAGCTGTTCATGCGCAAGGTCGGCCTCGCCGAGCCGAAAGTCGAGTTCGACAAGATCGTCATCGAGACCACCGGGATCGCCGATCCGTCGCCGCTCGCCAAGCTGCTTTACACCGATTTGAAGCTCGATCTGACGTTTAAGCTCGACGCGGTGTTGACCGTGGTCGACCTCAAGCATGTCGAGAACGAGATCGCCAATTCGATCGAGGCGCAAAAGCAGATCGCCATCGCCGACAAGATTATTTTCAACAAGCGCGACATGGTCGACGACGCGGCGTTCGAGCGCGCGATATCCGTGGTCGGCGCGCTCAATCCCTATTCGCGCAAGGAAGTCACCTCTTTCGGGGTCCTGGCGGTCGATAAAATCGTCGATCTCGATTTATTCGATCCGAAAAGCCGCGACGATGCGATCGGCGAGTGGCTCGGCAGCGACGACGGCGGCGCGCCGCACGAGCACGGCCATACGCCGGATGTCAGCGCCGTTTGTTTGCGGGAAACGCGCATCATGGATTGGAACCTGGTGCTGCGCTTTTTTGTCGAACTGACCGAGAGCTACGGCGAAAATCTCTATCGCGTCAAAGGGCTGGTGCAATTCGACAATGTCGACAAGCCGGTCATCCTGCAAGGCGTCCAGGACACCTTCAGCCCGCCGACCTACGCCGATAGCTGGCCGCGCGGCGAGCCCGAAACCCGCATCGTCGTCATCGGCAGGGGGTTGGATCGGGAAGACCTCGAAGCTCGCTTCGCCGCCTGCATCTTCGAGCAACCGACCGTTCTCGACCGCGGTTCCGGCGTCATCTGAAACGCCATCGATGAGGAATTTGACGGCATGAGTTTCGCCTACCGGAGCGCCCTCGAGCTGACGCGCATGATCAAGGAGCGCGAAATCTCACCGTTCGAATTGACCGAAGATGTGCTGCGCCGCCAGGAGGCGCTGGAGCCGGAAATCAACGCCTTCGTGACGCGCACGCCGGAAATCGCGCTGGCGGCGGCGAAACAGGCCGAAAAAGCCGTCATGGCGGGGGCTGAGCTCGGCCTCCTGCATGGCCTGCCGCTGTCGGTCAAGGATTTGATATCGATGCAAGGCGTGCCATGGACGTCGGGCTCGAAGCCGTTCGCCAACAATATCGGCACCGTCGACGCGCCGGCGGTGGCGCGCGCGCGTACCGCCGGTGCCTGCATCATCGGTAAAAGCACGACCAGCGAATTCGGCTGCAAGGGCACCGGCGACAGCCCGCTCACCGGGGTCACGCGCAATCCGTGGAATTTGGACAAGACCCCGGGCGGCTCGAGCGCCGGCGCCGGGGCCAGCGTCGCGGCCGGGCTGACACCCTTTGCCCTCGGTACCGATGGCGGCGGCTCGATTCGCATCCCGTCGTCGCTGTGCGGCCTGTTCGGCATCAAGGCGCAGTTCTCCCGCGTGCCGCTGTTTCCCATCCCGGCGACGCCGACCCTCGCCCATGTCGGCCCGCTGGCTAGGAGCGTGCGCGACGCGGCGCTTCTGCTCGGCGCCATATCCGGCCACGACGCCCGCGATCCGTTTGCCGTCGCCGGGCCGGTGCCGGATTATCTCGGCGCCTGCGACCAATCCGTCGCGGGCATGAAAATCGCCTGGAGCCCGACTTTCGGCTATGCCCGCTCGGATCCGGAAATACTCGAAATCAGCGAAAATGCGGCGCGCTCCTTCGAGCAGCTCGGCTGCCATGTCGAAGAGGTGGCGGCGCCCTTCGGGGACGAGCCGCTGGATATCTGGATGGCCGAATTTTATGGCGGCGTCGGCACCAAATTGAATGATTTGCTGGCTGATTCGCCCGAGCAGTTGGACCCCGCCGTCGTCGAGATGCTGTCGGGCGCGCTCGACCAGACGATCGAAGAATATTTCACCAAGGTTTTCGCGCGTTACGCATTTCGTGAAACGGTACGCCAATTCTTTGACGGTTACGATCTGCTGCTGTCGCCGGTGCTGCCCGTGGCCGCCTTCGATACCGGCCTCAACGTTCCGCCGGGATGGGAGGACAGGAACCCGGTTTCCTGGGTCTATTATACCTACCCATTCAATGTGACCGGCCAGCCCGCCGCCTCGATTCCGGCCGGCTTCACCAAAGCGGGCCTGCCGGTTGGCTTGCAGATGGTGGCGCGGATCAATTCGGAAACCGATATTTTCCGCGCCGCGGCGGCATTCGAGGAGGCATTCCCCTGGGCCGACAAGAAGCCGCGGCTGAGCGCGGACGGTGCGGATAATTAGCCGCCGCCCGGGAGGCTGGCGCTGGGCGGCTCTCGGGCTAGCCGCGTCGGCCATGCTGCTGTTGTTGTCGCCGGTCAATTTGGCGGCGGCGGAGCGCACCGCCGTGGTGCTGCAGGGTCTCGACAAGGTAACCGCGCGGATATCCGAATTCACCGCCGAGCTGGGCGTCCCGACCCGGTTCGGCACGCTGGAAATCACCGCCCGGGCGTGCCACAAAAAACCGCCCGAGGAGCCGCCCGAAAGCGCCGCCTTTCTCGAAATCCGTGAGAAGCAGCGCGGACAGCCGGTGCAATCCCTGTTCAGCGGCTGGATGTTCGCCTCGACGCCCGGCCTGTCGGCGCTGCAGCACCCGGTCTATGACGTCTGGGTGCTCGATTGCGCCATGTTGACGGAAAATTCGGAATCGAACGGATAGAAAGACGCCTGGTGCTCCAGCGCCGCCGTCAATTGTTCGAGATAGGTCTCGCGCGGCAGCTCGACGGCGCCGAAGCCGGTCAGATGCGCGGTCACGAACTGGGTGTCCAACAGCATGTAGCCGCCGGCGCGCAGACGCTCGACCAGATGCACCAGGGCGACCTTGCTGGCGTCGCGGGCGCGGCTGAACATGCTTTCGCCGAAAAAAGCGGCGCCGATCGAAACGCCATAGAGCCCACCGGCAAGCTCTTCACCATTCCAGCATTCGACGCTGTGCGCGTTACCGCGGCGGTGCAATTCGTTGTAAACCTCGACGATGCCGCCATTGATCCATGATTCGGCGCGCCGCTTCGTGCGCTCGGCGCATTTGCGGATAACCTGGTCGAACGCCTGATCGGCGGTGATCTGGAACTTACCCGAACGCACGGTGCGGGCGAGGCGCCGCGGCAGGTGGAATTCGTCCAACGGGATGACCCCGCGGAAATCCGGATCGACCCAGAATACGGACGGGTCATCCTGGCGCTCCGCCATCGGAAAAACGCCGCAGGCATAGGCCTTGAGAATCAGCTCTGGCGACAGTTCGATCATCGGCTCAATCTATACCCGAACCTTATACCAAGAAACGGTGATAATGACCCACAGAGATTACTTGTGGGATCGCCCCCGCAGCCCGTCGGGTAGGAGGATGGCCGCAGGCGATGCGGCCCATCGGCAAGGCCTTCCGACGCCCTCCGACGGGTCGCGGGGGTGACCGGAACGGCGGCTTGCCAAGGCAGTGGGCCGGCGTCGCGCGCGGCTTCCGATGTCCCGCATCGCCACGCCCCGCGCTCCTAGCCGAAAACCTTGGCAAGCCGTCCCTATGAGTCATTATCACCGCTTCTTGGTATTAGCCTTCGGCTATGAAGCGTTCCAACCAGTGGATATCGAAAGCGCCGTTGGCGAAATCGGCATTGGCGATCAATTTGAGGTGAAAGGGTATCGTCGTCTCGACGCCGGTGATGACATATTCCTCGAGGACGCGGCGCAAGCGCATCAGGCATTCGTTGCGGTTGGAGCCGTGCACGATGACCTTGGCCAGCAGACTGTCGTAATAGGGCGGCACGGTATAATCCTGATAGAGAGCCGAATCCACTCGCACACCGAGCCCGCCGGGTGGGTGATATCCGGTAATCAGGCCGGGGCAGGGGCGAAAGGTGAGCGGATCCTCGGCGTTCACCCGGCATTCGATGGCGTGGCCGTTAAAGTGGATATCATCCTGTCCGTAACCGAGCGGCGCACCGGCGGCGACGCGGATCTGTTCGCGCACCAGGTCTATTCCGGTGATCATTTCGGTAACCGGATGCTCGACCTGGATGCGCGTGTTCATTTCGATAAAAAAGAATTCTCCGGCCTGATAGAGAAATTCCACGGTGCCGACGCCGCGATAGCCGATTTCGCCCACCGCATGGACGGCGCGGGCGCCGATGCTTTCCCGCTCTTCGGCGTTAAGCGCGGAGGAGGGGGCTTCCTCCACCATTTTCTGATGGCGGCGCTGCAACGAGCAGTCACGCTCTCCCATATGGACCACATTGCCATGGGTGTCCGCCATGACCTGCAATTCAACATGTCGGGGATGGGCCAGGTATTTTTCCAGATAAACAGAATCGTCGCCGAAGTGGACCTTGGCTTCGCGGCGGGTTCTGGCCAGTGCCTCGGCCTCGGCGGGATCGCTTATCGCGCCATCGGAACCGGGAACCACCGGGATGCCGATCTCTTTCATCTTCGCCTTGGAGGCGATTTTGTCGCCCATCAGGCGGATATGATCGGATGTCGGCCCGATGAAGGTGATGCCATGCTCTTCGGTGATGGCGGCAAAAGCAGCATTTTCGGAAAGGAATCCATAGCCCGGATGGATCGCATCGGCGTTGGTGATGGTGGCGGCCGA
>PVBE010545280.1_pt1 | contig 16932 bp, 19 predicted proteins | sample 1631181 | NCBI WGS metagenome assembly PVBE01 (sample SAMN08397723, study PRJNA350692) | Marine metagenome, whole genome shotgun sequencing project. | isolation source: water | place: Pacific Ocean | collected 2012-04 | reverse complement strand
CTATCGACCGCCGGCGCCACAAACCATCTTGCCCCGCCCTGCTGTCCAGGCTTACGCTACGCTCCAGCCTGCACAGCAGGGCATGAAACCGCGCCGAACTCTCTCATAGACGCTGGACCACTTAATGGGGGCAGGCCAATCTTCTATAGGGGTTATGGTTTCGTGCCCTCGCCAATTGCTGATCGCACATTAATGCTTCCCATCGAAACCGCCATTCGGGCCTTGATGTCGAAATGTTGATGACAACAAAGAAGCCGACCTTATCGCTCGCTGGAATCCACACAAGAAATTCGGTGACAGCATACTAATTTTCATTGCCAACCATTTGGCATGGGCCAAAGTGCCAACCATTTGGCATGGGCCAAAATGTCTTGCTATTTGCAATCAAGCGGAAAGGCGGAAATTAGTATGCTGTCACCGAATTTCCGTTACTTCTTGATAACCTCGGTTATGGTGATGCCCAGACGGTCTTCGATGACAACCACCTCGCCCCGGGCCACCAGTTGGTTTTCGGCGCGAAGTTCAATCGAGTCGCCGACACGCCGGTCCAATTCGACGACGGCGCCGCGGCCCAATTTGAGAATCTGACTCACCTTCATCTCCGCCGTTCCGAGAACGGCGGTGATGTCGACGGAAATATTGTAGGCGGCTTCCATCTTGCCGTCGGCGTCCGCCGCTTGCGGGTCGTCTTCGTCAGCCATCACCATTTCCCACCCGCCCGATACGGGAAACGCCAATTATCGCACCGCCTTGAAGATTGGCCGCGAGGCCCGGACGTGAAACGAAAACCACGATTTCCAATCTGTTCACGACATGACGGCTATACGAATTTCATTCCCGTTGACGCGGATTGTTTAGGTTATTCACTAAGACGTCATTATTGTAACTCCGATCCGCCGCCGCGTCCATCGCCGGTTGCCCCCGCCAGGGTCGAAACCGCTAGCGGCCGCGAAAGCGCCTTATCCTTGGCCCAGGACCGTGACCTCGACGGTTCTTCGCCGGCCGCGGATATCGTGGTTGACGAGGACGGCCTGTTGCCAGGTTCCGAGACGGAGGATTCCATCGCGGACCGGCAGCACCAGCGACGGCCCCAGCAGCGCCGCCTGGACGTGGCTGTGGCCGTTGCCGTCGCGCCAAGCCAGTTCGTGCATGTATTCGATTCCCGGCGGCGCCAGCCGCTCGATAGCCCGCTTGAAGTCCTCCACCGCTCCCGGTTCGTACTCGATGGTGGTCAGCGAGCCGGTCGAGCCGACGACCGTCGCCTGGGCCGAGCCCTCGCCGACGCCGGAGGCGGCGACGACGCGGCCAATTTCGTCGGTGACGTCGGCGACGTCGGGTCCGGCCATGAGCGCCACCTCGAACGAACGGCAATAAACGATCAATTCCATTGCAGCCTCGTTTCCTTGAAATCCCCGGCCGCCGCCGACGGGGTCCTTTCGGCCAAAGCGGTATTTATATCGCCGACAGGCGGTTCAGGGCCTCGCTACGCTTGCTCCGCGCCCGCGCCGCATCGGCGCGGCGCTGGCGTTCGGTGTCGACGACGGCGGCCGGCGCCTTGGCGGTGAAATTGGCGTTGGCGAGCTTGCTGTCGTGTTTGCCGATCTCGCCGTCGAGCCTGGCGATTTCCTTCTCCAGGCGGGCCTTTTCCGCCGCCAGGTCGATGACCTCGGCAAGGGGCAGAATCACCGTCGCCTCGTCAAGGACATCCTGGACGGCGCCCTCCGGCGCCTCGCCGTCCAAGGGTTCGATCGACGCCAGCCGCGCCAGGGTGACGATCGATGAGCGATGGCTTTCCATGCGGGCCGTGGCGGCGGCGCCCATGTCCTTGAGCAAAAGCGGGATTTTCGCCGCCGCCGGAACGTTCATCTCGGCGCGGACGGCGCGGACGTTGGAGATCAGGCGCACCACCCAGTCCATTTCCGCCGCCGCCGCTTCATCGATCAGCGTCGCCGGCAGCTCCGGCCATGGGGCGGTGATCAAGGGACCATGGCGCTCGCCCGCCAACTGTTCCCACAGCTCCTCGGTGATGAAGGGAATGACCGGATGGAGCAAATGCAAAAGCCGGTCGAGAACCCAGGCGGCGGTGGCGCGGGTTTCCTTGGCGGCCTCTTCATCGCCGCCCTGGAACATGGGCTTGGTGAATTCCAGGTACCAGTCGCAAAAGGTTCCCCAGGCGAATTGATAAAGCGCCGCCGCCGCCTCGTTGAAGCGGTAGTCCTCGATGGCGGCGGCGGTCGCGGCGGCGGTTTCGGCGAGCTTGCCGATGATCCAACGGTTGACCGTCAAGCCGGCCGAGAGCGGATCGAAGCCGGCGCCAAGCTGGCAGCCGTTGATCTGGCAAAACCGCGCCGCGTTCCACAGCTTGGTGGCGAAGTTGCGGTAGCCCTCGACCCGGCTTTCCGACAGCTTGACATCGCGGCCCTGGGCGGCGAAAGCGGTCAGTGTGAAACGCAGCGCGTCGGCTCCATATTTGTCGATCAGCTCGATGGGATCGATGACGTTGCCCTTGGATTTCGACATTTTTTGGCCCTTCTCGTCGCGGACCAGGGCGTGAATGTAAACGGTATGGAACGGCGCGGAGCCAAGGAAATGCAACCCCATCATCATCATCCGGGCGACCCAGAAGAAAATGATGTCAAAGCCGGTGACCAGGACGTCGGTGGGGTAATAACGCTTGACCTCGGGCCGGTCGGCGGGCCAGCCGAGGGTCGAGAACGGCCACAACGCCGATGAGAACCAGGTGTCGAGAACGTCGGCGTCGCGGACCAGTTCCACCTCCTTGCCGTAGTGTTCTCCGGCCGCCTCCAGAGCCTTCTCCTCGGTCATTTCGACGAAGACTTCGCCGTCGGGGCCGTACCAGGCGGGAATCTGGTGCCCCCACCAGATCTGCCGGGAGATGCACCAGGGCCGGATGTTGCGCATCCACTCGAAATAAGTCTTCTCCCATTGCTTGGGCACGAACCGGGTGTCGCCCTTTTCCACCGCCTCGATGGCCGGTTCGGCGAGGCGCCCGGCGTCGACGAACCACTGGTCGGTGAGCCAGGGTTCGATGGCAACGCCGGAACGGTCCCCGTAGGGCACCATCATCAGGTTGTCCTCGGCCTTTTCCAAGAGGCCCAGGGATTCCATTTCCTTGACGATGGCGTCGCGGGCCTCGAAGCGGTCGACGCCCCGGTAGTGTTCCGGCGCGTTGTCGTTCATCCGCGCGTTGCCGTCCAAGACGTTGATCATCGCCAGATCGTGGCGGCGGCCGACCTCGAAGTCGTTGAAATCATGGGCAGGAGTGATCTTCACCGCGCCGCTGCCCTTGGCCGGATCGGCATACTCGTCGGCGACGACGGGAATGGGCCGCCCGGCGATGGGCAGGATACAGTTGCCGCCGATAAGATGCCGGTAACGGTCGTCGTCGGGATGGACGGCGACGGCGGTATCGCCGAGCATGGTCTCGGGACGGGTGGTGGCGACGGTAATGAAAACGCCTTGCCGGTCCTCGACCGGGTACTTGAAATACCACATCCGGCCATGGACCTCGCGCTGCTCCACCTCGAGGTCGGAAATGGCGGTGTGCAGCAAGGGATCCCAGTTGACCAACCGCTTGTCCCGATAGATCAGGCCCTCTTTGTAAAGCTCGACGAAAACCTTGCGGACGGCGGCCGACAGGCCCTCGTCCATGGTGAAGCGCTGACGCGACCAGTCGCACGACGCGCCCAGGCGCTTGAGCTGGTCGATGATGGCGCCGCCTGATTCCTCCTTCCATTTCCAGATGCGCTCGACGAACTTGTCGCGGCCAAGGTGGTGGCGGGTCAGGTCGTCCTTCTCCAGTTGCCGTTCGACAACCATTTGGGTGGCGATGCCGGCGTGGTCGGTGCCCGGCTGCCAAAGGACGTCGTCGCCCTTCATGCGCCGATAGCGGATAATGATGTCCTGCAAGGTGTTGTTGAGGGCATGGCCCATGTGCAGGCTGCCGGTGACGTTGGGCGGCGGGATGACGATGGTATAAGGATCGGCGCCGGGCCGCCGGCCACAGGCGAAGGCGTCCGACCGCTCCCAGGCGGAATAATGTTTTTCCTCGACCTCGGCGGGCCGATAGGTTTTGTCCAGCATCGCTGAACCGTCCTTGTACTGGTGTGGAACGCGCTCGAATTTCCCAGCTTGGTGGGACTAAGGCGGTTTTGCCATCAGGTCAAGCTGGAAGCCTTACAAGTCCAGTTTTTCCGCCCGGTTGACCATAAGATCGATTTCTTTTTTGACGAGGCGTTCGATCAGATAGGGCAGATTACGGTCCAGCCACTCCCGCAAGACCGGGCGCAACATCTCCCGCACCATCCCCTCGAGAGTCAAGGCACCGCCGCCGATCTGCAGATCCCGCTGATTGAGAATGGCGCGCGCCAGCTCGGAAAGGATATCGGTCGACTCCTGGGTCGTCCGCCCCGAAACAATGGTTTCCGGCGGCGTGATCATCGCCGCGGTGAGTTCGAGAACATTTTCCGGTTCCGGCGCCGACTCGGGTAGCGGCTCGGGTGGCGGTTCCGGCGCCGGCTCGGGTAGCGGCTCGGGTAGCGGTTCGGGTTCCGGCTCGGGTTCGGGTTCCGGCTCGGGCTCAAGTTCCGCCAACTCGATTTCCGGCTCGGGTTCCGGCTCGGGCTCCGGCTCCGGCTCGGGCTCCGGTGCCGGCTCGGGTTCCGGTTCCGGCTCGGGTTCGGGCTCCGGTGCCGGCTCGGGTTCCGGCTCGGGTTCGGGTTCGGCCTCGGAATCGGGTTCGGACAGAATCCGCCGAATGGAGGAGAGAATGTCCTCCATCGATGGTTCTTGAGTTGAATCCTCTTCTACCGGCCCATCTTCTTCACTCATCTATCATCCATTCAAATCATGGAACCTTGGCCATGAAGAAGTTACCGAAGCGTTACCGGTATTTCAGCAAGTTTACCTATTTTTTCCGATACCGCCCTGGATGGCGCCGCCAAACCATTTGTAGCGCACTTGCCGATAATGAACCTCTGGATCGTAGAAATCCACAGGCAGTTGCAATTGCCCCGCGGTTAATTGGCCCATGGCTTTTTTCAGTTCGTAAATGGCCACCATTTCATCGCGCTTGGCCCTTACGAGATCAACCCTTGCGTCCAAAAGCTCCTGCTCGGCGTCGAGAATGTCGAGGACCGTTCGCGAGCCGACGGCGGCCTCGCGTTCAACGCCTTCGAGGGCGATTTCGTTGGCCTTGATCTGCGATAAAAAAGATTCGATTCGGGCGCGCGCCGTTTGCAGCCCCTCCCAGGCCTGGGTCGCCTCCTCGGTGGCGTCGCGGCGCGCCTGATCGATTTTGCGCCGCAGTTCGGCCGCCGTCTGGCGGGCTTCGCGCAGGCGCGAATAGACGGAGCCCGACTGATAGAGGGGTACGCTCAGGGTCACCTTGGCCGTGTAGGTGTCGGACCGGCTGTCCTTGCCGGAGGAATTGAAAGCGCGACTCGCCGAACCTTCCAAGTCGACCGAGGGCAGCAATTCGCCGCGAACCTCGGCGACATCGTCAAGCGAAGCCCTTTCGTCGAATTCGGCCTCGATCACGATGGGATTGTCGATGGCCGCGGCGCTGATCGCCTCGGCTTCGCTGGTCGGCAGGCCGGCCGGCGCCTCGGGTCGGATCAGCCCGCCGGGAATTTCACCAACCGTATTGCGGTAGGAGGCGCGCGAGACTATCAGGTCGCCCTCGGCTTGGATGCGGTCGGCGGTCTCGCGGGCCAAGCGGGCCTCGGACTGGTGGACATCCGTGCGGGTGGTCTCGCCGACCTCGAAGCGGTCCCGGCTCGCCTCGAGTTGACGTTTCAGCACTTGTTCGTTGTTGATGTTGAGTTCGAGCACTGCCTGATCGCGAAAAACGTCCATATAGGCCTTCACCACGTCGAGAAGCACGGTCTGCTCGACGTCCAGCAAGCGGGCGCGCTCGGCTTTGACCGTGTTTTCGGCCTCGCTGGTCGCCGCCAGGGTCCGCCCGCCGCGGAAAAGGGGTTGGTCCAAGGTCAGGCTCAACGAATGGGGTTCGCGGTGCTGGCGGCGGTCGGGGTCGTCGCCCGAGGTAAGGTTTTTGTAGCTGGCGGATACACCGGCGTCGCTTTCAATCTCCATCGTCGGCCGCCAGTTGGACAATGCCTGGGGCACCTGCTCGTCGACGGCGCGCAGTTTGGCTCGCTGGGCGAGGAGGGTGGGATTGTTGAGATAGGCGGCGATAAGCGCCTCGTTCAGGGTCTGCGCATGAGCCGATTGCACCAGTCCGAGCCATCCCGCCAGCAGAAAGAAGACAACGGACAACGATTTATTCATACGTTATTTCGCTTTCCGCCCTTGAGAACGCCGGCAAGTCTATCCGCGTCGGCCGGCAAAGGCAAAGGGATCGCAAGGCAAGCCCGTCCAAGGCCTCGCCGTTGATCCACCGAACCTCGCCTTCAGAAGGTGAAAGCCGAAAGCGGCGCGAACCCCGGCAATGCCGGGGTCGCGGCGTCAAAAATATCGCGGCTTGCAACGATTCCGCCGCGGCGTGTGAAAAGCGTACCCTTGCCGAGGCTATTCGTGGATCCGTTGCCGCCGACGACCGTCACCATGCGTCCGCCCTCGGCTAGCTGGTCGGAAATCTCCGCCGGCACGGCGGAAACGCCGCCGCTGAAAAAAATGACATCGTAGGGAGCCTGTCTGGGATAGCCTTTTTCCAGCGGCCCCTCGACGACGGCGACAGTGCCGATCTCCAATTCGGCCAGGGTGGCGATGGCCTTGGCCGCCAAGGCGCCGTCGCTTTCCAAGGCGACCACGGCGCTGGCCAAACGGTCGAGCACCGCCGATGCATAGCCAGTGCCGCAACCGATATCCAAAACCACGTCGTTGGGCCGGATCTCGGCGGCTTGAATAAGGCGGGCGAGCACCAACGGCGCCATGAGGTAGCGTCCCTGGGCGATACGGACGGCCTCGTCAACATAGGCGATGTCGGCCATCGTATTCGGCACGAAGGTTTCGCGGGGCAATTCAGCCATTGCCGAAAGAACCAGGGGATCGGTCACCTGGTTATGCTTGATCTGGCATCTCACCATGTTGACGCGAACACTGGCGTAATCCATCGCGACTCCGTTGCGGGCACTCATCGAAAGATCGTTCGCCGGGCTATATAATCCGGCCTGGCCGCAAACACAATGCACCTCTAGCGGCTCCGCCAGCGCAACCCTCGTTTGCCGGTTTCCCTTGCCGGAGCGGCAAGGATTCCGGCTCCTGGAATCGCCGCCTTGACCGGCGGAAATCGAGGGTCTAAGTTCCCTTTCCTTCGCCGCCTGGACGGGGATTGTCTCATGCGGGATTCCATGAGAGCCGTGGGGTTGGCGCGGTGGCGGAGTGGCTACGCAGCGGCCTGCAAAGCCGTCTACGCCGGTTCGATTCCGGCCCGCGCCTCCAGTTTAATCCGGCGTAGTTCAGTTGGTAGAACGGGGGACTGTTAATCCCTATGTCGCAGGTTCGAGTCCTGCCGCCGGAGCCAATAAGAGCAAGGGGTTAGCCTTAACGGGCTAGCCCCTTGATGCTTCTGGGCGCCCCCGTTCCCAGGCGCCCCGTTATATCTCATCGTATCTTGAAAATCGCGCATTGACCTATTAATATAATAGGCATGGCGGATATCGTCCCTCTACGCATGAGTCAGGCAGCCGCGCTCCGGGTAATTCGGGAGTTGGCGCAAGATTCTTTGAATGTGGTTTTTCTTCCACATGCAAGGAAGCGGATGAAAAAGCGAAGAATTACCCCCACAATGATATACGCCTGCTTGAAGGCGGGCAGTATCACCGAGGGACCGTTTCTGAATGCCAAGGGAAACTGGCAAGTAACAATGGAAAGAATGTTGGCGGGGGAGGAATTGGTGGCCGTTGTCGCTATAGAGCGAGGCCAAACCTTGCTTGTAATTACGGTTTATTAGGAGAGCGCCCATGTACCATTACACAGAGAGTGGATTGAGGGGAATATGGCTGGCGAATGGCTACAAGGAAGTTGAAACTTCCGAAGGCAAGGGGGTAGCGTTCGCCAACCTTGAAGGCCTTCATCGCGCCATTGCCATGGACCTCCTGCGATACAAGCCGCGCCTATCCGGCAAGGAGTTCCGTTTCATCCGTCAGGAGATGCGGTTTTCGCAAGCTCGTCTCGCTCAAATGCTGGGCACCACGGACCAAGCGGTGGCAAGATGGGAGAAGGGCAAGACGCGCGTACCCAAAATGGCGGATAGATTCTTGCGGGCTTTCTATCGGGAATCCGCGGAGGGCAACGCCCACATCATTGAAATGGTGAAACGTCTGAACGAGATCGACCAACAGGCATGGGAGAAGCGGACATACGGTTTAGAAAACAACGAATGGCGGGTTGCTGCCTAAGGGCTCGTCACAAAATAACCGCGTCACTTCACTTCCGCCGTCATGCCCGGCCTTGAGCCGGGTATCCACGCAGTTGATGCCGAGCGCGAGGCCCGTGGATGGCCGGATCAAGTCCGGCCATGACGACGGAAGGGAGGATGGTGATTCATTTATTCTGTTACGGCCCCTAAGGACGGTGGAACGGCAACCCGGCGGTCGCCGACGGAATTCTCACCAAGCCGGCCGAAGCGTGGAGGCGTCATGGCCGTTCGCCATTGAAAACAATGTGAAAGCTGGCGCCGGGCGGCTCGCCGATGGACAGCTCGCCTTTGATCATCATGCTCAGGGTGTCGATCAACTGGAGGCCCAGGCTCTTGCTCCCGGCGATGTCGAAATCCTCGGGCAGGCCAACGCCGTCGTCGGCGACGGAAAGTTCGATGTCCCCGCCGTTTAGTCTTTTCAAGGAGACCCTGACATTACCGGACCCGCCATCGGGAAAGGCGTGTTTCAGACAGTTGGAAAGCATTTCGCTGACGATCTGGCCGATCGGAACCGCCAAGTCGATATCGAGAACGATATCCTCTATATCGTCACTGAACGACACTTGGCCGGTCCCGTCCAGTTGGCTTTCCTCGATATCTTGAATGATCGATCTCAGATAATTCAGGGCATCGATGCTGCCCAGATCGTCGGACCGGCACAGGTTTTCATGGACCTGCGCCATGACCCTGATCCGCCGCTCGCTATCGCCTAGGGCATTGGCAACCTCTTTGCTCCTCCCCGCTCTTGCCTGCAGCGCCAGCATGGAGCAGATCGTCTGCAGGTTGTTCTTGACCCGGTGATGGACTTCCTTGAGCAGTACCTTCTTCTCGGCCAGGGAGGCTTTGATCCTGTCCTCCGCCCGTTTGCGCTCGGTGATGTCCTGGCCTGAACTTACGCTACCGATGATAGCGTCGTTGTCATCCTTAAGGGTGGCATTGTGCCAGTAGATGCTGCGAAGTTCGCCGCTTTTGGTGAGAACTTCGTTCTCAATATATTCAACCGCCGCAATTTCTCTCGAACATACCTTGGCGTGAACGGTCTGAACCTCTTTTGCTTGATCCTTGGGGACAGTCGTTTCAAACCAGTTTCTGCCGATCATTTCATCTTCTTCGTAACCCAAGACGTCGAGTCCTCTGCGGTTGATCAAGGTCACTCCGCCGGTCCTATCCAGACAAACGATTATCGCCTCGGCTATGGCGAGATACTCATTTGCTCTTTTTCGTTCTCTGCGAACCTTCTCCTCGGCCTGCTTGCGCTCGGTGATGTCCTGGACGGTGCCGGCGAGTTCGGTTGCTTTTCCATGCTTGTCGAGGGTGGCAACGGCCTCTTCATGAACCCATCGAACCGTGCCATCCGGCAGGATGATCCGGTGATCCACGGAGTGATTGCCCTCTTTGGCAAACGCTTTTCCCTCGGATTCCTTGACCTTATCAATATCTTCTGGGTGAACGGCCGCGAAAAACCGATCATACGATGGTTTGAATGCCCCGGGTTCATGACCAAAAATCCGGTAGATTTCGTCTGACCAGTGGAGTGTCCCTGATTCCACATTGAGCGACCAATCGCCTATTCTGCCGGTCCTTTGTGCCTCGGTAAGGCGCCGCTCATTCAGAAGCAGGGCCTCCTCCACTTTTTTACGTTCGGTGATGTCCTCGGCGATCCCGGCGATGCGGTAGGCTTCTCCTCGTTCGTCCAAGACCGGAAAGCCGCGGTCCAGAATCCAGCGTTCCTCCCCGTCCGGACGGACGATTCGGAACTCTTCGCTGTATTCCCCCTTTTTGGCATTCTCGTAGTAGGCCTTTTTCACCCGCTCGCGGTCGTCCGGGTGAATGGAGTCAATCCAATCCTCGGGTTGTTCGTATACTTTTTCACATTTGCTTCCCCATACCTCCTCGTAAGCTGGACTCATGTAAACAACGGCCTGGGTCTCGGCGTCGTTGATCCAGAAGACCTCCTTGATGTTCTCGGCCAACTGGCGGAACCGGGTTTCGCTTTCCTGCAAGCGCCGGATCATCGGGCCGGTGACAGTGAAGAAGACCATCGTTCCCGCCGCGATGACGGCGATGGCGATGGCGGCGACGATCAAGCCGGCTCTGATGAAGGGGGCGCGGACTTCGGCCAGGTCGATCTTGGCGACGATACCGAGATTAAGCACCGCCACCGGCTCTTAGGCCGCCAGCACCGCGACGCCCCGGTAGTCGAGCCCGACCAACGACCCCGAATGCCCATGCAAGGCATGGCGCATCGGTTCGGCAAGTTTGGAATCGATGTCAACCGGCTTCGGCTGGTCCAGGTCAAGGTGGCGATGCAGGAGGATAAAGACGATCCGGTCGCCCTCGACGCGGGCAAGGGTGAATTCTCCTGTTTCTCCAAGACCTTTGTACGCTTCATGCGCATCCTTGATTTGCGAGATGGTGGCGGCTTCTGTCCCGCCTGGATAGTTTGAACTGTAAAGTTGGTCGAAATTGGCTATCGCCTCCATCAGCCGCGCTTGGCTTTGCGCGGTGTGGATCATGTCATTGCGCTTTTCCTCGAAGGCCGTCTCGTAAAGTACCCAGATGGCGGCGCCGGCGATGGCCAAGGCGACCGACGCCAGGGTCAGCACGGGGATAAAGATGCGATGGAAGCCTGTTATTGCCGCCTTTTGAGTATTCCTGGGTGAAAACATCGCCAAACCTGGATCAATAAGCCGAAATCGTTTTTCGGGCATCGGCAAAGGCCGCGAAAACGGCAACGGCCGCCAGCAAGGAACGTGCTTTTTTCATGCGGTCCCTCCATTTGAAGGAAACGTGGCGTCATCTCCACGAACGGCCGGTCAGTCGGCGCCGCCGTTCAGGGATCCGGCGACCGTACGTAAGTATCGTGGCACCGAAATAGGCTTGGAAATGTAGTCGTCGAAACCAAGATCAAGAAACATTTCCCTGTTCCCTTTCATGGCGAAGGCGGTCACGGCGATGGCCGGAATTTTCCTCGTCTCGGGGTCGCGGCGCAGCAATTCCAATGCGTCGAGGCCGGAAATTCCCGGCAACTGAATGTCAATGAGGATCAAATCGGGACGATAGTCACGGGCGAACTCCACGACATCCCCACCGTTACCGGTCTTGATGACGTTGTAACCGTGCTCCGTCAGAAGATCGTCAAACAGCCTCATGTCTAACGCATTGTCTTCGACGATCAGTACGGTTTTTGGCATTTATCTTCTCCTGGACGAACTTACCGACCCACTATGATAACAAACCGACGTTTCATTCCGATCCCGGCCGTGCTTCGATATTGCTTCAGCATGTTTCAATATGCTTCAATCGCCGCCATGAAAGATCATGTGCTCATCGTCGAGGACGAACTGATGGTCCAGGGGCTGCTCGCCCTTCACCTGAAGAACGAGGGCTACGCGGTCAGCCGCGCCGCCACCGGCAAGGAGATGTTGGCCATCCTTGAAAAGGAAGCCGTCAACCTGATCCTGCTTGATTTGAACCTTCCCGACGAGGACGGCTTGGTTCTGGCCCGCCGGGTGCGGAGCCGCTCGACGGTTCCCATCATCGTCCTGACCGCCCGCAAGGGCATGGATGATCGTCTGGGAGCGCTCAAGATCGGCGTCAACGACTACATGGTCAAACCCTATGAACCCCGGGAACTGATCCTGAAAATCAAAAATCTTCTTGACCGCTCCGATAAAGGCGGGGACTCGGCTTTACATGATGGCGGCGTCATGTATTTTGGGGGGTGGACCTTGAACGTTCCCGGCCGTTCGCTCAGCGATGCGAAGGGGCGGGAGAGGCATCTTACTCCCGGCGAATTCAATCTGCTGGCCGTCCGGCCAAATCCCCGGACCGGGTGCTTTCCCGCGACCGTTTGATCGACGCGATCAGCAAGGATGACGACCCATCCGATAGGGCGATAGACATCATCGTCAGCCGTCTGCGCAAGAAGATCGAGAAGAACCCCAAAAAACCCCGTCTGATCCTCACCATCACCGGGTACGGATATAAGCTGGCCGGGAAGGTGTCGTGACAAGGGCGATGACTGAAAGCATGTCCCTGGCTAAACGCTAAAGGTGGGCGAGGTGGAAAATCTCGTGGGCGATAAAAAGCTTGGGCCTCATAAAAAATTACGGGCTCCTCGACGTTGTAAGTGGAATTCACCTGGATTTTCGGAGCCCGCAATTCCGCCACTTTCCGCAATTCATCTCTTGCCAGTCATTTTGCCCCGATCTCAGGGGAACTCAAGGCCGAAGCCGCGCTTGGCGCGGTGCCGCGAAGCGGCAGCCTTGACTTCCCCTGAGATCGGGGCCACCCCTCCGGCAAGAAATGAATGGCCGATCATAACGCCGTCCGCGGAGGACAAACCGGTGGAATTCCACTTACAACGTCGAGGAACCTGTTTCCTTCCACTAGGCAGGAAAGGATTTGCGCACGGCGTTGAATTGACTAGCGATTCATGATATAAACTTTCCAATGAATCTTTAACAACTTGACAATACTTTATCATATACTTTACAATCTGCCCATCAAAACATTTCAATCTTTGATAGAAAACTTTCCAATAAATGGAACGAAAGAAGCACATCCCTGTTAATGAGTTGCGAGAGTTTGTCGTAAACAATGTCGGCAAACACCCGCACGATTTAACCGCGCGGATTACTCAGCACTTCGGCATCACGCGTCAGAGTGCCGCGAACCGCCTTAGAAAGTTTGTTGACGAAGGTGTTTTAGAAGCCGAGGGGCGCACCAAGGCTCGTCGCTATGCACTAAGAAATTTCGTCGATGAGTCCGTGACGCAAGACGTATCCGATCGCTTGGCAGAGGACACGGAGTGGAGAAATAATATACTGCCATATTTAAACGGTGTGCCTAAAAACGTGCTCGACATTTGCCAATACGGATTTTGCGAAATGGTCAACAACGTCATTGATCACTCTGAAGCAAAGAAATTTATAATCGCAGTCACCCGTAATGTTTTGGTTATCAATTTAGTGGTTTGGGATTTCGGCGTTGGTATTTTCAACAAAATTCAACGTGATTTTGACCTAGATGATCCACGACATGCTTTGTTGGAACTATCAAAAGGCAAGCTGACATCTGATCCAGATAAACATACTGGTGAGGGGGTATTCTTTACATCTCGCATGTTTGATGAGTTTTCCATTGTCTCGGATACCCTGGTTTATTTGGCCCGCAAAAGTTACGACGAGTGGCTTATTGACTTTGAGAATAGAGTTAAAAAAAGGACGGGCACGGTGGTGACTATGGCAATTGCCAATGACGCCCAACAAACCATTCAAGAGGTTTTCAAGAAATACAGCGACGACGAGTGGCGGTTCATGCGAACGCATGTCCCGTTAAGGCTGGCAAAGTACGAAGGTGAGCAATTAGTATCCCGGTCCCAAGCAAAACGGCTTCTAGCCAGAGTAGATCGATTCTCGGAAGTGATGCTGGATTTTGACGGCGTCTCAACAATCGGGCAGGCGTTTGCTGATGAAATCTTCCGGGTCTATAGCAAAAGCCATCAAGACGTAGAAATCGTCGCGATCAATACCGCGCCCGAAGTGCAGCAAATGATTGACCGTGTCATTAACGAATAGGTGAAAAAAACGAACGAGGGGCGAGTCCTTACGACTTAGGGCTGGGCTTCTTTTTGCGTTTAGACGATTTTTTACCAGGTCGTGTCGCATCCTGTTCTTGGCGTGGTCCGTTTTCCGTCGCGGTGGCGACAATTTCCGCCGCCAACTTATTCGGATCGTCCGCTTTCGGGGCGCCTCCCAAGCAAAGCGCCACAATAGTCCCGCGGTGCCGGCGGCGAACCGTCCTTTGGCCGCCGCTGGCTTGTCCATGATGGCCCGAGCGCAATCGACGGCCGAACGGGGACGGCCCATGAAACTCAAGGAAATTCTCCGGGGATCGGAACGCCTGGACCGTGGCCAAAAGCAGCCGCGGCGGCGACAGCAACCTGGCCGGCATCATCGCCTTCGACCGGGTCTCATTTGCCGAGGAAGGGGAGGACCGCCTTGGTAAGGGTCTCCACGTCGAAAGGCTTCGCCAGGATGGCGTCGGCTCCGATCTTGGTGGCGGCCATCAAGGTACTCCCTGGTTCATCTGGTCGTGGCCAGCCGAGATGGCGAGAATCTTGACGCCGGCCGATGCCTCGCGGATTCGCCTGATTCCCCCGATTCCTCCCATGCCATCCATAAAGCCGACATTTCCCAGATGACATCCAACTTCGTGGAAATCGTACCACGGCCCCATCTCCAAGGGAACTGTATCCCCTTTGCAGCCATCCGATGACATGATTTTGGTAATCGGCCAACGCGTGGAAGGCCATTTGGTCGTTTCTCTTGTCATCCAAGCGTACCTCTCCCGCACTTTTCACCTCACCGTAGATTTTCTCGGCCTACGCCGGAGCGGGTCTTCGTCGCAAATCATCAATCAGGCCCAAGATTTTCTGGAACAAGCTCCTCGGCACCGCCACCTCGGCCAATTGGAACGTGACGTACCGGCCATGGCTGATCACTTTCGCACCGATCTTCACCAACTTTTCCCGCGGCGTGGTCAGAGACCAGTGTTCCACCTCCTTCGGCAAAGCCAGTGTCCGCATAAAGTTGGCGAGATTGTAAGTCAGGGCGTGAAGCTGGAGCCGAACGGCGTTGTCGCGGAACTTGCGGCACGATATGTACACGGCAACTGCGATTCATCTAGAATCTTAAGCATTTCGTTTCGCGCCTCGTTTCGCGCCCAAATTCCCACAATATTAATATGGGTATTCATATATGAACCTTCCGGTTATGGAAATATCATAGAGCCTTCATAGGGAAATCCCCGGCTATTTTAGGGGAAATACCTAGAACGGTTGACAATGCAACCGGTTTATGTGACTATATTTCGTGTGGGCAACTGGTTTATGTAATTATATTAGGGGGAAAAACTAATATGACCAAAACCAAGTATTTTGTGATCGGCACGACTTTGTTCATGGCCCTGGCCAGCGGTTCGGCGTTTGCCGGCGATCCCGTTGAAGGCCAGAAGATCTTCAATATGAAATGTAAGGTCTGCCATACGGCTGCCCAAAATAGCAAGAATTCAACCGGCCCCAATCTGTATGGTGTCGTCGGCCGCAAGGCGGGCGCCCTCTCGAGTTACAAGAAATACAAGGGCCTGCAAGGCGCCAATTTCGCTTGGGACGAGGCGTCTCTCGATGAACTCCTCGTCAATCCCAAGAAATTCTTCAAGAAAGTCAGCGGTAACAATTCCATTATGGCTATTATTAGCATGCGAAATCCCAGTCAGCGCGCCGACCTCATTGCCCACCTGAAAACGTTGAAATAGCCTTTCCCTTGGCCGGCAAAACCGACGCCAATAAGCGCCCCCGCCTCGCCAAAGGCGGGGGCAAGGCTTTGCGCCAAGTCAAAGACGAAGCCTGTACTCGCCAGCTGGCTCAACTAGTACACCCCGGCGGGATTCCTGACCCCATACGACGGACATTCCGAGTTTCCTGGCTAGGGCGCGTGGCGCGCCGTGATGCCAATCCATCACAAGCGCCGCGCAACGCCGTCCGGGAAGCTCGGAAGCCCGCCCTCCGGGTCGCTTTTCCCGCTCTCCCGGGGCGTCGCGAACGCTTGACGATGTACCCGCATCGCCGGCGCGTCCGCTCCTACCGGGAGAGCGGGAAAAGCGATCGTATGGGGTCAGGAATCCCGCTGGGGTGTACTAGGTCGAGATCTATTTCTTCGTTGTCCAGCGCAAGGTGCTCACCCCGAACGACTTCCGTTCCCTCGCCGAGCTTGAGGATCGTCTCCTCCGCTTCCAAGAGCATTACGAAGCGGCCGCGCGACCGTTTCAGTGGAAGTTCACTCGCCGCGGCTCGACAAACTCCTTTCGAAACTCCATGCTCCAGACGGCATGCTGGCCAAGGCAGCATGACGAAATACGTCACCGAATTTCCGGACTGGAGTACTTAGCCGTACGCTCCTTAATTGGCGGCGATTTTGGCCCATGCCAAATGGTTGGCAATCCGAAAAAATCCTGAAAATCCAATTCCCTTCGCCATCATCGCGTTCATCGGCGGGAAATGCGGGCTAGTCGATTTACGACCCGCCGGCGGCGGTCAACGAGCTCGGTAATCCGCACTACACCATCGGCGGCCCGTATTTAACAATTACAGGGATTGCGGCCATGCCGATTTATGGGTTGCCGGGCGCTATGACATGATGCGCCGCGATCGGCGGAGCCAGTAGGGGGAGCGCCCGCCGACACGGCAAACCCGTTCCTCCGCCGGTGACGGACACTGTGACAATCACGCAACCACGGCAACGGAAACTAGGGAATTCCCTAGCCATAATCTTGTTGCTGGAATATTACGGTGATGTGATAATGCACCAATCCGGGCCATGATCATGTTGACTGAGTCCGCCGGCGGGGTTAGAAATGAGGATGTTTCAGACCGTGAGGGGGGGGGACATGAATTCTTCGAAACGACCTTGTCGACCCCTTACATAAAATTTCAAGTGTTTTAATAATTTTTTGAGAGAAGAGGG
>PVBE011784638.1_pt1 | contig 16933 bp, 16 predicted proteins | sample 1631181 | NCBI WGS metagenome assembly PVBE01 (sample SAMN08397723, study PRJNA350692) | Marine metagenome, whole genome shotgun sequencing project. | isolation source: water | place: Pacific Ocean | collected 2012-04 | reverse complement strand
TGACGATCTCGTGGATGATCACGGTGTCGTCGGTAACCGATCCGACGTCGAGGTTGACCGAGACGGCGCCCAGCTCGAAGGCGCTGTCGGTGTTGAAACCCTTGGGGTTGCCAACGATCAGCCCGCCCAGCATTCCCTCGCCCGACCACGGCGAGATGTCGACCTCGTCCAGGCTGACGGCGACCTTGGTGATATCCGAACCGTAGGTCTGGACGCTGTCCTTGACGAGCGGATTGATGTTGAGCACCACATAGGCGACCACCGCGACGACGACCACGACGACGATAGCGCCTCCGATGAGAAGTCCGCGTTTCATGACACCGTTCCCTTCAATTGCGTATTGACCCTACGCCCGATTTTCTTTCGCCCATTATAGCGGCCCGGTGAGGCGCCGACCAAGGATATCGGCCGTGGACTGTCTGGAGCGCACCCTATGTCAGCCTGATTTAGGGGCAAATTACGGAATAGTACATATCCGCGGGCCCGACAGCGCCCCGCCGCCGCCGGACGGTTGTTCCGAACCGCGATATCCAGGTAATGTGTTTCCAAGCGAATAAGAACGCGGCGCCATCGATTTCCTCGAAACGTACAATCGGCGCCCGTGGACAGGAGAAGCTGTGCGGATCATCACGAAAGTGCACGACTGGATCCTGAACGCACTGAAGGTGTGTTCCATGATCGTGATCTTCGGCGTGTTCGTCCTTATCGTTGCCGACGTCGCGGTCTCGGTCCTGGTCGACATCAATCGCATAACGAACTGGTTCGAACCGACCCTTAGCGCGTGGGACGGAACGCATGGTTTCGTCGAATACGGCATGTTGTGGTTCACCATGCTGGCGGCGCCCTGGCTCGCGCGCATCAAGGGCCACGTATTCATCGACGCCGTCACGGAGATCCTGTCGCCCGAGATCCAGAAATACACCGCCAAGATCGCCTACACGGTCGCCTTCCTGGGCTCGGTGGCGTTCACCTATTATTCGTGGCTGCTGCTGATGGAGGCGATCGTGGACGAGATGGTCGACGAGCGCGGCGTCGACATGATGCTGTGGACCCTCTATTTCCCGATGCCGATCGGCTTCGGCCTCCTGGCGATCGAGTTCCTGCGCTACCTGCTCGGGTTCGATGATATGTACGGCAGGCGGACCGACGTCAGGGAAGGCATGTAGCCATGGAGTGGTACTGGGCCTTCGCGCTGCTGCTCGGCATGGTCATGACCTTCATGGCGCTCGGCATTCCCGTCGCGTTCTCGTTCATCGCAACCAATTTTATCGCCATCATCATCTTCGCCGGAACGGACGGGCTCATCCAGGTCGCCGACAACTCGACCCAGCTGATCACCCGGTTCACCCTGGGGCCGGTCCCCATGTTCATCATGATGGGCGCGCTGTTCTTCCATACCGGGCTCGCCATCAAGGTCTTCGACGGGCTCGACGCCATCTTCGGCCGGCTGCCCGGGCGGCTGTGCTACCTGACGGTCGCCGGCGGCTCGATCTTCGCGACGCTGACCGGCTCGTCGATGGCCAACACCGCCATGCTGGGCTCGCTGATGGTGCCCGAGATGGCGCGTCGCGGCTACAGCCAGAAGATGTCGATGGGCCCGATCCTGGGGACCGGCGGCCTCGCCATGATCATCCCGCCATCGGCGCTCGGCGTGCTGCTGGCCTCGATCGCCGAGATCGACGTCGGACGACTGCTGATCGCCGGGATCCTGCCGGGCTTCCTCCTCGCGGCGCTCTACGCCGGCATGATCACGCTGCAGCTCCTCCGCAACCCGGGCTCGGCGCCGGCCTACGACGTTCCACCGATGAACATGGGGGTTCGAATCCGGCTGGTTTGCACGAACATCCTGCCCATGAGCCTGGTGGTTTTCATGGTGGTGGGCTTCATCGTGCTCGGGATCGCGACGCCGACCGAGGCCGCGGCCTGCGGGGTGCTCGGCGTGATGATCCTCGCCGCCGCCTTCCGGTCGCTCACGTTCAGGTCCATGAACACGGCGCTCGACGGCACCGTCCGGGTCGCCGCCATGGTCTTCCTCATCCTGATGAACTCGACCGTGTTCTCGCAGATGCTCGCGTTCTCGGGCGCGAGCAAGGGGCTGATCGAATGGGTCACCAGCTACGAGCTGCACCGGCTGATGATCCTGTTCCTGATGTTCTGCGTCCTGATCCTGCTCGGCATGTTCATGGATGCGACGTCGATGATGCTGATCACCGTGCCGATCTTCTTCCCGCTGGCGCACGCGCTCGGCTTCGACCTGATCTGGTACGGGTTGTTCGTCCTGATCACCATCGAGATGGCGGGAACAACGCCGCCCTTTGGGCTCTTGCTCTATGTCATGCTCGGGGTCGCGCCCAAGGGCGTGACCCTGATCCAGGTGGCCAAGGCCGCGTTCCCGTTCCTGGTGTGCGACACCATCCTGATCCTGATCATGGTTGCCTATCCCAACCTCGCGCTGTGGCTGCCAAGCCTGATGTGAGAGGTGCCGGCGAAGGGTCGAAATGAAAGGCGCCGCCCGGTGGGCGGCGCCTTCGTGTCGGATCATCGGGACTGGCTCAGCTGCCAGGAACCATCTTCGACTTCAAGGTCTTGAAGTCGACCGTGTACTTACGCCTCGCCGCGTCGGCCCAGTTGGCATTGAGGATCGTATTGACATAGGCCTTGGCGTATTCCGGCGGCAGAATGAACCTCTGGACGCCGGCCTTGTAGATCTTCTCGTTGTCGGCCGCGGCCTTGGCCTTGAGCAGCGCGCCCGAAGCGTTCTCGTAGTGCAGGCCGGCCGCACGAAGCTGGTCCTGCGCCTTCCTGGGCAGGCTGTTGAACTTGTCGAGGTTCATCGTCGCCATGGTGGTCGAGCGGAAGAACCCGGGCTCGACACGATACTTGATGTGCGCCTGCCAGCCGCGGAAGGCGACGCCGCCCTCGGGCCAGGCGAGACCCTCGACCACGCCACGCTCGAGCGCGGTATAGACCTCGGCCGGCGAGATCGCCTTGGTGGTCGCGCCCATGGCCTTGAAGAACGGGGTGTAGAGCGGCGTCGTCCGCACCTTGACGCCACGCAGGTCGATACCGGTCACCTTGTTGAGCTTGGGCTTGCTCTTCGTCCAGATGAAGAACTGGTTGAAGCCGTAGAAATTGCCCCATCCCAGAATGATCGCGTTCATCTTCTTGGCCCACGCCTTGGCCATCATGTCGTAGCCGCCGTTCTTGCGCCATTCCTGCGGCGATATGCTGGAAATACCGGTGAGCCGTGCCTCGGGCAGGAGCGGCGCGTAGTACGTGGTCGGCGACATGATGATGTCGATCAGTCCGCGCTTCATGGCCGGGCCCTGCTTGCGGTTGGGCGTGACCTCGGGGCCGCCGATATACTTGAGCCTGACGAGGCTCTCGTCCTCCTTCATCTTGGCCAAGAAGGTCTCGAAGAAGGCGGTGCTTTGGTCGTGCTTGGAGCCAAGCGCCGTGGAAACCTTGAGCTCCGTCACTGCGCCTGCCGGCGAAGCGATCGCGACCGCGACGCCCATTGCGGCGATACTTCCGAGTGTTCGTTTCATGATGTTCGTCTCCAAATCGTTTTCTGTGGTTTCGGCTCAGGCTCGTCCGAACGCCATCGCACGCGGAGCCATTCGCTATGATTCTCCTGCGTCTCGGCATTCTAGCAGCGCCTGTCGGACGTGTAACCTATTTGGTTGAGCGCCGTGCCACGCCCCCGTTGACAGTGCGGGCGTGCCGGGCCATTGATCGCGATCATCGAATCATCGAGCAAAACGGGAGGCGTGAGGCGATGGCTGTCCTGATTCTGAGACCAGACGAGCTGCAAGGCCTGGTGAGCATGCGCGATGCCATCGACGCCATCGAGCAGGGCTACCGCGAGGCGGCGGATTTTCCGGTGATCAACGCCCCCAGGCGCCGCGTCCATTCACCTTCCGGTGTCCGCGTCAGCAACTTCCCGGGCGGCGTCCACGGCCTCGGGGTGATCGGCGCCCAGACCCGGGCCGAGCTCGTCCGCCAGCAGGAGACCCACCAGACCTATGCCCATCGCGGCGCGCCGGTCCATGTGCTCAACGATTCCAACTCCGGTGAACTGCTCGCCATCCTGATCGGCGAGATCGACGAGAAGACGCTCGGGCCGACCAGCCTGATGGCGCTCCGAACCGCCGCCGCGAGCGGCGTCGGGTTCCGCCACCTGGTGCGCAAGGACGCCGAGACCGTGGGCCTGTTCGGCTCCGGCGGCCAGGCCGCCAACCAGCTTCTCGCGCTCGCCACCGAACGGCCGATCAGGCGCGTCAGGGTATACAGCCGCGATCCCGCCAACCGGCGCCTCTTCGCCGAGACCTACGGCGCCAAGTTCGACCTCGACATCACCCCGGCGGAAACGCCCGAGGACGTGGTCCAGGGCGTCGACGTGGTCCTTTGCGCGACCAACACCAACGTGGTGCTGTTCGACGGCGACTTGCTCCAGCCCGGCCAGCACGTGACCGGCATCATCGGCTCCAACATTCAGCTGGTGAAAGGCGGGTTCCTGAAGAAGCGCAGGCGCGAGATCGACGACCGGACGGCGGAGCGCGCCGATGTGATCGCGGCCAATTTGCGCGAATCCGTCATCACCGAGGAGCAGGGCGATCTGTTCGAGCCGATCGAGCGCGGCCTGATCACGATCGACGACGTCGCCGAGCTCGGCGAGATCGCCGGCGGCGCGCGCGCGGGCCGCACCGGCGACGAGCAGATCACCTATCACAAGAACAACAACGGCACCGGCGCGTCCGAGATGGCGCTCGCCATGCGCGCCTACCAGCTCGCCAAGGCCGACGGCCGCGGCACCGAGATCGAAATCGCGCCCGCTCGAGCTCGCTAGTCCCGGGCGTGCCCGATTTCGGACTGACCCTCGGAGAGATCGCGGCCGTTTTCGCGGTGACCGTGATAGGCGGCGTGATCCGCGGCTTTTCCGGCTTTGGCTCGGCGCTCGCCATGGCGCCGGTGATCAGCCTTCTGGTCGGACCCCGCGAGGCCGTTCCGGCGATCATCGTCGTGATGATGGTTACGACCGCGCAGCTCGTCCCCGGAGCCGGGCGCAACGCCGCGTGGGACAAGCTGTGGCCGCTCGGTCTGGCGAGCTGCGTCGGCGTCCCGATGGGCGTCTACGTGCTGCTGGTGGTCGACCCCGAGCTGATGCGGCGCGCAATAGCGGTGGCGGTGTTCTCGGCCATCCTGCTCGCCGGCTGGCGTTACGAGCGGACGCCGGGCCGCGCGTTGACGCTGTCCGTGGGCGGGGTCGGGGGCGCGCTGACGGGCGCCGCTTCGATCGGCGGGCCGCCGGTGATCGCGTTCCTGCTTGCCGGGCCCGATAGCGCCGCGACCAACCGGGCGACGCTGATCTTCTATTTCCTGTTTTCCCAGGTGATCGCGGTCGCGCTCTATACCGCGGGCGGCATCATCACCGGCCGGGTGCTGTGGCTCGCGGTCTTGATGCTGCCGGCGCAGATGGCGGGATTGTGGATTGGCGCCAAGCTGTTCCCCAAGGCGAGCGAGGCGTCCTACCGGCGGATCGCGCTCGGTTTCCTGCTTCTGATTGGGATCGTGACAACGGTGTTGTAGAGTGACACGCATATGCCGATCAACGACCTTCTGACCCTCGACGTCCTGATCATGGTGGTGGTGTTTCTCGCCTCGGGCCTGGTGCGCGGCTTCACCGGCGGCGCGGGCGCTAATTTCATCACCGCGCCAGTGCTCAGCATCTTGATCGGCCCGCGCGAAGCGGTGCCGATCGTGCTGCTGTTGAACGGCATCACCAACGTTCAGCTGATACCGGGGGCGTTCCGCCACGTACGCTGGCGAGAGGCATTGCCGACCGGCATCGCGGCGGCGCTGACCATGCCGCTCGGCGCCTGGGCGTTGTTCGTGATCGAGGAAGACGTCATGCGGCGGGTGATCGCCGGCGTCGCGGTCTGCTTCGCGCTGCTGCTGTTGAGCGGCTGGCGCTATCGCGGGCCGCGCGGGGTCGGCCTGTCGGTCGGCGCCGGCGGCACGGCCGGCATGTTGACCGGCGCCGTGTCGATGGGCGGGCCGCCGATTTTCCTCTATCTGATGTCGGGGTCGGGCGACGCGGCGACCAATCGGGCGCACTTCGTCACGTTTTCGGTCTTCGTCCAGGCGATGGCGATGTCCGTGTTCTTCGCCGCCGGCGTCTATACCGAGCGCATGCTGTGGCTCACGGTGGTGCTCCTGGTGCCGTTCGCGATCGCGACCTGGATCGGCACCAAGCTGTTTCACCTGGCGAGCGAGGAGACGTTCCGCCGGGTCTCGTTGTGGCTGATGGCCGCCGTCTCGTTCGCGATCCTGATTTTCTGAGCGCGGACGCTTGATCCGCTGACGCGGAGCCGTGGCCGGCCCACTCCCCCACCCGGCCATGACTGATCGAACAATGATCTACTCCGCCGCGTTCGCAGCTTCCCAGCCGATCAGAGCCCGCTTGCGGGCGGTGCCCCAGCGGTAATCCGTCTCGAACCGGCCCGAGGCGCGGATCACCCGGTGGCACGGGATCAAAAACGCGACCGGGTTGTCGGCGAGCGCGCTGCCGACCGCGCGCGCCGCGCCGGGGCGCCCGATCGCGCGGGCAAGCCCGCCATAGCTTGCGAGCCCGCCGAACGGCACCCGCAGCAGCGCCTCCCACACCTTGATCTGGAAGTTGGTGCCCTTGACCCAGAGCTTGAGTGGCGCGCCGCCGGACGCCGCCCCCGGCGGCTCGAATAGGCGCTCGGCATAGGACCGGGTCGCGGCCCGATCGCGGCGCAGCATCGCCCGGGGCCAGCGTTCCTGGAGATCTTCCAACGCCGCCGTTTCGCCCGCAGCGTCGATGAAGCCGAGCCCGCAAATGCCGCGATCCGTCGCCGCCACCAGCACGTTGCCGAACCGGCTCGCATGGACGCCCCAGCGGATCTCGAGGCCGGCGGCCATGGTCTTGTATTCGCCCGGCGTCACCGCCTCGAAGGTGACGAACAGGTCGTGCAGGCGGCCCGGCGCTGACAGACCAGCCTCGAATGTCGCATCGAGCACCGAGTCGCCGGCTTCGAGCGCCGCCTTGGCGTGCTCGACCGACAGGAAGCGCAAGAACTGCTTCGGGCTGACGCCGGCCCAGCGCGTGAACAGGCGCTGAAAGTGATACGGGCTGAGATGGACCTCGGCGGCGATACGGTCGAGGTCCGGCTGATCGCGATGATGGCGCTCGAGATAGCCGATGGCACGGCTGATGCGCTCGAAATCGCGGGGTCGCGTCTGCGGGGTTGATCCATCCATGACGGCAAGATTAGGCCGCCGCCGTGGCTGTCGCCACCCGGAACTTGCCGAGTTTACTCCGTCAATATCAATGACCGCTGGTATTATTCCGCCGCCGAGGTCGCAAACGGTGGCGGCTCGCGCAGCTTGTGCAGCTCCGACTCCAGCGCCCGCGCGAACTCGACCCGTTCGTCCGGCGACAGGAACGATCCAATGACAAGTGACTTGCCGTGCGAGGTGAGCACCAGCTTGCTGTCCTCGCGCGGTGGGTCGTCCATGTTTATCCTCAGCCAGTAAGGCTGGAACGACCAGCGCTGCACCCGGCCGCTGGAGTTGACGCGAACGACGGTGAGCTTTTCCTCGGTCAGGCGCACTGTCTCGTACATCCGGGCGCTGCGATAATTGACCTTGAAGGCGAGGAAGATCAGCGCCGCGTCGAGCCCGAAGAAGCCGAACACCGGCCACGCGCCCATCATCATGAACGCCACACCGGCAGTGAAGCTGATCACGACAACTGCCGCCATCAAGGTTAGGAACCCGCTTCGACTCAGGCTGCGATGGGGCTGGAGGACGGCATCAAATAACGTCGGATCGGACGATTCCCTAGTTGACGCCTCGTGACTGTTATTACTTAATTCTTGTTCTTTCATTTCTCCATCATACCGCAATTCGACCTAAATGCCAAGAAATCAAGGAATTATGGTTAACGATGGGCCTTCATACGCGCCGGCTGCGGGCTAGATTGCGGCCATGGCGCGACCGATCAAAACCTCCGATGTCGACGAATTCTATCGCCGCCTCGCCGAACGCGATCCCGATCCCGAGGGCGAGCTCGACTACAAGAACGAGTTCACCTTGCTGGTCGCGGTGGTGCTGTCGGCACAGGCGACCGACGTCGGCGTCAACAGGGCGACCGGGGAGCTGTTCAAGCGCGTGGACTCGCCGGCCAAGATGGTCAAGCTGGGCGAGGCCGAGCTGCGCGAGCAAATCCGCACCATCGGGCTCTACCGCAACAAGGCGAAGAACGTCATCGGTCTCAGCGAAAGACTGATCGCCGAGCACGGCGGCCAGGTGCCAAGCGACCGCGAAGCGTTGATGAGCCTGCCGGGCGTCGGGCGCAAGACCGCCAACGTGGTCCTCAACACCGCCTTCGGCGAGCCGACGATCGCGGTCGACACCCACATCTTCCGGGTCTCCAATCGCACCGGCCTCGCGCCGGGCAAGGACGTCGAGGTGGTCGAGCGCGGCCTCGTACGCCGCACGCCCGACCGCTGGAAGCGCCACGCCCATCACTGGCTGATCCTGCACGGCCGCTACATCTGCAAGGCGCGCAAGCCCGAATGCTGGCGCTGCCCGGTCGCCGATATCTGCAAGTTCAACGCCAAGACGACGGCGTGAACGGCGGCCTCACAATGTCGTGACCCGGCAGCGCTTGGCAATCGCGGCGCGGGACAGCATATTCGGGCGGTGAATCGGGAGGGAACCCGGGTGAGCAAGGTCGAGATCTATTCCAGCATGTGGTGCCCGTTCTGCCACCGCGCCAAGCGGCTGCTGCAGTCCAAGGGGGTCGCTTTCGAGGAGTTCGACGTCGATGAAGATCCCGGGCTGCGCCACGAGATGACGGCGCGGTCGGGCGGGCGGCGGACGGTGCCGCAGATCTTCATCGACGAACGCCACGTCGGCGGCTCGGACGAGCTCGCCGCGCTCGAGCGCGACGGCCGCCTGAACGGGATGCTCGAGGCGGATTGAGCCGATGAAGCTCCGAATCGCCTGCGTCCAGACCAGCTCGGGCAACGACATGGAGCGCAACATCGCGGCCGCGTCCGACCTCGTCCGGCGCGCGCGCGGCGAGGGCGCGGACCTGATCGCGCTGCCCGAAATCGTCGCCCTGATCGAGCCCGACCGCGCGCGGCTCGTCGCCACCGCGCCCGATGAAGCCGATCATCCCGCGCTCGCCGCCTTCCGTGACCTCGCGCGCGAAACCGGCGCCTGGATCCTCGGCGGATCGATCACCGTCCGCGCCGGCGACGGGCGCGTCGCCAACCGCTCGCTGCTGATCGACGCGAACGGTGACATCGTCGGGCGCTACGACAAGATCCACATGTTCGACGTCGACCTGCCGGGCGGCGAGAGCTACCGCGAGTCCGACACCTATCGGCCGGGCGCCGAGACCTGCGTCGCCAAGACGCCGTGGGGCGGGCTCGGCATGACGGTGTGCTACGACGTCAGGTTCGCCGCGCTTTACCGGACGCTGGCCAAGGCCGGCGCCGACTTGATCGCCGTGCCGTCGGCGTTCACGCGCCAGACCGGACGGGCCCATTGGAGCGTGCTGTTGCGGGCGCGGGCGATCGAGACCGGCTGCTACGTGTTCGCGCCGGCCCAATGCGGCGAACACGGCGGCGGACGCCAGACCTACGGCCATTCCATGATCGTCGATCCGTGGGGCGAGGTCCTCGCCGAGGCCGCCGAGGACACAGGCGTCATCCTCGCCGATATCGACACCGCGAAGGTCGCCGCCGCGCGCCGCGCCATCCCTTCGCTTGGCCAGGACAGGGCCTACGCGCCGCCCGCCATCGTGCGCGCCGCCGAGTGATCGTTGAGCGCGACGATGCGCTGGACGACCGCCCGGCGCGGCGTCGAGACCTCGCCGTGCTCGTAATCCACGACCTGTAACCGTCCTTCGACCGCCGCCAGCAGCTCGCCCGGGCGCAGCAGGAAATCGGGATTGCTCGGCCGGCCGAAGCGCTCGTTGCCGTGGGCGAAGGTCTCGTAGATCAGCACGCCACCGTCGGCCAGCGCATCGATCAGCGACGGGAACAGCGGCCGATACAGATAGTTGGTAACGACCACCGCGGCGAACCGGCGCGCGCCGAGCGGCCACGGGCGGCCGTCCTCGAGGTTGGCGTCGACGAACTCGAAATCGGCCCGGCCCAGGAGGTCGACGATGCCGGCGTTGTAGCGGTCGAGGGCGACGACGGGATGGCCGCGTTCGAGGAACAGCCGCGCATGCCGCCCGGTGCCGCACGCGACGTCGAGCACATCGCCGCAAGGGGCGACGAGCCCCGCGAAGCGGAGCACCCACGGTGAGGCGGGTTCCAGTTCATGTTTATCGGCGGGCATTCGCGGCTCGAGGCTCGGCTCCGGGGCTTGCTTCCCCACGCCACCAATACCACATTGAATCATCGGAAAAATATGGTGAAGACTCCGCCATCGTTGCGGTAAAATCGCGGCCATGATCCTGTTCGATCTCAAATGCGCCAACGAGCACGTGTTCGAAGCGTGGTTCAAGGACAGCGAGACCTTCGACAGTCAGGTCGAGGCGAGTGAGGTCGTGTGCCCGGTGTGCGGCGATTCCGGCGTCGAGAAGGCGCTGATGGCGCCGCGCATCGGCAAGGGCGACCGCGCGCTGGCCAAGAAGGCGGTCGAGCACGCCAAGCGCTACGCCGCCTTCGCCAGCGAGGTTCGCCGTCACGTCGAGGACAACTGCGACTATGTCGGCCCCGACTTCGCCGAGGAAGCGCGCAAGATCCATTACGGCGAGACCGAGTCCCGCGGCATCTACGGCGAGGCCAGCGACGACGATGCCAAGGCGCTGAACGAAGAAGGCGTCGAGGTCCAACGCATCCCCTGGGCGCCGCGCGAAGACGCATGACGCCTCGGGCGCGCCCATCCGACGCCGTCATCAACCCGGACTGAGACCTCCACATGGCCCAATGGGACGCGATCTGGATCAATGCCCAATTGGCGACCATGACGCCGGGCGGCGATCCGTACGGCGCCGTTTCCGACGGCGCCATCGCGGTCGCGGACGGGCGCATCGCCTGGACCGGCCGGGCGGCCGATCTCCCCGAAAAACCGGATCGGTGCGCGGAAACGGTGCACGATGCCGGCGGTCGCTGGATCACCCCCGGCCTGATCGACTGCCACACCCATCTGGTGTTCGGCGGCAACCGGGCCGAGGAGTTCGAGATGCGGCTCCAGGGCGCGAGCTACGAGGAGATCGCGCGCGCCGGCGGCGGCATCGTCTCGACCATGCGAGCGACCCGCGAGGCCGACGACGATGTGCTGTTCGCCGCCGCGCTCCCCAAGCTCCGCCATCTTCTGGGCGAAGGCGTAACCACGGTGGAGATCAAGTCGGGCTACGGGCTCGAGCTCGCGGCCGAGATCAAGCAGCTCCGCGTCGCCCGGCGGCTCGGCGAGGCGGTCGCCCAGACGGTGCGGACGACCTTCCTCGGCGCCCATGCGCTGCCGCCCGAATACGCCGGGCGGTCGGGCGAGTACATCGACGAGGTGGTCGAGCGCATGATCCCGGCGGTCGCCGAATCCGGTCTCGCCGACGCGGTCGATGCGTTCTGCGAGAGCATCGGGTTTTCACCGCAAGAGACCGAGCGTGTGTTCGATGCCGCAAGCGCGCACGGGCTGCCGGTCAAGCTGCATGCCGATCAGCTGTCCGATCTCGGCGGCGCGGCGCTGGCCGCGCGCCACGGCGCGCTGTCGGCGGATCATCTGGAGCACACCGGCGAGGACGGCATCAAGGCCATGGCGGCTTCCGGCACCGTGGCGGTGCTGCTGCCGGGCGCATTCTATACGCTGCGTGATACCACGGTGCCGCCGATCGACGGGTTTCGCCGCCATGGCGCCGAGATGGCGCTGGCGACCGACTTCAACCCGGGATCCTCGCCCGCGCCGTCGCTCCTTCTGATGCTCAACATGGGCTGCACGCTGTTCCGCCTGACGCCCGAAGAAGCGCTCGCCGGCGTGACCCGCATCGCCGCCCGCGCGTTGGGGCTCGCTTCCGACCGCGGCACGCTAGAGGTCGGCAAGCGCGCCGACTTCGCGCTGTGGGACATCGGCCACCCAGCCGAGCTGTCCTACTGGTGCGGCTACAATCCTTGCGCCGGCATCGTGGTCGGCGGCATGGTCGATAATACCAACGAGCCTATGAAAGCACCTTGATCTCCTCATCCGTCATCGCCGGGCTTGACCCGGCGATCTCGTGACGTTGGAACGAGATGCCCGGGTCAAGCCCGGGCATGACAGGAGGGTCGGTTCATCGACTCGTTGGTATTAGGACGGTGTGAGCCGGCATTCCGCCTCGATGGACTCACTCGGCGACACCTCGTAGAATTTCGCACCCAACCGCGGGACGCCGGTGACGTGGCCGACGCCGAACCGCTGGGCATGGTGATCGAGCTTCGCCTTTGGCGATCGCAAGAAGCGGAAAAAATGGTCAAGGGCGAGCAGTTCGATTTTCCCATCCCTGAAGACCTGAACCTTGGCGCCTATTTCCTGGACGTCAATCTGGAGGAGGGGAGGGGCGACAGAACCGCGCTCTATTACGAAGGCGGCACCTACAGCTTTCTCGAACTGTGGCGCCTCACCAACAGGGTCGGAAACGTGCTCAGGGCGCTCGGGGTGGAGCCCGAGAACCGGGTTCTGCTGATCCTCGATGATTCTCCCGAATGGGTCGCCGCCTGGCTCGCGACCATGAAGCTGGGCGGGGTCGGCATCCACGCCTACACCTATCTCAAGTCCCACGATTACCGACACCTGATCGATCTGGCGCGGCCCAAGGTGGTGATCGCCGACGGGACGACCCTGGAGCGGGTGCGCCTTGCGCGGCGCGGCGCGAAGTGTTCCAAGGCCTTGCTGGTCGCGGGCGATGGGGATTTCGATCTTGGGGACGGCGAGTTCAGTCTGTCGGAGATGCTGCGATCGGCCGACGATACCCTGGAGCCCGAGCCCACCCACAGGGACGACATCGCCTTCTGGAACTTCTCGGGTGGCACCACGGGCAAGCCCAAGGGCGTCCCCCACATGCACCGCGACTCGGTCATTTCCTACGAATCCTTCAATTTCTTTCTCGGCTACACGCCGGACGACATCGTCTTCCGCGTCCCCAAGCTGTTCTTCCACTATTCCCGTGATAACGGATTGCTGTTCGCGCTGCGCAGCGGGGCCGCCTCGGTCCTGTCGGCCGAAAAATCCTCCGCCGCCCTGGTGTTCGATCTATTCAGAAAATACCGGCCGACGGTGGTCCTCAACGTGCCCACCATGATGCGGGCCATGCTGGCGACGCCGGAGGAAGAGCGGGCCGATCTCAGCAGCCTGCGGCGCAACCTCTCATCGGGCGAAGTGCTCTCGCCTCACCTTCACGACCAGTGGATCGAGGCGTTCGGCGGCGAGGTGATCGACCGGTTGGGTTCCGCCGAATCCGGCATGGGATACCTGTGCAATCGCTCGGGCGCCGTGGTGCCGGGAAGCTCGGGCACGGTATGCCCGCTCGGCGAGGTCGTGCTGGTCGACGAGGACGGCGACGAGGTGCAGCGGGGCCAGCCCGGCCTGCTGATGACGCGCAGCCTAGCCGCCGGCCTTTACTACGTGCGCGAGCACGAAAAATCGATAACCACCTTCCCGGGCGACGGTTGGGTCAATACGGGCGATCTGTTCACCCAGGACGAGGATGATTATTTCTGGTACGTGGCGCGCGCCGACGACATGGTCAAGGTGAGCGGCGTCTGGGTGTCGCCGCTGGAAATCGAGCATCACCTTCAGGACCATTCCGACGTCGAGGAATGCGCGGCCGTGGGCGTGAAGGACAAGGACGGGCTGATGACCATCGCGGCATTCGTCGTGCTGAAGGAGGGTGTGCCGGTATCCGCCAAGACACCCGATGTCCTGAAAAGATTCTGCAAGGAGAATCTGGCGCCCCACAAGGCACCGGCCGCGGTGGAGTTCGTCGCCGAGCTGCCCAAGACCGGCCAGGGAAAAATAGACCGGCGTCAGTTGCGCGAGGGCGCTCGCCAGCCATAGGAGAATAGCGGTCGTGCTTCTGGGATTGCCGGATTTCGACATGGTTTCGGCCGAAAGCGTGGCCGAGGCCTGCGCCCTGCTCGCCCGACATGACGGCAAGGCGCGGCTGTTCGCCGGCGGCACCGATCTGCTGATCATGATGAAGCACCGGAAGGCGACCCCCCGCCAGCTCATCAACATCAAGCGGATCGCCGGGCTCGACCACATAAGCTACGACGCCGAGGGCGGCTTGCGCATGGGCGCGCTCGCGACCGTCGAATCGATCAAGGACCACCGCGTGATCGGCGAGAAGTACCCCGTCCTGAGCCAGGCCGCCGGTCTCCTGGTAACGACCCATGTCCGCAATCTCGGAACCCTCGGGGGCAATCTCGCCAACGCCTCGCCGGCGGCCGAATTCGCACCGCCCCTGTTGGTCCTGGACGCCACCGTTCAGTGCGCGGGAAGCACGGGGGAGCGCACTGTCCCCATGAGCGAATTTTTTCTCGCGCCGGGGAAAAGCGCCTTGCGGCCGGACGAGATGATCACCGAGATAAGGGTGCCCGTTCCGCGCCCCGGCGCCGAGGCCATCTACCTCAAGCACAGCCTGCGGCGAATGGATGTGGCGACGGCATCGGCGGCGGCGTTGGTCCAGTTCGACGGCGATGCGTGCCGCGAGGCGAGGGTCGCGCTCGGCGCCGTCGCGCCGACGCCGTTTCGGGCCGACCGCGCCGAGGATCGGATGCGAGGGGCGAAATTCACCGGAGAGGAGGCCGACGGCGCGCTGCTCGACGAGGTCGCCCGCCTCGCCGGCGAACAGACCAAACCGATTGACGATTTTCGCGGCGAAGCTAGCTACAGAAGAAGAATTATCGTGATGCTGCTGCGCCAGGGGCTCGAACGGGTGGTCGGCCGGGCGATTTCCGGCGCGGGAAACAGGCGGCGATGAAACATGCGACGCGATTGACCGTCAACGGCGAGGTCCGGGACCTGGCGGTGGAACCGACGCGAACCCTGCTCGACGTGCTGGTCGAGGATTTTCGCGTGTCGCGCACCAAGGAGGGGTGCGGCGTCGGGGAATGCGGCGCCTGCGCCGTCTCGGTGGACGGCAAGCTGGTCTGCTCCTGCCTCGTGCTCGCCATGGACGCCGACCGCAAGGACATCGTCACCATGGAAAGCCTGGCCGCCGGCAAGCCCGGCTTCAGCCCGGTGATGGAAGCCTTCATCCATCCCGACGAGGGCGCGCGCCGGGCGAGCCTGGCCGAGCCCGGCACCAAGGAGACCTCGCGGTCGCCCACCTTCTGCCATCTCTGCCCGGCCCATTGTTCCATGATGGCGGTGGTCGAGGACGGCCGCATCGTCGATCTCGAACCGGATATGGAAAGCGGGCTCTATGCCGAGCAATGCCCGGTCAACAAGGGGCGCTTCACGATCCCCGAGGTGCTGGGCCACAAGGACCGGCTGCGCTATCCGCGAAAGCGGGTGGGCGCCAGGGGCGAGGGGCGCTGGGAGCGTATATCCTGGGACGAGGCGCTGGATACCATCGCCGGCAAGTTCAACGAATTGAAGGAGAGCCTAGGTCCTGAATCGGTGGCCTTCGGGCTCGGTGAGCCCAAGGGGCTGGAGTTCGCATTCGCCCAGCGATTGGCCAGCGCCTTCGGCACCCCGGGGGTGGTCACGCCGGGTTGGTGCTGCGGCATTCCGAAGGGCATGGGGGCCGCGTTCACCTATGGCGCGGGCACCGTGTGCGATGATGTCAACACGCCCGGGCTGCTCGTGCTGTGGGGCGTCAACATGGCCCATACCACCGGCGGCCTCAGGCGCGAGACCCTGGAGAACGTCATCGAATCGGGCGGCAAGATCGTCGCCATCGATCCCCAGAACACCTACGTGGCGCGTCTCGCCGATCTGTGGATCCGGGTGCGGCCCGGGGCCGACGGCGCCTTTGCCGCGGGCGCCCTGAAGGTGATTGTCGAGGACGAGCTCTACGACAAGGATATCGTCGAGAACTGGACCGTCGGGTTCGACGAGCTGCGGGCCGATCTCGCCACCTTCTCCCTCGACGAGGTCGAGAGGCTGACCTGGGTTCCGCGCGCCAAGATCGAGGCCTTCGCCCATCTCTATGCCGGCACCAAGCCCGCCGCCCTGCATAACGGCAATGCCCTCGACCATCTGGTCAACAGCTTCCAGACCGGGCGCGCCATCGCCATCATGCGGGCGATCTGCGGCAACCTCGACATCCCGGGCGGCGATGTGAGCCTGACCGCGCCGGCCTATACGCGGCCGGGGAAGTTCTTTCTCCTCGACAAGTATCCGCGCAACGCGGAAAGGATCCTCGGCGACAAGTTCAAGTTCGCCCAGCGCTCGGCCTTCATTCCGCCCCACGTGCTGATCAAGGCGATCCTCGACCACGACCCCTATGCCATCAAGGCGGCGATGTTCATCCTGACCAATCCGCTGGTCAGCTATCCCAATTCGAGCGAGACCTACAAGGCCCTGATGAAGCTCGATTTCATCGCCATCTCGGAGCTCTTCATGACCCCGACGGCGGCGCTCGCAGATATCGTATTGCCGGCCGCCTGGGGGATGGAGCATGACGAGATCGGCTACTGGCCCGGCTGGTACGAGGAGATCCGGTCCTATCCCAAGATCGTCGATGCGCCGGACGAATGCTGGCCCGACACCAAGATCATCAACGAACTGGCCAAGCGGCTCGACCTGGCCGACGATTTCTGGGACGACGACGAGGACGCCCTCGACATGATGCTCAAGCCGAGCGGCATGAGCTACGAGACGTTCAAGGAACAACGGGTGATGAAGCCGCGGATGGAATACCGCCGCCACGACTATCGGACCCCGTCGCGCAAGATCGAGATCC
>PVBE012954251.1_pt1 | contig 16934 bp, 11 predicted proteins | sample 1631181 | NCBI WGS metagenome assembly PVBE01 (sample SAMN08397723, study PRJNA350692) | Marine metagenome, whole genome shotgun sequencing project. | isolation source: water | place: Pacific Ocean | collected 2012-04 | reverse complement strand
TCTTCCGTCGTCTTTCCATCTTCAATAAGGATGACACCCTTGGTGTGGAATCCGAACGACACCGCGCCCGTCTTGGCGAGATTCCCGCCGTGCTTCTCGAACGCATGGCGAACGATGGGCGCAGTCCGCTGCACATTTTCTGTCAGGCAGTCGACGATGATGGCAATACCACCAGCGCCATAGCCCTCGTATCTGACATCCTGATACGTCGCCCCATCATTACCTTCACCACTTGCCTTCTCAATGGCCTTCTTGATGGTGTCTTTGGGCATGTTGACGCTCTTGGCGTCTTCGATGGCATACCGCAACTTAAGATTCGTATCGGGATCAGGATCGCCCTGCTTGACCGCCGCCATGATGGCACGGCTAGCCTTGGACCAGGCCTTGCCCTTGACGGCGTCCTGGCGTGCCTTGCGATGCTTGATGTTCGCCCACTTGCTGTGACCGGCCATCGGTGGAACCCTCCTGAAAAAAAGTCAGTCTTCTAAAGTCTGTTCGGCAAGTCGCTGGCGAAGTGCAGTCGCGACATCACCAAACTCAAGATGATACAGATCCGCCGAAGGGACAACGTGAATCCCCCAGTCCTCGCCCTGCACACCGTCGTATGAACGCGTGCGCTCCGCCTGAAACTCCGGATGCTCCATGAGTGCCAACGCATGCCTCCACGTCGATCGAGCTGCCTGATCGAGGCCAGCCGCCTGCTCTGCATCTCCGAGGTGCAGCAGGATGATTGGATCCATATGGTCGGTGCGGCGAGTGGCGTCTCGCAGAAGGCTCAAAGCACCACGCCCCTGAGGCCCATCCTGAATACGGCTTTGCAATAGCCGAAGGTACCCCACGCTGTCGAGCGTACCGGCATCCTCCGAATCAAGTTCCAACGCCCGCTCTAGATACCTCGCGGCGTCCACCGAGTTCGGATCCTGCTCAAGCAACATGTACCCGAGATTGTTGAGCACACCCGGCACATCAGGATCCAAGTGCACTGCATCATTCAACAGGTCGATTGCGCCAGAACGGTCGCCAAGGGTGGCATGAATCGTCGAGGCGCGGTATCGCATCATCGCCGGAGACAACGGAGCACGAAACTCCAATCGGAGCCGAAGATCGTCACTCGGAAGTGACTCGATCAGTTCCGTGGTCGCCGCAGCATCGCGGGCCAGTGCATTCAGTACGATGCACATGGACGTCATCCGACCACGATCTGCTGACATGGCGAGTTTCCCGCTCTCCAATCTCGCACGCGCAGCAACCAAAGCAAGATCCGTCGACTTCACGGCGGCGAGCTGCCGGATTAGCCATTCCCATTCTCGCCGAGTTGAGTGGTCAACCGCAATCGTGTTGGCAAGCAATCGAAGCTGCTCCTCAGCCTGCCCATGAATTGCCGTCGCAGATTCAACTTCGCCAATCTCGGCAAGCGAGGTTCCGATCACTGCATCCAATCGGGCACGTTCTATTTCGTCCAAGTCTGGCGATTCTGCGCGATGCCGCAACAGCAGTCCCACGGCATCGCTATACCGCGCCTGAAAAAATGCAAGCTCGGCAGTTGCTCGAAGTGCATTGACGTCCCTTGGGCACAATTCAAGACGCTTGGCCCATGCCTTGTCTGCGAGTTTTCGGTTTCGATTCTGAGATGCGATCTTGGCCAGGCCGAGCCATGCGGTCTCGTTGGTCGGATCGAATAAAATGGCTTCGCCGTAGGCCACAGCCGCCTCGCGTTGATTCCCGTCATGCTCAGCCTCACGACCGCGAATCAACTCAAGCGCGCTGCTTCGAAAGGCGGCGTGGCTCCAGCACAATGGTGGCCCTTCTTCGGGCCGGTCGATCTCGAGTCTCTCCAACTCTGAGACGGCCCACTCACCGCTTCCAGGAGTGGCTGATCCGCACACGACCAAGGTCAGTACACCAAGAATCACTTTCGGCTTCGCGATGTGCTGCGTTTCTTAGAAGTCTTCTTCTTGGCTGCCTTCTTGGCAGGCTTCTTTGCTGCCTTCTTGGCAGGCTTCTTTGCTGCCTTCTTGGCAGGCTTCTTTGCTGCCTTCTTGGCAGGCTTCTTGGTGGTCTTCTTGGCGGCCTTCTTGGCGGGCTTCTTGGCAACCTTCTTCGAGGTCTTCTTCGTGGTCTTTGTAGTAGCCTTTTTAGTGGTCTTCTTGGTGGTCTTCTTGGTGGTCTTCTTAGCGGTCTTCTTCGTAGTCTTCTTGGCGGCCTGCTCCAAAGCCTCTTGCTCTGCAAGGGCCGCTGCCGCCTTCCTGGCAGCCGCGCGTTCGGCAGCCTCTTTTCGCTTCTCTGCAGCCACTTTTTGAGCCTTATTGCGGCTTGCGATGATGTCCCCACGCTTCTTTTTGGCAGCCCGCTCTGCAGCCTGAAGGTCCTTTGCTCGACGCTTGGAAACACGATCCGATTGCCCGTTCACCCACGCCTGCAAGGTTGCATGCACGCGATACGCGTCATCCGACTTGACCTGCCGGCTAACCCACGCGGATACCTCATCCACTGACGCAGAATCGTCGATACAGCCCGCATTCCCGAGCATCCAACACAACTGTTCGTCAACGGGAACACCGCCGATCTCCCCACACAGCAGCAACCAACGTGTTGCGACATAGGGCGTCATACCATCAAGCGCCTCGATCGAGGCACGGAGATCCCGCTTGCCGAGTTCAAGTTCGGGATCAATTGTCACCTCATGATGCCGCTGATAGAGATGGTTCAACATCGCCTTGAGCCGAGCGCCGCGATCGAGAGCCTCCGCCGATGTGTCACCACACATCTCGGCGATCTCACCAGGTGTCGAGACCCTGATCTCGTGCCAGTCCAGTCGTGCCGCCAGCAAACTGTCCCACGCCTCATCAGCCTGAGAGGCATTCGACTCCCATAGGAGTTGCGAATAGATCAGCACTTCAAGCGGACCCGACATGTCGAGCGGGTCTGATCGCTTCTTGAGCTTCTTGATCTGAGAAGCAAACTTCGCTGCGTATTCCTTCGAGTTCTTCATGAATCGGATTCCCTCTGCCCGCGGTCCGCCTCGGCATCTTCACGCCGTACCGCTTCTTGAATGGCCCCGAGAACTCGGGACTCTCGCTTGATGGACGCGTCTTCTACGAACCGAAGTCGAGGAATGCGACGCATACGAACTTCCTCGCCAAGCCGCCTACCAATCCAACCGGCCGCGGCATTCAGCCCGTGAAGCGAGCCCTTCGTGTGTTCCGCCGGAATCACCGAACACCCTACCTTCGCCATGCTTGAGTCAGGGCTGACGCTGACCTGTGTCACTGTTACCAGACCACGCACGCGAGGGTCGTTCAGACCCTTGCTCAGAATCTTCTGCAAGCCTCGTTGCACGACGGCGTCAATCTGTTCCTGGTGCCGTGTCATAGCAATGCTCCCGACCAACGGTCAGGTTCCGGGAGTGACTTCATGCGTGACATAGCACTCCAGCACATCGCCTTCCTTGATGTCGTCGTAACCATCAATAAGCATGCCGCATTCCTGACCGGACTTCACTTCTTTGGCATCGTCCTTGAATCGCTTGAGTTGGGACAGCTTCCTGTCGTTCTCCACGACGATTTCATCTCTCGTGACACGAATCAGGCCGTTTCTCTTGATGTTCCCGCTCGTGACATAACAACCGGCGACCATGCCGACCTTCGTAATGCGGAAGACTTCTCGAACCTCGGCCTGGCCGAGAATCTCGATGCGGTGCTCCGGCTCGAGCATGCCCAGAATGGCCTTCTCGATATCGTCGGTAATGTCGTAGATCACGTCGTAGTATCGAATGTCGACGCCGTTGTCTTCGGCCATGCGCCGAACCTTGCCCGTCGCCGTCACATTGAAACCGACCACGATGGCTCCGCATGCCTCGGCGAGTGCAATATCTGATTCGGATACGCCGCCTACCGCAGCATGCTTGACCATCACCCGAACTTCTTCGTTGGTCATCTTTGCGAGCGATGCTGTAATAGTCTCGACCGATCCTTGAACATCGGCCTTCAGGATGATCGGGAGTTCTTTCTTCCCGGCCTCGGTCATGTGCTCCAGAATATTGTCGAGCGTTACACGCTCACGGGCTAACGATCGCTCCCGCTCGGCCGCAACGCGTTCTTTCGCGGCGGACTCGGCGGCGCGCTGGTTCTTGACGACAAACACGCGATCACCCGCATCCGGAACTTCTCCAAGTCCCGAGATCGTCACCGGGAAGGAGGGGAATGCCTCGGTGATCCGGTCGCCACGATCGCCAACAATATCTCGCGCCCGACCGTAGCCACGGCCTGCCACCAGATAGTCGCCCTTCTTGAGTTTGCCCTGCTGCACAAGAATGCTTGCAACGGCGCCACGACCCTCTTCCAATTGCGCCTCAAGCACAGTGCCCTCGGCAGGACCATCGAAGTCGCCAGTCAATTCAAGCAACTGCGACTGCAGGTCGAGAATCTCCAGCAAGTCCTGAATACCCTCACCCTTGACGGCCGCCATTCGAACAACCTCAGTATCGCCGCCCCACTCCACCGGATTGAGTTCGTGCTCCGCGAGCTGACCAAGAATGCGCTGAATATTGCCGTCGGTCGCCTCGGGCTTGTCGATCTTGTTGAGCGCCACGACGATCGGTACATCGGCGGCCTTGGCGTGGTTGATCGACTCGATTGTCTGCGGCATCACACCATCATCGGCCGCAACCACGAGAACCACGATGTCCGTTACTTTTGCACCACGCGCCCGCATTTCGGTGAATGCCTCGTGACCTGGCGTATCGATGAAGGTCACAATGTGATCATCGTCGCCGACCGTCACAGGGACACGGAACGCGCTTGTGGCCTGCGTGATTCCGCCAGCCTCGCCGTCCGCCACGTTTGCGTTACGGATGCCGTCAAGGAGCGTCGTCTTGCCGTGATCGACGTGCCCAAGAATCGTCACGACCGGTGAGCGTGGCCGCTCATCCTTCATGTCACGATCTGAGAACGACTCGGCAATCTTATCTTCCTCTGTCTTCGCCTCGATAACTTCAAGTTCAACCCCGAACGAGAGCATGCACTCCATCGCGATATCGCGGTCGAGCGTCGAGTTAATTGTTGCGTCGTGTTCCTCGTTCATCAGCCATCGAAGGATATTCCGCGTCTTGACGCCACTCGCCGCACTGAGCGCTTTGATCGTGATGGGCTCGGGAAGTGTGATTGATCCTCCAAGATCCACAATCGACTTCGCCTTGGAACCTGTCGGTCCCGATGCCTTCTTCGCACTGTCACGACGAACTGAGCGGAAATACCCTCCACTTCGGGAGAGTCGCTGCTCTCGCTCACGAAGGTCCTGCTCTCGCCAGTTTCGCTGGCCGCTACCAGGGGTCTGCTGCTGACGGCCCGACTTGCTGTCGGTCTTGCTGTCCGCTGCGCCACTTCTTCTTCGGTTCCGGCGGCTTGTGCGTCCTCGATCGGTCCCATCCATCGGCGGCGGGCCACCACCAGCAAAGCCTTGCCCTCCGCCCGGTCCGCCCGGTCCGCCCGGTCCGCCTGGGCCTCCAGGGCCTCCACGTGGCGGCCCCTTAGGTCGCGGCGCACGAATGTTCTCAGGCTGTTCGACCCGAATGACCTTCGGGCCAGCGAGTGTCGTCTTCTTAGGTTCGTCAAGCTTGCGACCCAGTGGTGCAATAACCTCGGGGCGAGAGGGCTCATTGGGAACCGGCCCATCCGGTGCTGCTGGATCGAGCGTTCGCCGACTCGGGGGCTCTATGACACCAGTACCCCTCGACGCCGATGGGGGTGGTCCGGTTGGCTTTTTCGGAGGTGGCGGCTCTTTGACAGCCACCGACTCGACCTCAGGAGGAGCTTTCGGTGCTTCCGAAGTAGTGGGCGGAGCCTCGACTGTTCCAGTCCGCCTCGTCGCCTTCTTCTTCGCCTTGGCACGTGCTTGCTTGACGTCAACCGGAGCCGCAGTCTGCACCGCAGTTCCACCTCCGGCCTCGCCGCCGAACCACTCCCGAATCGTGGCCGCCAATCCAATTGAGATAGCGGACATGTGATTTGTAATGTTCGGCACGCCTTCTTCGGAACACTTCGCCACCACATCTTTCGATGTGACGCCGAGTTCCTTGGCGATCTGGTGAACACGGATTGTGGTGGTTTTTTTGGCCACAGGTTGCTCCCGTGTCAGGCTTGGTCTCTCTCCAGAGATCAGACGCCTGCACTCTCCCCGTTCGTTGGTTCTTCGGACCCGCCATCGAGAATCGATGCGGCGGCCGCTTCGGCTTCGCCGTCCTGATTGGTCTCGGAAACATCCCCCGCTGGCGGCGGTGGCCCATCACCCAGAATGGATGCAGCAGCAGACTCGCCTTCTTCGCCAGCTACTGCGACGGCAGCAGCGTCTTCCTCGGTTTTTCGACGCTCTTCTTCTTCCTTCTCACGCTCTTGCTGTACCTGCACCTCGCGAGCGGTGGTAGCGCAACACTCAAGCACGGTGCCGGCGAGTTCCTGTGGAATCCCGACATCGTTGACGAGGGTGTCCATGCCGACTTCTTCGACATCAAAGACGCTGATCATGCCGAGCGCTCCCATCCGATCGAGCATCGAATCTTCGACACCTTCGATTGGCTTGACGGTCGACTCGAGAGTCTCAAGGCCGCGAGCAAATTCCTCGGGTGTCAGGATGTCGATGTCCCATCCAGTAAGTCTCGCTGCCAGTCGCACATTTTGACCCCGCCTTCCGATCGCCAAAGACAGTTGATCTTCGCGGACGATGATTGTTGCGCGGCCCAGTTCAAAGCAAAGGCTGACTTCATTGACTTCGGCGGGCTTGAGTGCATTGCCGATGAGTACCTGGCTGGATTCGTTCCACCGAACGATGTCGATCTTCTCTCCGCCAAGTTCGTCGACGATATTTCGAATCCTGCTCCCACGAACACCGACGCAGGCGCCGACGGCGTCGACCTTCGAGTCAATCGATGCGACGGCGACCTTGGTACGGAATCCCGCCTCGCGGGCCATGGCCTTGAGTTCGATGACGTGCTCTGCAACCTCGGGGACCTCGGCTTCGAAAAGCCGCCGAATATAGTCCTCGTGGCCTCTTGAGAGCACAATCTTGACTCGGTTGCCGTCCTCACGAACGTCGCGGATGACGCATCGCACACGGTCGCCTTGGTGGAATTGCTCTCCCGGAATCTGCTCGGAGCGGGGCATGAAACCCTCGGTTCGATCGATCTGCACAACCAAGGCGCCACCTTCGTAACGATGCGCCGTACCTGTGACGATCTCTCCGATTCGCTTGCCGAACTCCTCGAGAATGCTGGCTCGCTCGTTGTCACGGAACCGCTGGATCATGACCTGCTTTGCAGTCTGAGCGGGAATCCGTCCGAGCTCCTCAAGTGGGATCACATCGCCGGTGCCATCTTCATTGAGCCGCCATAAGGTGATCTGACCGTTGATGGGATCCACCTTGCACGCGAACTCCTCGGTATCGAGTGAGTTGAAGTGCCTTCGGGCCGCACTGATCATCGCCTGCTCGAGATCCTGCAACAACAACTCGCGGTCAATATTGCGGTCTCTAGCAATGGCATCTATGAATCGGATTGTTTCGGAGTTCATCTAAGTTGTCGCCTTCTAGGCAGGGATATCAAGGATGAGATCGCGATCGAGTCACGAATCAAAAAACAAAAGGCCACCGCCCACAGGGGCGTGGCCCGTGTCTCCGGTTCGGAGCCGCATTCTGCGGCTCCGTAATCCGGCACGACCGAATGTGGTCGATGCTCAGATCATGGGGAACTCCCCAAACCGACCCGAGGCGGGCCGTCTACAAGCGCTCATAGCCAGAGAGGCCACGAACACGGGATGGAGTCGATCACTCCACATGGCAGGAGGCGTGCTGCTTGGAAATATTCCGCACCGCGATACTCCACTCAAGAAAAAGCCATGGCACCCACCACGCGGCGGGCCAGCCCGATCTCGGCACTGTATCCCCCCCCGGCTGCTGCCGCAACCAAATGCAGCCTCTGAAGGGACCTTTGGAGGCACCGACAGTGGCGGTCCGAGTCCTGTGTACTAGACTCCCGAGTCACAATCCCGACTTCTGGAGATGCCGTACATGCTGCGGACCACGCCCTCACGACTCACAACCCTGATATTGACCGCCTGTATGGCCGCCGCGGCCCATGTTGCCGCCCCGTGCGAGGCTGGTCCCGACGGATCTGGTGGGTTTGGTGGATTTTCCCCTAAGCCAAAGCAAGCACCCGAGTTCTACGACTCTCGAGATCGTGTCAGCGTCGAAGTAATTCCCAGTCGAACAAGCGTTCCACCGGGCGGCGACTTTGTGATCACAGTCGTGTTCGACCAACAGACAGACTGGCACATCCACACCAACCATCCCGAGGTTCCGCCAGAATTGGGCTCGCCCGAGGATTTCTACGCAACTGCAATCTACGTTTCCACATCCGACGACCGGCTGATCCCACACCCTGATTGGACCCAATGGCCGGAGTCACATGAAATCAGTGTGAGCTTTGGCGGGACGCCCGTGCCATACAAGGTTTTCGCTGGCCGAGCCATCGCGTGGATTCCGGTCACGATTCCTGATGGTGCAGCGTCTGGCCCCGCCTCCATCACTGTGCGGCCGTTCTTTCAGGCGTGCGACGACACCAGCTGCCTGGCGCCTACACCCATGCCACCCGAGGATGGTGAAGAGCCATCATCACGATGGGTTGAGTATGGCGAGACCATCACTATCAACATCGCGCCGCTCGGCGAAATCGCCACGACAGCAGAGAATCAAGCTGACTTTGCAGGCTTTGACGCCAGCGTATTCGGACGCATTCGAGGAGGCGACGCCGCTCCGGATCTTGCCGCTGATGATGTAACCTTCAACGCGTTCGGCTTTGAGTTCGGGCTGGACACCGACGGCGCACTCGGAGTCGTGCTCCTGCTCATCGTGGCAGCGCTCGGCGGATTCCTCTTGAATCTGACGCCATGTGTACTCCCGGTCATTCCACTCAAGATCATGGCGATCTCAAGTTCAGCGGGGAACCGCGCCCGAACATTGTTGCTCGGTGCCGCCATGAGCCTCGGCGTCATCGGATTCTGGATTGGCATCGGCCTTGCCATCGCGCTTCTGACGGGATTCACTGCCAGCAACCAGTTGTTCCAGTACCCATCATTCACAATCGGAATCGGCGTCATCATCGCGGCGATGGCGGTTGGCATGTGCGGTCTATTCTCGGTGCGACTTCCAAATTCTGTCTATATGGTCAGCCCAAAGCACGACACGCTCATCGGGTCGTTCCTCTTCGGCATCATGACGGCCGTCTTGGCAACACCGTGTACTGCGCCATTCATGGGCGCAGCCATGGCGTGGGCCGCAACCGAGCCACCGACGGTCACCATGGTGACGTTTGCCTCGATCGGCATCGGTATGTCTGTGCCATACCTGATTCTGGCAGCTTTCCCAGGCATGACCAACAAGATGCCAAAGGCCGGCCCTGCAAGCGAGCTCATCAAGCAAGTCATGGGACTGCTCATGTTGGCGGCCGCGGCGTACTTCATTGGTGTCGGATTCAGCGGGCTCATGGTGGATCCGCCGCAGCCCCCGAGTCGGATGTACTTCTGGGGCGTCGCGGGCATCGTTGTGCTCGCCGGAGTCTGGTTGGTCGTTCGAACCTGGCGTCTGACCGCTCGCTCGGCGCCAGCCCACGAAATGGAACGCCATGAGCCTACGGACATCTCTCTCCCACGACATGCGATTGGATGGCGTACATCGATGAGCGTGCTTGGCACAGTGCTCGCAGCAGGTGGAATTGCGCTGGCCGTCACCCTGACCGACCATGGACCGATCAAATGGGTCTGGTACACCCCGACGACGTTCGAAACCGCGCTCAAAGACGACAAGGTCGTCGTCATGGAATTCACGGCAGAGTGGTGCCTGAACTGCAAGGCGCTGGAGGAAGCTGTTCTGGGAACAGACGAAGTAGCGAACCTGCTCTCGCAGCCCGACATCGAGCCGATCAAGATCGATCTCACTGGCAACAACACGGTAGGCAATGCGATGCTGCACGCTGTTGGTCGGCATCAAATCCCACTGCTCGTTGTATTCGCTCCAAACGGCGACGAAGTCTTCAAGGGCGACTTCTACACCGTCGAGCAGGTCATTGACGCTGTGGCGGCTGCCCGCGCCCTTCGATAACAACGATCGCCTCGTCTCGAATGGACTTCGGTAATCGCTGCGCTGGATCGAGCGTGTTGGCGTTGTCCGATTCAATCGCTCGCTTCCATGCCGCCGAAGCTCCCGCCTGATCGCCCAAACGATCTGCCAGCCTCGCAATGGTGACCCAGGACATCGCCGCGTTGGGATCCGCCGCAGCCACTCGCTCCGCCAAAGTCATGGCAGCAAGCAGGGCCTCCCGGTCATTCCCGACGTCGCTCTTGGCAGCGAGCGCGACGATCGCGAGGCGACCACCGGCAATCGATCCAGAATCCATTGCTACTCCGCCCGCCTTCGCTGCGGCTCCGAGATGCAACACTGAGATCTCCGGCCGCGATGCCGCGTCTGCGGCCGCCGCGAGTTGCTGCTCTGCCGCGTACACCAACACACGTGGATCATGCTGCACGATCCATGCGTCATTGAGCAACGCGGAAGCTTTGCCGCGAACCACAGCGCCTTCGAGTCCGCTGGCATCCCCGGGCGCGTACACGAGTGCTTGAGCCGCTCGCTCAATCAACTGATCCTGCTTCCACCACGGCAGCACGATGTATGCAACCACAATGATTGCAAGAACGCCCGACAACATGCCACCACCCAAGGGAATGGCGCGGCCTCGACCTGCAATGGGTGCCGCAGCTGCGCCAAGCATTGCAAGCACCCACACGACCGTGGCGGAGGACTCGAGGCTCATTTCAACTTGCGCCTGTGTGATGAGTACGGCTGCGGCAACGAACACCGCCCACTTCACGGCCATGCCCTGCATTGCACGCCACGCCAGCCACGCCAGCGGAAGCATCAAGGCCCACCCAAACACTCGAACGAGTTGGGAGGCTTCGTCTAGATCGCCCCACTCTTGGCATGTCACCATGGCGGAAGGAAGAATCGCCAACACCGCCCCGATCGGCGCCACAAAGCCCAACGCTACCGACGGCGGATCGTCTTCTTCGAAGCGTGATGTGCCTGCTCGCCACATCAATACCAACACCAGCAAGACCCAACTGAGCCCTGCGACCCCAATCGTTGACATCCACCCAAGCATCATCGAGTGTGGTGATGTGATCTCCTCGGGGGCTCCAGGAACTCGCACCGATGCATAAGCGTCTTGGAATCCAGCTGGCCCAACGCCTTCGAGTGGAGCCTCTGCAACCAATCTCGCAGCGCCAATGTCGTACTGCCATCTGATCAACATCGACCGCGCGCCAGGAATTCCCGCCGCCTGATCACCACCCATGGCCTCCAAACCAGCTGCGGCGACTGGAGCAATCGCCGCCATGGCGATCATCGTGATTGCGATCCAACCTCCCCACACGCGGATTGCCTTATATCGAAACCCACACGCCGCTATCACAACGCCAGCAATCAGCAGCACCAGACCTGCCAGCGACCCACTCAAGCCGACAACGCCCGCTGAGACAAGACACGCCACAAAGAGTGGGCCGCCCACCCAAGCCGTGCGGCTCTGCCGCTGAGCGGCAAATGTCAGCCCCGCAAAGACAATGGCGCAGGCCGCCATGACAGTCGCGAGAAGATTGGCGCTCGTGAACCAGCCGCTTGGTGTGCCCTCGAGAAGCCTCCGCTCGTACACCATCGCTGCGGATGAGCCCGGCTCCAACCCCATCAAGGCCAGCGCCTCGTCGCGGTGGCCAATGAACCACGCTGCAGTGTCGGGGTTGTCCCATCCCCACTGCGTCAATGCCTGAAGTGCGATCGGAGCGGCCACCGCGATCAAAATTGCTACGACAAGTCGGCGCGTATGCGGATCGCGACACAGGTGCGCCAGTGCCATCGCCGCTGTCACTCCCGCCATCCAAGGAAGTACGACCTGTCCATGATGACCACCGACAAAGGCCCACTGCAAACAGAGTGGCACCGGAATAACCCACAAGATCATGCTCAACCTTGATCCACCGCGGCGCAGTACGCCCTCGCATACAAGGCCAACCGATGCAGCAACCAAGAGAAGCGCATCCAGAGCCATGAGCCAATGTGGGGCAAGGCCAACAGAGGGTTTCGGGTCGAGTACGGGATCAAACGCGAACCACGTTTCAGGAAGCAGCACGACCAGGCAGCGGGCCGAGGCAATGGCCGCAATCAGGACGGCAGCCGATCGCGACACTGCTGCCAAATTCACCGATGCACTCCTGATTCCAGCACTGCAAGCACAACCATGACCAGTACGACGAGCGATCCAGCCATCGCAGCCTGCCACGGCACGAGGCTCGGCAAGAGCATTCCGACGATTCCCGTGACAGCCGAGAGGCACCAGATCACAAAGACTGCCCGCCGCGGCGAGAGCCCCAACTCCACAAGTCGATGAGAGAAGTGCTGGTGGTCTCCCGCAAACGGACTCCGTCCCTGCCGAAGCCTGATCCAAGTCACGCTCACAAGGTCATAGAGTGGGATCGCCAGAACAGCGAGCGGCATAAGTACGCCATACCACGCCGTACCGATGACTCCTCCCGAACTCGCCGTCGATTCGACATAGGTTGTTCGAATTGTCAGCACCGCGAGTGCCAGTCCAATCACCATCGAACCGCAATCGCCCATGAAAATCTTGGCCGGCGGAAGATTGAACACCAGGAACCCCGCCGTTGACCCAACGAGAACGGCCAGCGTGCCGGCAACAAACCACTGTTCTGACAAAACCGCCGTCACGAGAAGGAGTCCACCAGCGACCACGGTGACGCCCGCAGTCAAGCCATCCATGTTGTCCAGAAAGTTCATCGCGTTGATGATCGCCACCATCCATATGACGCTCGCGATCACACTGAATGTGATGCCGATTCCAGCTACACCATCGAGTTGCTGTAGTAGGCGAATATCGAAAACAGCAGCAAGAACACCTGTAACAACGACCTGTATGCCAAGTTTGGTCCACGGGCCGAGTTCTCGCCGGTCATCGAACACACCTGCAACATGAAGCACAAGCAACGAGGCCGCAAATGCGATCGCGGTCGGAGCAGTTCCCTGAAGGCGAGGCATCCATGGCTCGGTTGCCGGAACGAGACTGGTCAGCATCTGTGGCAGCAGCATGACCAGCAAGGCAGCTCCCAGGAGTGCCGCGATGAGCGGCCAGGCGATCGCGATGCCGCCGATGTTGGGAACGTCCCGAAGTTCCTTGAGTGTGCCAGCACCACCCGGCGTATCAAGCGTCTCCATGCGGCGGCCCACTCGGCACAACACGGCGGTCAAAGCCAGACCGACAAGGAATGCGGCTGGAAGCAGTAGCAGTACGTGCGTGGTCACACACCCATGATGCCCGACATGGGGCTCCGCAGCCAGTCATCAGCCGAGATACCCTGAACGTCCATGGAACACATCACGGTCTATTGCAGTTCATCCACTCGGGCCTCCAAACGACTTCATGACGCCGCCGAAGCCGTTGGACGGGCCCTCGCTACTCACGGCGTCACCGTGATCTACGGGGGTGGAAGCATCGGATTGATGGGCGCGCTGGCACGAGGCTGCAAGGCCGAGGGTGGAAGGCTCATCGGCATCACCACGCAGAGGTTGGTCGAACTTGAGCAGGCATCGCGCGACTGCGACGAGTTGGAGGTCTATGACACGATGCGAGAACGCCGTCGCCGACTGCTTGAGTTGGCCGACGGTGTACTGGTTCTTCCTGGAGGACTCGGCACGCTTGAGGAATTCTTCGAAGCCCTCGTTGGGCGGCAGTTGGCCGAGCATGGCTCACCGATCGGGCTGGTCAATATCGACAGCGCGATGAACTCGCTGCTTCTCATGCTCGACGACCTCGTACACCATCGGTTCGTCCGCGCTTCGGCCCGCGATCTCTTTTTCGTCGATGATGATGGCATCGTGGCCGTGGAGCGGCTACTCCGCACAAAAGGCGGTCTTGTGGACCCCACCAAGATGGTTCCCTCCGGACCCGATTGACCTTGGATAGTCTGCGCATATGCCTGCCACCATCGGACTGATCGCGGGAGAAGGTCGCTTGCCGGTTCTCGTCGCACAAGGAATGCGCGAGGCCGGGCTCGACGTTGCATGCGTGGCATTCCGAGGACACGCCGACCCCGAACTTCGCACCCTCTGCACCAAGTGGTCTGAAGTCAGTCTTTATCGTCCGGGAGGTTGGCTTCGCCGACTTCGACGTTGGAATGTGGCCGAAGCCGTCATGGTCGGCCGAGTCGCCAAGACTCGCATGCACGACCCATTCCGGATGATCCGCGACCTGCCGGACTGGCGAGCCATCCGGCTGTGGTATCGTCGGCTTCGACACGATCGCAGAGACCGCGCCGTGCTGGCTGCGGTCGCCGATGAACTACAACGAGGCGGAGTCACACTCATCGACTCGACAACCCACATTCCAGACCATCTTGCAACCGAGGGAACGCTCGGCAATACCTCGCCAAGCAACTTGCAGCAGCATGACATCGCCTTCGGCTGGCCCATGCTTCACAACCTCACCGACATGGGCATTGGTCAAGCCATTGCCGTTCGTGAAGGAGACGTCATTGCAGTCGAAGCGGTTGAAGGGACGGACCGCATGATCGAACGTGCGGGAACGCTCTGCCGCGCATCGGGCTGGACACTCCTGAAGACTGCAGCGGACGATCACGACAGCCGAGCCGATGTGCCGACTATCGGCACCGACACGGTTTCCCGGCTCGCGGCTGCGGGCTGTGGCTGCATTGCTGTGGGTGCTGGCCGAGTCATTCTGATCGATCGCCCAAAGGTCATCGAAGCCTGCGACAAGGCCCGCATTGCACTCGTGGGAGTCGCAGGAACGAATACGTGAACGAGCCTCCTACCGAGCCGCCCTTGGTTTCTCGCGCAGGCGCAAAGCTCCAACACGCCCTGCAACACTTTTCAATCGACGTCACTGGATTGCGATGTGCGGATCTTGGATGCAATGTCGGCGGCTTTACCGATTGCCTACTCCGCCACGGTGCCGAATCGGTCACTGCCGTAGATACCGGATATGGCATTCTCGCCTGGAAACTCCGCCAGAATCCCCGGGTCGAGGTCATGGAGCGGACCAACGCGTTGCACGCGTTGCCTCCAACAAATGGCGTGGACCTGGTCGTGGTCGACTTGGGCTGGACCCCCCAGCGGCATGCCTTGCCCGCTGCGATGAAGTGGCTCTCTGAGGGCGGCCAGATCGTGTCGCTCATCAAGCCCCACTATGAATTAGATGCCAATCAGCGTCGTGAACATCTCCACGATGGTCGGTTGAGCGATGAGATCGCCCAGAAAATGCTCGACGCAGTTCTCGATGGACTTGAGGGTATGGGACTCCGCTCGCTCGGCACGACAATTTCGCCCGTTCGGGGGGGTAAAAGTAGCCGTGGAGGAGCAATGGGAAACCGTGAATTCCTGCTCTTCACAAAGGCCGCGCAGGCCGTCTGAGGGCCTCGTTTCCAATACAATACGGAGACACGGTAACGCTGCGGAGCCGGGAGTCTCCGCCGCGCCTGAGGAAGCCCATTCATGAGCGACGCAGAGCGTCCCGACACTTCGGACGACAACCAGTCACAGCCGGACAACATCGGCCATGTCATCGAGCAGCGCGTCGATCAAGAACTGCACGACAGTTATCTCACGTATGCGATGTCGACGATCACAGACCGCGCACTGCCCGATGTCCGCGACGGACTGAAGCCTTCGCAGCGCCGCATTCTCGTCGCCATGAACGATCTCAGCCTTTCCCCAGGTCGCAAGCATCGAAAGTGCGCCAAAATCTCGGGCGATACGTCCGGCAACTACCACCCGCATGGTGAATCAGTCATTTATCCAACCCTCGTCAATATGGGCCAGGACTGGAAGATGCGAGTGCCGCTCATCGACAAACAGGGAAACTTCGGATCGATTGACGGAGATCCTCCGGCCGCCATGCGGTACACCGAAGCCCGACTCACGAGCGCCGCAGCGGAGATGCTTTCAGATATCAAGCTCGACACGGTCGAGTACATCGCCAACTACGACGAAACTCGCACTGAGCCGACTGTTCTTCCAGCACGCTTTCCGAACCTGCTCATCAACGGTTCGAGCGGTATTGCTGTGGGAATGTCGTGCTCGATGCCACCCCACAACGTCACTGAGGTTTGCAACGGCATCATTACAGTCATCGACGACCCTTCGATTGATCTCACCGGACTGCTTGAAATCATTCCGGGACCGGACTTCCCGACCGGAGGCACGATCGTCGGTAGACGCGGAATCGCTGATGCGTACGCCTCGGGTCGTGGCCGAGTCATCGTGCGTGGCAAGGTGCACCACGAGACTATCAAGGGGCGAGAGTGCCTCGTCATTGATGAGATCCCCTATCAGGTCGTACAAAACAACCTGATCGACAAGATGGTCGATGCCGCGAAGGCAGATCGCATTCAGGGGATCGCGGATATCAAGAACTTCTCCGGGAAGAAACACCGCACCCGCATCGTGGTGCAACTCAAACGCGGCGCCGACCCGGAAATCGTCGAGCGACAGATTTATCAGTTCACGCCGCTGCAGAGCACGGTGTCCATTATCAACATCGCGCTCGATCGCGGGCGCCCGCGGACCATGGGGCTGCGGCAATTGATTGATTGCTTCATCGACCATCGCCGAGATGTCGTGCGGCGGCGGACCGAACACCTCTTGCGCGAGGCGAAAAAACAAGCACATCGGCTGGAAGGCCTGATTCTCGCCGTGTGTGATATCGATGAGGTCATCGCCCTCATTCGCGGCAGCCAAACTCGCGATCATGCTCGGTTCCTTCCTCGAGGCCTTCTTCGTGATCGCGGTTGTTCCGTTCTCGGCCATGTCCG
>PVBE011675017.1_pt1 | contig 16936 bp, 11 predicted proteins | sample 1631181 | NCBI WGS metagenome assembly PVBE01 (sample SAMN08397723, study PRJNA350692) | Marine metagenome, whole genome shotgun sequencing project. | isolation source: water | place: Pacific Ocean | collected 2012-04 | reverse complement strand
GGACGGCACCGAGATGGTGATGCCGGGCGACAACGTGCAAATGAAAGTTGAGCTGATTGCGCCGATCGCGATGGAAGACGGTCTGCGCTTTGCCATTCGCGAGGGCGGCCGGACAGTCGGCGCCGGCGTGGTGGCTAAGATTATTGATTAACTGGTGCGGCTGGCATTGAGGGCTGAAAGCTGGTGGACGAGCCGCAGTTCAGCCTGTTTCCAGAAAATTTAGGAGCGATGGGCCGCAATTAACACTTAAAGTTTAAATTTGATCGGGGTGGGTTGCTGTTATTGGAAACAGTGACCCGGTAAAGTCGCCGGCGTTTTTATTTATCGAGGCGGCGGCGGCAGGCGGAAGGCCAGTAGCTCAATTGGCAGAGCGGCGGTCTCCAAAACCGCAGGTTGGGGGTTCGATTCCCTCCTGGCCTGCCATACCCCCCGACCAGACGCGAGCTTGGGTGCTGGGTTTCGGATACACAATGAACACAAACGCAGACACCGGCCCGGGCATGCTGGATACCGTGAAGTTGGCGACTGCTGCAGCCATTTTGGTGGGCGGTATCGTCGCTTACTACACGTATGAGCAGCAGTCGATGCTCATCGCGGTACCGGCTGTACTGGTTGCGGTTGCACTGGCGATCACTGTGTTCATGGCAACCGAGCGTGGCCGGCTACTGTGGAAGTTTATCCAGGGCTCGCGGGTTGAAATCCGCAAGGTAATCTGGCCGACGCGCCAGGAAACCCTGCAGACGACACTGACCGTATTTGTTTTTGCCTTGATCCTTGCGTTATTTTTTTGGGGACTAGATTTTTTTCTGTTGTGGATAACCCGGTTACTGACAGGGCAGGGAGGCTAGCACGTGGCACTTAAATGGTATGTCGTGCACGCCTATTCGAACTTCGAGAATAAGGTCAAGACCTCGCTCGAAGAACGAATAAAACTGCATGGCCTCGAAGAAAAGTTTGGCGAAGTACTAGTCCCCACGGAAGAAGTAGTGGAGATGCGCGAGGGTCAGAAGCGCAGGAGTGAACGCAAGTTTTTCCCCGGCTATGTGCTGGTGCAGATGGAGCTTGATGAAGAAACCTGGCATCTGGTTAAAGAGGTGCCGAAAGTGCTCGGTTTTATTGGCGGCTCAAGTGATAAACCTGCACATATTACAGATGCAGAAGCTAATGCAATTCTCAATCGTGTAGAGGAAGGCGTAGACAAGCCGCGTCCGAAAGTATTGTTCGAGCCGGGCGAGGTTGTGCGCGTTATCGATGGTCCGTTTAACGACTTTAGCGGCGTGGTCGAAAACGTTAATTACGACAAGAGCAAGCTGCGCGTGGCAGTGCAGATTCTTGGCCGGCCGACGCCGGTTGAACTGGAATTCGGTCAGGTCGAGAAGAGCTGACCGTAAGCAGGTACACGGCGCTGAAAGATAGCGCCTGTAACAGGGGAGTCAGGACAAGTCCTGACGTTTGAACCCACAGAGGTGTGTAATGGCAAAGAAAATCGAGACTTACATAAAGCTGCAGGTCCCGGCAGGACGGGCTAACCCCAGTCCGCCCGTGGGCCCGGCGCTTGGTCAGCACGGTGTAAATATCATGGAGTTCTGCAAGGCGTTCAACGCCGAAACGCAGGGCACCGAACCCGGCATGCCAATTCCGGTAGTGATTACGGTCTACAGCGATCGCAGCATTACGTTTATCAAGAAAACCCCCCCGGCAGCCGTGTTGCTGAAAAAGGCAGCGGGCGTTGACAAAGGCAGTGGTACGCCTAACACAGAGAAGGTTGGTAAGGTGACCCGCGCCCAGCTTGAAGAAATAGCTGAAATAAAAATGGTCGATCTGAACGCGGCCGACATGGATGCAGCTGTTCGAATTATTGCCGGCAGTGCCCGCAGCATGGGCCTGGATGTGGAGGGTCTCTGAAATGACAAATCTGAGTAAGAGAGCCCAGGCCCACAAGGAAAAGGTTTCACGCACTGAAGCGCAGCCCGTGGACGAGGCGTTGACGCTTGTTAAAGAGATGGCCACGGCCAAGTTTGTCGAGTCGGTGGATATTTCGGTGAATCTTGGTATCGATGCCAAGAAATCTGATCAGAATGTACGCGGTTCAATCGTCATGCCGAACGGCACCGGCAAGACCGTCAGGGTTGCAGTATTTGCACAGGGCGAAAATGCCGATAAAGCGAAGGCAGCCGGCGCCGATATCGTCGGCTTCGAGGACCTGGCCGAATCAATCAAGGGCGGTACGATGGACTTCGACACGGTTATCGCGACTCCCGATGCCATGCGTGTCGTCGGCCAGCTCGGTAAGGTGCTCGGGCCGCGCGGACTGATGCCGAACCCCAAGGTGGGCACGGTTACCCAGGACGTCGAGACTGCAGTAAAAAATGCGAAGTCAGGTCAGGTCAGTTTCCGCACGGACAAGGCCGGCATCATTCACTGCTCTATCGGACGGGTGGATTTTGAAGTACGGGCGCTGAAGGAAAACCTCGGCGCGTTACTTGCTGATCTGGAAAAAGCCAAGCCGGCATCAGCAAAGGGCGTGTACCTGAAGAAACTGACCGTTTCTTCAACGATGGGACCCGGCGTGATAGTCGATCAGTCGACGATATAGGAAAGGGAGGGGGGCCAGCCCCCAATTTCTGACAAGTTGTGAATTTTCGTTCGGTTTGACTGAAATGTTGCCCGAGCAAAAATGAGGAATTGGGGTCTGACCCCGTTTCTCACATCAAAGACCGTGGGTGCAACCGGCGCAGTACGTAACCGGAAGCTTAATGACTGCAAAGTCGGCCTGCGCAGATGGCGTTACCCGAATCAGGGACTCCTGGTGACGGTGCCCATCACGGGTGGTTGCGCTGTTGTTTATACAAGGTGTAGCTGTTTAGTGGTTAAGAGGCCAGGAGAATTAGATGGCACTCAGACTCGAAGACAAGAAGGCTCTTGTTGCAGAGGTGAACGAGGTGGCCGCCAATGCGCTGTCCGCCATTGCTGCGGAATACCGCGGCATGACGGTGGCGCAGATGACCGAGTTTCGGGCTAAAGCCCGAAGCGAAGGTGTCTATGTGCGGGTCGTCAAGAACACACTTGCGAAACGGGCCATCGATGGCACCGAGTTCGAATGTCTTGCCGATTCGCTAACAGGCCCGATCATTCTTGCGTTTTCTACTGAAGACCCCGGCTCCGCTGCCAGGGTAGTCAAGGAATTCTCTGAAGATTGTGAGGACCTCGTCACCCAGGTGATAGCGATCGGTGGTGAGGTTTATCCGTCAAGTGATTTGGATCGACTCGCCAGGCTGCCGACACTGGATCAGGCTCGGGCAAAATTGCTCGGACTGTTACAGGCACCGGCAGGCAAGTTCGTTCGAACCATCGCCGAACCCCAAGCCAAGTTGGTGCGGCTCTTGGCCGCCCATCGGGATCAGCAACCGGCTGCATAGCCAGCGCTTGTCTCGAAACAGTATTCGGTAACGAAATAGTTTTTCAGGAGTAAAAAAATGTCTGTATCACGTGAAGATATCAAGAAAGCTCTGGGCGAAATGCCCGTTATGGAGCTTGTCGAGCTTATTAATGAGCTGGAAGAAGATTGGGGCGTATCCGCCGCCGCTCCGGTAGCAGTTGCTGCTGCAGGAGCCGCTGGTGGTGAAGCCGCTGCTGCTGTCGAAGAGAAGGATGAATTCGACGTCATTCTGAACGGCTTCGGTGACAACAAGGTTGCGGTAATTAAAGCCGTGCGTGCCATCACCGGCCTCGGGCTCAAGGAAGCAAAAGACGCTGTCGAAGGCACACCTTCTACGTTGAAAGAAGGCGTCGCCAAAGATGAAGCAGAAGAGCTCAAGAAGCAGCTGGAAGAAGCCGGCGGAACGGCAGAGCTCAAGTAGGGCCGGTTAACGGTCTGATGCGTTTTATAACGCGATTGTTTAGTCGGATGAATACGCAGGATGTGCTGGTAACTTGGGTTGCTGGCACGCCCGTGCGTCTGAATCTGCAGGTTTACAGAACCAGCGCATTAAGTGCGCAGAGGTGCTGATAGATGGCATATTCCTTTACAGAGAAAAAGCGTATCCGCAAGGATTTTGGCAAATGTTCGAGCATCCTGGATGCTCCTTACCTGTTGTCGATCCAGCTGGATTCATATCGTAAATTCCTGCAAACCGATATCAAGGTTGCTGACCGTACGGACATGGGTTTACACGCTGCATTCAAGAGCGTGTTCCCTATCGTCAGTTATTCGGGCACAGCGGCTTTAGAGTATGTGAGCTATGAGCTCGGCACACCCGTTTTCGACGTCAAGGAGTGCCAGGTCAGAGGTCTCACTTATGCGGCACCCCTGCGTGTGCAGGTCAGGCTGGTTATCTATGACAAGGATGCCCCCGGCAGCAAGAAACCTGTAAAGGAAGTTCGCGAGCAGGAAGTTTACCTGGGTGAAATGCCGCTCATGACGGATAACGGCACTTTCGTTGTAAACGGCACCGAACGCGTCATCGTTTCGCAGCTTCACCGTTCACCCGGTGTATTTTTCGATCATGACAAAGGTAAATCACACTCGTCCGGCAAGTTGTTGTTCTCGGCGCGGGTTATCCCGTACCGTGGTTCCTGGCTGGATTTCGAGTTCGATCCCAAGGACAGCGTATTTGTGCGTATCGACCGGCGCCGTAAATTGCCGGTTACGATTTTCCTGCGTGCACTGGGGCTCGAGAATGAAGAAATGCTTGGTATATTCTTCGATACCAACGATTTCTATCTCAGCGACAAGAAAATCGAAATGGGTCTCCTGCCGCAGCGCTTACGCGGCGACAATGCCACCTTCGATATCAGGATCGGACGCAAACTTATAGTTGCTGAAGGTCGTCGCATTACGGTCAAGCACGTCAAGGACCTGGAGAAATCCGGCGCCAAGCGCCTGGAGGTGCCGCAGGATTATCTTATCGGCAAAATACTCGCGCATGATCTTATCGATGCCGATACTGGTGAACTGCTGGCCGCGGCAAACGATGAATTGACCGAAGAGCTGCTCGAATCACTGATCGAAAGCGGCGTAGTTAAAATCCGTACGCTGTATGTCAATGATCTCGATGAAGGCCCATATATTTCCAATACGCTGCGCGTAGATCCCTCTTCGACGAAACTCGAAGCACTGGTAGAAATCTACCGGATGATGCGCCCCGGTGAACCACCGACTAAAGATGCGGCGGAGAACCTGTTTAACAACCTGTTCTTTAACCCTGAGCGTTACGACCTGTCTGATGTCGGTCGCATGAAGTTCAATCGTCGTGTTGGCCGCCCGGATGGCGAAGGCGGCGGCGTGCTCGACCAGGACGATATTCTGTCGGCCCTGCAGGTGCTCATGGATATCCGCAATGGCAAGGGAACCGTTGATGATATTGATCATCTCGGCAACCGGCGAGTGCGCAGCGTTGGCGAGATGGCAGAGAACGCATTCCGTGTCGGTCTCGTGCGTGTAGAGCGTGCTGTAAAGGAACGGCTGACGCTGGCCGACTCTGAAGGCCTGATGCCGCAGGAGATGATCAACGCCAAGCCGGTCGCAGCGGCGGTCAAGGAATTCTTTGGCTCAAGCCAGTTGTCGCAGTTCATGGACCAGAACAATCCATTGTCTGAAATTACCCACAAGCGCCGGGTTTCGGCACTTGGCCCGGGTGGACTGACGCGTGAGCGTGCCGGATTCGAAGTCCGCGACGTGCACCCAACCCACTATGGCCGTGTTTGCCCGATTGAGACGCCTGAAGGTCCGAATATTGGCCTGATTAACTCACTCGCCGTATACGCACGTACCAATGACTACGGTTTCCTGGAGACACCTTATCGCAAAGTTGTGAAGGGCAAGGTTACCAGTGACATTGAGTACCTGTCGGCCATAGAAGAAGGGCAGTTTGTTATCGCCCAGGCGAATGCCGAAACCGACAAGAAAGGCCAGTTGGTCGAGGAACTCATTTCAGTTCGTTACAACAATGAATTCACGTTGATGCCATGTGAAAATATTCAGTTCATGGATGTCTCACCGCGACAAACGGTTTCGGTTGCAGCCTCCCTCGTGCCATTCCTCGAGCACGACGATGCCAACCGAGCACTCATGGGTTCCAACATGCAACGCCAGGCAGTGCCGACATTGCGCGCGGAGACGCCGCTCGTGGGAACTGGCATGGAAGGCAAAGTGGCGGTTGACTCCGGTGTCACCGTTATTGCCAACCGTGGTGGCGTAGTCGATTCCGTTGACGCATCACGTATCGTTGTGCGTGTGCATGATAATGAAACTACCGCCGCTGAATCGGGCGTGGATATCTATAACCTTACGAAGTACACCCGTTCCAACCAGAACACCTGCATGAACCAGCGGCCGCTGGTGCATGCAGGTAACTCCATTGCCCGCGGCGACGTGCTGGCTGACGGTGCTTCGACCAGTATGGGCGAGCTTGCGCTGGGCCAGAATCTGCTGGTCGCGTTCATGCCATGGAACGGCTACAACTTTGAGGATTCGATCCTCATCTCCGAGCGTCTCGTGGAAGAAGACCGCTTCACCACGATTCATATCGAGGAGCTGACCTGCGTCGCACGTGATACCAAGCTGGGGTCGGAAGAGGTGTCTGCTGATATCCCGAACGTCGGTGATTCCGCGCTGGCAAAACTTGATGAAGCAGGTATTGCTTTCATCGGTGCCGAAGTTAACGCGGGCGATATCCTGGTCGGCAAGGTAACGCCGAAAGGCGAAACCCAGTTGACGCCGGAGGAAAAACTCCTGCGTGCAATCTTCGGTGAGAAAGCGTCTGATGTTAAAGACACATCACTGCGTGTACCGCCGGGTATGGATGGTACGGTTATCGATGTACGGGTATTTACCCGCGATGGCATCGATAAAGATACGCGTGCGCTATCTATTGAAGAAGCTGAACTCGAAAGCGTACGCAAGGATCTCGACGACCAGCAGCGAATTCTCGAAAATGATATTTTTGAGCGCATAGAACGTATGCTGATTGGCAAAGTTGCTGACGGCGGGCCAAACAAGCTCTCAAAAGGCAGCAAAGTCACGAAGTCGTATCTCGACGAACTCGAGCACAGTCAGTGGTTTGAAATCCGGCTGCGCAACGACGAAGCAAATACTTCGCTCGAGAAGGCGGCCAAGCGCCTTAAGATTCAGCGTGGTGATTTCGACAAGCGCTTCGAGGAGAAGAAGCAGAAGATCACAGCGGGCGACGACCTCGCTCCGGGCGTACTCAAGATGGTCAAGGTCTATCTTGCTGTTAAGCGCCGCATTCAGCCGGGCGACAAGATGGCCGGCCGCCACGGTAACAAAGGTGTTATTTCGACGATTGTTCCTGTCGAAGACATGCCTTACACCGAAGACGGTACGCCCGTTGATATCGTCCTTAACCCGCTCGGCGTGCCCTCACGCATGAACGTGGGCCAGGTGCTCGAAGTGCATCTTGGTCTTGCCGCCAAGGCGATAGGCGCGAAGATCGGCGATCTCGTCGACACGGGTGCGGGTATCACCAAACTGCGTGAATTTCTCGACGAGGTTTATAACAAGAGCGGTGGTCAGCCAGAGGATATTAAGAGTCTTAATGCTGATGAACTGGGCGAACTGGCAAGCAACCTGCGTAAGGGTGTGCCAATGGCAACGCCTGTATTCGACGGTGCGTCCGAGGAAGAGATCAAGAAAATGCTCAAACTCGGCGGCCAATCCGAATCAGGTCAGTCGACGCTGATTGACGGCCGTACCGGCGAGGTTTTTCATCGCCCGGTAACGGTTGGCTACATGTACATGCTCAAGTTGAACCATCTGGTCGACGACAAGATGCATGCGCGCTCAACCGGACCGTACAGCCTGGTAACCCAGCAGCCGCTGGGTGGAAAGGCGCAGTTCGGCGGACAGCGATTTGGTGAGATGGAAGTGTGGGCCCTGGAGGCTTACGGGGCGGCACATACGCTGCAGGAAATGCTCACGGTCAAATCGGACGACGTTCAGGGCCGCACCAAGATGTACAAGAATATTGTCGATGAAACCCACGAGATCGATGCGGGTATGCCGGAATCCTTCAATGTGCTCGTGAAGGAGATCCGATCACTCGGTATCAACGTCGAACTCGAACAGGACTAGTAACGCACGACAAGTACTGGCGAATAGCTGGCAGGTGACACATGCGCGATTTACTCAATATATTTAAAACTCAGCACGTAGTTGAAGAATTCGATGTCATACGTATAGGTCTGGCATCGCCGGAGATGATCCGGTCCTGGTCTTTCGGCGAGGTCAAGAAGCCGGAGACCATCAACTACCGTACTTTCAAACCCGAGCGCGACGGACTGTTCTGCGCAAAGATTTTTGGTCCTGTTAAGGATTACGAATGTCTTTGTGGCAAATACAAGCGTCTGAAGCATCGTGGCGTGGTCTGCGAGAAATGTGGCGTTGAAGTCACACAGACCAAGGTACGCCGAGAACGCATGGCACACATAGACCTCGCTAGCCCGGTTGCGCATATCTGGTTCCTGAAGTCTCTGCCCAGCCGTATCGGCCTCATGCTCGACATGACATTGCGTGAGATCGAGCGTGTGCTTTATTTCGAGGCATTTGTTGTTGTTGATGAAGGCATGACTCCGCTTGAGCGCAGCAGCCTGATGAATGACGAACAGTACCTGGAAGCGATCGAAGAGTACGGCGATGAATTCGATGCCCGCATGGGCGCCGAGGCCGTGCACGAGATGCTGAAGACGATTGATCTGCCGTCTGAGGCGCTGAAGGTTCGTGAAGAAATCAACAGCACGTCATCCGAGACCAAGATCAAGCGTCTGTCAAAGCGTCTGAAATTGCTTGAAGCCTTCCTTGAGTCAGGCATCAAGCCTGAGTGGATGGTGCTTACCGTTCTGCCGGTGTTGCCGCCTGATCTGCGTCCGCTGGTGCCGCTCGATGGTGGCCGCTTCGCCACGTCTGATCTGAACGATCTCTATCGTCGTGTTATCAATCGTAACAACCGCCTGCGTCGTTTGCTGGAGCTGAATGCTCCCGACATCATCGTACGCAATGAGAAACGAATGCTGCAGGAATCTGTAGACGCGTTACTCGATAACGGTCGTCGGGGTCGCGCAATAACGGGAACGAACAAGCGTCCGCTGAAGTCTCTGGCTGACATGATTAAGGGCAAGCAGGGTCGGTTCCGCCAGAACCTGCTTGGTAAGCGTGTCGACTATTCTGGTCGTTCCGTAATCGTGGTTGGCCCTACGCTGAAACTGCACCAGTGCGGTTTGCCGAAGAAGATGGCGCTGGAGCTCTTCAAGCCGTTTATCTTCTCGAAGTTGCAACTGCGCGGTGAAGCCTCGACTATTAAAGCGGCGAAGCGGTTGGTCGAGCGCGAAGGTGCGGAAGTCTGGGATATTCTTGAAGATGTGATTCGCGAGCATCCAGTCATGCTTAACCGGGCGCCGACCTTGCATCGACTGGGTATCCAGGCCTTTGAGCCGGTCCTGATTGAAGGTAAGGCGATCCAGTTGCATCCGCTTGTCTGTACCGCATTTAACGCTGACTTCGACGGCGACCAGATGGCCGTGCACGTGCCTTTGTCCCTGGAAGCCCAACTGGAAGCGCGCGCGCTGATGATGGCATCGAACAATATCCTGTCACCGGCCAACGGCGAGCCGATTATCGTTCCTTCGCAGGATGTTGTCCTCGGTCTTTATTACATGACGCGTGAGCGCATCAACGCCAAGGGCGAAGGTATGACCTTCTCTGATGTGCAGGAAGTGCATCGCGCACGCCAGAATCAGGTAGTTGATCTGCATGCAATAATCAAGGTGCGAATCGATGACAGCTACCTTGCCGAAGATGGTGAAGTTACTGATCGGACCCGGCTTGTCGATACCACGGTGGGGCGCGCATTGTTATCAGAGATTCTGCCAAAGGGTATGAGTTTCGATAACATCAACTGCGACCTTAGCAAGCGGGCGATTTCCGGCCTTATCAATACCTGTTACCGTGAAGTTGGCCTGAAAGCAACTGTCATATTTGCTGACCAGCTCATGTACATGGGCTTCGCTTATGCAACCCGGGCTGGTATTTCGATCGGCGTCAACGACATGGTTGTACCGGAAGAGAAGCCGCAAATACTCAGTGTCGCTGAAGAAGAGGTCCGCGATATCCAGGATCAGTATGCAAGTGGCCTGGTCACGGACGGCGAGCGGTACAACAAGGTTGTCGACATCTGGTCGCGTACTAATGACCTTGTTGCCAAATCCATGATGGATAAACTCGGCACCGAAGACGTTATCGATGCTGCTGGCAATACCATCAGGCAGCCATCCTTTAATTCCATCTACATGATGGCCGACTCGGGTGCTCGTGGTTCGGCTGCGCAGATCCGGCAGCTGGCCGGTATGCGTGGACTGATGGCCAAGCCGGACGGCTCGATTATCGAGACACCGATTACGGCCAATTTCCGTGAAGGCCTTGATGTATTGCAGTACTTCATTTCGACTCACGGTGCGCGTAAAGGTCTTGCCGACACCGCACTGAAAACCGCGAATTCCGGTTACCTGACCCGGCGCCTGGTCGACGTCGCGCAGGATCTCGTGGTTACGAAAGACGATTGCGAAACCATAAACGGTCTCTGGGTTGCACCGCTGGTTGAAGGCGGTGACATTGTTGAGCCATTGCACGAGCGCGTGCTCGGTCGTGTGCTTGCCGAGTCAGTCAGTGACAAGAACGATGACAAAGTCATCCTGGAAGCCGGCGACCTGATGGATGAAACTAATGTCCAGAAGCTTGAAGAACATGGCGTAGATCACGTCAAGGTTCGTTCCGCGATTACCTGCGAAACACGTTACGGTGTTTGTTCGCAGTGTTACGGACGCGACCTGGCGCGTGGCCACAAGATCAACAAGGGCGAAGCGGTCGGTGTGATTGCGGCCCAGTCGATCGGTGAGCCGGGTACCCAGCTGACCATGCGTACCTTCCATATTGGTGGTGCGGCGTCGCGTGCTGCGGCGGCCAACAGCGTCGAGGTTAAACACGGTGGTGTCGTCCGGCTGCATAACGTGAAAACCGTTCAGCATGCCAAGGGTCACCTGGTTGCGGTCAGCCGCTCCGGTGAGGTTGGCGTCATCGACGAACAGGGACGTGAGCGCGAACGCTACAAGTTGCCGTACGGCGCAATGATTACTATCAACGATGGTGATAAATCCGATCCGGGCCAGGTTGTAGCGACCTGGGATCCACATACCCACCCGGTTATTTCCGAGGTTGCGGGTAAGCTTAAGTTCGAGGATTTCGTCGAAGGCATCACCGTAAGTGAGCAGGAAGATGAAATCACCGGGCTTTCCAGCACGGTGATTATGGATCCCAAGCAACGTGGCGCGGCCGGCAAGGACTTGCGACCGACAGCGAAGCTGGTGGATGGTAAAGGCAAAGAAATCTGCTTTGCCAACACCGAGATCCCTGCCGTTTACGCACTCCCGGCGGGCGCGCTGGTTAACACGTCTGACGGCGCAGCAGTGTCTATAGGTGACGTGATCGCGCGAATCCCACAGGAAAGCTCGAAAACCCGCGATATTACGGGTGGTCTGCCCCGCGTCGCCGACCTCTTCGAGGCGCGGAAGCCCAAGGAACCGGGCATCATGGCCGAGCACACGGGTACCGTGAGTTTCGGTAAGGAAACCAAGGGCAAGGTTCGCCTGGTTATTACCGATGAAAACGGCGAGAACTATGAAAGCCTGATTCCGAAATGGCGTCACCTCAGCGTGTTCGAGGGTGAGCAGGTCGAGAAGGGTGAATTCATCGCTGACGGCGAGCCTACCCCGCACGATATCCTGCGGCTGCGCGGTGTCGAGAACCTGGCTGAATACCTCGTGCGCGAAATTCAGGACGTATACCGTCTGCAGGGTGTGAAAATCAACGACAAGCACATTGAGGTGATCATTCGCCAGATGCTGCGCAAAGTTGAGATTACGGCCCCGGGCGAGACCAACCTGCTCCGCGGCGAGCAGCTGGACCGCTCGCGGGTGCTGGAGATCAACGAGTCTACAGAACCCTCGGCCCCGGCTGAGTTCGAGCCCCTGCTACTGGGTATTACCAAGGCCTCACTGGCTACGGAATCCTTCATTTCAGCGGCCTCCTTCCAGGAGACTACCCGCGTCCTTACAGAGGCCGCGGTGAAGGGTCTGCGGGACGAGCTGCGTGGCCTGAAGGAGAACGTGATCGTGGGCCGCCTGATACCGGCGGGCACGGGCTTCAGCTTCCATGCAGACCAACGGCGCTCCCGCGAGGACATGCTGGCTGAAGAGCTGAAGGGCCTGGAGCAGGAAGCAGAAAAGCTTGACGAGGCCGGAGAAGGCGCCGAAAAGCTCGATCCGGAGGTCGTTGAAGCGGCTGCCGGAGGGCCTGAACCGGCCGGAGAATCTGGCGCTGCAGCAAGCTGAGGGAAATACCTGGCATTTTTCAGGATAAGGCCCGAAAAATAAGCACTTGCGCCGCTTGACAGGGTTCAGGTGGCGCAAATAAAATGCTCCGCCCGCTGGAGGCGGGTAATACCGGCCACTGCCGGTATACAGACAGACACAGCTTGCCTGCTGGGTGCAGGCTTGTTTCCTCGGATGGCCCGGGTGCTGGATCTCTTTTTTGATGATGCCGCAGCCGGGCTGTGTTTTATTGTGAATCAAATATTTGTGAGTGGCGGGCGCCGCTCATTGCAGATAGCGAACATACTGAACTTATAGAGTTAAAGCATGGCGACCGTTAATCAACTCGTACGTAAACAACGGAAGACGAAGCCGACGAAGAGCAACGTTCCGGCCCTGAATGCCAGCCCGCAAAAACGTGGCGTTTGCACACGGGTGTATACGACAACGCCTAAAAAGCCGAACTCCGCGATGCGGAAAGTTGCTCGCGTGCGGCTTACGAATGGTTTTGAAGTAACGAGTTATATCGGTGGTGAAGGCCACAACCTGCAGGAGCACTCGGTAGTGCTGATTCGCGGCGGTCGTGTGAAAGATTTACCGGGTGTTCGTTATCACACTGTGCGCGGCACACTAGATTGTGCCGGTGTAAGTGATCGCCGACAGGGCCGTAGTAAGTACGGCGCCAAGCGACCAAAATAGTTTTTCAGACTTTCTGACCAGGTAATCCGACCAGAGACACCAAATGTCCAGACGTACACAGGCGCCGAAGCGCGATTTGCTTCCCGATCCCAAGCATGGCAGCCAGAGGCTGACCAAGTTCATCAACATGATCATGAATCATGGCAAGAAATCTGTTGCCGAGAACATTGTTTACGATGCGCTTGAGCAGATTGCGGAAAAAAGTGGTCAGTCCGAAGAGCAGGCAGTAGAGCTGCTGGGGCAGGCGCTGGAGAACGTCAAGCCAATGGTCGAGGTGAAGTCCCGCCGCGTGGGTGGCGCGACCTACCAGGTGCCGATAGAAGTGCGCCCGGCCCGGAGAGACACCCTGGCAATGCGCTGGGTAATCGACGCAGCTCGCAGCCGCAGTGAAAAGTCCATGGCACAACGCCTGGCAAATGAATTAATGGACGCCGCCGACAACCGCGGCGCTGCCGTCAAGAAGCGCGAAGATACGCATCGTATGGCCGAGGCCAACAAGGCGTTTTCGCATTATCGCTGGTAAGTCGTACAGGACGACATTTTGAAGAAGGGTTCCAACCGTGGCACGTACGACTCCAATCGACAGATATCGCAATATCGGCATCATGGCTCACATCGATGCCGGTAAAACGACGACAACTGAACGCGTACTCTTCTATACCGGTATTTCCCACAAGATAGGTGAAGTACATGATGGTGCGGCCGTCATGGACTGGATGGAACAGGAGCAGGAACGTGGCATCACGATCACGTCTGCTGCCACGACCTGTTTCTGGCAGGGAATGGACAAGCAGTTTCCTGAACACCGCATCAATATAATCGATACCCCCGGACACGTTGACTTTACCATCGAGGTGGAACGAAGCCTGCGCGTACTCGATGGTGCAGTCACGGTGTTGTGTGCGGTTGGTGGCGTAGAGCCACAAACCGAGACGGTCTGGCGCCAGGGCGATCGCTATAAAGTTCCGCGCATGATCTTTGTCAACAAGATGGACCGGGCTGGAGCCGATTTCCTGCGTGTTGTGGGCCAGGTTAAAGAGAGGCTCGGTGCGAACCCGGTGCCCGTTCAGCTCAATATTGGTGCCGAAGAGAACTTCAAAGGCGTGATCGACCTTATCCGTATGAAGGCGATCTACTGGGAAGAAGAAAACATGGGTGCAGAGTTCGAGTTTGCGGACGTTCCCGAAGACCTCCAGGCCCAGGCTCAGTCCTTACGCGATGAAATGATCGAAGCCGCCGCCGAGGCAAATGAAGAACTGCTCGAGAAGTACCTTGAGGGCGGCGATCTTAGCGAAGAAGAGATTCGCAAGGGCATTCGCATTCGCACTCTGGCGAACGAAATTGTGCCGGTGTTGTGTGGCAGCGCTTTCAAGAACAAGGGCGTTCAGGCCATGCTGGATGCGGTAATTGATTTTATGCCCGCACCGACGGACGTAGAAGCAATAAAGGGCCTCGAAGAAGACGAGGAAACTGAAGTCGAGCGGCAATCGAGCGATGACGAGCCCTTTGCGGCGCTGGCTTTCAAAATCGCGACAGACCCCTTTGTCGGCAACCTGACGTTTTTCAGGGTTTACTCTGGTGTTTTGAACTCCGGCGATACAATTTACAACCCGGTCAAGGGCAAGAAAGAACGTATCGGTCGAATCCTGCAAATGCATTCGAATGATCGTGAAGAGATCAAGGAAGTTCGTGCGGGCGATATTGCTGCAGCCGTGGGGCTTAAAGATGTCACAACCGGTGACAGCCTGGTTGATCCCAAGAACATAGTTACACTGGAACGGATGGATTTTCCGGAGCCGGTTATCTCCGTTGCAGTCGAACCCAAGACCAAGCCCGACCAGGAAAAAATGGGTGTGGCTTTGCAGAAGCTTGCCAAGGAAGACCCGTCATTTCGTGTCGCTTCAGATGAGGAATCAGGCCAGACAATTATTTCCGGCATGGGTGAATTGCACCTCGACATCATCGTCGATCGGATGCGCCGGGAGTTCAACGTGGAAGCTAACGTTGGCCGGCCGCGGGTTGCTTACCGCGAGACCATTCGCCAGACCGTCGAACAGGAAGCCAAGTTTATACGTCAGTCTGGTGGCCGTGGCCAGTATGGTCACGTTTACTTAAGGCTCGAACCGATGGAGCCTGGTGAAGGTTACGAGTTCGTGAACGAAATCACCGGTGGCGTGGTACCGAAGGAATACATCCCCGCTGTTGATAAAGGCATTAAAGAGCAAATGGAGGCCGGTGTTATCGCAGGCTATCCGGTCGTGGATGTGCGTGCCGCGCTTTACGACGGCTCATTCCATGACGTCGACTCGAGCGAAGTGGCATTCAAGATTGCGGGCTCAATGGCCTTCAAGCAGGGTGCTGCAAAAGCGGGTGCCGTGTTGCTTGAGCCTGTCATGAGTGTTGAGATCGTTACGCCTGATGATTACATGGGCGACGTTAACGGTGACCTCAATCGCCGCCGCGGTGTTCTGCAGGGTATGGATGAATCGCCTGCCGGCAAGATTATTCGTGCTGAAGTCCCGCTGGCTGAAATGTTCGGTTATGCAACCGACCTGCGCTCGATGAGCCAGGGTCGCGCTAACTATTCGATGGAATTCTGTAAGTACGCCGAGGTGCCGCCCAACGTCACCGAGGATGTAATTAAAAAAGACTAAGAAAGACCACCAGAGGATCGACCGATGGCTAAGGAGAAATTTGAGCGGACGAAGCCCCATGTCAACGTGGGGACGATTGGTCACGTGGACCACGGTAAGACGACGCTGACGGCGGCGCTTACGAAGGTGATGGGTGCAAAGCACGGTGGTGAGTCGAAAGAGTTTGCAGACATAGACAACGCCCCGGAAGAGCGGGAGCGCGGTATCACGATTGCAACGGCACACGTGGAGTACGAGAGCGACAACCGTCACTACGCTCACGTGGACTGTCCGGGACACGCGGACTACGTGAAGAACATGATCACGGGTGCAGCACAGATGGACGGCGCCATCCTGGTGGTGAGTGCCGCCGACGGCCCGATGCCACAGACCCGTGAGCACATCCTGCTGGCCCGCCAGGTGGGTGTGCCCTACATCGTGGTATTCCTGAACAAGGCCGACATGGTGGACGATGCCGAGCTCATGGAGCTCGTCGAGATGGAGGTCCGTGACCTCCTGTCGACCTACGAGTTCCCGGGTGACGACACGCCCCTGATCACAGGCTCAGCGCTTAAAGCACTCGAAGGCGACACCAGCGAGATCGGCTCACAGGCGATCGAGCAGCTGGTCGAAGCACTGGATACATGGATACCCGAGCCGGAACGGGCCATCGACGGGCCCTTTTTGATGCCGGTCGAGGACGTGTTCTCGATCTCGGGCCGCGGCACGGTGGTAACCGGCAGGATCGAGCGTGGCATCGTGAAGGTGAACGACGAAGTCGAGATCGTCGGCATCAAGGATACCGAGAAGACCATCTGCACCGGCGTGGAGATGTTCCGCAAGCTCCTTGACCAGGGCCAGGCAGGCGACAACGTGGGCGTGCTGTTAAGGGGCACGAAGCGTGAAGAGGTGGAGCGCGGCCAGGTACTGGCCAAGCCCGGTTCGATCACACCGCACACCAAGTTCGAAGCCGAGGTGTATATCCTGACCAAGGAAGAGGGCGGCCGACACACGCCGTTCTTCAAGGGCTACCGGCCGCAGTTTTACTTCCGCACGACGGATGTGACAGGCGCGGTGGAGTTGCCGGACGGCACCGAGATGGTGATGCCGGGCGACAACGTGCAAATGAAAGTTGAGCTGATTGCGCCGATCGCGATGGAAGACGGTCTGCGCTTTGCCATTCGCGAGGGCGGCCGGACAGTCGGCGCCGGCGTGGTGGCTAAGAT